>LFIK01005300.1_pt1 | contig 10369 bp, 11 predicted proteins | sample 643401 | NCBI WGS metagenome assembly LFIK01 (sample SAMN03777447, study PRJNA286221) | soda lake metagenome | biome: soda lake; feature: Kulunda steppe; material: water; isolation source: sample T5-Br brine of Lake Tanatar-5 | place: Russia: Kulunda steppe | collected 2010-07
AGCCGGTCAGCTTCGAGGCGGTGCGCACCGGGCGCGACGATGTCGCGCTTCTGGGCTTCACCTCGGGCACGACGGGCCGGCCCAAGGCGACGATGCATTTTCACCGCGACATCCTCATCATCGCGGACGGCTATGCGCGCGAGGTGCTCGGCGTGCGCCCCGATGATGTCTTCGTGGGCTCGCCGCCGCTGGCCTTCACCTTCGGGCTTGGCGGGCTCGCGGTGTTTCCGCTGCGCTTCGGGGCTGCGGCGGCGCTGCTGGAGACCGCCTCGCCGCCCAATCTCGTGGAGATCATCGAGAAATACCGCGCCACGGTGTGTTTTACCGCGCCCACGGCCTACCGGGTGATGATGCAGGCGATGGAGGATGGCGCGGACCTGTCGAGCCTGCGCGCGGCGGTCTCGGCGGGCGAGACGCTGCCCGCGCCCGTCTACGAGGAATGGATGGAGAAGACCGGCAAGCCGATGCTCGACGGGATCGGCGCGACCGAGATGCTGCACATCTTCATCTCCAACCGCTTCGGCGACTCGCGTCCGGCCTGCACCGGCAAGCCGGTCACGGGCTACGAGGCGCGGATCGTGGATGACGACATGGCCGAGAAACCGCGCGGCGAGGTCGGCAAGCTCGCCGTGCGCGGGCCGACGGGCTGCCGCTATCTCGACGATCCGCGCCAGCGCGATTACGTGCGCGCTGGATGGAACATCACCGGCGACACCTTCTGGCAGGACGATGAGGGCTATTTCCACTTCGCCGCGCGCTCGGACGACATGATCCTGTCGGGCGGCTACAACATCGCCGGCCCCGAGGTGGAGGCCGCCCTGCTCAAGCACGCGGACGTGGCCGAATGCGCCGTCATCGGCGCGCCGGATGAGGCGCGCGGGCAGATCGTGGAGGCGCATGTCGTGCTCGCCGAGGGGGTCGCGGGCGACGGCGAGTGCATCACCCGGCTGCAGGAGCACGTCAAGGCCACGATCGCGCCCTACAAGTATCCGCGCCGCATCGTGTTCACCGATGCGCTTCCCAAGACGGAGACCGGCAAGATCCAGCGCTTCAAGCTGCGGGGTTAATCCTCGGGCGGGGGTGCGCCGCGCAGCCCCTTGATCGCGCCGCGATGCTTCTTGGCCTCGACGCGGCGGCGCCTGGCGGCGCGGCTCGGCCGGGTGGGAATGCGCTTTTTCGGGGTCTCGGTGGCGCGCCGGATGAGCTCGGCGAGGCGGTCGCGCGCGATCTCGCGATTGCGCGCCTGGCTGCGGCTGTCCTCGGCGCGGATGATGACGGCGCCCTCACTCGTCCAGCGCCGCCCGGCGAGGCGGCGCAGCCGGCGCTTGACCGGCTCGGGCAGGTGCGGGCTGCGCGCGGCCTCGAAACGCAGCTCGACGGCGGTGGCGACCTTGTTGACGTTCTGTCCACCCGGGCCCGAGGCAGTGGTGAAATGTTCCGTCAGCTCCCAGTCGGCGATGGCGATATCGTCGGTGATGCGCAGCATGAACCCCTCATGCGAGAAAGGGCCGCACGATGGCGGCCCTTCCCGAGATCTTCGGAGATGGGCCAGTTAGAGCAAGGCCCAATCAGGGTGGTCAACCCGCGGGACTGCCCTCAGGCCGCGCCTCCCCCGACTGTTCCGGCACCTCTCTCCAACATCACTCTCGACACTGGACCACCTCCTTTCTTCTGTTGCGTTCAAAGGAATCGTGGCACAGATTTTGTGTTTGTCAAAGCCTTTTATGCAGCTTGTTGCGTCAGCCGCCCCACGATGAGCCGGAACGGCACCAGCGCGGCGAGCGCGAGCGCAAGCTTGACGCCCCAATCGGCCACCGCCAGGCTGACCCAGAGTGGCACCACCGGCCCCGCGCCCAGAAGCGGCAGCTCGGTGGCGGCCCAGCTCACATCGTCGGCCGGGTTGATGAAGGCCAGCGAGGCCGAGAAGGCGATGGTGAAGAACAGTGCCGTGTCAACCGTCGAGCCCACCAGCGTCGAGGCCAGCGGCGCGCGCCACCACTTGCCCTCGCGCAGCGCGTGAAACAGCGCCACATCGAGCATCTGCGCGGTCAGGAACGCCAGCCCGGAGCCCAGCGCGATGCGCAGCGTCGTCGTGTCGAGACCGGCGGCGATGAAGGAGGAGACCACCCCCACGGCAAAGCCCGCCCAGACCACGCGACGCGCGGCGTCGGGGCCATAGACACGGTTCATCACGTCATTGACGAGGAAGGCGAGCGGATAGGTGAAGGCGCCGAGTGTCAGCCAGTCGCCGAACTGGAACTGCACGAGGATGTTGGAGGCCACCACGATGGCGGCCATCGCGAGGATGCCGGGGATATGGGTGCGGGTCATGTCGGTTCCGTTTTGACAAGGTCGCGGAGACTTGGCCGCCGGATGGCGACGCGCCCGCATAGCGCCGCGCGCCGCGCCGATCAAGCCTCCCCGCGCACCGAGCCCTCGGCGCGCACCCAGTACATCAGCACGAGCCCGACCGAGAACAGCAGGATCAGCGGCGCCACGCCAAGGCGCTGATCGCCGGTGATCTGCGTGGCGAGCGCGACGAGGCCGGGCGCCACGAAGGAGGTCGCCTTGCCCGAGAGCGCATAGAGGCCGAAGCCCTCGGTCATGCGCGCCTCGTTGCCCTGGCGCACCATCATGGTGCGTGACGCGGCCTGCAGCGATGCCCCCGCCGCGCCGATGATGCCACCGCACAGGAAGAACATCACGTCGGGCAGTGTAGAGCCCGGCGCCACCGGCACCAGCAGCACCATGTCGCGCGAGGTCGTCACCACCAGCAGACACACCGCGATGAGCGCGAGCACCCCGGTGATGATGACGGGCTTGGGGCCGAAGGCGCTGTCGGCGCGCCCGCCGATCCAGGCGAAAACCGCCCCGGTGAGCGCGGCGGTGATGCCGAACACGCCGATCTGGGTGATCGACCAGCCGAGAACCCCGGCGGCGTAGATGCCGCCGAAGGCAAAGACGCCGTTGAGCCCCTCGCGGTAGAACATCGAGCCGCCGAGATAGGCAAACAGGCTCGGCCGGTGCGGCAGCGAACGGATCGTGGTCCACAGTTCGCCGAGCCCGCGCCGGATCGCGCCCTCGGCGCGCGGCTGCGGCGCCGGCTCGGGCACCCACAGAAAGAACGGGATCACGAAGACGAGATACCATAGCGCCGTGAACGGCCCCACCGCGCGCGTGCCCTCGCGCGCATCCGGGTCGAAACCGAGCAACGGCTCGATGCCCAGAAGCGTGGTGCCGTCCTCGTTCTCGGCGAGGAAGAGCAGCACGATGACGAGCGAGAGCATCCCGCCGAGATAGCCAAAGCCCCAGCCCGATCCCGAGATCCGCCCCAGCTCGGCGCGGTTGCCGAGGCTCGGAAGGATCGAGTTGACGAAGATGATCCCGAACTCGAGTCCGAACATGCCCACCGCGAAGGCGAGGAGCACCCAGATCACCGGGTCCGCCCCCGGCACCGCGAACCACAGCAGGCTCGCCCCCACGACATAGACGACCGACCACAGCACGATCCAGGGCCGCTTGGGCCCCGCGCTGTCGGCGATGGCACCGAGCACCGGCGCGAGCAGCGCGATGACGATGCCGGTGAGCGCCAGCGTCCAGCCCCACATCGTCTGCCCGGTGGCCGGATCGGGCGCCACGGAGGCGGCGAAATAGGGCGCGAAGACGAAGGTGAGGATCAGCGTGTTGTAGGGCTGGTTGGCCCAGTCGAAGAACCACCAGCCCCAGATACGCTTGCCTTGCGGTGGTATGTGCATGCCCGGCCCCGATCCTTGAACGCCATCAGATAGACCGCGCCGCCCCGGCGCAAGAGCTCAGCGCGCCGGCGGCCAGGGCCGCGCATCCTCCGCCGCGATCCAGTCACGCACCCAGTCGGGCAGCGGCGGGCTCTCCTCGGGGCCGCCGAGTGCGGCGGTGATTTCGCGCGGGGCGACGATGCCGTCGCGCGAGATCACCGCCGAGCGCAGCAGCATCTGGTTGGCGCATTCGCCGTCGCCGCGCCACAGCGACTGGTCGAGATAGAAGAAGCGATGATCCCAGCCCAGCGTGCGGGTGTGCATCTCGAGCACCGACAGCGCCGTGATGCGGCGACGATAGCGCACCGAGACGCCCGCCACCGTGGCGCGCAACCCTTTCGCGCGCAACGCCGCGAACAGCCCCACCCGCCGCGAATAGGGCAGCCGCCCGAGATCGTAGAGCGTCAGCGTGCGCCCGTTATTGAGCTCGGACCACGGATCGAGATCCCATGGCCAGCACCGATGGTGCGAGACATGCGTGTCCCCCAGACCGAGCGCCGGGGCGTTTCGAAAGCGGCGAAACTCGTTGGCGAGGCGCAGGAAGGGATACATGGGGTCAGTCCTCGCTGCGGGTAATCTCGTCGAGGAAGGCGGGGCCGAAGCGCGCGGCGCGCGCGGCGTCCATCCCCGGTATTCGGGCGAGCGCATCGGGGCTGCCCGGGCGCGACTCGGCGATGCGGCGCAGTGTGCTGGTCGACAGGCTGAGGGGCTTCCCGGTGCCGTCGGATCCTCGGGCAAGATCGCGCTGGATGGTGTGGAGCCGGTCGAGAAGCGCGCCCTCGGGGCGGCCGGCGAGCTTGCGCCGCGCGGGGTGCTGGGGCGGCGGGGCGGCGCCGGTGATGACCTCCAGGAACGCGGCGCCGTAGCGTTCGAGCTTGGTCGCCCCGACGCCGCCGATGCGCGCCATCGCGTCGAGGCGGTCGGGGCGGGTCTCGGCCATCTCGATGAGGGTGCGATCGTTGAAGACGATATAGGCCGGCATCCCGGCGGCCTCGGCGAGTTCGCGGCGCTTCGCCTTGAGCGCGGCGAGAAGCGGCGCGTCCTCTTCGGAGACGAGCGCCGCGGGTTCGGGGCGCGCGGGCGCGTCCTTGCGCGGCGGCGCGGCATCCGCGCGCAGCATCACCTCGGTCTCGCCGCGCAGCACCGGGCGCGCGGCCTCGGTCATGCGCAGCGCGCCGTGGCGCGCCGGGTCGGGGCGGATCAGGTCGTGCGCCATCATCTGGCGAAACACCCCCTGCCAGGCGCCGCGCGCGAGCTCGCGCCCGACCGCGAAGGTGGGCAGCCGGTCGTGGCCGCGGATCCGCACCTTGTCGGTGGCGTTGCCGGTGAGGATGTCGATCAGGTGCCCGGCGCCGAAGCTCTCGCCCGTGCGCAGCACCGCCGAGAGCGCCTTGCGTACCGGCTCGGTGGCGTTGAACAGCTTCGCGGGCATCGCGCAGGTGTCGCAATTGCCGCAGGGCGCGCTCTCCTCGCCGAAATACCCGAGCAGCACCTGCCGGCGGCAACCCGGCGCCTCGGCGAGGCCCAGGAGCGCGTTGAGCCGGGCGTGATCGGCGGCCTTGCGCGTATCGGGGGCGGCGCCCTCGTCGATTTGCGCGCGGCGCAGGCGGATGTCGTCGGGGCCGAACAGGGTGAGCGTGTCGGCCGGCGCCCCGTCGCGCCCGGCGCGGCCGATCTCCTGGTAGTAGCCCTCGACGGATTTGGGCAGATCGGCATGCAGGACCCAGCGGATGTCGGGCTTGTCGATGCCCATCCCGAAGGCGATCGTCGCCACCACGATCAGCCCGTCCTCGATCTGGAAGGCGCGCTCGACGGCGCGGCGGTCCTCGGGGTCGAGCCCGGCGTGATAGGCGCGCGCGGCGTGGCCGGCCTCGGTGAGCGCGCGCGCGAGCGTCTCGGTACGCGCGCGCGAGGCGCAGTAGACGATCCCCGCCTGCCCCCGGTGACGCGCGGCGAAATCGAGCACCTGCTGGCGCGGCTTGTTCTTGGCGGCGAAGGCGAGGCGGATATTGGGCCGGTCGAAGCCGCGCAGGAAAAGCTCGGGCGGCGCCTCGAACAGCCGCGCGGCGATCTCGTCGCGGGTCTCGGCATCGGCGGTGGCGGTGAAGGCCGCAAGCGGCACGCCGAGCACTCGGCGCAGCTCGCCGATGCGCAGGTAATCGGGGCGGAAGTCGTGGCCCCATTGGCTGACACAATGCGCCTCGTCCACGGCGATCAGCCGGCAATCGGCCCTGCGCAGGAGCGCCAGCGTGCCCGGACTCGCGAGCCGCTCGGGCGCCATGTAGAGGATCTTCAGACGCCCGTCGTCGATGGCGGCGAAGACGGCCTCGGTCTCGTCCTCGGTGTTGCCCGAGGTCAGCGCGCCGGCCGCCACCCCGGCGGCGTCGAGCGCGCGCACCTGGTCGCGCATCAGCGCGATCAGCGGCGAGATCACCAGCGTCACCCCCGCGCGGCACAGCGCCGGAAGCTGATAGCACAACGACTTGCCGCCGCCCGTGGGCATGATGGCGAGCACGTCGCGCCCTTCGGTCACGGCCGCGACGATCTCGCCCTGCCCCGGGCGGAACTCCGAGAAGCCGAAGACGGTGGCGAGCAGCGCGCGCGGATCGGTCGGGGTCATCGCGGCCCCGTCAGGTGATCAGATGCGCGTTGTTGATGATCACGATACGCAGCGCGTAGACGGCCACGAGAGCAACGAGCGGCGTCAGGTCGATGCCGCCGAGATCGGGCATGATCCGCCGGATGCGGCTGTAGGCGGGTTCCAGGAGCCGGTTCAGCCCGTCCCAGATCGAGGCGACGATCGGCTGTTGCAGGGTGAGGACCTGAAAGTTGATCAGCCAGCTGAGGATCACATGCGCGATGATAAGGAACCAGATCACGTCGAGGATCAGCAGAAGGATCTGCAGGATGGAAGTCATGGCCGGTCCCTCACTTACGCATCGCGTCGGCGCCTGTCGTAATGCGCCGCCCCGGCGCTGGCAACCGGCATCTGGACAGGGCGCGCCGATCCGCTAGGTTGCTCCGCGCAATCCGGAGGTTACATGCTGGTCGTCCTGTCCCCCGCCAAGAAGCTCGACTGGTCGCGCGGCGCCGAGATGGATGTGAGCGCGCCGCAATTGCGCGCCGAGGCGAACGCGCTCGCCGCCCATGCGCGCGCGCTTTCGCCGCAGGAGCTCGGCAAGCTGATGGGCATCAGCGACAAGCTCGCGACCCTCAATCACCGCCGTTTCGCCGATTTCGCCGACGACCCGGACCCGCAGGATCTGCGCCCGGCCGCGCTCGCCTTCGCGGGCGACACCTATGCCGGGCTCGACGCGCCGAGCCTCGATGGCGACGCGCTGCGCTGGGGGCAGCGGCATCTGCGCATCCTGTCGGGGCTTTACGGGGTTCTGCGCCCGCTCGACGGGATTCAGCCCTACCGGCTCGAGATGGGCTCGAAGCTCGCCAATCCGCGCGGGCGCGATCTCTATGCGTGGTGGGGCAGCGCGATCGCCGAGGCCCTCAACAGCGCCGCCGCGGAGGCCGAAACCGATGTGCTCGTCAACTGCGCCTCGCAGGAGTATTTCGGCGCGGTGGAGCGCGGCGCGCTCGCGCTGCGGGTCGTCACACCGGTCTTCATGGAGGAGCGCGGCGGCGCGCCGAAGATCGTCAGCTTCTACGCCAAGAAGGCGCGCGGCGCGATGGCGCGCTTCATCTGCGAGCACCGGATCACCGATCCCGAGGGACTCACGGAATTCGACACCGGCGGGTATCGCTTCGCGCCGGAGCTGTCCGAGCCGGACAAGCCGGTCTTCCTGCGCGCCGAGGCAGGCTGACCGGAGGGGAGATGCAGAAATTCCTGATCCTGCTCGGGGTAGTGATCGTGGTCGCGGGGCTGGCCTGGCCTTGGCTGCGCCAGCTTCCGATCGGGCGGTTGCCGGGGGATTTCACGCTGCAGATCGGCGGCGCGACGATCTACCTGCCGCTCGGCACCTCGGTCCTGATCAGCGTGATCGTGACGCTCCTGCTTCGGCTCATGCGCTAATCGGCGGGTCTGGCGCGGTCGGGATGCGCGGCGGCGAAGGCGGGGATTCCCGCGAGCCGCGCGTCGATGGAGGCGATGCGCTCCAGCCCGGCGATGTCCACCTCCCAGCGCCGCGCATTGTAAAGCTGCGGCACCAGCACGATATCGGCCATCGTCACCGTGTCGCCGTGGCACAAGCGCCCGGTATCGGGGTGATCGAGCATCCGCTCGACGGCGGCGAGGCCGCGGGCGATGAAATGCTGCATCCAGCCCTGCACGGTGATGGCGCCGCCGGAATTGTCGGCGGCGAATTTCGACACGGCGAGATTGCAGACCGGGTGGATCTCCATCGCGACGGCGTGAGCGAGCGCGCGCACCCGCGCGCGCCCCGGCGCATCGGCGGGCAGGAAGCCGCATCCGCGTGTTTCGTCGAGATACTCGATCACGGCGAGCGACTGCGTCAGCGTCAGCCCGTCGATCTCGACCGTGGGCACCAGCCCCTGCGGATTGCGCGCGAGATTGTCGGCGCCGCGTTGCGCCCCATCGAGCAGATCGACCGGCACCGACCGCCAGCGCAACCCCGCAAGGCCGAGCGCGATGCGCAGCCGGTAGGCCGCCGAGGAGCGCCAGTAATCGTAGAGAACCACGTCGCTCATAATGCCTCCGAGAGTTTGCCGAGCCCGCGCCGCAGCGCCGCCGCATCCGCCCCGAGCGCGGCCTCGAGCTCGTCCTGATAGGCCCGCGCGACGGGCACGATCCGCGCGAACAGCGCCCGGCCCTGATCGGTGAGCGCAAGCTCGACGAGGCGGCGATCCGTTTCGTGGCCGCGCTTGGTGATGTGGCCGGCCGCCTCGAGGCGGGCGGCGGCGCGGCTGACCTTGGACTTGTCCATGTCCACGCGGGCATGGATTTCGCGCACGCTCACCGCGCCGCTCTGCGCCAGATGCGCGAGCACGCGCCATTCCGGGATCGAGATGCCGAAATCGCGGTGATAGCGCTCGGCGAAAGCCCGGCTGACGCGCGCGGCGGCGACGGCCAGCTGATAGGGGAGAAATTCGGCCAGGTCGAAATCGGGGTCGCGGTCGGTCATGGCGCGATCATTGCAGGTGCCACGATCGCGTCAAGGGGCGGTGCTCGCGATATCGTGCTTTGCCCGGCGCGCGGATCGTGAGATCATCGCGAGTGCGACATTCTGTCGCATATGGTCCAACAGCACATGACCGCGAGGCGCCCGCCCCCGCCGGCGCCATCCCGGCCATCCAATCGGAGCGAAAACGATGAAGGGCGTTGCGTTCTACTTCTTCTTTACCGGCGTGATCGCGGTCACGCTCGGCATGGTCTGGGGCATCCAGATGTCGGCGGCGCAGGATTTCACGATGGGCCCGGCACATGCCCATCTCAACCTCGTCGGCTGGGTGACCTTCGGGCTTTTCGGCGTCTACTATCATCTCGTCCCGGCCGCCGCAGAGGCGCGGCTCGCGTGGGTGCATTACGGCGTGGCGCTCGCCGGGCTCGTGGCGATGACGGGCGGGCTTTACGTGTATTTCCGGGGTGGAACGGATGCGTTCGTCGTCGTCGGCTCGATCCTGAGCGCGATGTCGATGCTGATCTTTCTCGTGACGGTATGGCGGCATGCGCGCCTGCGCGCACCGCTCGCCTCGGCGCCGGGCTGAGCGGACGCCCGCCGGCATCCGCGGCGGGCGCTTGACATCGTTGCAGTTGCAACGATATGGTGCCGCCACGATCCGCACCCCGTCGTGCGAAGGAGGAGGCCCCATGAACACCCAGCACACCGCCCGCGAGATGATCCAGGACACCCGGACGCAGGGCACTCATGAAGGTTACATGCCCGGCTTCGGCAACGATTTCGAGACCGAGGCGCTGCCCGGCGCGCTGCCGCAGGGGATGAACTCGCCGCAGAAATGCGAATACGGCCTCTATGCCGAGCAGCTTTCCGGCACGCCCTTCACCGCCCCGCGCGGGCAGAACGAGCGCACCTGGTGCTACCGCATCCGCCCCTCGGTCAAGCACACGGGGCGCTTTGCGAAGATCGACCTGCCCTATTTCCGCTCCGCCCCCGATGTGGACCCCGACGTGATCAGCCTGGGGCAGTACCGCTGGGACCCGGTGCCGGTGGGTGAGACGCCGACCACCTTCCTGACCGGCATGCGCACCATGACCACGGCGGGCGACGTCAACACCCAGGTTGGCATGGCGACGCATGTCTATCTCGTCACCGAATCCATGGTGGACGAATATTTCTACTCCGCCGACAGCGAGTTTCTCGTGGTGCCGCAATCGGGGCGGCTGCGCTTCTATACCGAGCTCGGCATCATCGATGTCGCGCCGCGCGAGGTCGCGCTCATCCCGCGCGGGCTGGTGTTTCGCGTCGAGCTTCTGGAGGGGCCGGCGCGCGGCTTCGTGTGCGAGAATTACGGCCAGAAGTTCGACCTGCCGGGCCGCGGCCCGATCGGGGCCAACTGCCTCGCCAATCCGCGCGACTTCAAGTCCCCCGTCGCCGCCTTCGAGGACCGCGAGACGCCCTCGAGGCTGATCATCAAGTGGTGCGGGC
>LFIK01005301.1_pt1 | contig 10367 bp, 9 predicted proteins | sample 643401 | NCBI WGS metagenome assembly LFIK01 (sample SAMN03777447, study PRJNA286221) | soda lake metagenome | biome: soda lake; feature: Kulunda steppe; material: water; isolation source: sample T5-Br brine of Lake Tanatar-5 | place: Russia: Kulunda steppe | collected 2010-07
AGTTAAGCTTTGCTTTAGAGAAAGTGGCGATGTGGACCCAAGGTGTGCAAAGTTTACTGAGCATGCGAGAGTTGGCTTAGAAAACCCCGCACAAACTCGCTTTCCCCTCAAAAAGCGAGGAGTCCAAATACAAAGCTCTTTTATCTTGCAAGGGGAATCACTACTTACACTAACACTACTGCGTCACACGGTTGCTTGACTAAGAACTCTTCTAACAAACTCAAAATATCCCCAAACACGGGAGGCTCGAACACTCCGTGTTTGGTGTCTAGTGTAATTGTTCAACCATGACCACGATGATGGCGTGAAAGGAGCTTTGCCTACGCAACTGATTAGACTCTTCGCACGGCCTTTGAGTTATCTAGTTGCGTGCTAAGACAATGATTTATCAATTCCAATGAAGAGCTATGAACTATAACATCAATCGAATGAGAATGATTATTTCGCTCAAGCGAAATCCCCGCTAGAAGTTCAAGTAAGTTGTGGAATACCATGTGGTAATAGGAAAAGATTTGTTGATTTGACCCAGAATGTGTTTAATAGGGACATTGCATTATTGATGTAAACCAATAAGAGCTTTCTTGCTTTACTTCAACTTCATTGGAGGGGCCATTTGATATAGAATTCAGAAAATGGTGTAGGCCGATGCATCTATAGAATTGTGGTTTTCTTAAATTTTGTGAATGCTAAGGACCTCTTTCCACTCAAAAGCCTCGGAGTTTTAAGAGGATGAACATGGGTGTTGCTTACCTTGCGATTTTGAACTACAATATTTCCATAGTAACATTTTCTTATGAAGGATTATACGAGAAAGAAGTTAATTTACGAGGTGATCATTCGAATATTTAACAAGAACATGTTGGTGAGACAAGGAGGATGAAGTCCGAAAGCATAACGAAATATACATGGTACTAGTGTAAGACTAGATAGTCTTGCATAACTTTTGCAACATTACTAGTAAGTTGCAAGGAACAAGGAATAAGAAGGATGATTGAACTAGTAGAGGATAGGTAATAGAGCTTCGTGTTTTTTTCCCCTCTTGGTTGCACATTTGAACTCCCGGCAGTGCTCACATTAAATGGTGCAAGCAACAACATTGTACGAAGACATTCCGTGTCTCGACCACAAAACGCATCACTTTATTGTGGGTTTGTGTACCATGACCCGTCTCTCAATTAATGGAGTTTTTACGAAACACGAGACAATAAGAATGTGTGGAGTAGAGAGACCTACCTAATCATATGCTAGGTCTAATACAAATATGTGGCATTGCGAGATCAAAACATACGTATGCTCAAGCAACCTATAGCAACGGAACATTATGACTCATTTTTTTCGTACAACACCTACATGATCAATTAGTACAACAAAGCGAGAGGAAGGCGCTTTAATTGTAGTAAGCGATATGCCTTCAATCTCACTTTTTCTCGGGAATCACTAATTGCCTTGCTCTCGCAGTACCCGAAAACTTTAGGATTCCTTATTGGATGCACGTGACGACAATGCTTACCATTGCTGGCCTTCTCATGAAAGCGTTGATGGTGTTAGCAAATAAAGGAAGCTTCCACGCCATTCATTGCGTGCCTTGAAAATTCTTTCCTTTCCGAAAATCTCGGCAAAATGTTGTCAAACTAACAAATCTATTTTGGTGGCCGCTACGCCAGAACAATTCAACCTGGCTACAAGCACATGGCAACCATCCTCCGATATGTGTGAGGAGCTGGCTAAAACTTAAGCGTTCCTTAGCTTGAACTCTATCTTCATGTAGAGCAAAGAACTAGACAAGTGTGATTGGAATACCGATCCTCCAAACTGACACTTTCCTTCACTATGAAACGAAATACACCTTAGGGAGTATAGGGATTGTGGCAACAATACAATGGCTTGAAGGGGACATGCTCAAGAGAGACCTTTGCCGAACTTTGGACAGAATATTGATTTTGGAAGTAGGAAATTTAACACCTAAATGATTTCAAAACAAGTCCTTATAAACAGCAATTACAAAATCATTAACTCTTCTTTGTACCACGGAAGCGCAGCAGCAAAGGCAACATTGGAAAAGATTTGCTCAGAACCTTAAAATTCCACTTCATCAACACTGTTGGTAGCAGCTGTTGAGATTCCGAGCAAAAACTTGACTCCACTGCATGAACTAGAAGGCTTGGGGCACCCCATAAGAAACATTCCCTCCAGGCTGTTCCACAGCTGCACCTTCATGTTTCTGCGGTATCAACATGTAAACCTCGTGGATTTCCCGATGCGTCACAGTGCAGGCATCTTTATCCATTGCATAGCAGAAATAGACCACCTCAACAATATTAATCATTATAGTGATGAAGAAGGCAAGAACCACCATGGATGATATGAAGGATACAGTTCCAACAACTGCCGCTGCTAACAGACCCTCCTTCTCAGGAGCAAGTACCCCCCAACTTATAAAGAAGCACAGTATGCCCCATATAGCAGACGTCACAAAGGCTGCCATTCGCAGCACCATTGGAGGTATCCACCAGACAGAGTATGCTGACATAAGGTTGCGGGTCAGCATATCATAAGCCTCATGAGCTGCACTGTAAAATGATTCACCAGTAATAGCAAGCCGAACCGTTGCAAATCGAGTAAAGAACTTTACTATTTCCATGATGCATGAAGCAAACGATGAAATGAGGTAAGAGATGAAGTTACCTGAATTGCCATTCTGTACTTGATCTGCCAGCTGTTGAATAACCTGAACCACTGTAAGTACTAGACTTCCAAGGCAGAGAGACCCAAACTGAGGCCCTAATGCTTGTCGAAAGGAGCGGACCAACGATCCCTTAGCGGCCTGTGTATCACCGTAAGGTGCAAAGTACCATTGTGAAACGCATCCTGTGATTGTGAAAAGGCGGATCTCAAATCCAAGCTTCAGTGTCCATAGTAGTATGAAGGCACCCAGAGCAACGTATGGAAGCACCCATGAGTCATTCTCAAAGACACAGCATGCCAATTCCACGCCATCGCTGTCCAGGCACTTAGATCCTTTACTTGCAGCGAAGGCAGGATTGCGTACAAGGGTACCATTCTGGAATGAGACAGCCAGTAATAACAACAGGGGAATACTGATCAGAAGCAATGCTAGCTTCAGAAGCACGACGAACAGAATCATCCCTGGGTTGTCCTTCAAAGCGGTAGAGGTTACGGCGAGGAGTTTGGTGCACAGTTCTAGCTGTGTCCTAAACAAGTAAAATACCAGAGCAAACAGGCATGCAACAAGAAACATACCCAATGCTGGAAGTGCAGCACCCGAGAACAGAAGACCCACTCCAACAACTGCCGGCAATGCAATCTGAAAGTTTACTGTCAGACTTACCATAAAGTGTGCATATTTTCGAAAGAGAGTAAGGTAGGCAAAACCAATGAAGAAGGAACCAGCAACGCCGCCCAGCACTAGCCACCAAGAGCTCACAATCAGTAATCCAAGTTTGTCGTCCTCCTCCAACAGTGACCTCTCTCCCTTCAACGGACAGTGCTTGATATTATTTACGTAGTCCTTATCGTACTTGTAGTAATTTGGATTTCGATTCAGAAATCCGTACAGTCCTCCAATCACGCAGAAGACGAAGCATGCGAGGAAGATCAAAGACCAGAGCCCGTCCCGACACTTTCGGGACCCATAGTTGTACATGCTCGTGTGACCTGGCCCTGCGTGCGCATCTCCCTGGGATTTTTCGTCTGTGAGGGCTTCATACACGTCTCCATCCATATTTATCTGCATGGCTTCTTTGACTTATGGCGCTGTCGTGGCTTGCCGCGTCAGTTCCGGATGGAGAGACAAACCGTGAAGTTGAAATTGCGCAGAAATGATGTGGTGCCCATACTCTCACCCATCGCCTGGTCCTAGGTTAACTTCGGTGAAAACATACCACGCCCGAAACGGGCAGGAAAGGACGCAGGGTCAACCAGGAATACTAGTCGACAGTGTAAACCGACAGACTTTGATCCATTGTACTAGTTTCTTCCCGGCGTAGAGAACAAACTCTAACCTACAAGCATGGACAACGGCCCTTGATGGACCTTCTCGTAGCGCGCTCCACGTCCGTCGCGTGGGCGCGACAAATGACACCAAACATACAATATTGGACAAATACCTCTGCAGTCTCGAACTTGTATCTAAGAATTCTGCCGTGTAGCTGTTACTCCTTTGGAACTAGTGACTCAACTCATCCCATCTAGAATGATCGGCTAGTATAGTGAAACCCTCGCTTTACCAAGGCCAAGGATAGACACGGGTCACTTTATGTCTATTAATTGTGAATTCACTTCTCGTAGCCTCGTGTATCGAATAAAGTTCATCATAGGATTGACATATTCAAATTAGCTTGAGTGGCTTTACGCCACCATGTTTCCTTTGCAAATCTTAAAGTTGTATCACATCTATAATGAAGTTGGCAACACGGTTTGAGCAAGCTTACCTTCGAAGCATCATAACTTGTAAGAGCCAAGTTCATCAAGTCTCAAGATGGCTTACTCCCATAGCACATACGAGGCCCCTTGGGTATTACTTCTCCGTTGACACCGTGGGAAGTGCCACACTCACATTTGAATATGTTTAGGTTTGAATACTAGGGTTCGAGTGGAAGAAAGGGTGTTGGACAATTGCTCTTTCATCAAAGTACAACTTCGCAATAAGGAAGCCGATTCAACCTTCAAGGAAGTCCCGGACTAGATCAAGCATCGAAGGTGACGTTGATGATTCTTACAATAGACTAGCCAAACGAATGCTTGTTTGAATTAGAAAGGAGACAACAATACATGGAAGTCAACCATTGTCCTATAAGTTCAAGCAAAGCGTTGTCGTACCAAGTTGCTATCTCTGTTTTAATAGGCACGAGCATTACAAGTATATCGAACTTGTCCACTTCCCAATATGTTATTAGACGTGTTCCAAAAACTGAGCGACGGTCATCGCTACACCCATGACCTAGGAGGCACCATACATTGAGACGTTCTTCAAGATCGCGCATTAAGGCAATCCGGTCGTGATAAAGACTAACACACAACTGCTTTTAAGACGATTGGAAAACTATCGGGAGAATTTTCAATGGGTACCCTAAATTGTAGGGAAGCATGCCAAGAGGGAGGGTTGCGGCAATAGGGGAACAATTTGCACATTCAATCACTTCGCTTCGCAGTGGCTCGCCCATGGAATTGGAATCGGGTTGAGAGTAGGGGAAGAGGAAGGTAGGTCGCACGCCTAAGGATGAAGATGAGCATGTCACCAGAAAGTGGCAGCTATTGTGCTGCTTGCGGGAAAGAGAAGGGAAGGTTCAAGGTCGTTGCTAAAGGACAATCTGTGTGCTAGACGTTGCGTTGGAACCACTAGAGAGTCTACAATCCTTTACAAAAATGCCAAGTTTGGGTGGGAAAAGTGACACGGGTTGGATAGAGAAAAGACCGCGCAAATAGGCTATGGAGTGAAGAAGGTTTACAGGGGAAACATTGATTGCATAGGATGCGATGACATTGCACCAAAGTCAGATTGCCTACGTTTTCACACCAAGCGGTAAATCCATTCGATCGGTAGGAACAGGTCCCAACTGGTGTTCCTCAAAGTTGTGGCAGAAATGTCAACGGTCTGTAATTTGCTTCAAATGGAAAATAAAGCAATGATACATATCAACAAATTTCTGACTGAGAAAGTACTTGTATCTGACAAAAAAACTTGCAATGTTTTCTTCTTACCCGGACAAGTTACTTGTTTTAGACAAGTCTGCAAAGAAAGAAGGCTTTGAAAGAATCGATACCTCATTCCTGTAGCTGAACCTGCTTTAGGATCATGTGTGTTCATTTTTCATAGGAATAATGCCAGTGCTCAGCATATGCCACTACAAAAAGATTGAGGATGCAAAAGCCATATTTCTTTAAGAAACTGGTGTTAGTGGTTCTCGTAGCATAGCAAGGGCATCTATACTCTCATTGGGTGCCCAAAACTTCTCTTGTGTTGGTGTCCATGGATTGCACGTTCTACTTCCTCCAAATAGCAGGGTGCTTCTCTCTTCAGGGACAGATATGGAGATGGGAAAGTGTGAGCTTGCATTTTGTTGAATAGTTAGGTTCCTGAGGAAGCTGGAATCCCCCCCTTCAAATAAATAGTTCTCAGCCATGTCCACTGCGGATTGAACTGGGCCGTTTAAGGAAGAAACGTCTTTTCCAGAACTTGGAAAGTCTTTGCTGGCGTTTTGTCTCACGTTTTGCTTGGATTTCAATCCTTGATCCATGCCAGCGGAAAATCTACCATTTTTGCTCTGTCTTGCATGATTATGAATACCATCATACGTCGAAACTAGGAATTTGGGGTCATCTTTGGAGCGCTCAGTGTGCTTCCTGACTTTGCACCCGTTTGCTGTGCATCGATAGTAGCTACGTGGGTACGTGCTGCCCTTTACTAGCTTTTGCCCATACTTTCTCCAGCGATATCCATCCTCAATCACATTCTCTTCTGTCTCAGTTAGGACAACCTCTTGCACTCCAGAGTGAAGACTGCCCTGTTGGCTACCATGGAAAGGCCAATGTCCATATCTGTCACAATCATATGAACTCCTTGATCTTTTGTGTGAGTGAGGGGCTTCAGGTTTGCACCTTTCCCTTCTGTAGTTCATTTTGCAGATGTTGCACCCATATTGTCCATCTTCATGCCCTCCATATTGAATTCCTCTTGGAGGATGACTGTGCTTCCCCTTCCTAAACACATTCAAAACCTTACCCTCCATATTCTTTTCAACCTGCTTCTTTGCAAGGCATCCAGGGAAGGTGCACCGGTAGTAACTCCTTGGGCAGTTTGTTTCCTTCACATGCTTCTGTCCATACTTCCTCCAGTTGTAGCCATCAGCAATGTCATCTAACGCTACTGTGGCATAGGCCTTGAGAAGTGGTTTTCTCGTCAGTCACTTCAAAGGTGAGATACAAATCAGGCGTTTTTACTACTCTTGACTCACCTCTTCTACTTCAGACGTGTCACCCTTAAAATCAAAGTTTTCTATATTTTGTGTGTTTGGCGATAGCATAGTTCTCTTTGCAATATCAAAATCGTAGCAATCCCCAACCTTCACCTCCTGTACACGAGGTTCCTGCACATTATGATCAAGTCAGCCAAATGCACACAGTACAGGTTTCGCTCATGCAGTGTAGCCCCTCAATCTACACTCACATCATCATCTACTTCAAGTGCCGAAGGATTGAAAAAGCTTGTCAACATTTGGTATCCCATATCGCTTTCGTTGGTTGCAGTCTTTATCATGGGTGATAGATTGCCTCTGCCTTGTGTCAGACAGTCAGCAAAGCTTGGTGATTCCTGCAAATTATTCTGCATATCTTGGACACTTCTCTCCCACAATGAAGGTTGTGACATCACTTCTCCATCTATGGAAGGTAAGTATTCTAGCCATTGCTGTACAGCATTATCTTCATCGATGCTGCAACTTGCGACATCAATCATACTCATTTCACAATATTGGTAGTCTCCAACGAAAGAATATGACTTATGGTGCAGTGGTAGTCCCTTCCCAGCCAAGTTACTCAATTTCTCTGTTGATGTCAACCAGGCGGTTACGAATGAAACTCCTGTAGCGCAATTTTGTGGAGGTAGGATACGAAGGAGTGTCTTCGCTCGTTTCATGCTTTGGGTTGGACGTGTGCAGACTTCTCAGGGCCGAGTCATTTCAACTTCCTCTTTTGACCCTTAGCTCCATCCCAGAAACAAAGTGTCGTTTCGATTACCAATCCCAACACTGCTGCTTCACTTGCGTTGTTCAGGGAAGGGCGACACGCGCTCTCATCCGAAGCCTCCGTTGTCCACACCTCGACAGCTTTGTCCCTTCCGTTCCTCGGGACCGCCCTTAGCCTGCCACTTCAGCACTTGACCTACTCGTGGTTTGGGGAAATGAGGTCTCATCGAGACAAATTTGACAGATGCCTTTTTAATGACGGTACTATCCTTTTCCCAGTAATGACGGTCAAAGCTGTTCAAAAGAAGATTAACTTCGCTAGGGTTTATATAATTCACTCCAACAGGATTCTTTTGAACGACGAAACCAAGACTACTCGAAGGTGAGCACCCGGATCGAAGATTGCCGTGTGGGCACCACAAACACGCGTCGTGAGCAAACGATCGAATGCGACGGCATACTGTCGATAATCACCAAATATTTGAATGAAGTAGCGTCGCACTTTATCGACACCTCACGATAATTTTGATATTGGAGTGCGTGCTTTGTAATGTAGAACTCAAAGAAAGAAGTCTTTGCCACAACACTCTTCTCCCACTAACAAGCAAACGCACCATGCAGCGTCCTCAGAATATTTGATGCGCAACAATGAAGGAAGGAGAGCAATTAAGAACGAGCAACGGATGCGAAAGACGTATTGCCGGCGGGTTCATTACCACTTCGCAAGAAGGGAATGAAGAATAATAAGAAGACTTAAGAAGAAGGACGTTGCGAACAATCCCCCTAGGCTCGTCGATTGTTCGATGTTGAGCAATGCTTGAAAATGCCGTCAACGAAATGATTGCGTTCGCTCGTGGAAACTAGTTAGTGTAATATTTACATTATCAAACTCACGATGTACTTGTTATGTCGTTCCTTGAAATTTGTGAGGACGGATTTTTGGTGGGTGCTTGTAAACAACCTATCATGGGGACGAACTCGTATCCTTCAGAAAAGGGTCAAGTTCATCAAGGATACAACTTTCCTCCACTCTCTATCACATTCACGACGAATATAACTTCCCCACTTTTACGAGGTTCCACTTCCGAATTCTTCACTACAAGCTTGCTTTCTACCCCGTGGGTGATTGTAGAGTACATTAGATGGCATTATGTAGGATTGCTCCTTCGATTTCGTATCGGACAACGTGCTTTTAACACACAGAGCCGTAGATTTCCTCGAAGCGAAGCCTATGTTTTGCACTTCGTTCGGAGAATCACATGAAGATTGTCATGTTGGCAGGCTTGCCGAATAAATGTCATGACGTCTTCCACCATTCCCGGATCGTACATGGTTACGCGATTCCGTGGGGATGCCTTTATTGTAGAAAAAAATGTCTTAATGTATTTTGGGACGTCCAAGGAAAGGTAAAGTATTTTTACGAAATATTTTTGTTCGCGAATACGCAACCAAATCTAAATGTGGGGTTCCGGAAGAGACAATCCCATACACTTTGTTCGCGACCTTCTACATGAACCTTTGATGGACGGACATTGCATAAGCCGCAACTTTACCCAATCATCCCCTAGTGGCCACCAACCAATCCTTTGCAAAGCAAATATTCGTAAGAAATCTTTGCTACTACTAGAGCACCGCTCCGTGAGAGACGTTACCAATATCGATGTTAAGCGCAAACGAGGGACCCATTTCGAGCATTGCCATTGCCTTAAAGTCGGCTTTGGGTATCCATACCCATCACATGTGCTCTTATGATACTTCCCTCTCCTTGATCCAATTAGTACAAAGCAACCTAAAGGAATGTGTTCAACAATCCGGTATATGTCCATTCTCTTGATTTTTGTTCAATGCTAAAACGTCCTTGTGGACAAACGAGGATACATGTACCAGCATCCAACGAAACGAGAACGAACTCGACATTGTGAACGGAGCGAATTCATTGGGAAAGATTCTATTGTAAGAATTAAATTCATTTGATTTGAGCTTCACACTTGGTTGATGACCTTCGAATTTCTAAAGAGAAGAATAACTGCGATTTCAAGAATCCATTATACTCATAAATTCCACGTAACACGCTGTGCACCGATCACTATCCGAAGATTGCAACACGAATAATTCATTAAATGTGATTGCATATTAGGGATCAACCATTTTCACAACTTGCTCGAAACACTTCACGGAGCACTTCTTTTGGTAGTCCATACGCTTACACTTTTGCGTTCTCGTGAATCAAAACTTGGCATGCAACCAAGCTTGTTGTTCATTGGCACATAATGTGCTACACTACATAGAGTGTGGAGCAGAATGGATACAAGAACAATGCATTCTTCTCTAACGAAAAAGGCCACGTTTATAAGAAGACTCGCCACAATTTGAGTAACGATATAAATAAATTGAATTGGTTGGAATTGTCCCACGAAAATAGTCGTGTCTTAGTGCTTTATATAAATTTGATGGCTCTTGGTGACTCAAACATGCGCCCAAGGTAATACTTAATGCCAAGGGGGATCCTCCTCGGTCTCTTGAGACACACGCCTCTAAAAGATTGCCTTTGGAAGCTAAAAAGTATTCACTCAATCGGAAGGCTTTTGACAAATTTTCAATCTTAGTCGGTCTATTCACGTGGGACATGCGTCACTAGACAACAATGCCCATTGTCCAACTTTC
>LFIK01005303.1_pt1 | contig 10366 bp, 15 predicted proteins | sample 643401 | NCBI WGS metagenome assembly LFIK01 (sample SAMN03777447, study PRJNA286221) | soda lake metagenome | biome: soda lake; feature: Kulunda steppe; material: water; isolation source: sample T5-Br brine of Lake Tanatar-5 | place: Russia: Kulunda steppe | collected 2010-07
AAAATTGAAGACATCTTCAGAACAAGCTTGAGAGAAATAAAAAGCTCCAGTCTGATTGACAGTAATTTTGTGAGCCATAGGGAGATCGTGAAACAAGTCTGCATATTGAAGCCTCAGCGAACACATTAGCGTGCAACGGCACAAGAAAAGTGCGTGTTTTTCATCTTGAATAGCCTGCAAGCCACACTTATCACAGGCACCATCGTGATGTTCCCAACTTCTTGTCTCAACTCTCAGCGCATGGGAATGTAACCTGAAACGTGCCACACTGCGTTGTGTCTGCCTGCCTAAATCCAGATGCAGATACCTAGGTACAGAAAAAGGCGGTCCATCAACAGTTGGGACAGAACATCTTGCTTTGAACTCTGCTGAAATGTGGCATGCAAAAATATTTGAAGGAAGAGAATCCTGTATACAGAGGTAGTACTTACCTTCTACTTGAAAGATGCGATTTCCAACCACAGTCAAGTTGTCTAAGCTTGCTTGTGACGTTCCTGAAGCAGATTGGCACCTCAACAACATAGCTAGCCATTCCATATGTACCACCATACCATATATGGTCCTTTTTAAATCAAAGCAATAATAAACTCTGTGTTTTCTTGCATGAACTTTTTATGTTTTATGAACAGGCTAGCAGTCAGTCGATTTGACTGGAGGCCTTTCTTGTGACTAACTAACTTATATGTACCATATACAGCATTGGTAATGCTAGGCACGCTGAGACAGCGCCTGGTCTCAAGACCTCACTCAGACAAAATGCAAACTACCAAGTGCTCCCACGGACCTGCTTTGGGTGAAGTGGCCCCCCTATCCCATCATTCCAAACCGAGACTCACACTTTAAATTATTGACTGAAATCCTGGACCTACACAGATTGTAGCTGCCGTATCCAAGAAGGCAAAACAGTTGTTGGGGCAGGGGTCTTCCACCCCAGCTCGGGCAATTCTTACTTAGTTGAACCAAATGGTGCTGGTATAACCAGCACCATAGGGAGAGCAGAGCTGGCAGGTATAGCTGCTGCTGGTCGAAAGAGAAACCGCCTTCCTTAATTCACGCTTCGGGTGTATCCTGAGTGCGTAGCTTTTCCTTTTCCTTTGCTGCTTTCATACGCAATCATATTCATATTGCCACTGACAGCCTTACCTCACTCCATCAAATTTAAAAACAATTGTTGTACCCAGAGAAGCACCGTCACCATGTCCAAGGAAACATCCTCAAAATTCTTTCTAATATTATCCATAACTCTCAATCCCACATTTTTCCTTTACGAGGTAAAATCTCATGCCGGTATTGCCAGAAATGAATGTGCAAACGCTCTTGCAAAATACCAAGCCTGCCACGGAAACAGCCACCCAGCTGAAACAATAATCCGCACCGCAGGCCCTGGTGGCAACCCCTTCTCTGATATTAGCTGGTCAGCTGCTGAAGAAGTCAATCAGTAAGGATCTGGTACCAAAGCTCCCCAACACAGCCCCAAATTGACTTTCTTTCCAAATTTCCAAGCAGCACTAAAATCCCGTATGCACTTGAACCATGAACTGGGTTATGCCAATTCAAAAACAGCGTACTACTCTTATCACCTGAGTCTGCTTCCACACGTCCACTAAGGCATTAGCAACGCTTTTTGGAGCATGTTCAAACTCTCTCTCCAAATGAAGCGCAATATTTTCCTCTACCGCACAGGCACCCTCCTTAATCAGAAACACACTGTCCGCTTTTTAATGTCCACCAGCCTTCAGTGTCCGTTTTGTCTGCAAGCAAATAGTGCTCTCCATATCTTAGGCCGTCAGCATACAATCATCTTGGGCATGATCACTGAACGCCATAATGTTTCCTGCAGGCTCATAATGAAAGCCATCAGCAAAGGCTCTCTGGCAGGCTGTTTGGGCCACTTGGATGCCAGCAGCACATGCCGTTTTGCTCAACAGAACCTTCAAATTCTTGAGCATGCTAATTTCAACCTGACACTACCCAGCTGACTTTTTGATGCTCGTTTATCTGTCAGAGATAGACTTTCCTTTAGTCCCCTAATGCCATTTTGATCACTCCCTTACCCACTTAAAAAAGTCAAATCGCCAACCACTTCTTATTTGCACCAGGTGTCACACTTAAGAGCGCCTAGCCAATTTGCGCAGAGTTCACAAGCTCAATGCCAACAAGAGGGAGATACACCTCGTTGAGGTTAAATACTGTGAAGATACACGGTCTGGACACCAATTAGAGGCCTCTAGAAAACAACAAGAGGTCCTTTGTAAGCGCTTGAAGGCCAAGGAAGTTTTCCTCCTCACCATTATTCTTGGTGTGGGACTATCTATGCCGTACGTGATCTCACATACTTTAAATCATCTTAAAGAGCTTGGCCTCGATACACAAAAAGCCCACAAGACTGCTCTAAAATCATTTCATGTAATGATTAAAATGGTCACAATGTGCTCTGTGCACACAAATTGACGCGCTCTTGAAAAATCCAGTTGCTCTCAAGGTCTTGGTATGGAGCTGGGGGCGGTTTGTCACCCTCCAGATCCTCACTACCTTTTTCTTTTCCTGGTTGAGGAGACTTTCGGCTCTTTGGGCCTCCTTTTTCTTGATTGATGTAGGGAGTGGTTTCACTGCCTACATAATTCTTTTTCTTTTCTTTTTCTCTCTTAGACTGTGACAAGACAGCGGGCAGCTAATGAATGCATTGCCTTGGCCTTAGGTGGGTCCCTTTCCTCAATTGACGGACATCTGATTCAGAGTGGCTTTCCTCCTTTGTCTCTTCTTCTTTCTGTCACTACACTGGAACGGCTCCAACTAGTCTTCAAGCCTCCGAGGCTGAGTTACCAATTACAGGAAAGATGATGATCCTGAAAAAGGGTAGTCTAGGTGCATGGATCATCCATGCGGCGGCCGTGACATGGATTACAATGCACAGCCAGTGAAACGTACTACATTTCAGAAAAGTAGTACTTTATTTCCTGGTAAGGACTTACAAGGTTTTATATCATATTAAAGTTTTGGTTTGGGCTGCAGGCCTATTAGGCTTCAGCTCAGCTGCCCTCGTTCCGCGGATACAGCTATGTAACCTAAGCTTACAAGGTGTTTATAATAGACCCCTAGTACCACCCACTGGCAGGCAGGCATTAGCAGGTACTACTTGTAGCTCAACTAGAAGAGTCTTTTAGAGCACGCTCCTTAGCCTGTGGCAGGTCCTCTATCATGGTATGAAGCATATCATGGTAACATGCGTCATTGTGTTGTTCTTAATCCAAATTTAATCTGCACAAGGATCAGCAACAAATAATGCCACCTAAAAAGCATGCAGGTATAGAAACAAAGTTTGGTTCTGTAAATGGTCCTAGAAGATTTTGTCGCATTGCGCCTTGTTCAGTATTTAAGACCTCACAAGTAACAGCAAGAGGCACCTTCAATACAGCCATAGACGCAGCAATGATTGCTGGCTCTTGCCATTTTATGGTGCCATACCCTCATAACCCTCATAATCAAATGCTGGTACTTTGAGACAGAACACAAGGCAGAGACAAGCCCTGATTTCATCCTTTCTCTCACCAAAGAGTTCAGAGGGATTAAGGTTCGCTATCTACAAACCAAACTGCTTTAAATACACGGCCTTGCGTATAATACATATGATACAGCGTGCAGCATGAGGGCCAGTGTGTAACTTCATACCCGCCCCACCTGCACTTCATGTCAATCACACAAGGCAAAGCATGCCTGCCTGCTGAAAGCTTCTCCAGCTTGAATGTACAAGCAGCATTACACATAGCCCACACTCCTCTTGCACCTGGTCCTTGACTCACATGGCGAGATCCTTTATGGAGCTCAGCTACAAACAGAGGGTCTCGCTTCCTCACAGAGCCTCAGGCAGCATCCCGTCTCTAGCAACCCACTGCCAGCAGCAGGTGGCACCAACACACACCCAAGCGCGCTTGCCCAGCTTTTCATACATGAAGAAGATGAAGCCCAGCTCTTCATATATGATGAAGCCCTGCTCTTCATACATGATGAAGCGCAGCTCTTCATACATGATGCAGCACCTCCCTGGCACCAATGTGCATCGCCAGGAACATGCCCCCATCTGCTGCCGCCTTCACGCTGCCGCTCTCATGCTGCTTCTGGCACCCAACCGGGCACGCTGCTGCCGGCACACCTCCACCCTCAAGCTGCTTCTGGCACCCAACCGGGCACGCTGCTGCCGGCACACCTCCACCCTCATGCTGCTTCTGGCACGCTTCTGCCCTTACGCTACTGCCGGCACACCTCCACCCTCAAGCTGCTTCTGGCACGCTCCTGCCCTTACGCCACCGCCCTGCCATCCAACGCCAGCAGCGCAAGCACAGCTGGCCGGGCATCCTCACAAAGACAGCACGCCAGGCGCTTGCGCCAGTGCCTGGAGAGGTCCCAGTACCTCCACGAGGGAAGGGAACCTCTGTGGGCAGCAAGAAGCACCCTGCTCGACCAGCCTGGATGATGCACTGCCTGACAAAAGCCGCCTGCGGGTCAGCATGGCAATTTTGTCCAGTTTGCAGCGTTCTACAGAGGCTGCAGTATGTACAGAGGGGCGGTATGCTGCAGGCAAAGGAGTGCACATCTGCGCCGCTCCTCCAACTTGCAAGCCAAGTGCTCCTTACATCTTTGGTTTGCAGCCTTTTGAGGCCCTCTGACTGAATCTGATGTGCGCTGCCATGCACTCTATTTTGCCCTCGTCCCTGCACCCTACCCATGCACTCTCCTGTGCCCTTGTCTCTGCACCTACCCAAAACAGGCCACCCGTCAGTAACCCAATGCCCAGCCTCTACAAAGGTCTGCTATGCAGTACCAGGTCCACTCCAACAACCATCAACTCGTGCCCTCTACTGTGTAGTGCAAAGGTCCACACAACACCTTGTGCCCACCCAGCCGACACTGCGGGCAGCCACTATGGTCACACTCAGTAGACACAGCGGGCAGCAGATACAACGGGCTGTAGGCACAACGGGCAGCAGGCACATCAGACACAGCAGGCAGCCGCTTCGGACACACCGACCTCAAGTCCAGCCATTACAGATCAGACACCTTGCGCCAACCCACCAAAAGCAGATATGCTTACAACTGCCGCAGGATCAGGACTGCCTGGTCCCCCTGATCCAAGGAAACCTGAGCCTCCACCTTCCCTCAGTGCATTTGACTCAACTAAGCCATGCCACCAGTGCCCTACCCATGCACCTCTCTGCAGAGGAACCCAGCTGTTTCCGGTCCACTGAACCCCAGCTGCACACCTGCCCGCTGAGTTTGAGAGCCATCCAGGCGTGCCAGCACAAGCAAGGAGTGAGGGCCGCCAACACGCGCTCACCTCTTGCATGGTGGTGCGCAAAACACGCACGTTCTGCTTCTGCAGCAGAGTGGACGTGTACAGCAGCTGTGCAAAAGCCTGCAGCAGCGGCAGTGGCAGAGCGCAAGGAAAGCGTGTGGCACTTTCTTTCTCCATCCCTCAGTTGTCTCAGCCACGCACAAGCGTGCGCATCATGTACGAGTACGCTTGTGTACTTGCATGCACATGCGTACAAGTACACGAGTTTTCACACACAGAGAGCGCATGGTGACAGCATTGCCATCCCTTGATTTCCAGGGTCCGCATTTTTGCCTCTGAGCAACTCAGACAAGCCTCAAGGACCTTGCCCAACAAGGTGTGTGCCCTGTGACTGCCCTCCAGCACGCAGCCTCTCTCCAGGGCCACCCTGGGCCTTTCAGCCCTGTTTTGACGCTACTTCTTTGCTTCCATTGTAAGTTACATTCCTCTGTGCCACGAGGGACTAGTCTCCTGCTCACTGTGAGTCACTGTCCTCTGTGCCACGAGGGTCTGATCTCTTGCTCACTGTGAGTCACTGTCCTCTGTGCCACGAGGGTCTGATCTCCTGCTCACTGTGAGTCACAGTCCTCTGTGCCATGAGGGTCTGATCTCCTGCACACCAAAAATCCGACCTCACCTGAAGGCCATTCTGGGCCCTTCCCTGTGCAGGGGGCTCGGCCACAAGCACCGGGCAGCGTGGTAGCAGCTGCTGGGGCGGGGGAGGCGGAGCCACGTTGGATGCTGCCAAAGACTCATCCTCGCCCTCTGAGGACTCCCCGTTGCATGACGCCCCTTGCTGCTGTTGCCTGGCAAGGCTGCGACCCTCGTGCTGCTGTTGCAGGTGATCCAGGTCCTGCTGCGGCTGCTGGGAAGAGAAGTACTTGCGCCACCAAGGAAACTTATGGAAGGCGGCGTGCATACTGCTGCTGCGGCTGCTGGTGGGGGCAGTGCTGGGAAGGGAAGACACTGCTGTCAATCTGCCTTTATAACCTGCATGCATCAGTGCGTCCAGGTCAAGGCCAGAGTTCTCATTTGAACCTGGTGGGGCCATGAGGTGGGAACTACAAGCGCTCCAAACATGCCTTCTTGCTTTCTATTGCATGCTAGAAGGCAGCTTGCATTTGCAGGTTCCTCAAGCATAAGTTCAGATGCCATGCATGGAGCCAGTCTGCCTTCCAAGGGCTCTGCCTCAGTCATGAAAGAAGGACACCCAAGACCCGAAAGGCAAACTTGCAGCCAGCACAAGGCTGGTGTCAAGCTGCCTGAGGAGTGGGAGGACAGGCATGCAGCCTTCCAAAGGATCGACAGATCCTCGCACTTGCAAGAGCTTTTGCCTCTGAATTCAAGTCATAGCCTGGCCAGTGCTCGCCTTGCAAGCGGTTAGCTGCAGCCTTCAACCTGGACAGCAGGCTCCCTGAAGACAAGAAGGATGTGCTCTGAGCATCCTGATGCTCATCTCCTGCAAGTAAGCATGTGCTCTGAGCATGTGCAAGTAAGCATGTGCAAGTAAGCATGTGCTCTGAGCATCCTGATGCTCATCTCCTGCAAGTAAGCAGCCACCATGCACGGACCAAAGCAGTCATGCCACAGGCAGTCATGCAATGGGCTCTGCTGTGCGACAGGAGGTCATGTGGTGGGTCGTCGCGCGACAGATGGCTGTGTGACAGGTGGTTGTGTGACAGGTGGTTGTGTGACGGATGGTTGTGTGACAGGTGGTTGTGTGACAGATGGTTGTGTGACAGGTGGTTGTGCAACAGGCGACCGTGGGATTGGTGAGCATGCGACAGTCCGTCATGCGGCAGGTGGCTGCACGGCAGTCTGTCATGTGACAGGTGGTCATGCGATGGGCTCTGCTGTGCGACAGGTGGGTATGCGACTGAAGTTCAAGGGACAGGTGGTCATGCGGCTGGTGGTCATACGACAGGTGGCTGCGCGAAAGGTGGGCATGCGGCAGGTGGTCAAGCGACAGGTGGCAGCCATGAGGCAGGTGGCCAAGGGCATCAATGCATGGGCAGGCAGGTGTATGATAGGGAGGACTACGCAGGTGATCTGGGTGAGCATCCCCGACTGTTGTCAGTGAGCAATTGTAGGGCTCCAGCGACACCGCTTTGTTGGATAAGCAAGGTGCTGCACGCGCGCCCTTGAAGAGGGCTCTTGTGGGAAGCACACAGACTTGGCGCATGAGCGACAGGCACAGAGGCAAGGGAGCACGACGCAAAAGCACTTAAACACCCTCTGAACTACTTACTAAGTGCATGTGCAAGTGTGCACATGCGCATGTGTGTGTACTTTGTCCATGGATCCGTGGGCGTGCATGTCGTCTTGTACGACCCCATGCTGTCCAACCGGGCATCTAACAGCTCATCCCCCCCAGCCACTGCCGGCTGTACATGTCCCCCAAGCTAAACAACCCAAAATCCGATAGCTTGTAGCTGCCACAGGCCTCCGACGCCCAGACCAGCCTTACTTTCACTGTCAAACATGCAGAGGAGGCACTCGCCTGAGGCGCCAGAGCCCGGAGGCGTGGTGGGTATGTGCTCGGCGTGCGGCATGCGCTCAAAAGGTGACAGCAGCCGGTCTGTCAAGATGGTGAGCCTCGCGGACATGTCCTCCAGGTATCTGCACCGGCGTGCATTGCAAGGGAGGGGTGTGGAAGGAGTGCAGACACGGCGAGTCCCGTGTACCAGTGTTCATCGCAGAGGAGCACAGGGTGGTGAGCCTCTCACCTGCATGTCCTCCGGGCGCCTCAGAAGGGGTGGGACACAAAAGCACTGGGCTGGCCAGCCGGCAAGCTCACCTCACCCAGCCCGGTCTCATTTCTGTGCCATGGAGTATGCAGTTCTGTGCCATGGAGTATGCAGGCCATTTCTGTGCCATTTCCGGTCTCATTTCTGTGCCATGGAGTATGCAGTTCTGTGCCATGGAGTATGCAGCGCGCATCCCCGTCCCACCTGTTACCGGGCGTGAGGCTGGCGCCTGCCATGGCAGCGTAGAAGCGCAGCACGTGAGACCAGCGGAGGACCTCCAGCGAGGCGCACGCACAGTCAAGCCATACCTGCAGCGCAGACAGCAGCCGCACGCACTCAGTCTGGCAGCCACATGCACACGTAAGGCCAAGCCGGCAATGCGCACACCAGGGGCAGGGAGAGGCGCCCTGTGTGTGCGCACCAGTGGCAGGCGCCCTGTGCGTGCACGCGCCAGTGGCAGGGAGGGGTGCCGCAGGGGCCTTGCAAGATGTGGTCACTGAGGATGATGTGGCGTGCGCCAGGGACGGCGTGGCGGGTGGACTGTTAATTGAGGATTTAGACGCGGCAGTTCGGCAGATTGTTCTGTGATGAATACAACACGGCAGTCTAGATTGGCCTGTTGTTTTAGAGTGACAAACACGGCAGGTCTGGACATGGCAGGTTGGCCTCTTATTCCAGGATTCTGATACAGCAGGGCTGGACATGGCAGGTCGGCCTGCTGGTTGAGTGTGACAACACGGCAGGTCTGGACAAAACGGGCACAGGGTTGGTGCACAGCCGCCCAGCCAGCATGGCGTGCTAGTCGCAGTGACGCACCTGAATAAATTCAGCAGCTTCCAAATGCTCATCCAGGTCCTCTTCACCCCCCTGGCAGCAGTCGGACTCTTGGTCATCCTCCTGCTGCCTGCAGTCATGCTGCTGCTGCTGCTGCTGCTGCTGCTGCAGCTTTTCTTGGCACACATGCACAGAGCAGTCCTGTGAAGCTGAGCACGCGTTGCTTCCTTGCATCAGCCCCGCCAGCCACACCATCCTGCAGGGGTGGGGGGTGTGAGGGCATGTGTGCGCAGGGCCTCTTTGTTTGCATGGCATCGCCTGGATTTGTGGCAACAGCCTTGCAGGCAACACCTTTTTGAAGCACCCTCCCACAGGCTCATCGCAGCCATTGCAAGGACGCACCACAACCACTGCATAGGCACAGCACAGCGCAGAGGTGCCTCTGTGAGTCCCCATTCTCAACAGCACCAATTACTTGCCACCAGTGAAGTGCCTCTATGAGTCCCCATTCTCAACAGCACCAATTACTTGCCACCAGTGAAGTGCCTCTATGAGTCCCCATTCTCAACAGCACCAATTACCTGCCACCAGTGAAGTGCCTCTATGAGTCCCCATTCTCAACAGCACCAATTACCTGCCACCAGTGAAGTGCCTCTGTGAGTCCCATTCTCAACAGCACCAATTACTTGCCACCAGTGAAGTGCCCAGCATCTTGTCCCACGGCTTGCGCTGCCAGGGCTTGCACACAGCTGCTGAGCTGGGGCAAGAGTAATCCTCCTGAAATGGGCCTCGTACCCTGAGCAGGATAGTGCCAGGGCCACCTGAGAACCCCTCAAGCTGCCCAACATGCTTTGCCACACACACAGGTGCGCAAGGGAGGCGCGCCACTCACCTCCCAGCCACAGCGGGGCAGCGGCTCAAACGGTCTTCGCTTGCATGCAGGAAGGCTGGCAGGTGCTCGAGGAAGATGCGCCGCTCAGGGGGCACCACGCCTGCGTTTTTAATAATCATGCACCAGGGATGTGATGACCGCATCATCATTCTGCCAGCCTTGCCACTTTGCTATGGCCCTCATTCGTTTTCAGAAGTCATCCTTGCCCTCACTCCCCTGCCATGGCCGCTAAATGACCCTAATGCTTTGTGCAGGTCCCCCACCCCACCACAGGGCTCACCTGCACTGTACGCATCTATGCACCAGCTGCTGCGCAGCCACTGACCAGCAGCGCATGGCTGCCACCCCCCTGCATGACGGCACCCGGTGTCCACACGCTATCGTGCCCAGCAATGAAGAGAGCTGCGCCTGCGTGCCACCCAGCACCGATCCGCAAAGTGCCTGCGGCGGAGGACCAGCCAGGTGTCCTGCTCGCAGCCACTACCATCAACTCCCCCCTGTGACGCAGCGCACCTCACCTGCACGCCGCCGAGTCACGTTGCCCAAACTACTACCGGCATAGGGACTGCCAAATATTGCATTCGCGGCTGCTGCCCAGAAGGCAGTTGATCGCCCCTCCCCCCC
>LFIK01005304.1_pt1 | contig 10365 bp, 6 predicted proteins | sample 643401 | NCBI WGS metagenome assembly LFIK01 (sample SAMN03777447, study PRJNA286221) | soda lake metagenome | biome: soda lake; feature: Kulunda steppe; material: water; isolation source: sample T5-Br brine of Lake Tanatar-5 | place: Russia: Kulunda steppe | collected 2010-07
CTAAAGAGTCTGTTGACGCGGTGGTCTTAGGGTTTGATACGACCCTAACCTATCAAAAACTTTGGGATGCTTGTGATCTCATTCGCGAAGGGGTGCCTTATTATGCGACCCATCCAGATTTCAATTGTCCTTTACAAGGCGGGAAAATGATGCCTGACACAGGGGCGATGATCGCCTTTATAAAAGCGGCTACAGGGCGGGAACCCATCGTCATTGGGAAACCACATAAACCAGTCGTAGACGTTTTAGCTGAGCGACTCGGTGTAACTAATGATAAAATGATTATGGTGGGTGATCGGCTCTATACCGATATGACGATGGCTATTGAGCATGGCATGACGAGCGTGCTCGTCATGAGTGGAGAAACAACGACTGAGATGCTCGAAAAAAGTGCGCTAAAGGTCGAGTATGTCTTTCCATCCGTAAAAGCGATGATTCCTCTCTTATGACCCCTCTCATGGAACCTTTAGAAGCGTATCAAAAACAGTACGATGAAAACGTCATCGTCCTTGATGTCCGTAAAGAAAAAGAGTATCAGCAAGGACACTTAGAAAAAGCGCACTTGATCACAAGAACGATGATTCAGCCAAACGCGCCACAGTTGATTAATCAATCAACGCTAGAGACATGTTTGGGCCACTACGGTGTTCAGGCATCCTCACATCTCATCTTGACCGATGGTCGGGCAGGATATGACGCGTGTTATTTATGGTTTCTCTTGTCTTTATATGGTTTTCAAAACGTCAGTGTTTTAAATGGTGGCATCGATGGGTTGCGATATGATCAAGTTCCTTTAACACAACAACCCCCATCGCCTCCGATGTCTAGGACACTCAAACTTAAACCATTGAATTCTACGTTATTAGCGGCGTACCAAGACATCCTCACAAAAACTAAAAACACCCAACTACTGGACGTAAGAAGTCTTGAAGAACACTTAGGCTATCCCCCAGCCTACGATGGGTGTCGACTAGGCAACATTCCAAACAGTCATCACATGGATTACCGTGAGGCACTAGATGAAAGACGCGGATACAAATTTAAGTCAATCGCAGAGCTGAAGACCCTATTTCAAGCTTACTTAGATCAGCCTGTGATTGTGTACTGTCAAGTGGGCATACGCTCATCATTGACGCTCTTTGTTCTTAGTGAACTGTTACGTCATCCTCACGCGAAGAACTACGCTGGATCTTGGCTTGATTATCATCAACAAACCTCTTGAAACACACTTTCTTCCTCACATAAAAAGACCTTTTCACGACGCGAAAAGGTTTTTTTATGTCGTTTAAAACGCTCGCTCGAAGGTCATGAATGTTCTAATTGAGGTTTCACAAAGTGGTCACTATGAGTACGATGAGCGGTCCTTAATGAAGGTAATCAGCGAAAAGGCTTTCGCGAAATAAAAGATACGAATGTTTGGATCAATCGCCCAGCACTTCAAAATGGAAGACTCAATAATCAGCGTGAAAATGAGACCATCGGAACTTATGGAAGACTTTTGAGAAATTATTGCACAAGAGGCTCAAACGCTGTTATAATGTAAGGGTATTGAGTGCGCTTACATAGCGCTTAGATAAGAAAGGAAGTGTATCATGAAGCAGTATACCGTCGATAAGATGAGGACCGTAGCCGTATTGGGCCACTCCGGTTCAGGTAAAACGACCTTTATGGAATCGGTCCTTTATCTGAGTCAAACCAAAGCTAAAAAAGGCAGCGTCGAAGCCAAAAACACCACGAGCGATTTTCTTCCTGAAGAACATGAACGGCTTGCGACACTCTCCACCAGTTTGATTCCTGTTGAGTATCAAGATTACAAATTTAACTTTTTAGACACGCCGGGCAGTGAAGAGTTTGTGAATGAACTCTATCAAGCCCTTCATATCGTCAAAGGCGCCGTCTTAATGGTTGATGGAACGAAAGGTATGGACATTGGCACCGAACGCGTGTTGAATGAGTTAAATGCCCATCACATCCCCACCGTGATCTACATCAACAAAATGGACAAACAAAACATTAAATTTGAAGGCATTTTAGAACAAATTCGCAGCGTTATCGGCAAACAAGCGGTCCCTTTTTTATGGCCGGTTGGCGAAGCCGATGATTTTAAAGGGTATGTCAACTTAGTGGACATGAAACAAAAACTGCGTCAAGGCAGTGATGTTTTAGAGACCGACGTCAGCGAAGCCTTGCAAGCGGAGATTGAACCCCACCGTGAAAAAATCGTCGAGTCCGTCGCCGAAACCAGCGAAGAACTGATTGAGAAATATTTTGCAGGTGAAACACTCACGAAAGATGAAATCTACACCGGCCTCCGACAAGGTGTGCTCGATGGCAACTTAAAACCGATCGTTTTAGGCTCTGCGGAAAAAGACATTGGTGTGTTAGCCACGTTAGACATCATTGCACGCTTCATGCCTGCACCCAACGATTTAAAAGCCGTCACCGGTAAAGACCCTGAATCAGGTGAAACCATTGAACGTCTCACCAACGATGATGAACCGCTTTCTGCGTATGTTTTTAAAACCATCGTCGATCCGTTTATGGGCGCGATTAACTTTATTAAAGTGTTATCGGGCGTTTTAAAACCCGGTAAAGAAGTGTATGTGCCAAACATCAAAGAAAACGTCAAACTCGGCAACCTTTTCACCATGCGTGGAAAAGAACAAATCAGTGTTGACTATTTGGGCGCTGGAGACGTCGGTGGCGTGGCGAAGATTGATCAACTCTTTACAGGGGCGACATTATCAAGTCGAAAACAACCCATTCTTTTTTCAGGCCCCAAACTACAAACACCGACCATTTATGTCGGCATTCATCCGAAAAATAAAAACGATGAAAATAAACTCTCAAGCGTGTTGGCCAAACTTAAACTCGAAGACCCATCGATTGAAATCATCCGTAACGCCGAAACCGCACAACTGTTGATCGGTGGTCAAGGGATGACCCATATCGGTTATCTTGTGGATAAAATGAAATCGATGTACAACCTAGAAGTCGACACCAGTGATCAACGCATCGTCTACCGTGAAACAATTAAAGCGAAAGGCGACGCCGAAGGTCGTCACAAAAAACAATCGGGGGGCTCTGGCCAGTTTGGTGTGGTTAAGATGCGTTTTGAACCGATGAATTCGAACGATAAAGAATTTGAATTTGCGGAAGAAATTCATGGGGGTTCCGTCCCGAAAAACTATTTCCCCGCCGTTGAAAAAGGGCTGATTGAAACGTTCCAAAAAGGCCCCTTGGCCGGCTTCCCTGTGATCGGCGTCAGAGCGGTGCTTTATGATGGCGCGTATCATGACGTAGATTCGAATGAAATCTCGTTTAAAATGGCCGCAAACTTAGCCTTTAGAAACGCCTTACCACAAATCAAACCGACCATTTTAGAACCGATTATGCGCGTTGAAATTACCGTCAAAGACGATTACGTCGGTGACGTCATGGGCGATGCGAACAAACGTCGTGGTCGTGTCTTGGGCATGGAACCTTTGCCTGGGGGCCGTCAACTCATTATCGCGGAAATTCCTGAAGCGGAAATTGTCAAGTACACCGTTGACTTAAAAGCGATGACTCAAGGTAGTGGCGCCTTCTCACGAAGTTTTGCGCGTTATGAAGAAGTGCCTGAGATGCTGATTGATAAAATTATTGAACAACACAAAAAAGACTAATTTAAAAAGCCACTTCGGTGGCTTTTTGCCATTTTAACTGAGGAGGACCTTTATGACGTTAAACCCTTTAAGCAAAGCCATCCTTGCGGGGATGATGTTAGGCGTTGTCTGTATTGTTGGCGCGTCGTTGCGCGCGAGTGAGCCTTTAAGTGGGGCTTATCTATTTGCCTTTTGGTTCAACCGTGTGTTGATGGGCCTTTTGATTGGGGTCTTCCCCTTGCCTAAAAAGGCCGCGCAACGGCTCATGGTTGGGGCAGGGCTTGGGCTGTTTGTCTCTTTCGCCTTTTTCAGCGCGACCGAGTTTTATGATCTCATGGGCTTTCTTGTCGGTGCCCCTTATGGGATGATCATCGTCACAGTGATGGACTTCAAAAAGATACGTTTTGGCCAAAATAACCGCTTAGGCTAGAGATGGCTGTGCTATAATGAGAGTAAGTAAAACTTAAGATTTTAGGAGGTTTTAGATGTCAACCTTCAAACAGAGTGCGAAAAAAACACGTTCCATTCTTAACATGCAGACGCATAAGCACCCCAAGATGTTTGTCATTGTTATGATGGTCATGATTAATGTCGTGATTGTTTTACTTGCGGCGTTGATCGCTTGGCTCATCGATGACAGTTTTCAAAGTTATTTAGACGCCCTGATCAATGGGTCTGTGATTTGGTTACTGACACCCAATGCTGTGTTGGGCATTGAAAACCCCGCCACCTTTTGGCTGGCAATTATTGTGCTTATGGTCGGGTTGGTGCTTTTTTCAGGGACCATCATCGGATTAGCCACAAACATGATCAAAGACTTTTTCTCTAAGAAAGAGGCGCATGAAGGCAAGTTTTTACTCGAAGATCACATTGTGATTTTAAACTATAACAATAAAGTGCCTGAATTGGTCGCCGATTTAGTGCATGTCAAAAGTCGCGCGGTCAATCTAGTGGTCTTAACCCCGACCCCTCAAGCGCACGCAGAACAACACATCTTACAAGCGATCAAGCAGACCAACCTGCCCCATCAAACCTTACATCATCTCAATGTGTTTGTGAAATCGGGGGAAGTGTTGCTCGAACAAAACTTAAGAAACATTGCGATTGACCGTGCTCAAACGATTGTCGTGATGGGGGATGATTCGAAAACGATGGCTGAGAGTGACTTAGAAGTCTTAAAAATACTCTTAACGCTTGGGAACCTCAACCTTCCGCCTAAAAACATCGTCACAGAAGTCAAATTGATTGACACGAAAACGAATATTATGGCGTTAAAAAAGACACTTGAAACGCTGAAAGGCCATCACATTGAACCGATTTGTTTCGATCGTCGATTGGGTCAAATGATGGCGCAAGCGGTCTTTTATCCGGCCATTGAAGATGTTTATTTATCGCTTTTTTCCTTTGCGGGCAGTGAGGCGTATCGTTTAGAAAACACCACCTTTGAGACCGTCATCAAAGCGCACGCAGAAGCGATTCCCATCATGCAAGCGGGGGAGGATGTCTTTGTCTACACCGCCACAAATCAATCGAAAACAGTCACTTCACCCCACACATTTGAACCTAAGGCGCTTCCGTTTTTAAGTGATGATGCGCGCGTGTTGCCAACCGTTTTTATTCTTGGTGAAAATCGTAAATTACCGCACATGTTAGAAGCGTTTAAAGCGTATGAAGCGCTCCATCAAAAAACGCTGCACATTGAAACATGGTCGTATGAGCGGCTCTTTAAAGCGTTCGATACCCTCGAACAAACACAAGGGCCAGTGACCGTCTTACTCTTAAGTAACGACCAAGTCGCTAAAGATCTTTACGATGGCGATGTCTTAGGGGCGCTTATTTTCTTAGAACACCACCTTAAACGTGAGGATAAGCAAATCATTGTTGAATTGCTTGATCCAAGAAACGATGCCTTAGTCAAAGAATTTACGATTGAAAACACCATCATCTCAAACAAGCTCGTCGCCTTGATGTTAAGTAAAGTGGCGTTATTCCCAAAGACGACTGAGTTTTACGACCGACTCTTAACGATTGAACCTTCCGCTCCAGGCAAAGACGACGATGCGCTTGATTTAGCGCGGGCGAAGGACGTCTTAGAAGGCCCTTATCCATGGACTTTTGAAAGTCAAAAACAATGGGTTGAAAGCTGTTATTTAAGCACCCACAAAACACGCATTCCTATCGGTCTCATTCGTGATGAGACGCTCATCATGATGGAACACACCTTGCATCACGCGACCCCTTACACCGTATACGAAGAAGATATGATTGTTTGGTTCAAAGTATAAAGGAGGGTCATATGTACGTTGCCCTATATGAAAGAAAACGTCACCAAAAGTCAACCGCCTCGTTTAAAACGGTCTTCAGCTCACCAGATTATCAAGCGCTTTTTGAAGAAGACTTACAAGCCAAACTCCATGAGCGCTATCGCTTAAGTGCGCTCTGGCAAACGTTTTTTAAACGGCTTGAAACTGACACCGTCGGTCATTTTGACTGGGTACATCCCACCACAAAAACGAGCTATAAAGTCTCTGGTTTGTGTGAAGGGAAGTATTTAATTGTGCATCTGACAGAGGGCGCCACCCAAAGTGTGAACAGTTGGCAACAAACCTCACTCAAAGAGTTGATTGCCTTACAACAAAAAATCCAAAGCATCGCTAAAATGGGCACATGGGAATATCATCACATTGCGGATAAGATGTACCCCAATCAAGGGGCTCTTAACATTTTTGGCTTTCAAAAAAACACGTTTGACGGACGTTTAGACACAGTCTACGCCGCCCTTCATCCTGAGGATCGCAAGCCATTTAATGATCAATTTTTAAAAGCGATCTCACACCAACAAACCTACTTAGAGATTCATCATCGTGTGGTCCGTGCGAACACGAAAGAAGTCATTTACGTCGTGAATCGCTGTGAAATCAGCTACGATGAAAGCGGTCAACCGTTGAAAACGTTAGGCTTGATTCAAGACGTCACCCTAACCATGAAGGCGCAAGCCAAACAGACCCAAACTGAAACGTATTTGCGTCATATTTTTGAAGGGGTTCATGATGGGTTAGCGATTTTATCAATAGACCTAGAGGTCATCATGGTGAACCCGTGGTTTAAAGACTTTTTTGGTCTGGGCGAAGTGATTGCTGGACGGCCTTGTTATGACGTTTTTAGAGGTCAAGAGGCGCCGTGCCAATGGTGTCAACAAGGCGCCGTTTTAAGCCAGGGTAAAGCGCAATCGTTTTATGTGCCTCATACCAACAAAGAAGGCCAAACGTTCGAACTATTAATCTCTCTTTACCCCATTAAAGATGACCAAGACAACATTACGCATCTGATTGAATCGGTGCGTGATGTGACCCTTGAAAAACACCAACAAACCGCCCTTGAGAACGAACGTCGCTTTCAAACGTTGATGGCGATGCTGGCGAGAAACTTTCTCATGCAACAGTATGGTGATTTTGATGGCGCCATTATGATGGCGCTCGAAAATCTCACAAATTTCTTTGAAGTCGATCGCGGTTATTTGTTTGTCTATACCGATGAAGGGGCCACCATCACGACTACCCATGAGTGGGTCGCCAAAGGCGTCACGCAAGAAAAAGATCGTTTTGACCGTGTGCCTTTAGATCAGTTTCCATGGTGGAAAAAGAAACTCGCCAAACGAGAACCTTTTATCATTGAACAAGTCAAAGAGTTACCCGATGATGCCCAAGCGGAACGCGACATCTTAGAAGCTCAACACATTCAATCGCTGATGGTGATTCCCATTTACAAAAGCGAACGTTTGTTTGGATTTATGGGCTTTGATGCGGTGAAAACCCCTCATACGTGGGCACACCATCATCTCGAAGGGCTGAGGATGATTGGTGAAATCATTGGCTTTGCGCATGAAAAAAAGGAAGCCTATGAAAACATCGAATTTCTTTCCCATCATGACGCACTCACTGAAGTGTTTAACCGACGTTATGTCATGACGCTCATGACCCGCTGGGAAGAAAAACTCAGTGATGTGGGCATCGTGATTTTTGATTTAAATGGCCTTAAACTCATCAACGATGCCTATGGGCATGACATCGGCGATCAAATTCTTAAACATGTGGCTAGTACGCTTCAAGCACTTGTGCGTGAAGCGGATGTTGTTGCACGTTTAGGCGGCGATGAGTTTGTCGTTTTAATGCCTCATCCCACGCCAAAAGCCATCACAGACTTACAACAAGGCTTTACGCAAACGATGATGTGCGAACCCATTAAAAACATCACCGTCAGTGTGGCGATGGGTCATGCGTTTAGAGCCAACGACCAACAACCACTAAGCGATGTCTTACAACTGGCTGAAAATGCGATGTATCAACACAAGTTTGCCCATCAAATTGATGTCAAAAATGACATCATTGAACGCGTCTTTGATAATTTCACAAGTCAATACGATTACGAACAAGCCCACGCCCAAGAAGTGGCTATGTTGATGGAAGTGTTTGCGGAGGTCTTAAAGATCGCACCTGAACTCAAACCACAATACGTTGAAGCGGCCAAATATCACGACATAGGCAAAGTGACCATTCCGGAATACATTCTAACAAAACCTGACGCTTTAAACGATGAAGAATATTCGATGATTCAAACGCACACAGAGAGTGGGTATCACTTATTAAGATCGGCCGAAGCCTTTGTGATGATCGCCGAAGCCGCCCTGACGCATCATGAGCGATTCGATGGCTCAGGCTATCCTCGGGGTTTAAAAGGTGAAGCGATTCCCTTGGTCGCTCGCATGCTTTCAATATTAGAAGCTTACACCGTCATGACAAATCATCAACCGTACGCAAAATCTATGTCAGAAGAAGAAGCCTTGGCTGAAATCAAAGCGCAAGCGGGCTCACAGTTTGACCCAGCGTTGGTCGAGCAATTTATCAATGACGTTTTACCAAAGCATAAAAACAAGCGCTAGTGCTTTATTTTTAGCGTGAAATCACGTACAATTAAAACAAAATTAATGAAGCCAAGAAATGAGACTGATCTATGAGCTTACTTTATGCGACCTTGGTGTTTATTTATGGCGCGTTTCTCACCTCGTTTTTTGAGTTGGTGGGCGAACGATTGCCTAAAGGGGAAACACTGATGGGTCGTTCGCATTGTGATCACTGCGAACGAAGGCTTAGCGCACTTAACTTAATCCCTTTAGTGGGCTATCTTAAACAACAAGGGCGATGTGGAGGCTGTGGCCAAAAGATTCATCCTCGTTACGTTTTCTTTGAGCTCATCGGCGCGACCCTTTTTATGGTGGGCTATCTATTTTTCACCTTTAGTCTGGCGTTTTGGGTGTATGTGATTGTGCTTTCTGTGATGCTCATCGAAGTCGCCAGTGACTTAGCCCATCTGCTCGTCCTTGATCGGGTGTGGCTGATTGGCTTAGTACCATTGATCATCATCCGACTGTTTGAAGGCACGATTCTCACATACCTTGTGTCCTCCATCGGCTTATTTACGTTGATGGTGATCATTGCGTTGCTCGCAGAAAAAGCGTTCAAACAAGAAGCGTTAGGTGGGGGCGACATCAAACTCTATCTATTCATCGGGTTCGCTCTACCTTTTTTTGAAGGGTTGTTATCACTCTTTTTAGCCGCTTTGTTTGGCACCATCGTGGGCGTTTTAGGCCCAAAGCGTCAACCGATGGCGTTTGTGCCGTTCATCGCGATGGGCGTCATTCTTTCTTACCTTTATGGCGCCGTGTTTATTGCTTGGTATCTTAGTTTATTGGAGGGATCGGTCTAATGTTATCCAAACCACAATCACAACTGAACGTCTTCATCAACGACAACTACATCTCTTTTGTGGTGGCGCAAACCGATGGGGTCGTACTCAAACAAGGGGTCAGTGAGATTCCTAACGACATTGTTCGTGATGGTCGCATCATTCAACCCAATGAACTGCTTGACATTTTAAAACACATGTTTGAAGCAGAAAACATCAAAGAAAAGCGTACCCGTATCGCGGTCAGTGAACGTGCGGTCATGGTAAAACCTGTGCGCATTGATAAGTTGGACCTTGGGCGGAAGACCTTGCGTAGACACATCAAGTCACTCTTAAACAAGTCCATTCGCTTCCCCTTTGAACGGGCTGTGATGGATTATCATGTCATTGAGGAAACGGAAGAATACTTCCGTGTGTTAGTGATGCTCATTGACGATGATCTGTTACAAGATTATCTTGATTTGTTTGCGAAACTCAAACGACGCGTGACCTTTGATTTGATCAGTTTAGCGATGGCACAACTGTATTATGAATCGCTCAGTGGCGATGAAGATTTTGTGACCTCGGTCATGGAAGACGATAACATGGTCGATGGTCTCATGACCGTCATGTTTTATGACGATCACATGGCGATCATGGTCTATGATAAAGAAATTCCGGTCTTATCGCTCAATGAAGATTTTGAACGTCCAAGCAACCCTTACATTGAAATGACCAACTACATTGAACGCATCACCCACTATTATCAGTATTCCATTCATAAAGGGAAACAATCCATCAATCACATCAAAGTCATCAACGCCTGTTTAGGGATTTCCGATACGGTCTTGCAAAATGAGCTTAAACGTCGCTTTACGACGCTGCCATTTTCAACCTATCAACACCCTGGCTACGAAGGCGATTTAGAAGATTTACCGCCTGCCGCAAGAATTCCTTACGCGATTGGCTTAAGACTCAAAAACACCAAGCGCCTGCAAGC
>LFIK01005305.1_pt1 | contig 10364 bp, 6 predicted proteins | sample 643401 | NCBI WGS metagenome assembly LFIK01 (sample SAMN03777447, study PRJNA286221) | soda lake metagenome | biome: soda lake; feature: Kulunda steppe; material: water; isolation source: sample T5-Br brine of Lake Tanatar-5 | place: Russia: Kulunda steppe | collected 2010-07
CCGCAGGTGGCGGCGCCAGGCTCAGAAAGCCGCCGTCACCCGCCCCGACAGCCATTCCCCGATCATCTGCCGCGCGATGGAGCCGGGCCGGGCGGCGCGGATCGTCGGATGCACCCCGGCAAAGGCCTCGACCATCTCCTCGCGGCTGACCCAGAGCGCATCATCAAGCTCGGCATCCAGCGTGATCTGCATGTCCAGCGCCTCGGCCACGCAGCCGATCATCAGCGAGGACGGAAACGGCCAGGGCTGCGAGGACAGGTAACGTACCGCCCCCACCGTGATGCCCGTTTCCTCGGCCACCTCGCGCCGCACGGCGGCCTCGATGGTCTCGCCCGGTTCGACAAAACCCGCCAGCGCGGAATACATCCCCTCGGGCCAGCCGGGCGAGCGGCCCAGCAACAACCGGTTCCCGCGCAGCACCAGCATGATCACGACCGGGTCCGTGCGCGGAAAATGCCGCGCCCCGCAGGCCGGGCAATCCCGTTGCCAACCGCCCATGGTCATTTCGGATGCCGCGCCGCAGGCGGCGCAGAACCCATGGGTGCGGTGCCAGTTGAACAATGCGCGGGCGGTGGCGGCCAGGGTGGCCTCGGGCGGGGGCAAATCCGTCATCCGGGCGCGCAGGTCACAGAACAGATGATCGGCGGGCAGGCCGGGAAAATGCTGCTCGCTCATGTCGTTGAACATGGCCAGCGCCGCGCGGTCCAGGGCCGGAGGCTCCCAGCGCGAGACATCGGCCGCGAAGCGCGGCACCGGGTCAGTGCCCAGGAACAGCTGCCCCGGCGCGGCATGGCGCAGCACCGATGCCGCGCGCCCCACCCAGCCCAGCCGCGCTCCGCCCACCAGCAAGGGCTTGCCCCGCCATATGGGCAGGATTTGCGCCTGCGGATGCGCCGACAGGGCGCGCAGTTGCGCGCTGTCAGTGCGCAATTCGGCCCGGCGCGGGCCTCCATCCTCGGTGAATGCGGCCGTATGCGCAGCTGTCATTGGCAAGCCCCCGTGTATGATGTGTCCGGACAGGTGCGATCTGCAAACGGTCCAACGGCTTGACATTTCAGCGGCAAGCGCACAACCCTAAGGTGAAAAGGCCACGTCCATGCCGAATCCCATTCACGGAATTGCCATCTTGTCCGGGCAATGACAAGTTCGACCGGACAGAGTGGCGAGGTCCGGGATCCGTGGGCAGAATGCCATGGATGTGCTGAGAAGAATTGATGCGTATAGGAAGTGCGTTGCAACAGTCCGTGCCATTTGCCTCGGCCCAGATGTCCGCTGACATGGCCTGTCTGCGGATCATGGAGACCACGGACCTGCATGTCCATCTGGCGCCCTATGATTACTATGCCGACCGCCCGCGCCATGATCTGGGCCTGTTGCCATTGTCCAGGCTGGTGGACCAGGCCCGGCGCGAAACGCCCAACACGCTGCTGTTCGACAATGGCGATTTCCTGCAAGGCACCCCGGTGGGGGATTTCGTCGCCTATGAGCGCGGCCTGCGCGAAGGGGACCTGCACCCGGTGATGGCGGCCATGAATGCGCTGGGGTTCGATGCGATCACCCTGGGCAACCATGAATTCAACTATGGCCTGGGCTTTCTGATGAAGGCCATTGCGCGGAGTGACTGTCCGGTGGTGGCGGCGAACCTGCTGCGCAAGCGCGGGGCGACAGCCCGCGGTGACAGGTCGCTGACACGGCCCTATGCGCTGCTGGACCGTGTCGTGTGCGACATGCAGGGCCAGCCGCATCCGCTGCGGGTGGGGGTCATCGGGCTGGCGCCGCCGCAGGTCGTGAACTGGGAACACAGCGCCCTGGATGGCCGCGTCTGGTCGCGTGACATTGTCGAAACCGCCCGTGCCTGGATCCCCGAGATGCGCGAGGCCGGGGCCGATATCGTCATTGCACTGGCCCATTCGGGTGTTGGCGCGGCACGGCACAGTGACGGAATGGAAAACGCCATTCTGCCCCTGGCCCGGCTGGACGGGATCGATGTGGTCCTGGCGGGGCACAGCCATCTGGAATTCCCCGGACCCGCCTTTGCCCCCAGCCCCGAGGTCGACCCTGCCGCCGGGACCATCTGCGGAAAGCCCGCGGTGATGGCGGGGTTCTGGGGCTCGCATCTGGGGGTCATCGACCTGCTGCTGCGCCGCGAGGGGCGCAACTGGACCATCATGGGCAGCCGCTCGGAATTGCGCGCGCTGGCCAGCAAGCCTTCCGGCCCGCGCGCGCCTGCCCTGACCGATCCCGTCCCCGGCTTCACCCCGCCGCGGCCCCGCAGCCCCGGCGTGCGCCGGATAGTCGCGCAGACGCATCAGGACACCTTGGCGGCCATCCGCAAGCCCATCGGGCAGGCCGCCACGCCGCTGCACAGCTATTTCGCCCTGCTGGGCCGGTCGGCTGCAACCGCGGTGGTGGCCGATGCCCAATGTGCCTATATCACCGAACGCTTGCGTGGCACCGAGCATGGGCACCTGCCGGTCATCGCCGCCGTGGCACCCTTCAAGGCCGGGGGCCGCAGCGGCGCGCAGCATTACACCGATATCGCGCCGGGGCCGCTGGCGCTGCGCCATGTCTCGGACCTCTATGCCTATCCCAACATGGTGGCGGCGCTGCGGCTGACCGGGGCGCAGGTGCGGCTGTGGCTGGAACGCAGCGCTTCGGTCTTCAGCCAGGTTGTGCCCGGGGGCGCGCCGCGGGTCCTGACCGAACCGGAGGCGGCGCCCTATCAATTCGATATCCTCTATGGGCTGGACTATGTGCTGGACCTGGCACAGCCTGCGCGCTTCCTGCCTGGCCGGGCGGGGGAGAACGCCGATGCCAGCCGCGTCCTGCGCGTGCGGCTGAACGGCAAGCCGCTACTGGAGGATGATGAGGTCATCCTGTGCACCAACAATTTCCGCGCTTCGGGCGCCGGAGGGTTTGCCGGGCCGAGGACCGAACAGCAGGTCTTCGGGGACAGCACCTCGATGCTGGGGATACTGCGTGACCATATTGCCACCCATCCCCGGTTGGTGCCGCAACACGGCCCCCCCTTGCGCTTTGCCCCGATCCCGCAGGGGCGCGCGATCCTGCCCACCGGACCGGGCGCCCGCGCGCATCTGCATGACATCGCGGATCTGAACCCCGGCGTTCTGGACGATTGCGGCGCCGGGTTCCTGAATCTGCTGCTGGATTTTGACGCGCGGGCCTGAGTGCCCATCCCCGGGCGCCCATCCCCGGGCGCCGGCCCTGCGTATGGCCCCTCAGCGCGGGCTGCGCTTGGCCAGAATGCGCTGCAGGGTGCGGCGATGCATGCTCAGCCGCCGCGCGGTTTCCGAGACATTGCGGTCGCATTGCTCATAGACCCGCTGGATATGCTCCCAGCGCACGCGGTCGGCGGACATGGGGTTTTCCGGGGGCTCGGGCAGGGCTTCGCCGCTGGAGAGGAGCGCGCGGACGACATCATCGGCATCGGCGGGCTTGGACAGGTAATCGGTGGCACCGATCTTCACCGCAGCCACTGCCGTGGCAATGGCGCCATACCCGGTGAGCACCACGATGCGGCTGTCCGGGCGGGCCTCGCGCAGTAGTTCGACCACGTCCAGCCCGTTGCCATCCTCCAGCCGCAGGTCGATCACCGCATAGGCAGGCGGCCGCGCCATCGCCATGGCTTTTCCGGCGGCAACGCTGGAGGCGCTTTCAACGCTGAAGCCACGTTTTTCCATCGCGCGCGCCAGACGGCGCAGAAAGATCTCGTCATCATCGACCAGCAGAAGCGATGGGTCGGCACCGATATCCGGCTGCGCGGTTTGGTCCATGACCTGACGTTCCATTCCATTCATCATTACTGATATGTAGGCCGGACGGGCCGCCGGGTCAAACGAGAACGCCGCGCCGGGCGCGGGTCCGGACGGGTGCCCGGACGCTTCCATGTCGGATCAGGCCGCGTCGATGAAGCAGGCCACCTGTTCGGCCAGGTCCTCGGGGGTCAGGTCGCGGCGGAACACTTCGACAAAGCCGTGTCCGGGCAGCAGCAGGTAGCTGAAGGTCGAATGGTCGATCAGATAGAATTCATCGTCATCCTGGTCATGGATGGCATAATAGGCCCGATAGGCGCGGGCGGCCTCGCGGATCTGCGCCTCGGTGCCGGTCAGGCCCACCATCTCGGGGTGCATGAAGCTGACAAAATCGGCCAGCACCTCTGGCGTGTCGCGGCGCGGGTCAACGGAAATGAAGACTGGCTGCAGATCATAGCCCCTGTCCTGCAGGATATCCGTGGCCAGCGCGTTGCGATTGGCATCCAGCGGGCAGACATCGGGGCAGAAGGCATAGCCGAAGTAGATCAGCGTGGGCCGGGTCAGCAGCGTGTCGTCGGTGACGGTGCTGCCGGTGTGGTCCACCAACTCGAATGGCCCGCCGATGGCGCCCGATCCGCCGGCAATCTGCGAGGAGCGGCATTGCGCAAACCCCGAATCGGCCGGGCCGCGCAGCATCATGTAGCCCAGCCCGCCAAGCAATGCGGCCACCAGACCGGCGGCGATGATGGAATAGATGCGGAGCATGTTTGTATTCCCTAAAAGGATCGGCCCCTTGATGCCCCAGCCGTGCGGGCATTACAATCACCGCTCAACAGCATGTGACAACAGGACCCAACCTGCATGACCCGGCCCCGCCTTGGCCCCTCCAGCCGCGAAAACCGGGGCCAGTGGGTGCGTCTGCGCACGCTCACCATGCTGCGCTGGATGGCGGTTCTGGGGCAACTGGTCGCGCTGACCGTGGCCGACCGGTATGTGGGGCTGAACTTCAACATCGGGCTGTGTTATCTGGTGGTTGGCGTGTCGGTGCTGTCCAACCTGCTGGCCGCGCTCCTGTTTCCGGAAAACAAGCGGCTGTCCGAAACCGAGGCCATGCTGACGCTGCTGTTCGATATCGCGCAGCTGGCGGTGCTGCTGTATCTGACCGGCGGTCTGAACAATCCCTTTGCGCTGCTGATGCTGGCGCCGGTGACGATCTCGGCCTCGGTGCTGCCGCCGCGGCGCACGGTGTTCCTGGGCGCTATGGCGGTGGGGCTGGTCACGCTGCTGGCGCTGGCGCAGGAACCGCTGCGCTTTGCCGATGGCTCCATCCTGACGGTGCCGCCGCTCTTTGCCTTCGGCTTTTGGCTGGCGATCGTGACGGGGGTGGTGTTCCTGGCCTTCTATGCGCGGCAGGTCGCGCAGGAAATCGACACCATGGGCGATGCGCTGCTGGCCGCGCAGATGGCCCTGGCGCGCGAGCAGAAGCTGACCGATCTGGGCGGGGTGGTGGCCGCCGCCGCGCATGAGCTGGGCACGCCGCTGGCCACCATCAAGCTGGTCAGCAGCGAGCTGGCCTCGGAACTGACCGACCGGCCCGAGCTGCGCGAGGATGCCTGCCTGATCCGTGATCAGGCCGACCGCTGCCGCGATATCCTGCGCTCCATGGGCCGGGCGGGCAAGGATGACCAGCAATTGCGCCAGGCGCCGCTGGAGGCGGTCCTGCGAGAGGCCGCTGAACCCCATGCCGAGCGTGGCCGCGCGATCCAGTTCCACCTGACCCCCGCACCCGAAAGCGATCCCCGCCAGCCGGTAATCCATCGCCGCCCCGAGGTCATCCACGGGCTGCGCAATCTGATCCAGAACGCGGTGGATTTCGCCTCCAGCCGCGTCTGGGTGGTGGGCAGCTGGAGCGATCAGGACATCCGCCTGTTCATCCTGGATGATGGCAACGGGTTCGATCCGCAGCTGATCCCCCGGATCGGCGAGCCCTTCGTGCGCCGTCGCCGCGGAGCGCGCACCCCCGACCCGCGCCCGGGGTATGACGGCATGGGGCTGGGGCTGTTCATCGCCAAGACCCTGCTGGAACGCTCGGGCGCCACGCTCAGCTTCCAGAATGCCGATGCCGCGCCGGATATGGTGGACGCCCTGCTGGACACGCCCCCCGAAACCCGCGGCGCGCTGATCACCCTGCACTGGCCGCGCGCCCGGCTGGAGGCCGATACCACCCGCGCGCTCGGCCCCAACCCGGCGAACCCGGTATAACAGGCTGCTGAAATAGAAGACTGGGCGTATCGCGTTGAACTGCCGTCTGCGGCCCTGACGCCATTGCCGTGCGCATCATGTCGCCGCGCAAGCGAACCAGACCGCCGACGCCGGACACAGCCCGATGATGCGCCGGTCCCGCGCCTTATCGCCTGCGGGTGTAAAGCACCGCCATGCTGTCATGCAACGTGATGGGCCCGCCCAGGTAATCCGGACCGATGGTCGGCGAGCGAAGCGCGACATGCCAGCCGCCGCCCTCAAGCCCCGGGATTGGCAGCGCCGTGGGGTCGATATCAAGGATCGGCTTGCCCTCCAGATGGGCGATCATGAAGACCTGCTCGCCCCCCGGCCCATTGCGCAGGCAGCGAAAGGCCACCGTGCCATCCGTGGGTGTGTGATAATCGAACACATCGCCCGGGCCGTGATTGTCGCGCAGCCAGGGCCGCGCGGCGCGGAATGCGCGCAGGTTCAGCATGTAGGCCGTATGCGCGTCGCCCAGCCTGTCCACATAGTTGGCGACATTGCAGTAATCGTGCATGTCATCCATCCAGGCGCGCGCCACGCGTTTGAGCGCCGCGGCGTCATAGGGAGTGGGGCCGTCCAGCGGCGGGTCCACGGCGTTCAGAAGCTTGGCCATCACATCGAGGTCGTAATCCGTGGCCTCGACCAGCGCGGGCAGGATGACGAAGAACCGCCCCAGTGTGTCACGATCCTCGAACCCCAGGTCCTTCATGCGGCGGAAATTGCCGGGTTCCGAATAGGTATAGGCATCCACCTGCCAATTGAGCGAGATCGCCTCTTCGGCCACGACCTTCACGCCGTATTGGTCATCCTGATTGCGGATGAACCCCCAGGAGGCGCGGGCCATCGCATTGAGGAAATCCATCGGCACGCCCGGGAAAGCCACATAGGTCAGCATCTGTGCCGCCGGGTGGTCATAGGCCTTGTCGAGGATCTCCATCCGCGTGTCGCCCAGCCGCGTGTTGATGTTCAGTTTCGGGTTGATCTGGGTGCCGCGGCGCAGCGTGTCATGGTTGGCGCAGCCCGAGATCCAGTTGGAGCCGACGCGCAAAATCTCCTGTATCCGCCAGAACTTGGACAGCCAGAACGTATACAGAAACGGCGTGTTATGGGCAAAGGTCAGCGGCCCCCATTGGAACACGTCATCATCGCGCTGGCTTTCGATCACGGCGCGGTAGTCGGAACTCAGCTCCCAATCCTCATCCGGCCAGGGACGGCCGTCTTCAAACACGAACCAGGGGCGGTATTGGCGGCCCGCGACCTCCTGCACGACATCGGCCATTTCCTGCAGATACTCGTCATCATGGCGCAGCATCTGGGCATCGGCATCCCACCATTTGAAATCCTGCGCGCCGTCCACGCGCACACCATCAGCGCCGAAATTCACCTTGCGGCGCTGCATTTCCAGCAGGATCGCGCGGACCACCGGATTGCGGTAGTTCAGGTTCTGGCCATACATGTTGGGACCAGCGAAATAGTGATGGCTCAACCCCCGCAGCCCCTGATTGTCGCTATGGCCGAAGACCACATCCAGGATCAGCTTCTTTGGCCCGCCCGGAAAGTTGTGCAGCACGGCGGCCAGATCGACCAGTTCATCGGGGCGATCGGTTTCCAGCAGCGACGGGTTGACCGCCGCCATCCCGGTGATCACCACGTCATAGCCCCAGTTGGTGGTGTCCGGGCGGCGAATGTCGACCACAAGCGTCCCGTCCCGGTCCTCGATCTCGGTCCAGAAGTCGGGGCCAGCTTCATAGACGGTCGTCGGCTCCACCGGCAGAAGCTGCACCGCATCGTAGCCCAGAAAGATGCGGTCCGCCGGTTCCGGCTCGGCGCCCTGGCGCGCCCTCTCGGCAAGCGTGGCGAAATGGCGCGTCAGCCCCGCAAGGCTCATGTTGGCGGTGGCCGTGGGGACATGGATCTGCAGGATGTTGCCGGGCGGGCCGAACTTGTGGACCGCGCCCTCGGGCAGGGCGGCGTAATAGGCCTTGTCCGCCCGCGCCGCCTGCATCGCCTCCACATCGTAATATTCGGCCGGTGCGAAGGGGCCGAAGGGCAGCGAGGCCGAAAGCGGGTCGTGGATGCGGCGCCAGCGGTTCTCGGCATCGCGCCAGACCAGCGCGTAGAAGCTGCCGATGCTGTCGCGCGTGCCGGCGCGCATGCCGTCGATCGCCGCCATGCACCAGGCGTCAATGCGCGCCACCGGCACGCGGGTCCGCCGAAAGGTCAGCGTCTGGCGCGACCGCGACAGCGCCACCTCTTCCGCGCCCTCGATATCGAGCACCTCGATGAAGATGTCGCCTTCGGACACCCGGTTCTCCTGCAGCTCCGGTGCCCAGAACATCACCTCGCAGATGTCAGCGCGGCGATGCGCCCCCAGCCGCGTGGCGATCTTGCGCGCGGCTTCGAAGGTGGGCAGGCCGCTGTGCAGTGTCTGCATCGCCCAGTCTGTGAGGGTCTTCGTCGCCGCCGCGTTCTGCGCCACGGCACCGGTGTCGGGGGTGGAATCGGCGCTGCTGTCCATCATGGGCCCTCCGGCATGAGATGGAGGCCGCTCAGCGGCGTCCGTCCCGGTGGTTGAAATCGCCGAGCACCGAAACCCACCGCGCCGCGGGGGCCCGGAGGGCAAACGCGGTGCCCGCCGCGGGCCCGGTGCGGGCGTGTCATGTCATCCCCGTACATTCGGTTTCAGCGACGCCCGGGACCACCAGGCGCGCGAAGCCTGGCTGCCAGCGGGGCGGGTTTTCGTGCCTGAACATGGGGTAAGGTTATGGTGGCCCGGCACCCGTTGTCCACAGGCGCAGGCAATATGGGTGCCCCTGACCCCAAGCATGCCGCGTGGTGCCGACATTTCACCCGCGATGCAGGTGCTGGCGCCCCCTGCGCTGCGGATATCGGGCGCGCTCTGCAGCACGTGGTGTCATGCCCTTTCTCGGGGATCATGATCCGGCTGGACACGTGCCGAAGCCCGGTCGCGCTGTCAGACCACCTGTCCGGCGGCCCAGCCCGAACTCCAGGCCCATTGAAAGTTGTAGCCGCCCAGCCAGCCGGTGACATCGACCAGCTCGCCCACCACATGCAGCCCCGGAACCGCGCGGGCAGCAAGGCTGCGGGCGTCCAGATCCCTTGTGTCGACCCCGCCCGCCGTCACTTCTGCCGTGCGCCATCCTTCGGTTCCGGCGGGCACCAGTTGCCAGTCATGGACGCTGCGCGAAAGCGTCTCGAACGCCGCCCGCGTCTGATCGGCCAGGCGCCCCGTCAGTCGGGCGCGGGTCACGACACTGCGCGCCAGCGCCTGCGGCAGGTCCAGCACATTCACCAAATCGCGCCCGCCCAGACCCGCCGCCCGCCCCGCCTCGGCCTCGGCCGCCAGGTCGCGCCCCGGGCACAGGTCCACGCGGATCGCCCGGCCCGGGCTCCAGTAGCTGGAGATCTGCAGGATCGAGGGGCCGGACAGCCCGCGGTGGGTGAACAGCAGCCCCTCCTCGAACGTGATCTTCTGGCCTTCGGCCCCGACCCGTGCGTGGACCGCAAGACCCGCCAGCGGGCGGATCGCCTCGATCTGCGCATCGGTAAAGACCAGGGGCACCAGCGCTGGCCGGGTCGGCACGATCCGCAGGCCAAACGCCTCGGCCACCCGGTAGCCGAAATCGCTGGCCCCCATCCTGGGGATCGACTTGCCGCCCGTGGCCAGAACAACGGCATGCGCGGCAAACTCCCCGGCGTCGGTTTCCACCCGGAACCCGCCATCGGCCCCGCGGGTCACCGCGCCCGGGCGCACACGCAGCCGCAGCTCCCCCCCGGCGGCGTGAAGATCGCGCAGCAGCATGTCGACGATCTGCCGCGCCGACCCGTCACAGAAAAGCTGCCCCAGCGTCTTTTCATGCCAGGCGATGCCCGCCTGCGTCACCCGGTCGATGAAATCCTGCTCGGTGTAGCGGCTGAGCGCCGAGCGCGCGAACCGGGGGTTCTGCGACAGGAACCGCTCGGGCGAGATCTGAAGGTTGGTGAAATTGCACCGCCCCCCGCCCGAGATGCGGATCTTCTCACCGGGCGCGCGGGCATGATCCAGCACCAGTACCCGCCGCCCCCGGCGCGCGGCCTCGATGGCGCACATCAAGCCTGCCGCGCCCGCGCCCAGAACGATCGCATCCCACATCATCGCGTTCCTGCACTTCCCTGCCACCTGATAGTCGCGGCGCGCATCCGGCGCCAGATCGGCCGACGCGAAATCAACGCCAGTCGTGCCCTCCCGGACCATCCGCCGGGCGGAGGCTTCGATCTGCAACCTGCCATTGGCGCCCAGGCCGC
>LFIK01005306.1_pt1 | contig 10363 bp, 11 predicted proteins | sample 643401 | NCBI WGS metagenome assembly LFIK01 (sample SAMN03777447, study PRJNA286221) | soda lake metagenome | biome: soda lake; feature: Kulunda steppe; material: water; isolation source: sample T5-Br brine of Lake Tanatar-5 | place: Russia: Kulunda steppe | collected 2010-07
CACACACACACACACACACAGGAGGGGAGAAAGACAGGGCACTGGCTGTCATGAAAGCGCCGCGCAGGGCTGGCAGACACAGGGCAATTTACTGGGCATGGGTTGTGAAGAGAAGGAGGGCATGGGTTGTGAAGAGAAGGAGGGCATGGGTTGTGAAGAGAAGGGAGGAAGGTCCAGTGCATGAGAGAGGTCCCCATGTGTGAATGGAACTGTTCGTACCTGAGAATTAAGACATCACTGTCCATTTGGTACTGTTCACCTAATCAAGAAATAGATTATTTGGGTCAATTGCGAGCAGGGTGCGCTTAATCTTTGCGTTTCTTGTTCGTGCCAACCCTTGCTAGATACTAGCTCACAAATATTTGGATCTGCTGTTTGTAGGCCTTGGAAGGGAGGTGTCCATATCACAAAAGGCTCACCAGGTCAGGTATTGCCCCTTTTTTGCTAGCTGATTGCCCGCACTGCACACAGCCAGGCAGCTGACTTGCACAGGCCTTGGTCACCCCACAAACGATCATTGTCCCCAACACAAGTCATTCCTGGACTCGACACCAAATTTTGATCTTGCAGGTCAAGTTTGTTGTATGCTATAACAATTCAAGTGAAGGTAATCTGGCATAAGCCTGGGGGGCAACTTGTTGAGCGGTCCATAGCAACAGGAATCATTGCCATTGGAATGCCAGAATGCAAGAGCTTGGTGCCAGCTTGCCAGTAAGGGCCACCTCAAGCTTTAAATCCCAGAATGGGTTTGCTTGCAGTGGGTTAGGTGAGCAATCACTTCAGACTGGGGGCCAGAGCAACACTGGCCTGCAGTGCATGCCTCTGCATGTAGTGCGCACAACAGAAGCTCCTGCTGTTTTGGTGGACATGGACATGCGGGCATGGCATTGTACTGGCCTGTGTCAGTGACGATTGCAGTTTGCATCACCTGAACCTGCTTCCTACAGAAGCAACATACCTGCCTCTCCAAAATGGGGATGCCGCTGAGATAACTGCAATGGTGGGGGAAAGCGATGAAGAGGGTATGAGCGGATGCCATGTACGTCTGTGCTTTTTACGTCATACACACTATTGTTGCTTCCTTGCCACATCGACAGCAGTGCTGTCTTTGACTGATGTGACACCGCCAGCCTCCGCTGTTATGGAAAAACTTCACACATTGCTGCAGCATGTGAGACCGTTAACTGGGCTCAGTCAGCATAGTCCGATGTGGAAGTGAGTCTGCTGCAACACTCACTTTAGGATGAAGGTCACAAACACAGGGCTTGCGACAGAGGCAGCTTGGGAGACAGTGGAGAAGCTGCCTGCGCAGGTCGCAAATACGCCCCACCTGCAGTCCCATGGCCACACACAGCTCTTTTTGATATGGATCTGAACTCCTGCCACACTCATTGCCTTGTGTTATCATGAGCATGCATAAGCCAAAGGCTGGCCACAAACAGCTTCCTTCATGGATTCAAACGGATTTAAATCTAGCCCACATCTTAAGCCCTTGCTTGAGTCACGAGCATGCATTAGCTAGGGGCTGACCACATGCTGCTTCTGTCATGGATTTAAACCTAGCCTACATTTACAACCCTTGCTTGAACCGAGAGTATGCATTAGCTTGAGGCTGGCCACACTATCCTTTGGGCGCGCTCAGCTCTTGATGACTCATTCTGAATGAGCAATTCATGAGACGGATCCTTACAAGGGCATGCGCTTTTGTTGCATCCCCTGTGCAGGCCGCCGCCAAAAAACCACTCCAGCCACTGACATTTAGGCACCATTGCTTTTAGATTGTGCACCAAAGGGTGGCGCTCTAGCACAAAGATTGAAAGCACCACAGCGCTCTGAGCACAGAGGGTGAATGCAACACAGCGCTCTGAGCACTGAGGGTGAATGCCCCCCCCCAGCAGGGCGCTCTGAGCAGAGAGTGAACGCACCACAGCGCTGTGAGCACAGAGAGTGAACGCACCACAGCGCTGTGAGCACAGAGGGTGAACGCACCACAGCGCTGTGAGCACAGAGGGTAAATGCACCACAGCACTGTGAGCACAGAGGGTGAACGCACCACAGCACGATCTCGCCCAAGTAGTTGGGATGCCTGCTAACTGACCACAGGCCCTCGTCGATGAACTTGCCCTTGTTCTCTGCAGCAGGCACAGGGGGGACAAAGATCAGTGAGGAATGGACCAGCACCTCCATGACCTTAAAAGCTCGGTGCTGTTCATCAGCAGCACTTGAGGATGCGCCATTTAAAAGGAAAAAAAAACAAAACGCAACAAAGGCAAGGAGGGGGCTAGAGGGCTGATGCCGCATTTGTATACCTGATGCCAGAGAGCCAATGCTGGAGATTTGGCATGCTTCTCGTGTGCATGTGTGATAAATTGGGTGCACAATTGCATGTCCGCGAATGGAGGTGCTATCAGTTTGTCTGTGCGTGTCTGTCATGACGCTGCGTGGCTTTTGTGGGGTTTGAACAAACGAGTGCACGAGATAACAGGCACCAGTAAGTAAATGCACAGGAAAACCAGATTATGCAGCTTTTGCCTCGATCACTCAACCTGCTCATCCATGCTTGGTTACATGCCTGTGCACCATCAAGGGTGCACAGCTCTATCCTGTGTGCCCAAGAGGGTTCAGGAGAGTGCACACATTCCTTCAGCTACATGCAGCATGTAACATGCTTGTGCATGCGCCCAGCAAACCAGCTGTGCACAGCGTACTTCTGTACCATGAACACATCACCACAGAGTGCTCACAAACACGCACATAGGAGTGCAATCAAGCACACAGCCTTCACGTCTCTACCTGGTCTCCCGCGCCACACATCCTTCTGCCGGTCTGCCACGGCCTCTAAAGCAAAGCCTCCACCCCATAAGGCCACGCCTGCATGTTTTGCCAAGTGTAAGGCGTTCAGAAATTCCTCAGAGCTGTAATCTGTGCTGTGTGCCTTGCTCATGTGCTCCCTCCCCACGTCTTGCTTGGTACGCGTGTTTTTGTCTCAGGCAACACCAGCTCAACATGCTGAAGCTGCTCCTTTGAAGGATCACTGGCTGTTAAGTTTGGCTATCTGAGGATAAGAAGGAGGTGTGATCCAGAATGGAACTGTGCTTCACAGATGCGGGGCCACTGAAACCGCTCACCTAAGAAGTCAAACCAGGCCAGGTGTGCAGCGGCAGGCATGGTGTTGATGATGAGCACTGGGGAGAGGGTGATCCACACCCACAAGGCCTGCGAGGCGCAGAAGGAAGAAGAGCTGTAGGCAGCTGCTTTGGATAATGGTTTGAAGGACAAGTTGGGGCTGGTTAATTGGTGAGTTGCATTGAGCCCAACCGCCAAAAGCTGATGTGGCAGTGACATGGAAGGGCTGACAGACATGCAGACAGAAGCAACCAACTGACTGACCGACCGACTCACCGACAGACTGACCGACCGACTGATCACTAACAACTGATTGTAGACCATGAGCAGTGTCCAGGATAGAGCAGCCCCACCCCCGGCGCACCTGCATGCTCCAGTACACAAAGAACGTGCCAGGCTGGTGCTTGACCTCATCAAATCGGGAGTCCTTGCCCTGCTTGTGGATGCGCGCCACGAGGTAACTGCCCAGCCGGAGGGTCCACACTCCCACCATGGCGCTGACCAGCAACTGCGTGCCGGAGTAAATGTCAAGGTCAATGCCAGCCTGACCAGGGGCAGCGCGCATCAAGGAAAGGGCCCCCGCTCCCACCATGTTGCCGACCAGCAACTTCTGGAGCAGGAGGCCCTGCCACAGCAGGCAACGTCTTGGGGGTGCATGCATTTCCACGGGCCCGCCCGCCCGCCAGCCAGCATGAAGGCTCACACACATCAATTTGGTTGGGTAATGAGGGTATAGAGCATTTGGCAGACAAAGGGATGTAAAACATCTATTTGGGACCTCTTTTGCCAAGCGCCTGACCCTCTTTACCCAAACTTGCTCATAGGTCTGACGCTCAAGATACCATCTGCACACGATAGACTTGCCTGCTACTGTATGTACCATGCACGTGTCTGTGCGTCTGTCTGTAATACACATGTTTCCAACCGTATATGATGAAGAGGCATACTGTTGCACATAAAGCACGAGGCCAGGGGGAGTTTTGCACCAGGGTGCCAGCATCATGGAACCACCCTTACAACAGCACCAGCACTGTGTGCATTGCATGAGCACTGCACAGGTAGCGCATGACCGCGGCACGCACACACCCCATGAGTGGCGCAGGGTCATGGCAGCAGCACGCGCGCACAGCGGTCGGGCGCTGCACGGCTCTCGAGCGCTGTGCATCTGAGCGCCGCACGCACACTGCATGGGGCACCACACAGACGTGCCTTGCGGGGCGTCAAGGACCCAGACAGCGCGAGGGAGGTGGCGGTGAGGGTCGTGAAGGTCAGGCTGCCCACCATGTCGTAGAACTTCTCGGTCTGCAGCGCGCGTGTGGACGTGCATGCACGCGTGACACAGTGCACCTCAGCCTGGAGCGCACGCCATGCTGGTCGCACTGTGACGCACAGCAGTGTGGCTCACGCTGTGTTCTCAGCCTGCAGCACATGCACAGGCAAATGCTTTTTGTGTGTGTGTGTGTGTGTGTGTGTGTGTGTGTGTGTGCGCGCACGCGCGCGCACACGTTTTCGCTCTTGTGCTGGGTCACAGGGCACAAGCTGGACTTGGCAAGGCGCTTGTGCAGCTGCTCTGGCCTGCCAGCAAGTTGGCTGCCCCCACAGCCGCAGCCCTCCTAAGCCGGCCTCCTGTCGGTGACTGCACATGCTAGGCAGGTGCAGGAATGGCCGCGGCAGCCATTTGATCAGCGGCTGGACACTGTTCGTGGCATCCCGCATGCTCCTTTTTGGCAATGGCCGGCATGCTTGTGCTGTGACCGTGCTACAGAGGGTGCCCGGGCGCCTTGGGCTCCTTACGGCTGCGGCTGCAGCTATAGCAAAGTAAAGGAATCCACTAGTTCTGCACCTGCGCTACAGGGCGCCTGGGAGCCTTAGGCCGGGTACAGCTGCGGCTTGCAAAGTAGGGGAATAGGGACTACCCGCTGCACATGCTTGGGGGCACCTGCCACCCTCTGGCCTGCCGCGCCTGTGGCTAGCAAGCAAAAGGGAGCGAGACAAAAGGGGAGCGAGACCCTTTGTCCTCCACCTGTGCTCCAGGTCACATAGCACCCCTGCAAAGGGGCTCAGCTTCAATCATTGCTACAGCCAAATTGCTTTTGGGCTCACCCTTGTGACAGAGCCGGGGTGCTGCGCTACGCTACGCTGCAGCAGTAGCAGCAGCCTGAGCCCCCCTGCATGCTCAATCGGAGGGCCTTTAGCTGTGTATTGAGCACGGCACAGACTTTGAGGCCTCTGCCTAAGCCCCCTCTGCCCTCTGCCTGGCCGCTCACTGAGCAGCTCCTCAGATAGTGCAAGGTAGCGAGTCTGTAAATGAGGCATGGACATGCTCCTCACTCCGCACCTATCCCTCCCTTTACCCCCACCCCCACAATTCTTCCTTCTGACAGAAGCATCTGCACACACACACACACACACACACACACACACACACATAAAAACACACGCATGCACGCGTGCGTGTACACGAGCAACTGTCCACACCTTGAGAGCCGCAGCGATGCCCCATCCCACCCAGTTGATGCCTAGAGACAGCAGCAGGTAGGCTGGCAGGCCCATTGACTTGAAAGCAGCTATGAAACCACCACCACTAGCCAGGGACCCAAAAGAAGCTGCTGATGCTGGCCCTGCATGAGCGGCAGGAGCAGGAGCAGGTGGCGTGTTTGCAGTGACAGGATGTACGTGATGCCTCTACAGAGGGTTGGATTGTTGATGAGCAGTGCAATCAAAGCAGCCGCGTTGATGTAAGCCGAGACAACCCTCCTGACTCTGCCGATTCTGGTGGCTTGTTGTGAAAGATCACTGATCGTCTTAGATCAGGCTTCCAGTGCACATTGGCGCATAACCCCATAACCACCCCAACTTGCAAGCAATGTTGTTTCACCCTGCTTGCGATGTGATGGGGTCTTGACAGTCGCAAGTCTGCATTGAGGCGGGCTCCTTGCCTGAATCACGTGACCCAATGACACAAATCGCTTGGTTGCTTGCAAAAGAGATGCAAGACCTGGCCTCTCCACCACCGACCCTGTCTGCAGACGAAGCTGTGCACAGCAGGCTCGGCCTCCACTGGCCGAGCCCAAGGCATTCGGTTCTGCAGCATCCAATGCAGCAGTCGTGGAGCCCACTAACCTGGGGCAAGGATTAGTGCCCCGATGCCTACGCCTGTGGGGAAGGCACCTCTTGTGACGCGCCTCAGGAGGGATCCCAGGCCACGCAAGGTTGAGGGCGGGGGCCTGCAGTAGGACAAATGCAGACGACAGGTGAATCATGTGATGCGATCACATCTACTCTGCAATGTGCACTGCTATTGAGCACCAGCACTAGTTGCATTGTTGACTCGCCAGGTAGGCTCTGAGCCCTGATGCTCTGGTGACCTGCCCTGGTGTGCCTATTGTATAAACAATTACAATTTGTATTTTGCTTCTTAGCTGACTAGAAGGCATGATACACCTCAGTTGTTTGCTAAGGAGAAAATAAAGGGAGTAAAAGGCACACCAATTTTCCGCACGTGAATGTGCACCCGCAGATATCGAGAGTTTCACGGGACACTTTTACCAGGTTGCAAATGGATCATCAAGGCAAGCCACGACCCTTAAAAAACAAGCAGTACTTAAGCAGTCAAATTTGATTTGAGGTTGTGGTCGGGATGGCACTTGAGTCTGTAAAAATGTGCAAAGAAGCTGCAAGCAGGTGGTAGGCCTCCTTGTGTCTTCTCATCTTTCGTCATAATGGCTTAACTTGTGAGAATCAGCTACAGTGTGCATTGTAACATTTGTGCATACGTGTCTGCTGAGTTGCGCAAGCGTGTGCTCGCAACGTGTGGCGCACACTGTGTGATTTTGTGAGTAGTGGACCATGACTTGCCTCACCATAACTTACCCAGAAGGTAGATTTGCACCTTGACTGCTCAAGGCAGATGCTGATATGGCAGTTGGTGTAGTTGGTGGAGGGATAGCAGCCCCAGAACGTCTGAACAGAGCGCAACGGAAATGCCTGGCGAGCAAGCGCAAGCCAAACATAATTATTAAAGATGGTATGAGCAGAGCTGTGGATTTATCAGTGACCACGACGCATCCCTTCATGTGTCAAAAACCCTAATAAGAGAAGAAGGGCAACGTTTTTAGTGTGTTTCTCATGGCCAAGGGAAGGGGGCAAAGGCATCAGAGCTCTGCTGTAGCTAAGAGTGCACATGGTCTTAAGCCAAGGAGCACGCCCTTGAAACACGCAAAAGCCGCCAGCCCTCATGCGCCCAAGAGCTCCAAGCATGCTAGTGGCAAGCCCATCCCCCTGCCATCAGCTGAAAAGCATGTTAATACCAATGGCAGGAAGCAGGCCCCGGTGCAGGATCTGGCTCCCAGCGAGGAACAGCTCCGCAGGCGTGCAGAGCAGCGCATAAACCTGGCACCTAGTGATGAAGAAGGCTCGGAGCTCAGTGAAGGGTCGAGCAGTGATGAGGAGCAACAGCAACAGCTCAGAATACCCAATGCGTCAAAGGATGAAGACAGGGAAGCATATGAGCGCGCGTTGAGACGCATGGAGATGGGGTGAGTGTGTGCCGTGTCTACTGCGTGCTGCGTGCAGGCATGCAAAGCTTTGGTGCGTGTGTGTCTGTAGGTGGTACCTAATCTACACACACACACACAAAGCGGGTAAATTGGTCTGGACGAATCAGGCATAGTCGTCATGAATTGGTCGCGAGTTTGGGTATGCTTAATCAATGGCTGTATGCCTAACCTATGGCAGTGCGCCACTCTCGGGAGAAAGGACATAGCCCATTCACTGGTGTGCACACTTTGCATTCCGCACACTTGTCAGCACGAAACATCGTTCATGGATCAGAAGAACTCCTGCCTGATTTTGGTCTGGTCACATCAATGCTTGCCGGCCAGCATTGAGCCAGAGGGTTGGCAGCACTCAAGCCCACACTCTATACCTGCAACTCTAGTACTATTTATTGGATGTGCATGCTGTGAATGCACTTTCACCCGCAGATTTTCTCTCTCACCCACCCACCCACCACCACCATGCTCACGCCCGCACGTATGCACGCGCACACACACACACAGACACACACACACACACAGACACACACACAGACACACACACACAGACACACACACACAAACACACATTTATATGCATGTGCACGCATGCACACACTCATACCCATGTACTCGCGCTCACGCACATGCAGACCAAGCGATGACGATGAGGAGGAAGAGGAGGAGGAGGAGGAGGAGGAGGAGGAGGAGGACGGGGAAGACAGTGACGATGGCAGTGGCAGAGGTCAGCACAGGCTGGGTGCAGGAGGAGGGGCACAAGGGACTCGGACCAACCTTGATGGGGAGGCAAGTGGTGAAAGCAGTGGTGCGGGCAGCAGTGGGGATGAGGACAGCCAAGAGGAAGAAGAGGAGGATGAGGAAGCTTGGGGAGGCCCAGCAGCAGCTCGTAAAGGGCGCTTGCGGCAGGCCCAGCAGCAGCTCATTAAGGACGGCACGGGCAGCAAGAAAGGGGTTGGGGGTGGTAGCGAGAGGTTAAGGGGCTTAGGGTACTACGCCGGCAGCAGTGAGGAAGAGGAGCGGGGGGACGGTAGCAGCAGCGGCGGCGATAGCAGCAGTGGCGAGGACGATGATGTGGGAAGGGTGGATGGTCAAGCGCTGCATTCACGCTCTGCCGGGGAGGGCAGATTGATAGATGGTTCTGCAGCAGCCGGCAAGGCAGTACAGGGCAAGAACAAGAGAATGAGGGAGGAGGGTGGAGGGGGGACAAGTAGTAGCGGCGGCAGTGACGACAGCAGCGGAGAGGACGATGAGGAGGAGGAGGGAGAGGAAGAGCAGGATGAGGAGGCCGCATTCGTAAGTACCAGCTTGAACAAGGGGTGGACGTCTGCATCGGTACTGTGCGCAAGTGATCCTGTGGTATCATGTGCGCCCGCTGCGCGAGGGATGCCAGCAATGCACAGTGCTCATGGTGACGTGGACGCAGCATATGACAATGATGGCACTGCCGGGGCGCACGTATGGTGCTGTGCATATTGGCCCCCCGTGGCCGCGCCACCGGGCAGTGTGTGCAACAAGCCGCCATATGAGGCTGGTGGGCCGCCATATGAGGCTGGGTGGCTGCACAAGGGTGAATGGCAGGGAAGGGCGATGGCTGCGGGGCTGTGAGGGCGGCTGCTTACGCAGACGGAGGCAAGGTGTGGCCAGAAGATGAGCAGCACGCGCGTGGGTTTACATGGCAGCAGAAGTAGCGCCGCGCCAGGTGGTCACCACCATGGTGGATGGATGGCCAGATGCAGCTGCTGCTGGGCGCTCACCAGGGCCTCGTGCTGCACTGCTGCTGGGCGCTCACCAGGGCCTCATGCTGCACTGCTGGCTGCCCTTTCACCATGTTCACCTGCCCTGCGTGCCCAGGCATTCATGTGCTGTGTACCCCTCTCCTGTGTGCCCCTCCCTTGTTTGCCCCTCCCTTGTTTGCCCCTCCCGTGTGTGCCCCTCCCGTGTGTGCCCCTCCACTGTGTATCCCTCTCCTGTGTATCCCTCCCCTGTGTGCCCCTGTATCATATGCATCTAGGGCAGCCCAGGGCATCAGGAGTCCCTCCCCTAGGGACCTCCTCTCCGTGCCCCCCTCCACTGCATCTCCCCTTGCACGGTGCACTCAACGGGACCACTCATCCGCGGGCTCAGCCCCTGCCAGAATGCGCCATGTGGTGGTCAGGGGCCCATGCGGTGTTGTGCCAATGGGCGGCCATGGGGTGCTGTGCCAATGGGCGGCCATGCGGTGTTGTGCCAATGGGCGGCCATGCGGTCTCGTGCCGATGGGCGGCCATGCGGTCTCGTGCCAATGGGCGGCCATATGGGGTGCTGTGCCAATGGGCGGCCATGCGGTCTCGTGCCGATGGGCGGCCATGCGGTGTCAACGGGCAGTCCTGCGTGCACTGCCCTCGCTGCTGCCTCATCCCTCCTAGTGGTGGCTCACTCTGATCCATTTGCAAGCAATCTGGTAGCAACCGCTTGCCCCTCTTGATGAACTGCCTGACCACCAACATGTGTGTGTGTGTGTGTCCCACATGCCTTGATCATGTATTACGGCCGTGTGCGACACCCTTCTGCCTACGTGCTTGGCACCCCTTGTGTGTGCTTTGGCATGCTCCCTCCCCCATGCCCGCTCCCTGACCCGCGCGCGCGCAGCTGGCTGAGCTGCCACTTGAGGAGAGGCTGGCGCTGCGCACGGATGGCTCAGG
>LFIK01005307.1_pt1 | contig 10362 bp, 7 predicted proteins | sample 643401 | NCBI WGS metagenome assembly LFIK01 (sample SAMN03777447, study PRJNA286221) | soda lake metagenome | biome: soda lake; feature: Kulunda steppe; material: water; isolation source: sample T5-Br brine of Lake Tanatar-5 | place: Russia: Kulunda steppe | collected 2010-07
CCCTCCCTCCCCTCAGGGGAGGGGCAGGGGTGGGGTAACCCGCGCGCCTCATCCGCGACCGTCGAAGCTTTTGCACCCGGGTGACCCCACCCTTCATCCCTCCCCTGAGGGGAGGGAGACTGGTCGAGCATTTCGGATAGCGCGTCCCCCACACAGGCAGCGCAGGACTGGTTGCGCCCCTCATGACGGCCCTCCCTCCCCTCAGGGGAGGGGCAGGGGTGGGGTAACCCGCGCGCCTCATCCGCGACCGTCGAAGCTTTTGCACCCGGGCCACCCCACCCTTATTCCCTCCCCTGAGGGGAGGGAGACTTGTCGAGCGCTTCATGGTCCGAGGGAGCAAAACCCATGACCCTGCCCACAGTCACGCTCCGCCCCTATCTCCCCGAAGATGCCCCCACGCTCGCCGCGATCTTCCAGGCAGCGATCATGGTGCTCACCGAGGAGGATTATTCGCAGGATCAGCGCGAGGCCTGGGCGGCGTCAGCGGATGATGCCAACGCGTTCGGCGAGAAGCTCGCCGCGCATCTCACCCTGATCGCCGCGATCGACGGGGATCCGGCGGGGTTCGCCACGCTCAAGGACAACCGCAGGATCGAGATGCTCTACGTCCATCCCGATTGCGCAGGCATGGGGGTCGGCTCCGCGCTGCTCGATGCCCTGGAAAAACTCGCCGGCGCACGCGGCACGGACGCGCTCACCGTCGATGCCAGCGAGACCGCCCTGCTCTTCTTCGAAAAGCACGGCTACGCGCCGCAAAGCCGCAATACCGTGATCCGCAACGGTGAATTTCTCTCCAATACCACGATGACCAAACGGCTCGGGGGAGAGCCGCCACGAAAGGTGACGTCATGAGCGAACGGCTCTATCTCTTCGACACCACCCTGCGCGACGGGGCGCAGACCACCGGCATCGATTTCTCCCTCACCGACAAGATCGCCATCGCGAACCTCCTCGACCAGATCGGCATCGATTACGTCGAGGGCGGCTATCCCGGTGCGAACCCGCTCGATACGGAATTCTTCGCGCAGAAACGCACCCGCAAGGCGGGCTTCACCGCTTTCGGCATGACCAAGCGCGCGGGGCGCTCAGTCGCCAACGATCCCGGCATCGCCGCTTTGCTGGAGGCGAAAGCGGATGCCATCTGCTTCGTGGCGAAATCCTGGGATTACCACGTGCACGTGGCGCTGGAGATCAGCCTCGAGGACAACCTCGCCGGCATCCGCGAGAGCGTCGAGGCGGCGCGGGCGCGCGGGCGCGAGGTGATGCTCGATTGCGAGCATTTCTTCGACGGCTACAAGGCCAATCCGGATTACGCGCTGGCCTGCGCCAAGACCGCTTATGAAGCCGGCGCGCGCTGGGTGGTTCTGTGCGATACGAACGGCGGCACGCTGCCCGAGGAAATCACGCGCATCGTCGGGCAAGTGCGCGAGCACGTGCCGGGGGAAAATCTCGGCATCCACGCCCATGACGATTGCGGCTGCGCGGTCGCGAATTCGCTGGCTGCCGTCGAGGCCGGAGTGCGCCAGATCCAGGGCACGCTGAACGGGCTCGGCGAGCGCTGCGGCAACGCAAATCTCGTCACGCTGCTCGCCACGCTCGCCCTCAAGCAGCCCTGGGCGGAGCGCTTTGCCCTCAAGGCCGGGCCGGAGGAGCTCGCGCGGCTCACCCAGGTTTCGCGCGCCCTCGATGAATTGCTCAACCGCGCGCCCAACCGCCACGCCCCCTATGTCGGCGCCTCCGCCTTCGCCACCAAGGCCGGCATCCACGCTTCCGCCGTGCTCAAGGATCCCAAGACCTACGAGCATGTCGATCCGGCGCATGTGGGCAATCTGCGCCGGGTGCTCGTCTCCGATCAGGGCGGCAAATCGAATATCCGCGCGGAGCTGGAGCGCATCGGCATCAGCCTCGACAAGGACGATGCGCGGCTCTCGCGGGTGCTTGAGGAAGTCAAGCGCAAGGAGGCGCAGGGCTACGCTTATGAAGGCGCGGATGCGTCTTTCTATCTGCTGGTCAAGCGCGTGCTCGGCGAGGTGCCGGACTACTTCCTGGTCGACCGTTTCAGCGTCAATGTCGAGCGCCGCTACAACGCAATCGGCGAGCTCACCACCGTGGCCGAGGCCATCGTCAAGGTGATGCTCGACGGCGAGGTGATGATCTCCGCAGCCGAGGGCAACGGCCCGGTCAACGCGCTCGACGTCGCCTTGCGCAAGGATCTCGGCAAATATCAGAGCTTCATCGACGATCTCGAACTGGTGGATTACAAGGTCCGCGTCTTCCAGGGCGGCACCGATGCCGTCACCCGCGTGCTGATCGAATCGCGCGACCGTGACGGCGATATCTGGGCGACGGTGGGGGTCTCGCCCAACATCATCGACGCTTCCTTCGAGGCCCTGCTCGATTCCATAGTCTACAAGCTGGTCATGCGCGGCGCCCCGGGCTGAGCATCGCGCGGTTCTGCCAGAGCGGGTGTGACCTCTTGCGCGATGCGCCACGCCGGGCGACGGCGTAGAAGCGGACCATCGGCTCGCTGCAAGAAGCAGCCACGCGCGAAGGGAGCATCGTCATGTCGCAGGATCAGGCACATCCGCAAAACGCGCCCCGGAATCCGATCGATGGGCCGCTCAGCGGCTTGCGCATCATCGAATCGACCGCTTTCATCGCCGCGCCGCTCTCCACCATGAGTCTCGCCCAGCTCGGCGCCGAGGTGATCCGCCTTGATGCGCCCGAAGGCGGGCTCGACTATCGGCGCTGGCCCCTGGCGGAATCGGGCACCAGCCTCTACTGGACCTTCCTCAACCGCGGCAAGCGCTCCGTCACCCTCGATCTGCGCCGCGAAGAGGCGCGCGAGCGCGCCGCCGAGCTGATCTGCGCACCGGGCGAGGGCAACGGCATCTTCGTCACCAATCTGCCCCTGAAGGGCGCCCTCACCTATGAAGCGCTGAGGCAGAAGCGCGAGGACGTCATCCTCGTCACTCTCGACGGCAGCCCCGACGGGGCGACGGCGATCGACTATACCGTCAATGCCGCCTGCGGCGTCGCCATGCTGACCGGCCCGGCGGGCGTCTCCGGGCCCGTGAACAACGCCATGCCGTTCTGGGATGTGATCTGCGGCAAGACCATCGCCATGGGCATCCTCGCCGCCGAACGCGAACGCCGCCTCACCGGTCGCGGCCAGCATGTCGCCCTGAGCCTGTCCGATGTCGCGATGGCGGCTGTGGCCAATGTCGGTATTCTCGCCGAAACCGAACTCACCGGCGCGCCCCGCACCCGCGACGGGAACTGGATCTACGGCACTTTCGGCACCGATTTCCCGACCCGAGACGGCGAACGTATCATGCTCGTCGCCGTCACCGACAAGCAATGGCGGGCGCTGGTCGAGACCATGGGGCTCGGCGCCCGCATGGAAGCCCTTGCCACCGCTTTCGAGGCCGATCTGACACGTGAGGAGGAGCGTTACCGCATCCGCTCCGCCATCGCCGCCCTGTTCACCGAATGGACCGCAGCGCGTGATCTCGACGAGATCACCGCCCTGTTTTCCGGCACCGCCATCTGCTGGAGCCCGTTCCGCGATGTCGCACAGATGGCGGCGCGAGACTGGCGCGCCAGCGAGAAGAACCCTCTGTTCAAGCGCCTTGCTCATCCCGGAATCGCCCCGGTCCTGACGCCGGGAAGCCCGCTGCGCTTTTCCAACCACGGACGCGACACCGCCCTGCCGGCGCCGCGACTGGGAGCCGACAACGCAACCATCCTGCCAGATGATTGAAGGCCCGGGCCGGCCTCCCCCGGCCATGACGAATTCTGCGTAGACGGCGACAGCGCAAGTTTAGTGCTGTCGTTGGCAACGTATTAATCTGCTTTCTCAACGAAAAATTTCATCGCTCCACGGCAAAACCGGCACTGATAATGTCTTCACCAGTGATGGGGTTGTCGGAGATGTTTATTCTTGTCGGGGTCTTCGTCGGGGTCGTCGCCTTGGCGATGATATGCTTTCTGATCCAGTATCTCACGCCGATCATGGCGGCCGTTGTCGGCTACGGCCTCGGTGTTCGTCTCGGCATGCTGACCCTCGGCGAAGAATTCGCCGTGGTGGTTTTCCTCCTCGCCCTTCTCGGCGCGGGGGTCGGCCTGTTCGCCTATCTGCTCATCCTCATGCTCGCTCGTGAGCTGAAGCAGACATACGGTCGCAAACGCCTGTTCGGCTGGCTGCTCGAAATCGTGATCGTCGTCGGCCCGCTGCTGCTGATCATCAATGCGACCGCCTATCATGGCTATCTCGGACCGGAAGGCTGGTCCGGCGCGAGCCTGCCGGAACGGATGAACTTCATCGCCCTCGCGCTAATGCTCTCGGCTTTCTTCGGCATCTTCACGATGACGCGGCACGAGCGCCACATTCTCGCCGCCGATGCACAAAGCTGAATTCCTCAAATTTTTCCGCCCGCCGAGACGGGCAGATCCCTCAAATGAAGTAACCAGACATGCGCAAGACCAATACCCTGAAAGCCGCCCTCCTCGCCGGCGCATTCATCGCCGTATCCGGAACAGGCGCGACATCGGCACCGATCACCATCGGCGAGCATGTGCAGCTCCAGGGGACGATCCGCTTCGATCCGCTCTGGCGCAGCGAGGCAATCGTGCCCTTCACCATCGAGCTGGACAGCCCCCGGGTCTTCGACGGGGGGAATGACATCTGCGAAACCGGGCCGGTAAGCAACCTCGACCTTTGGCTGCGCGATATGCAACCCTTCTCCGACTATATCGATCAGCGCATCACCGTCTCCGGCGTGATCGATTGCCCGCGCGGCGGATATGTCGTGACCAATCCGCGCGTTCAGACGGCCTCGGCGGGAAGCGCCTGGGCGGGACAAGTACAGCAGGCCACTTTCGTGCCGCCCTCCCAACTGCCGATCGAGGCGCGTTGCCGGCAATATCTCGACTGGCTGATCTGGGGCCGCGAATTGCGGGCCCTGCCCGATTATCACGCTTGGCCCGACGATGCCCTCGCCCGGGGCCTTGAGGCCGGATATTTCTCCGACGAGACGATGCTGCGCATCTTCGGCGTCCTGCCGGCTGAAATCGACGAAGAAACCTGGGTCCAGGCATTGCGCGAGAAGCTGCCCTGCGAGCCGCGCCGCGGGAGTTCGCCGTTTCGCATCTTCGAGACCAATCTCCACTTCTTCAAACACGCCCGCAGCCTGCGCTACAGCCTGCCCGATGCGCAGGCCGAGCGTAAAAAGCTGCATGAAATCGAGAGGCGGATCACCCGCGACGCCATCGACCGCGACCAGCTCGTCGCCCTTTCCGATGCCGCGACCGGCAAGAGTTTTGGCGCCTTGAAATACTGGCCGAACGAGGTCGAGCGCCTGCGGAAGGTGGCGGAGGATCTGCATCAGCGCAACAGGGACGCCTTCATCGCCGATTTCCGTAACGCCATCGCGTCCGGGATCCGTTCGGATGAGGAATTCGAGCAGGCAGGCCAGCTTTTGCGCGACTACGGCACGCGTGCGCCCATGGCCGAGCAGCGCAGCCGCCCGGTCAATCTGGATTGGGAATACACGATCAGCGACATCTTCCTCGAAGCCGCCGAAGGCTCGCTCGCCGATCAGGTCGATCAGATCCGCACGGCCCTCTCCCGCAACGACAAGACCGCCTATATCCGGTCAGTGAATCTCAACAGGGTGCTCTTCCCAGTCGGTGAGGACGTGCGTGCGACTGCACAGCGCGATGCCAGGCTCAATCAGGCTTTTGCCGAGCGCTTCGCGGAACGCTTCCCCGACGTGCCGCTTCGCCCCGGCGACATGCTGGAAAAGGTCATGCAGGCCCATCGTGACGACACCTGCAACCGTCTGCGTGGCCAGCTCGGCGACGCCATGGGATTGACGGTCGGCAAGACCGGCCACGCGCTCCACCATGATCTGCCCACACTCGGATCATTGTTGTGCAACCTCGCCGAACAGGGCGCCGTGGTGGACGTCACCATCCAGCAATCCTTCTGGGGGAGGCTCACGGGAGCGCCGCGCGTTTTCGTGGTCGATATCGAGAATCGCTATCGCGAATCGGGCACCTTCACCGCCCTGCGCCTGCATCTCGCCGAACCGGAGGCCTATCGCCGCGAGGTCACCGCACGCGCCGGCCAGCCCGGCCTCGATCGCTTCGCCATCACCGAGACGAGCCATCTCGAACAATTCGCCGGTCTCTACGTCCTGAAGCTGGAGGCCGACGGTCCGGAACCGAAGGAGCTCAGCCTCGATGAACCGCAAGACCTGCGGCTCACGCGCCACCTGCACCAGGGACGCGTGGATCCGGTGGCCCTCTACAATGCCTATGGTGGATGAGGGCAGCCGTGCCGGGCCGGGGGCGATCCCTCAGCCCGGCATATGCAGGGGCACCTGGCCGATCGGATCCTGCGGCGGCATCGCCCATTCGCGACCCGCATCAGCGACCAGGCACCACAGGTAATCCGCCATGGAGCGGCGCACCACGATCTCGAAGAGCGGCTCGCTGGCGCTCTTCTCGTCCTCGCGGCAGATCAGCCAGATCTGCGCCTTGCCGCACAGGGTGGCGACGCCGTTGCCCCGGGCGAAGAAGCGCGGATGCAGATCGATGGTGATCAGCTTCGCCAAGAGATCGCGCACCGCACTTCCGCGCAGGGTGAGCAGGGTATTGTAGTCGCTCACATCCACCACCTGATGATGATAGGGGGCGAGCGCCTGCGACAATTCCTGCGCGATCTGCTCCGCCGCATCGGGCGCCGCCATGATCGCCCATTCGTCGGAGCCGAGCCAGAGCACGGCGCAGCGGCGTCCGAGATCGGCCTGACCAGCGCGGATCGGCAGGGTCCGCCCGGTCACGGCCTGGAGCGGCGCGGCGAGGTGGATCGGCGCGGCGCGCACGCTCACGATCCCGCGAAAGGCGTCTTCCGCAAGATGGGCGACATCGCCGGCATGAAGGGGCTCGCGATGAGCCAGCGGGGATGTACGGCGCTCGTCGATCATGATGCGTCCTTCAGGCCTGCGAGAAAATCTGTGCCGGTGATCGTGGCGGGGACGGGATCGGCGCCGGCGCGCGCCACATGGATACGCTCACCCATGCGCTGATGCCCGCCGGCGACGAGGGCGAGCGCGATGGAGCGCCCGAGATTGGGGCTGAAATAGCTCGATGTGACATGCCCGATCATCGGCGTGCGCGGGCTCTGCTCGCGCGCCGAGGCGATGATCTGGGAGCCTTCCGGAATGACGAAGGCGGGATCGGCGGTGAGCAGGCCAACGAGCTGCAGCCGGTCGTCGCGGGCCGTGTCGGAACGGGTGAGCGAGCGCTTGCCGATGAAATCCGCGTTCTTCTTCACCGCCCAGCCCATGCCGAGATCCACCGGCGTCAGCGTCCCGTCGGTCTCCTGGCCAACGATGATGAAGCCCTTCTCGGCGCGCAGCAGATGCATCCCCTCGGTGCCGTAGGGCGTGATGCCGTATGCCGCGCCGCGCTCCATCAGGAGCCTCCACAGCCACAGCCCGTAGCTCGCCGGCACGTTGATTTCGTAGCTGATCTCGCCGGTGAAGGAGATGCGAAACACCCGCGCCGGCACTCCGTCGATATGGCCGGATGCATGGCTCATGAAGGGGAAGCGTTCGGGATCGGTATCGATATCGTCGAACAGATCCGCCGCGAGTTCCGGCGCGCGCGGCCCGCAGATCGAGGCGACGGCCCATTGCTCGGTGACGGAGGTCATGAAGACTTCGAGATCCGGCCATTCGGTCTGGTGATATTCCTCCAGCCAGGCCAGCACGCGCGCCGCTCCGCCGGTCGTCGTGGTCATGTGGAAATGATCATCGCCGAGACAGGCCGTGACGCCATCATCGAAGACCATGCCGTCCTCATTCGTCATGAGGCCATAACGACAGCGACCGGGTTCGAGTTTCATCCAGGCATTGGAGTAGATGCGGTTGAGGAAGGTACGCGCATCCTTGCCCCGTATGTCGATCTTGCCCAGCGTCGAGGCGTCGAGCACGCCGATGGCGTTTCGCGCCGCGCGGCATTCGCGCTGCAAAGCCGCCTCGAAATCCTCACCGGGGCGCGGATAGACGCGCGCGCGCAGCCAGTCGCCGACGAGTTCGAACACGGCGCCGTTCTCGGCGTGCCAGTCATGCATCGGCGTGGTGCGGCGCGGATGAAACAGTGCACCGACATGCTGACCGGCCACCGCGCCGAAGCTGATCGGCTTCCAGGGCGGGCGGAAGGTGGTGACGCCGATCTCGCCGATCGGCTTGTCGCGCACGCCCGAGAGCACGCCGATGGCGTTGACGCCGACGGTCTTGCCCTGATCCGTGCCCATCCCTGTCGTGGTGTAGCGCTTGGCGTGCTCGACCGCGCCGTAACCCTCGCGCACGGCGAGATGCAGATCCTTGGCGGTGACGTCGTTCTGGTGATCGACGAAGGCGCGGATGCGCGTCTTCGGGCGGTTCGAGGGCAATTCCCAGGCGGGGGTTACGCGATAGGGCGGCGACCCGTTGCGGGTCTCGCCTGCTGTCTTATCTGTTGCATCTGCAACAAATCCGGCTTCCCGCGCCGCCGCGCGTCCCGCCTCTACGCCGTGCGATATGGCATCGCTCAGCGCAAAATCACCGGCACAGGCACCGACCGCCACCACCGCCTGACGTGCTTCCTCGGGCACGAAAGCGGCAAGCGTTTCATCGTAGCGCAGGCTTCCGCCCGATTGCGAAAACAGCGCCACATTCGGCGACCAGCCCCCGGAGACGCAGAGCAGATCGCAGGCGATGCGCTCGGGCTTGCCCGTGACTCCGGCCCCATCGAAAGCCGCGACATCGATGCTGCGGATGCGCCGGCGCCCCTGTGTGGCGAGGATGGTCGCGCCGAGCCTGACCGGGATCCCACGCGCCTGCGCCAACTTGCGATGGGCGGGTGCGGGATCGGGCCTCGTATCGATGATGGCGGCGATGCGCGCGCCCGCATCATGCAGATCGAAGGCATTCTGCCAGGCATCGTCGTTATTGGTGAAGATCGCGGCATGGTCGCCGGGGCGGACGCCATAGCGGTGCAGGAAGGTCCGCGCGGCGGAAGCGAGCATGATGCCGGGGCGGTCATTGCCGTTGAAGACGAGCGGTCGCTCGATCGCCCCGGTGGCGAGCACCACCTGCTGCGCGCGCACCCGCCACAGGCGATGCCGCGGCCCGTCGCCGGCTTGCGACGGGGGCAGGTGGTCGGTGCAGTTCTCGAACAATGTCAGCCAGTTCTGGGCATAATAACCCGACGCGCTGGTGCGGGTGAGCAGCGTCACCTCGGGATGGGCGGCGAGCTCTTCCAGCACCGCCGCGCACCAGGCGCGCGGCGCGAGCCCCTCGATCAGCGCCTCGCCCTCGGCCTCGGCGAGGATACGCCCGCCGCAGGTCGGGCTTTCTTCCGCGAGGATCACCCGCGCACCGCTGCGCGCCGCTTCGCGCGCCGCCGCGAGACCGGCGGGGCCGGCGCCGACGACCAGCACCTCGCAATGGCGGTTCATATGCTCGTAGCGCGCGGGATCCGGCGCGCTCGGCGCGGGGCCGAGACCAGCTGCGCGGCGGATGAAGGGCTCGAAGAACATCCAGCTCCCCGGCGGGCCCATGAAGGTCTTATAATAGAAGCCCGCCGGCAGAAACCGGTGCATCAGATCGTTGACGACGCCGATATCGAAGCCCAGCGACGGCCAGCAATTCTGCGGGAAGGCTTCGAGCCCCTCATAGAGCTCCACCTCCGTGGCGCGCTGGTTGACCACCATCGTCGCCGGATCGGAACCGACCCGCACCAGCGCGCCCGGATCCTCCGGCCCGGACCCGAGAATGCCGCGCGGGCGGTGGTATTTGAAGCTGCGCGCCACGTGATGCACGCCGTTTGCGAGCAGCGCCGAGGCCAGCGTATCGCCGGCAAAGCCTTCGTAGCTCTTGCCGTCGAAGGAGAAGTTGATCGGCTTCGTGCGGTCGACCAGGCCGGCTTGCTCCAGACGTGCGGGTTGACGGCTCATTGCTGTCCTCCGCCCGCGATATCGGTCGCCGCCGGAGCATCCGCATCCGCGACGGGGGACGCCTCACCCCCGCCCTGCTCCACCGGCAGCGGCGGCGCCTCGCCGATCACATAGGTCGCGACGAAGCGATCCGTCGCGGTATCGCGCAGGGCGTTGAACCAGCGTCGGCAGCCGGCGGCATGCACCCAGCGCTCGGCGAAGAGCCCCTTGGTATTGGTGCGCATGAAGACGTAATCGGCCCATTGCGCATCGCTGATCGCCTCCGGCTCGGGCGGGCGGGCGATATGCGCCTCGCCGCCATAGCCGAATTCGATCTGGTCGCGTTCGCCGCAATAGGGACAGCGGATGCGGAA
>LFIK01005308.1_pt1 | contig 10362 bp, 15 predicted proteins | sample 643401 | NCBI WGS metagenome assembly LFIK01 (sample SAMN03777447, study PRJNA286221) | soda lake metagenome | biome: soda lake; feature: Kulunda steppe; material: water; isolation source: sample T5-Br brine of Lake Tanatar-5 | place: Russia: Kulunda steppe | collected 2010-07
TATGCGTGCATGTGTTTGTGTGTTCATGTGTGCGTGCGTGCTTGTGTGTACATATGCTTGCCTGTGTATGTTTGCAAGCCTTTGTTCAGGTTTATGTGTTTTCCTCTTGTAATTATGATTGCATTTGCTTTGTTGTTACTATGGTTTGCACATTGAAAACAGATAGAAAGGCCATTTTTAATGAGGCACAGTGATGATATAGTCAAGCCTCAGAAGACTGTCACCTTGATTAAACGTGTTGCAAGGCTTGTCATAGTGCTATAGATTGCCTGACTACCATGTCCTTGTCTGCTATTTGTTGTTAACATGTGCATACTCTTTTCCAATGCAAATCGGGTGCTGGACTTGGTGCTTCCCGAGCTGCTCAGATTTTACAAGATTTAATTGACCTTAAAGATTAAAACATTTTTAATTACTGACGTCAGCATGATGCAGATAAAATGTTCAATGACAAATTCGCGTGCGTCTTAGTCCATTTCTTGTGTTGCCCACTTGTCCTTAAGAGGACAAGTTTGATTCAGAAAATTGGGGCACGTTGGGACAAATATGTTGTGACATTATCATTGCAATGTGCATGTCCCCGTGCTCTGCAGTTCAGAGTGGCTACTTACAGTGTAAATGAGCAGTTGTACGGCCTTTGTATCATGGACGCAAAATGGGATGATGCTGGACTGATCGTGACGACCTTCAATTTGCAGGTTGGTTATTGGAGCTGCCCCAACACAGTGGTGTTAACAAAACACACTGAGCAGTGCAAGTTTGGTATTCGGTGAGCCTTGCTCTTATGCTTACATTCGTAGTCCATTTGATGTTTTTTAGTATATACAATAGTTAAATTCATGCAAATCAAACAAGCAACAATTTTCAAAGTGGGAGGGACAACAGGTAATCCCAACACAAAATTTAGGGCCTTGGGGCCTCAAGCTTGGGTATGGCTGCACAGCTTTAAGACTGAAGTGGTTCTGGTGGATTACATCCCATACACTTAGTAGCCTGTATAGTCCTTGTTCGAGAAAAAACTCAGTGTGCCACCAGCAGAAGCTTGTGATACCAATTCCTTGAAAATTGTAAGGCATACATGGTATAACATTAAATTTTGTTGTGCATCTATGGCTTAAGCACACACCATTCTGGATTGACACATTGTTGCTACAAACTTCTAAAGCCTAAGTTGCTTATGTGAAGTGAATGTGTAAATCTTGTGAGCTGGCACAGCCTACCAAAGGAGGATAGAATGCAGATCAACTTTGCTATTTCCTGGAGGTTCTCTTTCTCTGCTTATACAGTCTGCAAGTGCTCCAGCGTGCTCAGATGCCTATGATAAGAGAGGCAGGCCTTGATTAGTTCAGTTTTCAAGCTTGTAGATATGTATATCCGCGTTATCTACGTACGTTTGGCCAGATGCATGATACGGGTGAGCACGTTCTTGCATGGAGAAGTCTAGTATAGACCAAGATTAATTTATGCGTGTGCTGTATGGTGGTGACAGCTGCGATGTTTGGAATACAGGTGTCTATCTGAGGCGGTAGAATCCATGCGGATCTCACACACATAATCTTGAGGCAATGCCGTGTACCTGACCGTGTTACATCCATTTGTGGAGATAAATGCTACCTCCAGCAATGAGGTTGCCAAGAAGGCTTACTGCGATGTGCATTTTCATGAACTTCCTTTTCATGACGGGGCTAGCACGGCCAAGGAGAACATGTTGAGCACCCTGCTTGCTTTGCCTGCAGTACACAAGGCCAGGTGGCCATGTCATTGGTAGGATGGCAACAGATTGTATCAGGGTATCACGGAGTCCCTGTCCTGCGTTGAAGCACATGCGTCTGCTGTTTTTTGACAGACTTGACAATTAACCCTTGTATGAGTCCAATCACTCTTGATTTCTTACTGCAGGCCTTGGAGTATCGAGATTACTCACCGCAGGGCCTAAAGTCAAGGGGAATGCCAGGTCGCCTTGCTGGAGACTTGGTTCTTTTGTGTCTCATTGTCATGTACTGTGCCCTAACTGCCAGGGACATTGTGCTTTCAATCAAGGTATGCTTGCAATTTTCTTGTTTGGATTCTGCATGAGGATTCCGTGTAGGATTGTCTTAAGTGTATGCAGTAGAATCCCAACTTGTAGGCTGGCCAGTACTGACACTACAATACTTCTAGGAGGTAAGCTTGTGGCACATTAGCACCCTTTTGAGCATGTCATATCTTGCAGCCTATCTAAATCTCGCCACTCGATGAGTAGCTTTACCACTTGACATATTTCACCTTGCTATTTCACATTGACACTTCATAGATGCCCTGCATATATGAGGCAACAACCCTCACATTGGACCCGTACTGTGCCTTATGTCCATAGGCGCAGCAGCGACGACGCCTGTTGTGGGAGGAACTGCGCAAGACGGCTTGCAAGGGCGCCGCTCCAACCATGGCTTTGGCCAATGAGGTTTCTGGACCACCAGGGAGGAGGCTAGGGCTCTGGGGGCGCACCACAATGCGCACAAGGTAGCACCATGTCCCTTTCTGCTTGTCCTTCCTAGTCACTAGATGTGTGCTTGCTAGCAGGTACAGATGGTACCATCTCATCCAAGTAGCTTTCTGCTCTTGGCTGGCCCTGAACTGGTGAGGGCATGAGCTGGTGTATCTAAGCATGCCCTTCCGGGAATGCTGCTTGCAGTTGGTCACAACCAACAGTCCTGCGCTGCTCTATCCCCTGGTGTTGTTTATGAGTTCCTGATGTGTCCTTGCCAACATCAAAACTTATCAGCTCTCACTGACACAAAATAGAATATGCTTGCATAAGCAAGCTGCAGACAATTTGTGCTCCCTGTTGCTCATCCTTGCCACAGGCTTGCGACCCCTGCTGTCGATGCTGCTGCTGCTGGGCAACTGTATGCTGAAGCCCTTGCAGCGTTGCCAAGCAGAAATGCTGGTCCCCCTGTTCAGGGCCAACCTGAGTCCCGTACCATTCCGCAGCCCAGCCCGAGTTTAGGGGGGTTGGATGCAGTGCTGCGCGACGGCAGCTTTGGGCGCAAGCACTCCAGCACGCTTGCTGCAAGTTGGCAGGCAGGTGCAACGGCACACGATGGGGAGCCCCTCCCCGAGAGCTGGCCGCCAGCACCTGTGGAGGGCGTCAAGCATGCACCACTGCCATTTAGTGTCAATTCTTCTGACCTCCCTAAGCTGCCATCCATGGAGAGGGGATCGCGGAAGGCGAGTGGCCCTGGCAACCACCAGGCGCTGCCCCCCTTGCAACGACGGCGGCGGCTCGGTTGCCCCGGCCCTGTGGCTGAGGCTGTGTCTTTGAGTGCAGCGGCAGGTTCACGTTCTCAGGACAAGGCTGAGGCCGGCTCGCCTGTCCCATTCCGCTCCAGCTGCTCCCAGCCGCGCCTGCCCGCCTGGACCGGCAAGGCACCAGCTGCACTGGAGGGCTGCTCACAGGGTGGTGCGGCTTCCCAGGCTAGCAGCACTCAACGTGTGATCAGGCACCGCGCAGAGCTGATCCAGGTGAGCCTTGGTGCGGGGCCCAAATGAAAGCGCAGTGTAGCAATGGGCGTGGAAGCAGTGCGCAGGCTGGTGCAGTCTTTGCGCCTGATCTCACGTGACACCTTTTCCCCCTCCCTCCCCATGATCCTGACTTGCAGGCTGGCGCACCCACTGCTGCGTGCCCGTGGATGCCATTTGCTGGGCCCGTGGGCGAAGGCAGGGACCCAGCCATGGGCTGTTGCGTGGCAGGTGCACCATCTGCGGAGGAGGGCAGGCCCTCTGATGGATCATGGTCAGGTGAGGCGCATCAGCTGCCCCTTGCTCACTTACGAACAGAGTCGCGCGCATGCTGTGTGTCAGAGCAGCTACACTGGGGCTGCAGGGGTGACATTTGCTGCATTTTTTGTGGCGTTAAAGGCACCGTTCCAGCTACCCAGCCAAACCTACCAAACGCTGCACTCAAAAATGGAGCCAAGGTGTGGCTTGCATGGATGACACAATTCAGCGCACAACTTTCTTGACGTGACCAACACTTCCATGCCTGCTGCTTGCTGCTGTGGCCCTCTTTCAAGCCATCCCATCATGTTCCTGAGCATTGCTGGTGCTCTGTGGGTGAATAACATCAGTAAATGCACAGTTTGCAGCAGAATGTTTCTGTGATACTGCTGCATGCACCTTTTTGCAGACAACTTCGATGACACCACTGTTGATGATCATCCAATACCACCTATCCATGAGCGGTACATCCGTGTCAAAGCTCGACAAAAAAATCCAGATGAGGTAAGAGGTGTTCTTGGACAAAGGGAAATGACCACGTCTGCCCTCAGGCATGTACTCATGCAAATGTGAGGTAAATTAGTGTGTGTAATGGCACATGCCCATGCCTGCTGAATCTTTCGCATTGCCCTTTAGTCATATCCTCTGCTCACCCATGTCCTTGCATATTCAGTGGAATGCACTGCATGCTCTACTATGGCACTACTACAGTGTTTAGGCATCTCACTGCTGAGTTTGTGCTTATTGCACACAGGGTTTGAGTCCTGAGGACGGGGCCTTTGCTGCCAAAGCAGCTTCTGAGTTAGCTGCAAGCAAGCTCGTGGATGAGCTTGGGGATGATAGCTTGGATAAGCAGATGTCAAAACAGGCCGCAGATGTGGCTATTGAAGAAGGTGGTGAGTACAATTGTCTACAACCTACTTTTGGGATTGCATTCAGCACAATGGTGATAGATCATGGTAGGGTGTTTAGGAGCTGCTCCTTATGTGTCCTCAAGGCTGGTGATGGCGGCTGTATACTTAGGTTGAGGAAAGCCAATCTTTGGAAACCATGAGTATGTCAACCTTCTGTTCAGTCATCGGGCATCACCCCTGGGTTTAACATGTCTCTAGTGAAGCTCACAGTGGACCATCTAGGCCCTACCAGGCCAACCCCCGCCCTGGAACTCTGGCTAACCCCCCCACCCCAATTGATCCTGGAAGGCCAGTGTCAGGAGGGGTTGGTGCAGCATAATCTTGCTGAACAAAATCAGAAACAGAGGTAGGCAATTGGCCAGGACCAGCCAACCGACACACTGGCCTGAAGCTCAGCATATGTTCCTAGCAAAGCTTTTGACCAAGGATGCCAAGTTCTGCCGTGTGAAAATGCATATTGCATTTAGAATAGCCATAAGATTGTGTTATGCGTCCAGAGGCCCTGACCAATGCATGTATCATACAACTTATGTGCATATTCAACATATGTTTGTCTGCATGTAGGGATCATATTAAAGATTGCGGGTAGAAGAGGAAAGTTGGGTGGGCATTGAGCCCCCTTACTGCCCCCCAGCTACCTGGTACCACCCAAGCTTATTCTTACATGTACATATACTCAAAATGCCAAGATAAGGGTTAGGGGTAAGGTTATGCCAAAATCATTGAGCTTGAAGATGAGTTATATCAGCATAAGGTGGAGTGCAAGTACTCCTGCAAGCAGAAATGCAAGCTTATCTTTTTAGCTGGTGCTTCCTGCAGCAGGAAGCACTTCCTGCAGATTACTCCAGCTTGTGGGGTACTGAAGTGCACAGCGGATGAAGATGTCCTGTAGCCTATCCTGAATGAGGTGACGGGCCGTCAATTCTCAGAGCAAAGCAGCAGCAGCAGCACTGCTAGCCCAAAAGAAGTGCAGCAGCAACTGCGAATACCCCTCCACACCGCCAAGGAGTGCAGGGGAGCAGTGAACAAGGCTGATCAGGAGCACTGGTAATGCATTAGGGGAGTGGGTGGGGGAGGGATGGCGTTGGGCATGTTGGGTGTTTAAAATATGCTGATTTTAAAGCTAAATCCTTCACCCTAGACCATTTTAGCGAAACCTTAAATACAAAAAATTCGCATGACATGACCCTGGAATAGTGTGCAGTTCTGCAAGTTTTAATTTTGAGCTTTAACTTAACCAGCTAGACCGCTAAGGGTTCCTGGACCGCCTAATTTTTAATGAAAATAGTAGCCAATCAGCATACCTCCTAGTCAGGGAAAGATTAAGCTCTAACGCGGCTGGGTTGGTGGTCCAAGTAGTAACTTGCAGTGCATCAAAGGGACTGTTCAAGCTTGTGACTGGCTGGACACTTTGCCATCAACCGTGCTGTGATGATAATATTATGCACACATGTACATACATGTATATATCCAAATAATGCGAACATGATAATGGAAAGCAGCCTGCTGCCAGGACAAGTTTTGCCAACCTTTCAGCGTTGCCTGCAACGTCTCCCTCACTTGTCCGAGCAAGATCTTAAAATTTAAATGCATGTTTTTTGTGCATGTTTATTCAAACTTTAAATTAAAATCAGTTTATACTTACTGAAGAATGTGCACAAATTGATGCTTCCAAGTGCCATGCAGATTTGATGTACTAGGGCCTCACTTCTTTACACTGTCTAATTTTTTAGAGTTCTGAATGAGAGCTCGCATCAACACCTCTGACACAGGAGCTCGTCAGCATGGCACAAAGAGGCATATCCTAGAGGCCCCTCCTCGTGTGTTTAGGGGAACAATGACCTGTTGGTAAGGCATGATGGCAATGACGGTTATGCACACCACAGATTTAAGTCTGGCAAGATAGGTTGTCTTGAGGCATCCAAGAAGTTAGGCAGGCATGGCAAGCATTTTTTTCTGAACGTATGCTGCTCTGGCTTGTTCCCTGCATGCTGGCTGTTCCATGTTGTGCACAGGTGATTATAGATAGGTCCACTGTGGGGACTGACCACGCCCAACTTGAAGCAAATGCTTACGTAGTCCAAGGGTGCCTGTGGTGGCAATTGTAGCTCGTGCTTCTTCTTTGGGCATTGTCTAAATGCAGGGCCCGTTGAGGAGGTGGGAGCATCTAATGATGCTTTCTTGCCTAGGTCCTCTTTCCACCATGAATTCAAGCATGCAGTTGTGAACCGTAAAAAAATGCATCTCATTGCACAGCGCGAATCACACACAATGTTTGTTGCTGATGCACATCTTGCCCGCAGGTGGATCTGCTATGAAGTTTTCCTGTGCTGCGGAATGCTTGCTGCAATGGCTCTCCTTCTGTATTATGCCTTACACTTGCAACCAAGCCGTGCGCCTATCGAGAAAAGGTGACAAACTGAGCTGGCAAAGCAGCACTACGCAGGGTGGAGCGTAAACGATGTTTTCAATGTGGGGAAGAACACTTGGCTGCCAACTTCTGCCACAAGTGACCTGAGGTTAGGGTTTACACCACCGTACAGATGGTGTAGAAGTTGAGCAGTTGACATGAAATTTGCTGGCAGTTGCTTTGAGTACAAGACTGAGGCAAAGTGTCGCTATTCCATAGTTTTGTCTGTAGGCGCCATAGTTGTAGCTGTAGTTGTCGTCTACACCTGTTAAAAAATACAAACTAAGCGAAACTACAGCGCCTACCAGTTGGCGCCTACAGCCGGGGAATTTCTGGGGGACCCCCTGAACTATGGCGCCTACAGCGTCTATGGCGCCTACGGCGTCTACAGGAATTTCAGAGGGACCCCTGGAACTACAGCAACTACGGCGCCTAAGGCGTCTATGGCGCTTACGGCGTCTTCAATAATTTCTGGGGGACCCCCGGAACTATGGCGCCTAAGGCGTCTATGACGCCTACGGCGCCTGCAGGCTTGGCCAAGCCCCTAACCCCAACCCTAACCCCCTAACCCTAACCCTAACCCTAACCCTAACCCAATACCTAGCCCAATTAAACCGAGAAACATTTAAACAATATTTAGCAAGGGGGGCTGCGCCCCCCCTGCACCCCCCTGCTTCGCAATGGGTGGCTTGTATATAAATTTAATTTCAATCCAATATTCAAATAGATCGCTTTGTAAATTAAATTGTACGCTAGCGAGGGTGAAAGGCCTGTAGGCGTCTTAGGCGCTGTAGGCGCCGTAGGTGCCATAGGCGCGGGGGTGCGGAGGTGGGTGCTGTAGGCGTCTTAGGCGCTGTAGGCGCCATAGGCGCGGGGGTGCGGAGGTGGGTGTTGTAGGCGTCTTAGACGCTGTAGGCGCCGTAGGCGCCATAGGCGTGGGTGGTGCAGAGGTGGGAACTGTAGGCGCCGTAGGCGCCTCTGTCGACGCCTACGGCGTCGACATCTACAGGAGCCTGGAGGCGCCTATGGCGCCTACAGACGGAACTGCAGGATAGCGTCACTATATGACGTCACTTTATGACGCATTACAGGCATGTATCACTTGGAGAAAATCCTAGTGCCTGGCATGCGGGCACCTATGCTAGCAAGCTGTGTTTTTATCACACTTATTGTGCTTTTTGTGTAACAGGGTTAGTATTTACGACTCCCTGTACGCTCCAGCTAACCCGTTCATGCTTGATATCGTGAACGATGGGGGCTACACTCGAGGGTCTGAAGCTGGGGCGAATCTCCTTTTACAGAGTGTCCCACGGATACCTGGTCAGACGGGACGATGGAAGTCTGGGAATGAGTCTGAGGTGCGCTGCTGCAATGAGACGTTGCGATAAGAGGTTTTTATCAAGCAGATGTTCTCAATTTTGCTTGTGTGCAATGTCAGGAGATACTGCTTCATTGCGCTCTTTCTTGACAAATTCGTGTTAACAGATGTGGAGGAGGGCGCACACCTTCATATGTGCCCTTTCCATGGAAAAAAACACAACAAATAAAGTCAAAATGATTCGAACTTTTTTTAGCATCCCACGCACCTTGTGTAATATGCTTCTGTAATCCTTCACCTGCTCTCTAACTGCAGGCTGGCCTAAAGGATGTGACTGGTATCTTCAACACGCTGTACACCATGGAGAAGGTCACGGTGTGTCATGAACAGAAGGACAGCCCTGGTGCTTCAGCTGTGCCCTCCTTTTTCTCCTTGGACGCACGTCCTCCCTTGGCAAGCCTGAGCTGCCAGGCATAGACAGCACACCAACACCTCTAGTCTGTGAGCTCTCCATTTGATCCAGCGTACCCTCTCACTGCAAACTATTGGATACAATTTAGATGTTGCTGTTTGGTAATGTTGATGTCTGCTGATTGCTCCTGGGGTGCTCTTGTAACTTCTGTCAACCCCCATCTGCCCCCATTGGTGATGATCCGGTCTGCCTTGAAACCTATGAGCATGCATGTCCCCATAGATGGTAACGTAGGAAGGGCGTGCAGCACTCCCGATGCTTGCTTGTCCCATGACAACATTGGAATAAACTATGCTTCCATGACCAAAGCAAGCTTGGCTCATGAAATCTGGCAGTCTGGTGCGCTGGTTGGCAGTTTGCTTAGAGTCAATCTTCATGCAGCTAAATGTCTGCGTACACTTACTTTGCCAGGTTGCCTACTCTCTTGTTCAAAGCGGAGTGCTGGTCCTGCTCATGGCACGTTTCATTATGCAAGCCAGCTTCCAGCCTAAACTGAGTGTGATAGCAGGAACGCTTGTGAACGCAAGCGCAGAGATTGCGTACTACATCATCATCCTAGTAGTGGTGAGTCCTAGCCAGGACACAACACCCTGGCTTAAGTGCTCAGCTTTCATATACTAGAAAGTAAGTAGTGCAGCTAGCGGACATAGATCCATGTTTAAGACAATCTGAATTTCAAATGCACGCCACAAAAATAGGAGCAGGTAGCCTGTCCATCCTGCACTGTCTGCTGCTTGCCTGGCTCAGTAATCAGGTACTTTTGCTATGGCAAACTCATGATCTGTGTTAACATTTACAGAGTATCACACATTCTTTTTTCTTCACATGGAGTGGCTATAAATTTAGCATTATCTAAGGCTTGACATCCTGTCATAACAGGCTTGGATTTGAAGTGTGGATGCATGCTTGCCAGGGGGGGGGGGATGTTTTGGGTCGGTGGGTGGGTGTGGATGTGGGTGAACATGTGTACACATATGTTACATACGTTTGCCAGGATTGACAACTTAGGCAAGCCACATAAATGCACTTGTTACACTCTTATGCCCGTGCATGTTGCCACACTTAACAGGCTGGAGTCATGCTGGCAATGATGCTGGTTATTGTCTATGGGCAATCTCTTACTTCTATCAGTACAGTCCCAAATGCTGCGCTTTCTATATTCCAAGGCGTTCTGTTTGGTGAGTCGGGCCTGGATGCACTTGTTCTAAAATCGAGATTTATCTTTAGCTTGCACACGAGTATGTTGCAAATCTCTCACAGACTATCTGCAAGATATGGAAATACACATACACAGGCGTGCAAATGTGCATACAAGATATACAATTTAATAACCTTGCCTCACTTACGCTGCTTGTTCTCTGCTCCCTTCTACGAGGCCCTGCTTCATCTTGGTGAGTCAAGGAAGCATAGGGAGTCTCTGCACAAGCCAACACGGAGGTCATCTACCCCAATGGCGCATCTCAGCCTGTGTCCAGGCACACCCATTGCA
>LFIK01005309.1_pt1 | contig 10362 bp, 10 predicted proteins | sample 643401 | NCBI WGS metagenome assembly LFIK01 (sample SAMN03777447, study PRJNA286221) | soda lake metagenome | biome: soda lake; feature: Kulunda steppe; material: water; isolation source: sample T5-Br brine of Lake Tanatar-5 | place: Russia: Kulunda steppe | collected 2010-07
CGGCAGGATTGGAGCAAGTTTGGGGATGCACCATTTGCCTGCCAAAAGGGTGCAAAATGGTGCCAGAATGGCCAAAGGCGCACACGCCGCGGCCCCACCTCGCATTTTCTCACACAGCCTGACTTTTATGACATATGTACATGTTGTGCATGGTTGGGTCTGGAAATGGGGCCAGCAACTAAGCGGAAATGCTAATTGGCCATGTTTGGGGGGGTCCAGTGGTGGGGACGACCAGCACTATCCGTGGCTATGTGGGTACAATTTGCCCTTAGTGTAGGAGCTATGTCAGTCATTTCTGCTCTGTTTATGGTATTGCTTATCTCAACTCTGCCAGAGTTAACGTAGATTCTGTCGCAGGTGTAAAGACTCCTGCTCCAACACATTGTTGACTTTTGTATGTCAGGCAACTACCATCAGTGTAGGCCCACAGACGCCAGTCTGGAACCTTCAGTCTAAGAGTAGTATTTGTGAGCGCTGTGAAGTTAGGGGCCGTAGTGATAGATCTAGTATTCTTTGTGAAAGCTGAGATTCCTTTTGAAGAGAGGGTGGCTTACCGAGAAGCCTGTGAAGTTAATAGCTAAAGGATTGAAATTGGATCCAAAAACCATATATCTTTTCCTTTTGCTCCACATTTCATAAATGAGCCAAAGCTTGAATCAGATGCTCTTCTGTCCTTGGTCACCATAGCCCATGCTTGAAGTGCTTGAAGTATGTGGTTAGGTAAGGCTCGCATGTGTGAGTCTTTAACTTTTTTACTTATTTGTTTATGAACCTTTGAGGCACATTCCTTTTTGTAAGAGAGGAGACCAGCTAATTCATAGTTAAGGTCTATGGGTTGAGGTATGACCTGATTGTGATAGCCTGAATCCTGTGCATGGTGGAATGCATTCGCTAGATTTATGTATAGCTATAGCTTAGTACTCAGCATACCAACATAATTTCCATCAGGGGTTACAAGCCCTTGTAGCATCTGAGACTTGTGGAAGTGTGGCATAGTTTGTAGGGCTTTTAGAAATTTCTGTATCAATGTGGTGAGATTCTGTCCTTGCCAGCTTGGCTTGAATGATTTGGTTGATTTCTTGATCCATACTTCGCATTTGCCAGTTGGTTGAATATCCAGTTCTGGGTTAGTAGGCTGCATATCAAAGACAGCTTTTTGTCTGATTGTATCTCTGTGTGTGTTTCCCAGGTATTTAAATGACGTGGATGAAGGTTGAAGCCTTGGCGCTCCAGGTTATCCGATAACCTGCTATGAGTCATAGCTTGTATCTTTTGGCGCTTGTACTTGGGAATCATATTCAGAAACCCTTACTTTAAGGATCTTCCATTCATTCAATAGTTCTTCCGGCTCCCAAGTCGGAGCCCAGGTTATTTCTATTAACTCTTGCTCTGAAAATTTATTTCTCTCCTTTTCTGGGGTAGGGGCCACACGCTTGTACAAGCAGGACGTGCACAATCATCATTTGCTATAATACCATCACGTTGGGCATCAGTATAGCATCCTAGGTCCAAGAGGCATTGCCAGCAGTATGTCCTGTGGCAGGTACTACACTGATACATGTCTGTCGTTGGGTCAAGCTGCTCTTCTATAGTCCGAGGATCAAAGCATATTTCACAGCTGGCATCCTCAAAGCAGCATCTAGTTACGTTTGTTATGCTTTTTATCTGAATATCTTTGACCTTCTTTATAGTTTACAGTGCCTTTCTACCTCTAGAGGCTCGTATTGCACTAAATATTGTTTATGATTTTTGCTACTTCATTTTGGTCAAGTTTCCTTTTCCTTTGGTTTAGACATATTTTACCATCCTGGACCCTTCGAGCTTGGAGGGCCTTTTCGTCCAGGACCTCATGCAAGTCACATTTTTCACAGAGCCTATTGTGGATTTGCCAACAGCCAGCTTCAACTCTCTGGGCACGCAAGCGTAAACGAGCAGTGTTACGAAGCACATGCCTACTCAATTCCAGCTGTAGGAACCTAGGCAGCAAATGGGGAGGGCGCCGTACAGTTCTTGATTTGAGAGGTAAGGCCATCCATGCATGATAAGTAGCCAATTCATAAGCGTGTGTCCTAGGATCTGCACCATCCAATTCCCTTGATTATGCACGCAAGCGCTCACGCAATTCCACCACAAGGTCTTGAAGTGGACCACCTGTACCCGCCTGTTCTAGGTCATGTTAGGTTTAAACCTAAATTTAGCTAAGCTGAAGGGGAGGGCAGAGCCACTGCCGAGATTTGAATCCTGAACCTACACTTTCAAGGCAGGAGGAACATTCAATTTCACATAGCAGGTACCACACTGCCAGCTCGAGTGTCTTGAGCCAAAATCCACCTCGTCCAGAATTCCTAAGCATTCAAGGGTCACAACTTGGAAGAAAAACGTTTCCAGCAATCCTGTAACTTACAAGAAAAGGTGGTCAGTCAGGCACCACAACCCCTGCCAAAAAAGGGGGATATCCTGGCAAACCTTTCAATCCTGGATCTAAGCACGGAAAATGTCTTCCATTATCATAAGGGACTTTTTGGCACGCATGGGTCCATGGGGGGTGCACCCGGCAAATATTGCTGGAAATCAGCGGGTGCGTCAGAGTGTGCATCAGGAGGGCAAGAGCTACAAAGAGTGGTAGGCTGAGTTGTTCTCTGCCTTTCAGAGCAGGCCAGCTTGGCTCAGGCTTCAGTCCATGTACGGTTTCCAGCAATCCTGTAACTCACAAGAAAAGGCTTCGGTCAAGAACTTCTTGAAGTGCGACTGCTAGCCTGCTCACAAGAAAATATCAGTGCGTTAAAAAAAGAAGGCTTATTGTTATCCTGGCCCAGAAAAGCAGACACTTTGTTGAAGCCTGCGGAAGGAAACTGGAACATATAAGTCCTTCACTGAAGGCTTCAGAGAGAGACCACGTGTGGATGGGTGCAGTGAAAAAGGACGCGTTGCTCATCTTGTAGATCAAAAGCATTGCACAGGTCACAATTTGGGGCGGTTGTGTGAGTCCAGGTCACAGTTCCCAAGCATTCAAGGATAAGTTTACGCTTTAGGGTTAACCGCCATCTAGTTAAGAAACAGGTTTAGACTTTCAGCCAGATGGATTGACTGCTGGGCTTGCTGGTCACTGCCAGCCCGACAAAAAACTATCATAGTCTCAAAAATAAAAAAGAAGTGATTTGTCCATCTACTTAAAAAGAAAAAAGGTGACATCCTCAGCACTGATGTTGTAAAAAAATAAGGCTCCAGTGTCTCCCACTTTCTCCTCTTCCATTTGCATCTGGATTTGGGCAGGCAAACACAGCGCAGCGTGGCACATTTCAGGTTACATTCCCATACGCTGCGTGTCAAGACAACAAGCTGGGAACATCATGATGGTACCTGTGATAAGTGTGGATTGCACAATACAAGACGAAAATACGCTCTTTTCCTGTGTCCTTGCATGCACATGTGTTCTTTGAGGCTTCAATTTGCAGACTTGTTTCACGATTTACCATTGGCACATTGTCAATCAGACTGGAGCTTTTTATTTCCCCCAAGCTTGTTCTGAGGATGTCTTCGAAATTTTCCAGAGACAAATTAATGAATCCTATCGTTTTATCTCAGAGCTAATGGATGTTTTCTGTATGGCTGGTGTGAGGCACTTGGATTATTGGACACCTTATTCTGATATACATCCACGAGAGCGCAACAGCAAACGCTCCACTAACCATCAATGGCGTGCCCTCCCTTCCAGGAAGGCCCTGGTCACACATTCGCCGTACACCCTTCCTAGATACATGCTTCTTGATCTTCCTCGCGATGTTATTCGCAGCGAGGCTTGCTTCAGACTTCGTGCCCACACTCAACGAATTGAAACTGTGACCTGGACTCACAATACCTCCCCTACTTGTGACTTGTATAATGCTCATGATGTACAGGATGAGCAACACGTCCTTTTCCACTGCACGTTGATTATCCACCCTCGCAACCTGTGAGTCCGGGGTTCGAACCTCACTGGAGGCCAACCGGCTAAGCTGCCCTCGTTCGACGGATACAGCCTTGAAACCTTACCTTACCTTAACCTTTCCACTGCACAGTTAGCTTCAGACCCTCGAGCAGGCGGCGGGGCACTCGAGCAAGCGGCATGTGCTGAAAAGTCGGCTGTCCACCCTCGCAAACTGTGTTCGGGTCCTGACCGGGGGCTCACAACTGGCTAAGCTGCCCCTCGTCCGGCGGATCATCCTGTATGATACAGCCTTGAAACTTGAACCCTTAACCCTTTTCCACGGCACCCGTCCACACGTAGTCTCTCTCCGAAGGACTTATGCTTCCCTATTTCCTCCCGCAGGCTTAAACATTGTGTCTGCTTTTCTGGGCCAGGAAAACAATAAGCTATGTTTCTTCCTTCATGCACAGATAATTTCTTATGAGTACTACGAGTAGGCTAGCAGTCGCACTTCTTGACTGAAGGCCTTTTTCTTGTAACCCTTGTATGGTTGGTGTTCACCATCAACCTGAACCGACTGTGACAGTCTAAACTACCTGGCTGAAGGTCAAACTTAAACTTGTAACTTAACACAATTGGTATACACCTTCTGACGCACGCAGACCGTCACACGCCTCTATGAACTGTGAACGCAAATTAGCACTTTTTGCAAGAAGCAGGCCCAAACCAATCTTCCTGAGCTAAGATGAGGCAAGGGAAAGAGCAGTATGCTGAAAACAGAAAAAATTTCATTTCATCAAATGTACTCTTTGACCAAGAGTGCCTTGTGACCCTTAATTCAAAATTAAGTTGACGAACAACCACATAACTTCTTTAAGGTTTTCAACTCCAAGTTTGCTGTTTGACAAATTTCAGTTCTGGACAGGCGTTGAGACGATGAAGATTCTTTGATTTTTGCTCCAGTGCCTTCTCCAATGCTATCTCCACTCCAATGAAAAGCCCTGTTATTTAGTCCACTTACTCTTTGATGAAAGATGCTCATCATGCTTGAATGGGTAGTGTGTGTATAGGAATGCTTAGAAGCGACAGACTCCATGTCCAGCAACATTTATAGGGCAACAAGTCCTCTGGACACTTCTTAAATACATGGATGTTATATCAAGTCCAAGCCTCCAAGCGGGTCCTTGCTATTTGTGCTCGAGCATGTTATTGGTTCAGGTGTCTCCAACCCGAGCAAATCACCAACCCCTGTGTCTTGCTGCGGCTGAGCTTGACTGCTGCCCCACCCGTTAGCTCTGCACAAGCAGGTGGAGGGGCGTACAGGGGCTGCATCAGGTCATGCGTGTGCATGCTATCATAGCCAGGCCAGTGAAGGACGCCAGCAGGTTACACTGGGCACACGTACTTTTTTGCACATTTACTTGCTGCATGCACAGCAAGCAGGCCACGCACAGGCGGGGGTGCTAGAGCTCCAGCGTGCGCATGCGCAGATGCACGGGATCCCCCCATCCCCATGCGCACCCTCCTTTCCACCCTACCAGTGGAATCACGGGATCCCCCCACAAGACCCCAAACCCAGCAGAGCCAACTCACATGTACGAGGATTGTACCAAAGGCTCGGCTGCCCGAGGTACGTGGATGCCGGCTTGCGCGTGCACCTGGCCACAGCTGGCGCCGCCGTTGGGCGCCTGCGCCTGGAGCGCAGCGAGGCTGGCGCTGTGCGGCAGGGCTGCGGGGTGGTGGCCATGCGCCGGCCCAAGGGCGGTTTGACTGGCGCTGTGCGGCAGGGCCGCGTGGCTTGCAGGGCGAGGGGCGGACGCGGGGCGGGCCGTGCCGGCCGCGTCACGCGGGGCGGGGTTGAGCAGGTCTTGGGAGTTGTAGAAACGCATCCTGCAGCGGGGGGCACCAAGTCAAGTGCCTGTATGTCAGAGCCATGGGGTGGCGTCCAGCAATGCAGACTGGCCTGGTATCTAAATCCGACTTCTGTGGTCCAGCAGGCCTCACGCCTGGGTCTGCCACATGTCTGGGTCTGCCACAGTCACGTAAGAGTTGAAAGACTAATTGCCTGCGTACCTGTTAGCCTGCCAGCCTGCCTGCCAGCTCCTGCTGCTGCTGCACCTACCAAACTGCATCGCCTACCTGCCTGCCCGCCTGCCTGCCTGCGAGCCAGACTGCCTCCCATCCCCCGCTCTGCTGCCACACCTGCCAAACTGCATCGCCTGCTGGCTGCCAGCCTCCGGAGTGCCTGCGCCCGAGGTGGTGGCTGCCAAGCCTATGCCCTGCGCGCCTCTGTCTACCACCTGCAGGGTGCAAGGGGGAGGCTGGCAGGCTCAGGCTCAGGCTCAGAAAGCTCCCACAGGGCCCAGGGGAGCTTCTGGGCGTGGAAGGGCAGAGGGTTTACCTGGGTGGTTGCGTGTAGTGCTGCATCGCGTGAAAATGGCCCTCAGGACCCAAAGGCCAGCCCACGTGCGCCTTGCAGGGCGGCAGTGAGCCAGCTGCAGGGGGTGGTGCGTGCCCCTCCAACTCAAGTTGGTGGCCTGTGCTGCCATGCGCTTATGGTTGAGCTCGGGCGGACCATCTGTGCACTTACCCGCAGGCTAAGGCTGCAAATTCCTCCTCCCACTCTTTCACCCACACCCAAATCCCCCAACAACACTTTATTCGTATGTTCTTCTCATCCTTTGCCTTGAGTGTTTCTATGCATCCATTGCGCGCTCGCTGGGCCAAGGCTGGGATGGGGCACACAACACTTGTCAAGGCATTTCCCTGGCCTTCCCCATGATCCTTCTGAGCCTGCCCTTGCGCTGCCTGGGCCAAAAGGGCGCCTGTGCATGCATCAATCACAGAGGCGTGCTCATGCAGAGCAAGCTGGGCTGCGGCAAGGCGCGTGCGCAACACAGATGGTGCCTGCGAGCCGTCCTTGGCGCACACAGCCAATACTTCGCACACCCAGTCAAAGAGGAGCCGCTCTTGACACGCACAGCCAATGCGTCGCACACCCAGTCAAAGAGGAGCTGCTCTTGGCGCAGCCCGTCAACGAGCCATTCTTGACGCACCCAGTCTATGAGCCCCACAGGGTCTTCCTCGTCGTCCGTCTCTGGGTAGTCCAAGGGTGGGGTGCTATCCGCCTGTGGTTAAAAGGGCACAGAATGCGAGGCAGTGGCACATGGTTGGCGCAAGTCTTTTGGCATTAGGCACCTGAGCATGTGCGCACGTTTGCACACACACCCACACGTGTGTGCTCGTTCACACGTGCCTGTACACACAGGTGCAGGCACATGTGCGCACGCAAGTGCATGCGTGTACTTGCATAGCTGCAGGGTAAGGAGGCGGGGAGTCGTAGCTCACCTTCCTGCAGAGAGTTCAAGTTGTGAGTCAAGGGTCAAGGGTTGCACAGCTACACCTGCCGTCAAGGGTTGCACAGCCCCCCCTCCCCCGGGCCTAAGGGGCTCGGCCAACTGAGTCACGCTTGGAAGGCCTGCGCACCTTGTACAGGAGCTTAAGGGATGGAAAGAAGGAGTCCTGCTTCATGCCCAGGAACATCTCGATCTGCTGCTGCTTGTCGGCATCCACCAGCACGTTGTTGTAGCGGCGCTTGATGCCCACCTGCGCATCCGCACAGGCGTGCGCGGGCGCGTGCAGCTTCGCGCACGCTTTAGGGTGGGGCTGCAGGCTAGCGTGCACGCATGCCTCTGCGCACACCCCATCAATTACGTACAGGGATAGCATCAGAGGGTGCCGTGACCTTGGCAGCCACAAAAGGTTGCCATGCAAGCGTGGCTGGCATGGGTGCAGCTACTGCTGCAAGCAGTGCGCCCATTAATTGCTTGCCAAGCTCGCACCAGACAACACACTGTCGGGTGGGGGACGAGTGCGTGCCAGTTCTACTGTTGCTGCTGCGCATGCACCGCGCAAACAGCACAGCCTCCAGGAGCCCATGCGGGCCGGCCTGACCACAACATGTGGAGGAGGGGTGAGTGCCACTGCTGTTGCGCGCACATACGCACGCATACATTGTGCACCTCGGAGCACATACGCACGCATACATTGTGCACCCCGGAGCACATACGCACACATACATTGTGCACCCCGGAGCACATACGCACGCATACATTGTGCACCCCGGAGCACATACGCACACATGAATTGTGCACCCCGGAGCACATACGCACACATGAATTGTGCACCCCGGAGCACATACGCAAGCATACATTGTGCACCCCGGAGCACATACGCACGCATACATTGTGCACCCCGGTGCTCATCCTGGTCATCCTGGCCGCTGCAAGGCACACGCGTCAAAAGGACTGAAGGCACACGTGTCAAAAGGACTGAAGGCACACGCATCAAAAGGACTGAAGGCACACGCGTCAAAAGGACTGAAGGCATGCGCGTGACACGTAGCCAGGGCCACGGCACTCAGGAGGAGGGCTTGCCAGCCAGCAATGAGCGTGCTCACTGCATGGGCGAGTTGCTGGCAGAGCCACTGCCCTACTGCCGCACTGCATGGGCCGTTTGCTAATTTGAAGCTCCGCATGGGCCCTTTGCTTATCTGAAGCACTGCATGGGTCCTACGCCAATAGGGCCACTTGACTCTGCAGAGTGCGCCCTCATCTCCATACCCATTGCCAGCCAGAAGCGCCAGAGGGCGAGTGCGCACAGCCCAATCCAGAGGCGTCGGGGGAAGCCCATCCACCTCAACAGAGCTCTTCCAGCACCAGCAGCCCCAGTCCCACCCCACCCAAACAGCCACAGCCATCCCCCATGCAGCTCAAAAGCCGATGCCTGCCGGCCTTGTTTGGGTGTGCACAGTGAGTGACGCCTAGAGCATGCAGCAGCTGACACATGTCCTGCCTTGTCACAAGCCCACTTATGCGTTGACCTGCCTGCCTGCCCGCGTGCAGGCACACATACACACACAAACGTGTACACACACATACACACACACATGCACACACGTGTACATATACACACACGTGCACACATGTGTACACACACGTACACCGAACACGCCATGGCCGGGCTGCCACAGCTCTGAGCACCCACCATGATGTTGCCGTATGCCCCGATCCCCGCCTTGCGCAGCTTGCTGGTCTCCGGTTCAAAAATGAGGATGCGCTCGCTGTGCATAGCCTGCGCAAAGCATGTGCAGCAAATGAGGGCAGGGGTCAGGGAAGTCAGAGGGTGCAGGCGTGCTGTGCATGAAAAGGACGGCGTCAGGTTGCGCACCGGCAGCTGCACTCTCTCGCGAGAGGACGTCTGCTGTATGCGAATGCAGCAGCTACGCATTATACGCATGTGCCAAGCAGTGTATGTGTGTGTGCATGTGCACGCGCGCAATCATGTGTCGCTGGGGTTGCACCTCCCTCTTTAACAGGGGCCTGTGCCAGTGTTCTTGCGGTGCACAGCCACTGACTGCCAGGGTGCACAGCCCCTGTGGGCGTGCACGGCCACTGAAGGCGCGCACACAGCCCCTGGCAAGGTGGACAGCCCCCGAGTGCTTTTGGCTGGTGAAACAATGGGGCCATGCGCAGCCCCCGAGGAACGGCGTGCACAGCCCCTGAGGAACGGCGTGCACAGCCCCTGAGGAACGGCGTGCACAGCCCCTGAGGAACGGCGTGCACAGCCCCTGACGAACGGCGTGCGCAGCCCCTGACAAACGGCGTGCACAGCCCCTGAGGAACAGCGTGCGCAGCCCCTGAGGAACGGCGTGCACAGCCTCTTAGGGACAGCGTGCGTAGCCATTCGAGTGCTTGGCTGGCGAGACAAATATGGCCTCTGTGCACAGCCCCCGACAGAGCGTCCGAGCCCACAGCCCCTGAGGGTTTGCACAGCACGAACGCTGCTGCCTGCAAGCTCATGTTGCTGTCGTGCACACAGCCACGCACACACACATATACACACAACTGCGCGCCCATCTCACCGCCGCTCACGTACCTGGGAGCCTGTGTACAGCCACGCGCTCATGTCGCCGTTGACCAGGAACAGCTCCGCCAGGGCGGACAGCGCCTCTGGGTGGATGCGCCGCGCAAAACCCTTGACCTGCGCGCGCACGCGCGCTTGTGTGTGTGTGTAAGTGGATGCGCCATGCACAGTCCTTGAACTGTGTGTTTTGTGTGCAGCGTGTGTGCAAAATGTGTAGACGCGGCTGTGCCCTGCTATGCCCTAGATCTGCCTGTGCCGCGCCCAATGGCAAACACACACACGTATTCGCAACCGCTCACGCAGCACATGCGCCAAAACATGCGCTCGCTTGCGCGCGCAGCTTGTGCACACGCTGGCACGCATGTTTGGACATGCGCGCACTCGTGTACACATGCATGCACAGCTCGTGCATCCAGTCAGCTTGCAAGGCTCCAGTCCCGTTCATCAAGCCCCAGATGCTGCCTGTCAAGCCTCGAGTTGCCTTGGTAGGCCCACGTCGGGCGAGCGCCCCCTTCTGCAAACGCCCCCCC
>LFIK01005312.1_pt1 | contig 10359 bp, 13 predicted proteins | sample 643401 | NCBI WGS metagenome assembly LFIK01 (sample SAMN03777447, study PRJNA286221) | soda lake metagenome | biome: soda lake; feature: Kulunda steppe; material: water; isolation source: sample T5-Br brine of Lake Tanatar-5 | place: Russia: Kulunda steppe | collected 2010-07
CTCTAGCACGAGTTCCAGGTGATGGCCCGGCCCGGTCTCCATTGTGCCCCCGAGGCCCACCGGCTCCTGGGGACCCTCGATTCCGGGGCCCTGCGCTTCTCCCTCGGATGGGCCAGCACCCGGGAGGACGTGGACCAGGCCATCCGGGGAATGGATGTCCTGTCGGCCCGTCCATCCGTTGCCGTGTCTGCGGGCTGAGGCCCCCACGCCCATGCGACTCTTCATCGGCATCAACCTTCCGTCCGACACCCGGGACGGGCTCCATCGATCCCTCGAGCCCCTCCGGGACGGGGGCTTTCCGGTGCGGTGGACGGATCCGCGGCGATTCCACATCACCCTCAAGTTCCTGGGCAGTGTTCGCCCGGAGGATGTCGCCGTCGTGGGCAGCGTCATTCGTCGGGTGGCCCGGGAGACCGAGCCCTTCGAGGTGCAGCTCCTCCGATTCGGTGCCTTCCCGACGATCCGGCGACCCCGGGTCCTCTGGGTCGGTGCCGATCCCTCGCCGGCGCTCCGCTGCCTGAAGCAGGACCTGGAGTGGGGCCTCGCTTCCCACGGGTTCGAGCGCGAGACCCGGGCCTTCCACCCCCATGTCACGGTGGGCCGCGCAGCGGAGGACGAGGGTGCCGGAGCCTTTCGGGAGCTGGACTCCACCGGCAGTGGACTGCGCCTGGACGGTCGCTTCCAGCTCCAGCGCGTGAGCCTGGTTCGCTCGACCCCCGGTCGGGCCGGCATGATCCACCGCGTCCTGGAGGAGGCGCCGCTCGGTCGTGGTGTCAATGTCGGCTGATCCGGTGGAATCGGGCTCATGAATGGATGCCTCGGAGGGTGCCTGGGCCGGATTGCCGGCCTCCTCTTCCTGGTCCTGGTCGTGGTGGTGCTCTGGCGCTTCGGCCCGGACCTCGCCGAGTCGTGGGTGGAGTACCGTACCCCGGTGGCCTCCACCGACACCTCCCCGGAGCTCGCCGCCGGTGTCATCCAGCGCTACGAGCGGCTGCTCACCGGGACCTCCGACGAGATCCTCCTCACCGGCGCCGAGGTGGAAAGCCTCCTCAGGTATTCCCTTGAAGGGGTCTTCCCGGAGTCCGTGACGGATCCCGTCGTCCGGATGTCCGATGGGGAGCTGTGGCTGTCCTTCCTGGTCCATCGGCGAGACCTGGACCTTCCCGGACCCGACGTCCTCTTCGGCATGCTCCCCCTCCGGGTCCCGGTGGAGGGCCGGGGTCGGATCCTCCCGGGGTCGGACCGACGAGCCCTCTTCGTCCTGCACCGGGTGGACGTGGTGGGACTCCCGCTCCCCCGACGGTGGATTCCCTCCATTCTCCCGGCCATCCTCCCGGGGAACGCTTCGGAGCTGCCCCCCGAGACGATTCCCATCGACCTGCCCCCGGGCGTCGGTGAGTTCCGGGTGGATGGCGAGCTCCTCCTGGTTCGGGGTATCTCCTGACAGGTGCCACCCCGATTCCCCCCTCTCCTCCTTCCCCCTCCGGCATGGCCCATCTCCTCATCGTCGACGACGAGGCATCGATTCGCTCCATCCTTCGGCAGCTCTTCGAGTACGAGGGCCACGAGGTCATGGAGGCCGGATCGGGCAGAGAGGCCCTCGAGGCGGTGGATGCCTCCAGGCCCGATGCCATCTTCCTGGATGTGAAGATGCCCGGCATGGACGGCCTCGAGGTCCTGGACGAGCTGCGTCGGCGGGATTCCGAGCTCCAGGTGGTCATGATCTCCGGGCATGGGACCATCGACACGGCGGTGGAGGCGACCCGGCGCGGGGCCTTCGACTTCCTCCAGAAGCCCCTGGACACCGATCGCCTCCTGGTGACCCTCCGCAACGTCCTGGACCGGAAGGGGCTCTCCGAGTCCGTCCAGCAGCTACGCAACGAGATGGAGGCCGGGTTCGAGATCGTGGGGGAGTCCCATGCGATCCGGCAGGTCCTTTCCCGGATCGAGCGGGTGGCCCCCACCGATGCACGGGTCCTCATCACTGGCGAGAACGGGACCGGGAAGGAGCTGGTTGCCCGAGCCCTCCACCGGCTCTCCCCCAGGGCAGGCCGGACCTTCGTGGAGGTGAACTGTGCGGCGATCCCTTCCGAGCTCATCGAGTCCGAGCTGTTCGGACATGTGAAGGGGTCGTTCACCGGCGCCGTTGCCCACCGGGTGGGGACCTTCGAGCAGGCCGACGGCGGGACCCTCTTCCTGGACGAGGTCGGAGACATGTCCCTCCCGGCCCAGGCCAAGGTCCTCCGGGCCCTCGAGGAGGGACGGGTCACCCGGGTGGGGGGCGGCGAGGGGCGGGTCGTCGATGTCCGGGTGATCGCCGCCACCAACAAGGAGCTCGAGGCAGAGATCGCGGCAGGCCGGTTCCGGGAAGACCTCTTCTACCGGCTCAATGTGGTGCCGGTGCATGTGCCTCCCCTCCGGGAGCGCCGGGAGGACATCCCCCTCCTGGTGACGCATTTCGCGGCCCGGATGGCGGAGCGGGAGGGCCTGCCCCGGCGGCGCATCTCCGCCGAGGCTCAGGAGCTCCTGGAGACGCTGGACTGGCCCGGGAATGTCCGGGAGCTCCGGAACACGGTGGAGCGACTCTTCATCCTGGCAAGCGAGGACACGATCGGGCGCAGGGACGTAGAGCTCCTGGTGGGTGCGGAGCAGGGAGGGGGAGGCCTGGGTTCGAAGCTCCTCGAGGCGGAGACCTTCCAGGACTTCCGGGACCACGCGGAGCGGGCCTTCCTCCTCCACAAGCTCAGGAGCTTCGACTGGAATGTGTCGGAGACGGCCCGGTCCCTGGACATGCCCCGCTCCAATCTGTACAAGAAGATCGAGAGGCACGGCCTGGTCCGGGAGGAGTAGGAGGCCGCACTCCTCCCCCCGGGGGCCTCAGCCCGGACTGTCGGGACCCACGAGGAGGGTTCCGGGGGCGATCCGGTACAGCTCGGCCAGGCTCCGGTAGTCCCGGGCCGAGGGTTCGGTGGAATGGTCCTCCGGATACATGATGTCCTCCGGGCGGTCCGAGTGCCCCAACCCCAGGGCATGCCCCATCTCGTGGGCAGCCGTCCGCCGTAGCTGTTCCCGGGTCCGCTCTCCCCGAGGCGTTCCGGGGAGCTGCAGCTCGAAGCTCTCCACCTGGAACCGGACCTCGCCATTCCGGAGTTCCAGGGAGGTGCGAACCCGACCCACCTGCTGGCCCTCGAGCCCCTCGGTCCAGGAGACCGAGATGTCGGCCTCCCCGGGAGTGCCCTCCGAGAGGATGTCCAGCTGGAAGGGATGTCCCTGCCAGACCAGGAGCCCCCGGATCACGGCGTCCCGCAGTGGGGTGCCCTCCTCCTGCGGGCCCGGTGGAGGGGGGACCCGGATCCGGAGGGTCGTCCGACCATCGGGCCAGCGAGCGGCCACCAGGGTGTCGCCCGGGCCGATCCCGCTGCACAGGTACCCCCGGGTGGGGCAGGGAGCAGTCTCCCGGAGCCGCTCCGGCGGTTCCGCGACGGAGGCGCCGGCAGATGGCCCCGGGTCCGCCTGGGGGGCAGGGACGGGCTCCCCACACCCCGGAAGGGCCAGGGCTGCGAAGGGGAGGAGCAGGGCCAGCGGGGTTCGGGGCGAAGGTGCCATCCCCCAAAGCTCGTTGTGAGGTCGGTGCGGTTCAAGCGTGAGACCCTTGTGATTTTTCCGGTGGCACCATCAATTGGCCCTCAGGACGGCTCCGACTGCACCTCCCGGGGTCCTCCGGAGTATCTGGAGACTCACGCCCTGCCGCACGACGATCGAACCGGACGCGCCCATGACCGATGGTGTCTTCGATCCGCCCCCTTCCGGGGACAGGCCCGGCCCCCGCCCCCCCTCCCGTTCCCGACGGTTGGGCCGGGGGGTTCGGGATGCCTTGCGGTCCATCCTCCTCACCCTGGTGGTGTTCCTCGTCCTCCGGGCCCTGGTGGTGGAGGCCTTCAAGATTCCCACCTCCTCCATGGAGGGAACCCTCCTGGCAGGGGACTTCCTCCTGGTGAACAAGATGGTCTACGGGGCCGACATCCCCGGGACCGGGCTCTCCCTTCCTGCCCTCACCGAGCCGGAGTTCGGAGAGGTCATCGTCTTCCACCCCCCCCACGAGCCCGACAAGCACTATGTGAAGCGGGTGGTGGGGATGCCCGGTGACACCCTCCGCATGCAGGGGAAGCGGCTCTACCGCAATGGGATGCCCCTGGAGGAACCCTACATCCGGCATCGGGAGGGGGGACCCGATGCGGTGCATCCCGGGATGTCCTGGCAGACGCGCTTCCACGCTGAGGGCCCGAATGTCCGACGCTACCGCCCGACCCGGGACCACTGGGGTCCCCTGGTGGTGCCGGACAGACGGTATTTCGTATTGGGTGACAACCGCGACAACTCGGAGGATTCCCGCTACTGGGGCTTCGTGGACAGGGACGACGTGAAGGGCCGCCCCTGGATCGTCTACTATTCCTCCGACCTTTCCGAGGCCCGGGCCCTCCCCTTCCTCCTGAACATCCGGTGGGACCGCATCGGGGGCCGGGTCCAATGAGATGGCGTCCGGGCAGTCGGGAGGCGGACCGGTGAGCCCGGGCGGCCGGGGACGGCAGGTGACCTCCGATTCGCTGGAGCGATACCTTGGCGAGATTGCCCGGTATCCGCTCATCGACCGGGAGGAGGAGGCCCGCCTCGCCCGGCTGATCCGGGACGGGGACGAGGACGCCCTGAACGACCTGGTCCGGGCCAACCTCAGGTTCGTGGTGTCGGTGGCGAAGAAGTACAGGAACCAGGGGGTCCCCCTCCCGGACCTCATCAACGAGGGGAACCTGGGGCTCATCCGCGCCGCCCATCGCTTCGACGAATCCCGGGGCATCAAGTTCATTTCCTATGCCGTCTGGTGGGTTCGGCAGGCCATCCTGCAGGCGCTGGCGGAGCAGAGCCGGGTCGTGCGGGTCCCCCTGAATCGATCGGGGGCCCTCCACCGGATGGGTCGGCGAGCCCGCCAGATGGAGCAGGAGCTGGGCCGTGAGCCCACTCCGGAGGAGCTGGCCCGCGAACTCGAGTTGCCCCCGGAGGAGGTCCGGAGCACGCTGGCGCTGGCCCGGACACCCCTGTCTCTTGACGCGCCGGCACCCGGGAACGACGATTCGAGGCTTGCGGACTACCTTCCCGACCAGTTCGCACCTGATCCCGAGGGCGAGACCTGGGAGCGGGCACTCAGGGAGACGGTGGCGCGCAGCCTCCAGAGCCTGGACCCGCGGCAGGCGAAGGTGCTCCGGCTCTACTACGGTCTCGACGACCAGGAGCCCATGACCCTCGAGCAGATCGGGGACATCCTGGGTGTCACCCGTGAGCGGGTCCGGCAGATTCGGGAGCAGGCGCTGGGACGACTTCGCCATGCGTCCCGGGCTCGATACCTGGATGCCTTCTCCGAGTGAGGGGGTTCGAGCGCCGGCAACCCGTTGACAGGGGCCGGGGCCGGGGGTACCATTCAAAGCTCTGTTTTCTTGCGGTCATTCCGGTGAGACAATGAAGACCTACACGCCGAAAAAGAACGATATCGAAGCCGGGTGGTGGGTGGTCGATGCGGCCGACAAGCCGCTGGGCCGCCTTGCATCCGAAGTCGCCCGGGTGATCCGGGGGAAGCACAAGCCCACCTTCACTCCGCATCTGGATACTGGCGACTTCGTCGTCGTCCTGAATGCGTCGCAGGTGAAGCTCACCGGCAACAAGGCGGACCAGAAGACGTACTTCCGCCATTCCGGCTACATGGGCGGGGAGCAGCACATTCCCTTCCGTCGCATGCTCGAACGGCACCCCGAGCGGGTGATCGAGCAGGCGGTGCGAGGCATGCTCCCGAAGAATGCCCTCGGGCGTCAGCTTCGCCGCAAGCTTCGCGTCTACCCCGGTTCGGAGCATCCGCATCAGGGGCAGCAGCCTCGAACCCTCGAGATCTGACCGGCACCGATCAGGAGCCACGCAACTCATGGCCGAGCAGTCCACAGAACAGCATCAGGCGGTTGGCCGTCGGAAGACGAGCACCGCACGGATCATCCTTCGCCCCGGTACGGGACAATGGTCGGTAAACGGCCGTTCCCTGGATGATTACTTCCCACGCATGACGCACCAGCGCCGTGCCGACGAGGCCCTCAAGGTGACGGAGCTCCTCGGCCAGTACGATGCCGTGGTACGCGTCCGCGGGGGCGGCCTCACCGGCCAGGCAGACGCCGTCCGTCTCGCCACGGCCCGCGCCATTCTCGAGATCGACGAGTCGCATCGGCCCGTCCTCAGGAGCCATGGGCTGCTTACCCGCGACCCCCGAAAGGTGGAGCGGAAGAAGCCCGGGCGCCCGAAGGCCCGCAAGCGGTTCCAGTTCAGCAAGCGTTAATTTTTCCGGGGATCGATCGTCATGGAGCAGCAGGAACAAAACGAGCTGGTGGGTCTCCCCCAGCTGCTGGAAGCCGGCGTCCACTTCGGGCATCAGACCCGGCGGTGGAATCCCAAGATGCGCAAGTACATCTTCACCGAGCGCAACGGGATTCACATCATCGATCTCCGGAAGACCCTGGATCGTCTTCGAGCGGCCGAGAACGTCGCCAAGAAGACGGTTCTTGCGGGGAACCGGGTCCTCTTCGTCTGCACGAAGCCGCAGCTTCGGCCCATCGTGGTGGAGGAGGCCGAGCGGTGTGGCGCCTTCCATGTCACGGAGCGCTGGCTCGGCGGGATGCTCACCAACTTCCAGACGATCCGGACCCAGATCCGGCGTCTCAAGGAGCTGGAGCGCGGGCAGGAGGAGGGATCCTTCGAGTTCTACACCAAGAAGGAGCAGCTCCTCCTGGAAAGGGAGCGGGCCAAGCTCAGCAAGTATTTCTCCGGTGTGAAGGACATGGGTCGGCTCCCTGGCGCACTCTTCGTCGTCGATGCACGGCGGGAGCACATCGCGGTGAAGGAGGCGAATCGTCTCGGGATCCCGGTAATCGCCATCGCCGACACGAACGCCGACCCCGATCGCATCGACTTCCCGATTCCCGGGAATGACGATGCCATCCGCGCGGTGAACCTCATCACCGGTGCCATCGCGGACGCGATCCTGTCGGCTCGCCGCGAGGTGCCCGAGGAGCAGCGCCGCCGGGCCGAGGACGCCGAGGCGACGACCTACTCCACGGAGACCGGTGAGAAGACGGCTGCCGCAGAGGATGTGGCGCGCCGCCGTCTCCGTCGGCGCCGGAAGCCCCGCCCCGAAGTCATCGCCAAGCTCCAGAAGGGCGAGGACGGGAAGGAGGCCGAGGCCGAGGCCGGGAGCGAGGATGCCGCCCAGGCATCGCAGGGAGAGCAGAAGGAGGCCGAGAAGAAGGAGGCCAAGGCTCCCCCTGCCGCCATTCCGGAGGGAGGTGCCGCCGAGTCGGAGGCGTCCGAGCCTTCCGGTGACGAGGCGTCGGAGAAGGGCGAGAGCTGAATCGGATGACCCGGGGGAAGCAGCTCGCTTCGCTCCGCGGTGGAGGATGATGGTCGCGCCCCTCGAGGGCCGACGTGAAGGACAGAGGCGGAGGCCGAGGAAGGGCGGGATCCCTCGAGGGATCCCGCCCTGCCGGTTCCGCCTCTTTTTGCGAGTGCACAGGATCTCATGTACATCCAAGAACAGGTGATTCCTACCATGCGCGTGACGGCCAAGGACGTGAAGGCACTCCGGGATCGGACCGGAGCCGGGATGATGGACTGCAAGAAGGCCCTCGAGGAGACCGGCAACGACCTGGAGGCGGCCATCGACCTCCTCCGGAGCCGGGGGGAGGCCAAGGCGGCGAAGCGTGCCGACAAGGCTGCCAACGAGGGTGTGGTGGGGCACTACATCCATCACGGCGGCCGGATCGCCGTCCTGGTGGAGGTGAACTGCGAGACCGACTTCGTCGCGAACACCGACGACTTCCAGGACCTTGCCCGCGACCTCGCCATGCACATTGCCGCCACCGGACCGCAGGCCGTCTCCGAGGACATGGTCCCCTCCGAGGTGGTGGAGCGGGAGCGCCAGGTCTACCTGGAGCAGGTCCGGAACGAGGGGAAGCCCGAGCACATCCAGGAGAAGATCGTCGAGGGGAAGCTGCGGAAGTTCTTCGAGGAGGCGACCCTCCTGAAGCAGCCCTTCGTGAAGGACCCCGACGTCACGGTGGAGGAGCTCATCACCCGCGTCTCTGCCAAGACCGGGGAGAAGATCGAGGTCGCCCGCTTCGTCCGGTACCAGGTGGGCGAGTCGGCGTCAGCCGCCCCGTCGAACTGACCAGGGATCCTGGCGAGGGCAGGCCCTGGTGGGCTTGCCCCCGCGCCGCCACCCACACCTCCATCCAGGGAGCTCCCGCGAATGACCGAATCCGCCTCCTCCGGTGAGGTCCCACGCTATCGCCGCGTGCTCCTGAAGCTGTCCGGGGAGGCCCTCGCAGGCGACCGCGGATTCGGCATCGACCCGCCGGTGGTGGACCGCCTCACGGAGGAGGTCCGACGGGTCCATGAGATGGGGGTGACGCTGGGGCTCGTGATTGGAGGGGGCAACATCGTGCGGGGGACCATCGCATCCCGGAAGGGGATGGACCGGGTCTCGGCGGATTACATGGGGATGCTGGCCACCATCATCAATGCGATGGCCCTGCAGGACATGCTGGAGCGGAAGGGAATCGACACCCGGGTCATGACGGCCATCCGGATGGAGGAGCTGGCAGAGCCCTACATCCGCCGTCGTGCCCTCCGACACCTGGAGAAGGGTCGGGTGGTCCTGTTTGCCGGCGGGACGGGCAACCCGTACTTCTCGACGGACACGGCGGCTGTTCTCCGGGGGATCGAGATGGGTGCCGACGTGATCATCAAGGCCACGAAGGTGGCGGGGATCTACAGTGCGGACCCCGAGAAGGACCCGGACGCCACCTTCATCCCCTCGATCTCCTTCCAGCAGGTGGTCTCGCGGGAACTCGACGTCATGGACGCGCCTGCGGTCTCGTTGTGCAAGGACAACGGACTCCCCATTATCGTCCTCGACCTGGGTCAGGAAGGCGCCGTGTGCGCCGCCATCCGTGGAGAACCCGTGGGTACGCTGGTTTCCTCCTGAACTGTTCGACCGAACCGACTAGAGCCAGAGGAACGCATGTCGACGATCGACGATGTGAAGTCCCGAATGAAGGAATCCCTCGAGGCCGTGCGCCGCGAGTTCTCGACCATCCGGACCGGCAAGGCAACCCCTTCGATCCTGGATACGGTGAGGGTCGAGGCCTACGGGGGTCGGGTGCCCCTGAACCAGGTCGCGACGGTGAACACCCCCGAGTCGACCCTCCTCATGGTGCAGCCCTTCGACCAGTCCCTGATCCCCGACATCGAGCGGGCGATCATGCAGGCGGACCTGGGGCTCAACCCGGCCAATGATGGCAGCGTCATCCGGATTCCCATCCCCCCCCTCACGGAGGAGCGGCGACGGGAGTACGTGAAGGTGCTCACGAAGATGGCCGAGGAGGGCCGGGTGTCCGTCCGGCATGCCCGCCGGGATGGCAACGACGAGATCAAGGCCCGGGTCAGGGAGGGAGAACTCTCCGACGACGAGGGTCGTCGGGCCCAGGACGAGATCCAGAAGCTCACGGATCGGTTCATCGAACAGATCGATGAGGGGCTCGAGGCCAAGGAACGGGAGATCATGACCGTCTGACACAGGTCAGGGACGGACCTGGTGCTGCCAGGGCTGTCCGACGTCCACTTCGCCTTCGCCTCCGACCCGGCTCTGCCTCGTCCATGAGTTCCACCCGCCGCACTCCGCCCCCTGGCGAGTCCCCCGTGCCCCGGCATGTGGCCATCATCATGGATGGAAACGGTCGCTGGGCACGGGAGAAGGGCCTTCCCCGGCACGAAGGGCATCGGGCGGGAATGACGGCGGTCCGGGAGGCGGTGGAGGGGGCGGTGGAGTCGGGTGTCGAGATCCTGACCCTCTTCGCGTTTTCCACCGAGAACTGGCAGCGCCCCGCCGACGAGATCACCGCCCTCATGACCCTCCTGGAGCTCTATGCGGAGCGGGAGTGCGACAAGCTCCAGAGCAAGGGTGTCGAGGTCCGGGTGCTCGGAGACCGGTCCCGGCTCTCTCCCGGAGCGCGAGCTGCGGTGAGCCGGATCGAGTCTGCCACCGACGGTGGGGCGAATCTCCGACTCAACCTCATGATCTCCTATTCCGGGCGAGCCGAGATCGTACGGGCCGCCCGCCTCCTCGCCCGCCGTGCCCTGGAGGGGGGGCTGGACCCGGACGACATCGAGGCCGAGGACGTGGAGGGGGTGCTCTACACCACGGGTCTGCCGGACCCGGACCTCCTCATCCGGAGCTCCGGCGAGATCAGGCTGTCCAACTTCATGCTCTGGCAG
>LFIK01005313.1_pt1 | contig 10359 bp, 18 predicted proteins | sample 643401 | NCBI WGS metagenome assembly LFIK01 (sample SAMN03777447, study PRJNA286221) | soda lake metagenome | biome: soda lake; feature: Kulunda steppe; material: water; isolation source: sample T5-Br brine of Lake Tanatar-5 | place: Russia: Kulunda steppe | collected 2010-07
AGCCACATCCGTTCTTGGGAGAAAGCAGCAGAGCGCAAGCAGCAGCAGGCAGCTGACACGGTAAAGCCTGGAGGGGCGGGAGCCGCTTCCTGGATAGACATGAACTGAAGTTCGCAAATATGGGCTTAAAATCAGAGGCCTCGCAACCCCTTAATACTCGCAAATTAATTAATGTAATTATCTTGGGACCTCGCAAGATTAAGGAGTCGCAAGATCAAGCGAGCAGTACGGTATATATATTTATTATCATCCCATTTTTAATTTGTCAGCACACACACAACACACACTGGGACATTAATTTGGTGCCCTCTTTATAAGCAAGAGATCATTGCTCCGTAATACACATATTGTGGCCTACGTGCACCTTCCGGGGGCGGCTCTGCTGGGAACCCCCACCACATCCCCTTTTGATCGGGCTCGTTCTTAAGACATATTAAGGTGACTAACATACACAACTTGGAGAGAAGGTTGTGCAATTTTTCACTATCTATCTTTTGGGCGCCATGCCAGCTGACTATGACCCGAATGACTATGACCCACCCCTTGTCAAGCCAGACTGTCTCACGTAACACGTGCACTTGTTTTCCAAACTAACCTCTACAACCCTTGCACCATTCTTTGTCCTGAAAAGTGCACCAAAAAGCTGATTGTTTTGCTGCATCTGACAATGTCAAGCAGGTGGGGAGGGGGGCTGTGTGTGGGCCAGGATGTAGAGAGGAAAAATAGTCAGAGTGTCATGCAAAAAAAATCGCCTGTCGCTCTTCCCTACAAGCACAAATTGACAAATGTTTGGCCCCAGATCACAGAATGCACCGGCAAATCTTGCAGAAAGTTGAAGAATTCTATGGCAGCTCACCAATGACCGATCATATCTCGTTTTCTTTTTATTTAAAGCTATTGGTAAAGTCAATCGGTCGGAAACATCCCAATCCAGGAACCCTGAAATTCCATCTGGCGAGTCAGCAGCAGCAGGCTGGACCCCGCGCCTTAGGGACGGCCCCTAGGTTTCCCTTAACCACCCTTGCTGCTCAGAGCATGAGAAGCTGCCCTGGAAAGCTTAGTGAGACCGTTGGGGGGGGCCCACTTGTGGGGACGACCAGCTCCCTGAAACTTATCTTGCCAAATAAAGCAGCAACAAGTTCACATCATAAGCAATTTGTAGTCCCCTATGAAAAAAGTAAGCACATCTTGATCTCCGCATCTGCAACATCATGAGCATCAGTCATTTCAAATGTCTCATTTGCAGCGTACCTGAGCTAGTGCGCACATTATCTTGTCCTTTGGAGCTCTGGCCTGGCCCGAAGGCTAGACCACTCCTGTGCAATGAACGCTTAGCCATCTGCATACAGATGTGCCATAAAGGCAACCATCCCCCTGAGGAGGAGTGAGCCTGTGCAGAAGCCACTACAGTCAGGTCCAGAGGACAAGAACGGGGCTCAAGAATGACTGGCAGATAAGTGATGTAGGGGTTTAAAATGCACAGGCATGTCACTTGCAGCTGATAAATTGTTCCTTCAACACTGCCGTATGCTGCTTAGGCACAGTCAAGGGCAATCTGCATGCAAATTGCTGCCAAGGGTAACCCCAACTTTGTGTTGCAATTCGCAGCTAGCACTGGAATTGCTCGTTACCATCACCTTTTATTTCAAAAGGAAAGCCACTGCAGCTTCGACCAAAATGAAAAGGCTCCAGCACATCTATAAACAGGGGGATACGAGCTAGATGATCACTCACTTGGATGATGACCTCACAGCGCGCCTTATCAATAAAGCCTGGAAAGTTCACTATCCTGCATGCAAAGTATAGCCACTTGCACAAGTACGGCCACTTGTACAACGGGCATCCTGCACCTAAGCAGAAACATCTCCAGCTCCTCAAAACATGTTCTTTACAGCATGATCCCATGATACGCCGTGGCACTTGATGAACCTCTGGAAAGTCCCAGCTTTGAACGCAGACTCCTGACACCTATGAGCCCAATGCAGCGCTCGAAATGGGACCAGCACAACATATAGGTGATAGGACCAGCCTGGCAGTGGACTGGGACCAGCATGACAATCGGACATCTTTCACCTTGGTGCCCAGCTCAGTACTTGGAATGGGACCATCCTGACAAATGCGTCCCCTGTCTCTGCAAGTCAGCACGTGAGTGTGCACGGCTTAAAGCGAGGATGTCTGGGTAGGCACCAGCAAGACCAGCTTTACAAAGCCCAGTGCGGAGTACCAACGCATTTGCCCAGTTGCTCAGTGCCAAGAGTTAAAGGCTAGCCTGAGCAGCTGTTTTTTTTGCAAGAAAGGACCCAGGCCACTCCTTCGCTCGTGCACAGGCAAACACACAATTTGTGCGTCCTTCAATCACTGCTGGGTGGGAAGGTAACTTTATGCACTCGAGCTCACGCGCAACGCTTACCTGCGGGCTGTAAGGGGGGGCGAACATCAAGAAGCCCCGAGGTCTTCAGCAGGTGTTTCTCCAGTTTTGCTGTGTCTGCATTTTCATCACAAGTTTTAGGAAAGCACAATCAGGAGAAAGGAGATTTTTTATCAGCCTTGATTGAAGAAAAACGACTTGCTCATCAGAGCAATGGCAAACATGGGCCTTACGGAAGCTCACCTAAAGGATCTGGCCTGTCAGTGCCGCTGCTCAGGACCCTCGCTGACGGATGTAATTCTTGCCCTCCAACGTCTGAGGACGGTTGATTCACTTGGACTACCTGCACTTGCTAGATGGTTTAGATGGGACAGGCCAGGAAAGCCAGGCACAAAAATGTTAGTGCATGCACCCATAATGTTTCTAAACGCACTTATAAAGGCAGAATTGAGGAGTTACCTGGATCAAATGATGCCTTTGGAAGAAGCATCCAAAGCCAAACCCGAGTAAAAAGATGACAGTTGGGTGCTTGAGGAGCAGAAGCGATTTCTTAAGGATCCCCATATTCACTTCTAAAAGAAATACGCAAAATGTTGTATGCCTCGAAATAAACTACCTGCCAAAACCGTAGTGTCAGTTCAGTCACTGGTTCCAATTCATCCTCAATCGTCAACATTTGAGTAATTCTATAAATTTAATTCTCACACTGCAGCTGCAGCTGCAACTGACCGAGCTTAGAGCAATCACAGTAACTCGAAGGTCCTTCTGAAGGCTAGATAGTATTTCAGCATGGGGAAAATTGTGAGCCAGGTGGGTGCTGCATTTAGTAGCGTCTGGTTGCTGTCCCAGCTGTTGGTGTAGGAAGCCAGAAGCGTTACCTGGCTGCTCACCATCCCCACCATCTTGTTTCTGTATAGGTTCCCAATGAGGAACCAGAGAGATTGAGGCGCGTCCTGGATGCCAAGTACAGGACCATTGGGGTGCGTGTTACACGGCTCGAGGGCAGGTCTTCTAGAATTGCGCTTGCTCAAGCAGATTCATTGTATATGCAAGGTTTTCACAATTCTCTGTCCTGTATACCTGCAGATTGACAAAGATGCCCTCACCCGGCAAGTCGAGGAGAAGAAGGAGAGGGAGAGGGAGGAGCGGGAACGCGAGCAGTGAGTCCGATGAAGACATGCTTTGGAGGGGCCTTGTTTGGCAGCATGTTGGGAGCTTTCTTTTTGTGATCTGACTTGAAAATCGTCACCCCTTCTCGCTTTAACGCATGCTCTCCACATGCGTAGGGCATTTGCGCAGCTGGCGAACTACTGGGATGACCAGCTGCAGATTCAGCAGCAAGCAGCAGATAGAATGCGCAGGACCATTGCCGAGGAAATCCGAGATTTCCACTTGACAAACCAGGTAGGGTCGTGTCTGCTTGGCAAGCAGTGCTTGCCGTGCCCACAGCGTGTGGCACTTCACGTTGCCTCTGTTAGTGATGGCCTATCCGGATGGCGATCTGTTGCTCCAACTGATGTCTGAATGTGGTCACACTAAGCCTACCTGTCAGACAGGACTATTTGAGTACCTGAGGCATGAATTTTTGGTCGGATGGGAAAGGAAAACTGTGACCAATCCTAGGTTGGTCCCAGAGGTACTTCAAGAAGCGGCGCTATACTGTTGTCCTTGCCCCCTCTGGTTACTTGAGATGTGGATTGCAGCCAACAGTGCCCGTCTCCCTCACACGTTCTTCTGTGCCTCCAGGTCAAGAACACACGACGTGAGTGGGATCTGAACAGGCCCGATGCTAAGACCATAGACGGGCCCGCCCGGCTTGGAGATGACGACCCTCGGCTGGGGCCTGCCTCAATGCAGCGCTTTGATGGAGAAGACCTCTCGGTAGGCTGCCTTTGGAGCGCTTCATGCACATTGCCACTCGCCTGACTGGCATGGACTGTGACCTCGAAGAGTAGGTCTGCTGCAGCCTGAGTTGACCCATGCCAGGGATATACCCAAGACAGGGTCTGGCAGGCCGTGGGCGGTCCAGGGCAACCAAGCATGTTTGGAGTTGATGCACAGCGTCTACTGTCTCTTTATTTGCTAATCAGCGCGGTGACATGGTTGTGTGCATGCTTGCTTCATCGAAGACTTGGGAGCAATCGATGCGCCTGGCACCCTCTGCTTCGGGACGCCTTGCCTGCAAACAAAACCTGCCTACCAACACCCCGATCCTATACTCTTGCCACCTGGCACACAGCCCATTGATATGCTACAGGCACACATGAAATAGGAGCCGTGGGCAGCATTGATCTTCCAGCTCTATCCCTGGCGCGCAGGCGGGCAGTCGCAAGCAGATGCAGCTAGAGCAGAGCAAGTCCTGGTGGGAGGAGCAGGCGGCCCACAAAGCGGCCCTCAAGGCCGCTCAGCACGAGGCAGAGCAAGCTTTTGCGGAGCTGACGCGGTACCAGGTGAGTCAAGGCGCAGAGCCGCTCAGAAAGCTCACATGCCACGTTGCCATGGATTAAAGAGCTCCATGAAGCAATGCCCCAAAGTTTTATCCATCAGCTAGATGGGTTGAGCTAACTGGACCTTGCCAGCTTGGAACGCATTTATGATCCTTTCCAGTAATTGAAAGAGACAGTTTTTGTTTGACACTCCCTCAGCATCGATCACAAAAATGAAAACCGCCTTGGCCACGAGCAGGAATTCTGGGTTGCTGCAAGTTTGCAAATTGGTCTTCACATTTGCATTGTAGAACACATGCTTCTGGGCATTAACATGTGAACACGCAGTATTGCAATTAATATTGTAAAACACTTCAAATAATTACAAAATGTATGATGTATACAAGTTGTTCATCCTGGACCTTTATTGCCTAAGTCTGCCATGCTCCAACCGATGCAGCCTCGACGTGTAAAGAATAGGCACGTAACCGGAACCAAGCCGCATTTCACATCTCATGCTTCTTTGTAGCCGGACAGATGTCCCTGGGTATATGTATTGGAGATCCCTTAGTGCCTTAACTACTCCTGAAGACTTCCTCTCAGGGAGTGCTATCCACAGATTGTATGTAGCCAGTTTGCCGTCTCAGACTCCTCAACATGCCTCCTAACACCACGTTGTCTATCTTGCACTTCAGCATCAAGCGCATCAATGGGACGCGCTGTGGCTGCCTTTGTACAGTCCACACAGCTTTTGGTGACCTGCAAGCCCTGGTGCACCTCCCATAACTCAGTAGTCCAATGCTTTTTGCACCTCTGTGACCTAGTGCAGAGTCCAATGCTTTTTGCACCTCTGTAACCTAGTGCAAAGTCAGCACACAACCTAGTGCAAAGTCAGCATACTTTTGCACCTCTGTCACCTAGTGCAATGCTTTTTGCACCTCTGTAACCTAGTGCAAAGTCAGCACACAATGCCCTTTTTATCAAGGCGCTGTCGAGTTAGCCAGGTGCTGCCACAAGATCTTTTGGGGGCTTTGTTGGGATGGCTTATGACCCAGCATGATTTGGTAAAGCATGACGCTGCCACCAGCTGATTCAGGGCATCTTATCAAGTGAATCATCACGGGGTGCCACAGGAAACGTGGAGGCACAGCCGCAGAAACCTAGTGATGAGGGTGCGCAATTCAGTTATGACTGGCAAGGTTCACAGCAACTCGCTGTCAGCAAGTCAAATGTGGGCCTAAAGAAAGCAATGAAAGGCCGCAGTTGGCCTGGACTGCACACACCTGCTGCACCTGGCGTCACACCACATGTATGGCTGCCTGGCATGGCTTGCTTCAACCCCCCTCCCCCTCCTCAATTACCCAACCCATCTTGCCTGCTCAACAACACCCCCCGCATCACCCGCTACTCTTCTTGCTGCTTTCCTTACTCACTGATATACTCTACATTTCCCACGCCTTCTGCCTGCAGGACTGGCTGCAGATGCAGGCCAAGGCTGAAGAAGATGCAGTGCGCCGGGAGGTGAACGTAAATACAGCACGCACAAACAAGCAGCTAGCAGATGAGCGCAAATTGGCAGAGCTGCAGGAGAAGGTAGGGATACAAGATACTTGCCTCCCTGCATGTGTAGGTACGCTGGTTACAGGATTGTGTATGCAGCAAATAAGACCACAAGTAGCACGGCTCAAATAAGTGCTGCCTGGTTCAGGTAAAGGGGTGAGGGGCTTGACAAGCCTTTTCTTTTGTGCTTCAAGGCATGATTACAAAGATCATTGGCCTGGTTGTGCTAGGTCTTTCTGTCTAGCTGTGGCTTTCCTTTAATTAGAATGTGCTGGGAAAAACTGTGTTGCACTGTACTATAACAAGCAACATGTGCTGATTTGCTGGACATGGTCTCAGCGCCAGGCGCTGCTCGTCGATCTAGCATTCTGGGATGCAGATTGTATACTGGACAAGGCATGTTTTGCTTGCTGATGAGTGGCTCTTATGCATGTGCTGCTGCTCATCATGTTAAACAGCCATTTTTTGTGAACGCCTCATCCACCGACACATACCCTCACTAGGCGCTACAGCGTAACCAGAGCCTAGTCCACTGTCGCCTGTCATGTGTCAGTGATGAACAGTATGAGATGCATGCACACGACAGCCTACACGTGCACCTGCATGAGTGGTGTGCAGATGCATACGGCCATCACAGTTTGATGGTACTTCTTGATGGATTCGTGCCTGCCTGTATGAACACACACACACACATGCGCACGTACTGCTCACATCGGTGCTTTACCGCGCGTTTGTGCACTGTAGGCAGCTACCCTGTCGGCCAACCTTGCAGAGATAGAGGCCACGCTGAACTCGCCCATGATGACGGAAGACCCCTGCATGGCCGCCTCTGCGCTGTCCTCGTTACGGTGAGTGGCCTGCAACATTTGTGCAATGGAGCATGCGACAAGCCATTGAGGTCTCACTTACACACAGCACTTGCACAAATGCACACACACAGCACCTGCGCAAGGGCACACACACACACACACACACTGCAATTGTGTGAGGGAAATTGCAGCGAGCTAGTGAGGGCACACATACAGTAATCGTGCAAGCGCACAAACACACAGGGCTTGCTTGAGAGCGCACGCACAGTACTTGTGTAGGGGCATATACGACACGCCAGTGCGGGCATGCACGCGTACGGCCCTGCCTCAGAGGAGGAGCGCTGTTGCTCTGGAGCGTCGTATGGAAAGGGGATGGGTTGAGAACAGCTCCCCTGTCAAGGCCCACTGGCATCAAAGCACCCATGAGCTGCCACTGGCTTCAATGCACCCATCGCACCCCTGGCATCAATGCACGCATTGCGCCCATGGCATCTATGTACCCATCGCACCTCTGGCATCAATGCACGCATTGCACCCATGGCTTCAATGCACGCATTGCACCCATGGCTTCAATGTACCCATCGCACCCATGGCTTCAATGCACCCATCGCACCCATAGCTTCAGTGCACCCATGAGCTGCGGGGCATTGATGCATCCATGAGCTGCTGCCGCTCCTGCTGCATCAATGCGCTCATGAGCTGCTGCTGCTCCTGCCCGCCACAGCAAGAGCCGCAGGGCTGCGGCTGCGCTCGTGCGACGCCCCTCAGTGGCACCGCTATCAAGACCCATGCTTGGCTGCGCTGCTCCTCTCAAACCTGCCGCCAAGCCTTCATTCTAGGGCCGGTGCTCTTGCATGCATGCGGTGCTTGCTCCAGAGTACGCAAGGACCACTACAAAGGGATGAGCGAGACAGAGCGACAAGCGGTGCTGGCCACGCAGCTGGCCCAGATGGAGGAACGCAAGGCCAAGATGGCAGCCCAGGTGTGTGTGTGTATGTGTGTGTGTGTGTGCACGCTGTGTGTGTGACCAGATGCTGCCAGAGGATCCCTTTTAAATACTTGTTAGTGCGCCAATGGGCAGACTCTTTGTGACCGGCCCGGGAGAGTGTAGGAGCACTAATGCAATGCTGGCAGCTCAACCAGCACAAAGCAAGGCGATGCCGGTAATGCCAGCAGCTCATCAAAGCAATGTCAACATGGCTGGCAGCTCAGGCATGGGCGCCTCAATTGTGTTGAGGCAATTGACTTGAGGCCATTGTATTGAGGCAATGTCGGCATGGCTGGCAGCTTAGGCATGGGCGCCTCATTGTGTAGAGGCATCTGATCGCTGTGTCTGGGTGCACGCATGCACTTTAGCGGAAGTGCTGCACATGCTTGTTTCTGCTTGGTGGGGCTGTTGCTCAGGCCCTGAAAAACCCTCCCTGATTGATGATGCTTAAGTCAGATGTATGGAATGGGGGCTGTAATAGATGAGCTCATTGGGCTTGGATGCTTTGATTGGGTGGAGGCAACCTTGATTTGAGAGGGAGGCACTTTGTTCTCCAGAATGATGGCCAGCTCATTCTGATGTTCACACCTCCAGCATTAAATGCGTGCTTGAGGCAGGCCTAAATGCTCTCAACTTATGAGCCGAAACATAAGCTAGTCAGCCAATGCTTCGAAAGACACAATAAACGTGCAGCGAGAAGCATGTACACACTCAAGGATGCAAGCATAAAACTGTGCGCCTGCATGCGCGCACACATTTTGGTGCGCATGCGCATGCGTGCAGACTTATGAGCATGTGTAGGCTGCAGAGGATGCCCGTGCATGTGCCCATGCATGTGAGCACATTTCAATATACATGTGTGTTGCATGCATGTGTAGGCTGCAGAGGATGCCCAGTATGCACGCACCCAGAGGGACATCCTGAACGCCATGCACAACCAGGCTTCAAGGGTGGAAGAGTTCAAGAGGCAACAAGCTGCCAAGGCAGCAGAGGTGGGAGAGGCGTGTCTGGTTGGCATGGGAGGGGGAAATTGTGAAGGGGTAAGATGTAGAAGGTAGGCAGGGCAGTGCCAGCAACCGGTCACGCAAGCCCAGTATGCCGCACTCACTGCTGTTAGCAACAATCTGGTCACTCCCTCCTGGGGCTTTCACAAGAACGGCATAGCACAGCACAGCACAGCATAGCGCCCAGGATCTCCCCAGGATGTGCTGCACCATATTCCATGGCTCCATGACGCAGGTGTTGAAGCGGCAGACAGAAGAGAAGGCGGCCCGTGATCAAGCCCTGGCCGACTTGTATGCCAACAAGATTGCACCTGAATTCTTCACACAGTTTGGGACCAGCCACAGATGAGGCTTGGGCTTGTGCCACATGCCCATTTAACTCTCTCAAGGATCTCAATCTTGATCATCAGAAGCTCTCGAGCTTACTGTGAAGCTTCATTCTCATTCAGTCCAGTACTACTAGTAGGCTGATGAACTTGTTAGTACTAGTTAAGTTAATTTAATGGTTTAACCGCCAGCCAGGTCGTTATGCTGATTGGTTTGTTGCTGGTCTTCGCCAGCCAAAAAATAGTCCATAATGTCCGAAATGAAATGGCAGAGTCTATTGTGCTGTTGAGAAAGAAAATCAAAGACAGTCTGACTAGGCAAGGCATGTGAAATATAAGGGGCCTCCATAGAAAAGGATTGGCAGAAAGGGAAGAAAAGAAAAGAGTGCTTTCTTCTGAGAGAGTACACAAACAAGTCTAGACAGTGAAAAAGAACATGCACCTCATTTTTAACAGCAGCACAGGGACAATTGTCACAGTGGCCATTTCCACCGCGCCAGATGGAGGATTCAAGGTTTACAAGGTTTACAAGGATAAGGCTTTCAGTCAAGAATTGCAGATGGAGGATTCCACCGCAAGAGTATGAGCTCGCAAGCAACACCTGCTCACATTCCTCATAACATGCTTCGGGAGATCAAGGTCAAACTTAAACTTGTAAACTTGTAAACAAGGTGCAGATAGCGAGGAGGTATAAGAGGGGCACCTCCATTCCGCACCCGTGTGCGTGAATCAGCTTGAAGATCTAAGAGCTGGCAGGCAAACCAAGAATGATAAGTCACCAGTTTGTTGTCGCTTTCCAGAGGGTTCATGTCAGCAATGTCCCTCCACACTTTTCTCATCCTAAACCTCAGGTCAGCAATGAAATCCGAGTAACAAAT
>LFIK01005315.1_pt1 | contig 10358 bp, 8 predicted proteins | sample 643401 | NCBI WGS metagenome assembly LFIK01 (sample SAMN03777447, study PRJNA286221) | soda lake metagenome | biome: soda lake; feature: Kulunda steppe; material: water; isolation source: sample T5-Br brine of Lake Tanatar-5 | place: Russia: Kulunda steppe | collected 2010-07
GGAACGACGTGGCAATCCAGCGCTTTTCAAGCCTGTGTCATTGCGAGGAGGAACGACGTGGCAATCCAGCGCTTTTCAAGCCTGTGTCATTGCGAGGAGGAACGACGTGGCAATCCAGCGCTTTTCAAGCTGTCTGGATGCGGCCCGGAATCAGGCGGTGGATTGCTTCGGTCGGCGGAGCCTCTCTCGCAATGACAGGAAAAGGCGCGAAGGCTTGAGGAAGTGGAAAACATTTATTTGTTGGCCCACAACGCCATCTCCCCCTCGCCTTTGTCCTGCCCAGACATAAACCTAAAACAGCGGACTCCGTTCCCTGTAACCAGGTGAACGGAGTCCGAAAATCACGAGATCAACGCCTGAACGCTACCCCTCGTCCGACTCCTGCCGATCTTCAAGCTCAGCGGGATCCTCCAACGGAAATTCCTCCAACAGCTCACTCGAATCCCACGGCTGAGTCCGCGGCCCCACATCATCCAGCACCCGCGCGACATCGTCCGGGGTGATGGCCGGCGCATCATTGGACCAAGCCTGGCGAATGTAGGTCAAGACGGCCGCCAGATCCTCTTCATCAAATTGCGGAAACCCCGGCATCACGCCGTTGTAGGATTCGCCCTTCACCTCAATCTGGCCCACCAAACCGTGAGCGACCAAACGAATTAACCGATCCTCGCTCCCCTTCACCCAACGGGTGGAATCGAGCGGAGGAAAGGCGCCGGGAAGCCCTTGTCCATCCGGCTGGTGACAGGCCGCGCATTGGCCGTAGAGTCGCTGTCCGGCCTGAATCGCCGGATCGACTGCGGCCAACGCCGGCTCGGCATCTTCCCACGGAAAATCGCGATGCGTTTCATCGAAAGTCATTTGATTGAAATCTCCCGAGTGGTGGACCATATAGATTCCCGCAAAAACGATCAGTCCGCTGATCAGGAAAACGAGGAAAATCGGAATCGGCGAAAACCCGAATCCCGGAGTTTCCTTATCGGAAACGAGCTCCTCATGGACGCGCTGAATATCACCATCGGAAGCCCCCGATGCCTCGATTCTTTTCCAGGGGGCATTGCCTCCGGAATCCCCTGAACCTTTATTATTCTTGCTCATCTTGTTCCTCTCCCTCCTCCACGGTCAAACGGGCCGTTTCGGGCAAATCGTAATCTAGCTTCATCCGCTCCAGGTAATACACCAACGCACGGGCGCGTTCAGTCGGAACCACCTCGTAACCCGATTCAGTCTGAATCGGAAGGGCGTCCGGCGAGGATTCTCCCACGATCGGGCGTTTCTCATACAGGAACGAGAACGAGGGCATCACCGAGCCACTCACCACCGCGCGAGGATCATACAGGTGGAGGTGATGATATTGCCGCCAGCTGAGATGATCCCACTCTTCCGGAACCTCCCGTTCCCCAACATTGCGTAAATCAGGCCCCACTCGAAGGCTCCCCAAATGTACCCGATTCATCCCGATATAGTCACGAGCGACACTTTGACGGTCACCCCATCCACGATCGGCGTCAGACCCAAACGAGGGGCGCCGGACCTGCTGGGTGTGACACGCGACACAGCCCATGTCCGCGAAGACGACCCGTCCGCGCTCGGCCAGACCCGCCATCGGCGCGGGACGGTACTCACCCGTGATCTCATCTTCATGCGGCTCCAAAACCCCATACTGGGAATGGTTGGCGTTCATCAAGATCAGAACCGAGAAAGGAAAAAAGAGGGCCAGAAAAATCCCCCCGAATAAAATCAAACCGTTTTTCATGTCGTTTGCACCTTCATTTCAGGCGGATTGGACAACAGCACCTTGCGGCTCTCTTCCGAGGCAGTTCGCGACAAGGCCAAAGAAACCACGTTCAATACAAATGCGATGTGTCCCACGAGCAGAACCATCCACCCGAAACTCGCCCCGACCAACCAGGGTTTGCTCGACCGGACGACATCGATAAACGCCACGTCCGGATTGTTCATCTGCGCCCCTTGAATCCAACCAACCAAAATCAGCGAAACGACAATCAGGGAAACGCCCGCCACGGAACAGACGAAATGAACCTTCATCATATTCGGCAGTGGCCAGTCACGCATCGTAACCCGCGGAAGCAGGAAATAAATCGCCCCGAAAATCGTCATCGAGAAAAAGGCATACATCCCAATCATCCAGAAAGCCGTATTGAAATGGGTGAACTGCAGAACCTCCTGAAAATTCCGGTAGCTGAACAGAGCCTGTCCGACATGCAGGACGAAGAAGGCAAGGATCGCCACCAAGAGGAAAACCAGGGTGCTGCTGGCCCGCGCCTTATGATATAATCCGCTCAAAGTGCAAAAGAAATTGACCCCGATAATAGCCACGGGGACCAGGAGCATCGTCATCCCCACGATTCCCGCGGTCGGAACCCAAGCCGGTACGGGACCGCTCGTTAGGACAGCGACGCCGCACCAGGGAGCGATCACCGCATAACACCAGAAACCGATCGACGCCAGATAATGATACCGAATCGGGCGCCCCAGAATTTTCGGCAGAAAATAATAGATCGCTCCAATCGCCAATGGGGCCAACCACAGACCGAAGAAATTGTAGGTATACCAAGCGTGAACCACCGACTGCAAAGTTCCCCGGACCGGAGCCCAGACCAGCATCGCCTGCGCCACCGTGAATATCCACGGGAACCAGAAGAAGGCCGCCAACAAATACCATTGTGACGTGTAGGTTGTCCGATACTGCCGGCAATAGAAGGTCGCCGCTCCCCACGCCATGACCAAGGCGTAAGCCAGCAGCAACACCGGCGCGGTAAATGCGCCCATGTCCAGCCCGCGGAAACCGGTGGTTTCGCCGATCAAGAGTCCGAAGATCCCCATCAGCACCGCCAGGTTCCAAAAGGTTCCCGCCACCAACAAGAGAGGTCCGTGCCGGAGGCGCGCCTGCGAAAGCCGGGCCATCAGCCAGAGCCCGACGGCAAAGACGCCGCAACTTGCCCACCCGTATAGAAAGGAGTTGATAAAGACCGCCTGGAATCGCCCATACGTCAGAAATCCGACGCCGTCCAGAAATTGAGGCCAGTGCAACTTCAAAGACGTCATCAGTCCGAACAGGGAACTGACCAACAACCAGAACAGCGCCCATCCCAGGAAGAATAGAACCGGCGTGCGCGTCGATTGGTCGATGTCAGCCTCGGTCACCCCTCCGCTTGAATACGGAGAGGATCGCCGCGATGAGACATTGGAATGCTGCGTAGTCATATCTTAGTTTTGAGCCTGCTGCTCTTGGTTCAACTCCTCCAGGAACAACTCGATCCCGCGCTCCACCGGCAGGCGGACAATCTCCTGATCCTGATCGACCCAACCGTAGTTCTCAAGTCGTTGGCTTTCCGCCTCCTGATACTCACGCAACATCTGCGCGCGCTCCTCCGGAGAGGCGCCACCAAAGGCCATCGTCTCCGGCTGACGGTCCAGCCAAAAGTAGGCCACCACACCGAGAAAGAGAAAAAATCCGGCCAGGGAGAGAATGATGGGCAGAAATCCGCCTCGTTCTTCTGATTGCTCGCTTTGCTTATCCATTGTGATTGACGGATTCGAGAATTCGGGGATCGCGAACCGGGATGAATCGTTGGGTTGGGAAACTCCGGAGGAACGCCCAAACACAAATTCCACCAACACCGATCAACGCCGCCAAATCCCAGAAAAGGGCGAAACTGAAAATCGGGAAGTTGTAAACGGGAATCCACGCGTCATCAAGCTTGGCCGGGAGAATGTTGTAATAAAGATCCAGGAGATGGAAGGCGAGAATCCAACATGAAACCACGATCATACTCACGGTCTTCACCTTGTTCGCATAAAAAAGGAGATAAACGAAGGGAATAAAGAAGTTGCAGAAGATCAGCGCCAATCCGACGTTCCACCAGTTACCTTCCTCGCGCACCACATACCAAAAAGTTTCTTCGGGAATGTTGGCGTTCAAAATCAGGAAATACTGCGAGAACGAAATGTAAGCCCAGAAAATCGTAAAGGCTAACATCAGGCGGCCGAGCTCATACATGTGGCTCTGTTTAAAGAGCCCCTCCAACGGTCCGAACTTCACCAGCAACACACACATGATAACCGTCACCGCGAACGCCGCCCGCATCGAACCGGAAAAATACCAGATCCCGAACATCGTCGAAAACCAGTGGTAATCGAGGCTCTTGATCCAGTCCATCGCGGCAAAGGAAACCGTCAGCGCTCCGAGGATCAGTCCGGCCGCCGCCACTTTCCGGCTCATGGAGGTCCACTTGGCATTGCCGTCAACGTCCTGGCTGAAGGAAGCCCGACGGAGGGCATACGCCAACCAGATCCAAATGCCGAAGAAGAGAATCGCCCGGATGACGAAGAACGAGTTGTTCAAGTAAGCCGACTTCTGCTGATAAAGGACGTCGCCCGCCACCGGAGGCAAATCGGACCCCATCCATTTCCAGATAAAGCCACCCTCCTGGTAAAAGAGTGAAATCAAGACCAAGGGAGCGAAGAGAAGCGCCAACCAAGGCAAAGCCGCCAGACCGTGTTCGAGCGGTCGCCGAATCACGGTCGACCAACCGGCGTCAAATATATGGTGAAGCATCACCATGAAAAGCATTCCGAGCCCGATCGAAAGCCAAAACAGCACCGCGATCAGCCACGAAAAGCTGACCCGCGAGTCCGAGTAGAAGGCAAAACCGACCAACGTCAGGAAGATCCCCGCGATTCCAGCCACAAGGGCGATCAAAGAGATCTTCCCCGGGTCGAAGCCCCGGACATTGTCCACGGGAACTGTTGAACTGGGAGCTGTATTCGTACTCATAATCCTAATTCAGGTCTTTCCTCAGCTGGCACGTCGTCCACAGTTCCGGTATTTGCCCGTTGCAGAGCACGCATGTAAGCGATGATATTCCAGCGGTCGTCCACGGAAACCTGACTGCCATAAGCCCCCATCAGGCCGCGGCCGTTCACGATAACGTCGTAAAGTTCTCCCTCCGACATCTCCCGGAGGCGATCGGTGTGGAAGTCGGGAACGCCGACCATTCCGTAATTGATCGTAATTCCCTGGCCATTGCCGGAGGCCCCGTGGCAAGCGGCGCAATGAATTTTATAACGTTCCCGCCCGCGGTCCATCATTTCGCGGCTCACGATTCCGGGAAAACCCTCGGCATAGTCACCATCGCCGGTTTGCCCGCGATACCGGTGATCGTCTTCTCCGAGCTGGCCCCGCCCAACGGTGCCCTCCACCGGAAGCCGGTCAGCCCGGCCATCCGCGAAAAACTCACTTTCACCCTGCGCCTTGTAACGATCCTGACGGTCCATATCGGGAAAGATCTCAATGGGCGGGCGCGTGGTGATCGCCCCGCGGAAGCCGAAAATGGCTACCCCGGTCACAATCACGAAGCCAAATATGATGAAAAAGGTGCGCATCTCAGTCTTCCAACTCCTCGATTTCTTTGCCGCCGATCTCGGCGAGCATCGTTTTTGTCTTTTCCACGTCGAATTTCGGATCGGTCGATTCGATAATGAGGAGAAACTTGTCGTCCGAAGCGTAGTGTGCCTTATCCCACTTCAGAACCGGGTGATAATGCATCGGAAGGCGGTTCATCACGAACATCCCTAGGATCGCGCCAAACGCGGCAAACAAAATCGTCAGCTCGTAGGAGACCGGAAACGACGTCAGCGGACTGAAGAACGGCCGCCCATGAACCACAATCGGATAATCGATCCAGTTCATCCACGAGATCATCGCCATTCCTCCGAAGAACCCGATAAATCCGCCAATGAAGGCGAAGATAGGAACCAGCGAACGGCCCATCCCCATTGCCTGATCCATTCCGTGAATCGGAAACGGAGTGATCACGTCCCAATCCCGAAAACCTGCGTCGCGAACTTTTTCCGCGGCGTGAAGGATATCGCCGCTCGTTTCAAAGACGCCGACTACACCATGAAGTTTTTCAGCCATATCAGTGGTGCCCTCCTTTTGCGGTGGAGCTGTGATGAGGATCCGCCTGCGGTGTGATGCCCTTGACTTCAGCCATGGCAATCAATGGCAGGAAGCGCAGGAACAACAGGAACAAAACGGAGAAGATTCCAAACGTTCCAACATAAGTCATAATATCCACAATCGTCGCGGAGTAGTATCCCCAGCTCGACGGAAGGAAGTCCCGGGCGAGAGAGGTCACCGTGATCACGAACCGCTCGAACCACATGCCGATGTTGACGAAAATCGAAATGATCCAGACCAAAGCCGCGTTCTCCCTCACCCGCTTGAACCAGAATAGCTGGGGCGAAACCACATTACAGGTAATCATGATCCAGTAAGCCCAAGCATAAGGACCGAACGCGCGGTTCACAAAGGCAAAACCTTCGTATGGGTTCGCCCCATACCAGGCGATGAAAAATTCCATTGCATAGGCGTATCCGACCATGCTGCCGGTCGCCAGGGTGATCTTACACATGCAGTCGATGTGATACTGGGTGATCAAATCGTGCATCTTGTAAACCGCCCGCAAGGGAAGCATCAAGGTCAGCACCATGCCGAATCCGGAGAAAATAGCTCCCGCGACGAAGTAAGGCGGGAAGATCGTGGTGTGCCAGCCGGGAATCAAGGAAACCGCGAAGTCGAAAGAGACGATGGTATGCACCGAAAGCACCAAAGGGGTCGCCAGGCCGGCCAACAACCAATAGCACATTTCGTAATTCCGCCAGTGCCGGTTGGAGCCCCGCCATCCCATCGCCAGGACGCCGTAAAAAAGTTGTTTGAGCTTTGTCTTCGCCCGGTCTCGCAGAGTCGCCAGGTCAGGCAGCAATCCGACATACCAGAAAAGGGTCGAAACGGTAGCGTAGGTGGAAACCGCGAAAACGTCCCACAAGAGCGGGCTCTTAAACTGCGGCCAAATACCGAGATCGTTCACCGGAATCGGAAACAGCCAGAAGCCGAACCAGACCCGGCCCACGTGAAAGAGCGGGAAAATACCGGCACAAACCACCGCGAAAATGGTCATGGCCTCCGCCGCCCGGTTGATCGACGTTCGCCATCGCTGACGTAGCAAACAGAGAATGGCTGAAATCAGGGTCCCCGCATGTCCGATACCGATCCAGAACACGAAGTTCACGATCGCCCAACCCCAGTTCACCGGGTTGTTCAATCCCCAAACCCCGGCCCCGGTGGAGACCATGTAAACGAGCCCTCCGATCGTGAACGTGGATACACAGCCGGCAATGCAAAAACAGATCCACCACCAAAGGGGAGTCTTCTCCTCCACGATGGAACAGACTTTTTCCGTGATCCAGTTAAAGCTTCGGTTGTTCTCCACCAATGGCGCCCTCGGCACCACGGTCGGTTGCAGCTCCTGGATCAGCGGATTGGCCGCTTTGTCTTCACTCGCCGCCGCCATCAGTTCTCTCCTCCATTCTGTGCTTTCGCATCTTTAAAGCCTTCCGGGTAATTCTTGTGTTCGTATTCCACCGTCGTCAGAGGAAGGGCCGCGTAATCGGGCATTCTGGAATTTGGATTGCGCACCTTGGCGAGATAGGTGAGACGCGGACGCGTATTCAAATATCCCAACACCGAGTAATCGCGTTCGTTTTGCTTGAGCCGGGTCACTTCACTTTCCGGGTCCTGGATATTGCCAAATACGATCGATTCAGTCGGGCAGGCTTGTTGACAAGCGGTCTCAAAGGTCCCGTCCGGCACCATGACTTCATCCGATGAGCCCGCTTTGACCTTCTGATCAATCTTCGCCTCGGTGATTCGCTGGGTGCAGAAGGTGCATTTTTCCATGACCCCGCGCATTCGCACCGTGACATTCGGATTTTTCTGCATTTTCTGGGTCTCCGGCACACCTTTCGGTCCCAGGGGCCCGAGATAATGCTTGTCGATCTCACGCCGGTTCCAATCGAAGAAATTAAAGCGGCGAACCTTATAAGGACAGTTATTCGCGCAGTATCGGGTGCCGATGCAACGGTTGTAAACCATGACATTGAGGCCTTCCTCGTCCTGGAGGGTCGCGTTCACCGGGCAAACCACTTCACAGGGCGCGTTGTCACAGTGCATGCAGAGCATCGGCTGATTCACCACCTGGGGGTCTTCGGCGACTCCGCGGTTATCCGGTTCACCCGTCGCGAAATACCGGTCAAGGCGCATCCAGTGCATCTCGCGGCCGCGGAGCACCTGATCTTTACCCACAATCGGAATGTTGTTCTCCGATTGGCACGCCACGACACAGGCACTGCAACCGGTGCAGGTGTTGAGATCGATGACCATTCCCCAATGGTTGACGCCCTCCCGCTCGGGATGTTCATAAGCGGACATTCCCCGGGGAGTCTTCACGACCTGCTCGGCCAGCGGCATATCCACATCGGCTCCCAGGTTGGGAGGAGCATGAGACTCCATTCCCATTCCGGCCGCGAAGTCCGGCTTTTCCCGATAAGTGTCGAGGTTGGCCTCACGAATGATGGCCCGTCCTTCCAGCGACCAATGCTCCTGCCCGTTCGCCAATTGATAGGTCTCGCGAGTCGTTTCGATCTGCCCTCCGTCGGCGACAAAAAAGTTTTCGCTGGTCCGCAACTCCGCGGCGTTGATCCCGGAACCCGTTCCAACCCGTCCGGTGCGGCTCCGCCCGTATCCAATCGGGAGAATCACGGTGTAGTTCGCGATTCCCGGCTGAACGTGAACAGGGCCTTCAATGGTGCGTCCATCCACCGTCAAACGAACCACGTGAGCCCGCTGCCGACCTTGCTGGATGGGATTGTGATTTCGGCGCGCAACCTGAACCGTGGAGTCTGCTCCCAGCAGATCGAGTTCACCGGCCAAGCGGGGGCCGATGATGATGGCGTTGTCCCACGTCAGCTTCGTCACCGGGTCGGGGCATTCCTGCAACCACCCGTTGTTGATAAACCGTCCGTCATCAATCCGGTTGTCGCGGACAAACCGGACTTCAAGATTCTCAAACGACGGAACCGACGGCATGGCGTTCAGATCGTCCACAATCTCACGGACTCTCCCGGCGTCGAAGTCCGCCTCCAAAGTGTTGTATCCAGTTCCCTCGAGTAACCCGTCGTGCAGAAACCGGCGGAATCCCCGCTCGCCTTCTCCCCCCAAACGGGCCACGGTTTGCTGGACCAGGGCGTAAGCCTCACGCTCCTCCTGATCGGAGAACACCGCCAAAACCTCGAGCAGGTTGATCCCGCCAAAGAGGGGCTGAATCATCGGCTGAACGGGAACGACCACCCCTTCGAAGGTGCGGGCATCGCCCCAGGCTTCCAGATAATGAGTCGCGGCAATGTGGTGCTCCGCGTAACTCGACGTTTCATCGTCGTAGTATCCGTAACGAACGACTTCGTCGACGTTCTGCTGTAAGGTCGCCCAATCCAAATCCGCCGGAGCGTCGTGAACCGGATTTCCGCCGAGGACAAACAAGGTATCCACCCGCTCCCCTTGGATCGCCGCAGCCAAGCTCTGAATGGACTCCGCCTGCGGTTCCTCAATCTCCAAGAACTCGATGGTTTCTCCGGCATTCCCGAGAGCGATGTTGAGGGCAAAGACCAGCGACTGCACCTCTTCGGACAAATGGGTTCCGGCCACCACCAGGGATTCACCCTGATGTTCGACCAGATCCCGGGCACATTCGCGAATCCATTGCGAAGCATTATGTTCCCGCCAGGCCTCACTATTCTCCAAGCCGGTCGAGACCTGACGTAAGGTCCGGGCCAGATCTTCGTCGTTCCCCAACATTTCCAACACCTCCGCCGCCAGTCGGGCGACAAACGCGGGCATGAAGGTGGAGGACAAACGCAACCGGTGGTCGGCCATTCCGCCGGTGACGGTCAAGTCGCTCTCGACCGAATACAAGCGATTCATGTCGTCCTCCGGATTCGCCAGGCGACGTCCCCGGGCAAAGGACTGCGCGTAATAAAGGCGACCGTTGCTGGCATTGATCAAATCGGTCTCCAAAGCCACAATGCGAGCGGCCTTCCTCAAATGATAATCGGCGCGCGCCGGTTGCCCCAGCAATCGGGTCGCGGCACGGTCGGCAGCCGTTTCGTCCAAAGGTTCGTATTCGGCCCAAATCGCCTCCGGATAACGTTCCTTGATGCTTTCCACCAACGCGCGCCGCGTCGGAGAACTCGATTGTTCGGCCAAAAAGGCGAGACCCGCACCGCCGTTCTCCTGGTAACGGTTCGCGATATTCTCCAAAACGCCGAAAACATCGTCACGACTCGCCTCCTCTTCTCCCGAACGGTGCCGGGTGGCGCGGTCGGGATCGTACAGATCGAGCACCGAGGCCTGCGACTGCAAATCGCTTTTTCCATTCACCCGCTCGTAGGTCGGATTGCCCTCGATTTTAGTGGGCCGCCCTTCGTGGGTTTCCGCCAAA
>LFIK01005316.1_pt1 | contig 10358 bp, 12 predicted proteins | sample 643401 | NCBI WGS metagenome assembly LFIK01 (sample SAMN03777447, study PRJNA286221) | soda lake metagenome | biome: soda lake; feature: Kulunda steppe; material: water; isolation source: sample T5-Br brine of Lake Tanatar-5 | place: Russia: Kulunda steppe | collected 2010-07
CTCTTCCACCACAACCACCACCACCACCACTTACATTCCTGCCCAACCTTGTTTTTTCCCCTCACCTGGTAAGGACCTCATTTCCTCAGACTCAACCAACGCAAGGACCCACAGGCACTGTTGCAAGAGAGAAAGTCCTCAATGGTGCAGTACACAAGTAAGAAGCCCCACTGTTGCTGGGACCACAGTGCACCACACCACTGGTGCTGGGACCACAGTGCACCATACCACTGTTGCTGGGACCACAGTGCACCATACCACTGGTGATGGGAACACAGCGCACCATACCACAGGTGATGGGAACACAGCGCACCATACCACAGGTGATGGGAACACAGCGCACCATATAAATGGTGATGGGAACACAGTGCACCATACCACTGGCGCTGAAACCACAGCGCACCATACCACTGGTGCTGAGACCACAGCGCACCATGAGGCCCTCCAAGAAGGAGTGGGACAGACTTTGCTCTTGCGGGACCAATGGCGCTGAGCTTCCACCCCTTGAGAGGAAGGAAGGGAGCCTGGGCAGCTCCTTTCAGCTACCCCAGACCCACCACACACCCTTACATGTGCGCACTAACACACGCAGGCACATGCAACCAACCACAAACATTCCATGCTTGCATGCATGTGGGGGCTCACCTGGTATTGCTTTGACTTTCACTGGACCTATGAAGCGAGGAGGGCTTGGAAGCTCGGCGTAAGAGTTGGTGTCCATCAAACACCTTTTGCTGCTGCCGCTGTTTTTGCCTGTAGTGCTACTGCTGTTACTGCTCTCACCCGCGTTGCCCTTAAGAGGGCCTCCGAGCGCCCCTGCACCAAGGTGTTGGAGCCACAGCTTTGGGGTCCTGTTCGCTCCCTATGCAGCGTGTCTTAGGCTTGCCAAGCCTGTATGCGCCCAAAGGCTTATGTGTGGCTCATCGCTGGCCCAAAAACGCCAAAGCTTTGTACATGGCAAGCACTACAAGGGGCGGAGGAGCTTGTGAGCACCGGAGAGCCCACAAATGGGCTGCAGCAGCAGCAGCGGCGGCGGCGGCAGTAGGACAGGAGATCACGGTGCTGTGCTTAGGAGGCACGCAGGACGCGGACAAGGGTGAAGTCAGGTTGGCCTTAATATCTCTACTTAGGATTATGGGATAAGTTAAGCTTACAGGGTAAGGCTCAGTCTTCCATAGAACATTATCATCATCATCAGCAGCAGCAGCAGCAGCAGCAGCAACAGCAGCAGCAGAGGAAGACAATTCCGCGTGCAGAGGGCGTAGGCAAAGTTGTGTTGGAAGCGTCTAAACTTACAAGGACACAGAATGAGGGGAAGGAGAGGAGGCTTACCCTGAATGGGAGACCCGAGGCTTCCCCCTGCCTGCAAGGATTACCCTGGATAGCCCCCTTGCGAGGCTTATTGTGGATGGGAGCCCCCGGCAAGGCTTACCCTGTATGGGAGCCCTGAGGCTTCCGCCTGCTTGCAAGCTGGCCTGCCTGACACCCCCACTGGTTCGGGTGCTGATCCGGTTGCCCCAACCGGCCTGTGGACACAGGAGGGTGAGTGTGTGGAGCACTGTGCTGTCTATTGAGGGAGTGGACACAGGAGGGTGAGTGTGTGGACACAGGAGGGTGAGTGTGTGGACACAGGAGGGTGAGTGTGTGGAGCACTGTGCTGTCCATTGAGGGAGTGGATACAGGAGGGTGAGTGTGTGGAGCACTGTGCTGTCCATTCAGAGGGCCCCTTTTCAAACGTGCATTAACATTCTGGAGCTTCGCATGAGCAATGCGCAGTGATCACGCACCATCATGCTGCATAGAAAAGGATAAAGGTCGCACCAGCAGCTGCGCAAGCAGGGCTGCACAAAAAAGCAAGCAATTGCCAGGTGTTTTTCAACCTACCTGTTTGATTTTCCTCCTTGCCAAGGATGATCGATTGCCGCGAAGCAAACTTACAGACATGCGTAGAGAGGGTACATCAGCCTTGTGCTCAGATTTTCCAATGCCAGGGCAAGTGAGACCAGGGCATAAATCATGTTGATGACGTCCACAACAATACAAGATCCCCCATCTGCTCACATTGGCCAGTGCTGGGTCATTGGCATCCTCCTCGCTCTGCCCTCCTGAGTAGACTGTCTGCATGATCTTGTTCAAGAGCTGCTCATCCTGCAACACAAGGCACCCAACAATTCAAATCAACGTGTGTATGACCTTATCGCAGGAACTGCACAGCCTACGGTGAAAGGCACCAAAAACACATGGCTGTACTTGCAGGCTCACACAGACAGAGAGACGCCATGGCCACGCATTCCTAGATTCTCCCAGTTGACGATGAATCATGAGCCCTGTAAGGTACCGACAGCATAGTGTAAAAAGTCTTCGCATTGTTGAGGGGCATCCCTGAATGCCCCCCTGGCCTATTTAGGAATCAACAGGGTCACTGCTCCTAAATGCTGATGGATCCTTCTTCAGGAGAGAATGGGCAACCCTGCACGCCACTGTATTGAGGCCCATTCAGGTGGGCAAGACATTTTCCAGACTCCTTTTGATAGGTCCTCACCCTGGTAATTGGAGCTTGCGCCCTGCCTCCACAACATCCGGAAGCACGGCATTCCATCAATGTGCACTTGCCTAAGGGCTATTGACCAGCTCCAAGGCAGCTGCCCCTTCTCCAGAACCAGCACACAGGCACACAGTTTAACATGCCAGCACATGCGTGTATACACAGGCGCACACAGACGCAGACACGCATGCACAAACACACCTGCAAGCAGGGAGATGCGCCCCAGGGCAGCTGTCCCCTCTCCATGGCGCGCCTGCGCCGCCGCGCAGTCCACAACTTTGAGGGGACCCCAAAGCTGACGCGTGCCGCTTCTGCCGCTGAAACGAGCTGCGCACAAGCAGGGGATGCAGAGCGAGGGGCTGTACTTGATGTTGTTGCACACGTGGCCGATTCGGCCCACTATGCTGGCAAGCATTGGCTCACAGCAGAGGGGCCGTGTGGGTGTGCTCTGGCTCACTTGGCCGGTTCGGTCCATTATGCTGTGTCTGCAGCTCGTCACGTGCGCATGCCGCACACGGCATGGCAGCCCAGGATTGTGCAGCAGGGCATACAATTGAAAAAGCGACTCAGGAAGGGTGGGTGTCCTGGGCTGGCATGCAAATGGTCAGAAGATTGTACTCAGGCATGGTCAGAAGATTGCACTCAGGCATGGTCAAAAGCTTGTACTCAGGTCAGCTCGGGCATAGAGGATTTTACGCAGCCAAAGTTGAGCTGCACGGAGTGGAGACAAGGGAAGCGGAGCGAAGACAAGAAAAGCTACAGAGCTGCGGGGAGCTGCAGACGGTGCAAACAAAGGGGTTGTGACCAACCTTTCTGGCAGCGGAGCTTCCATCACGGCCATGTCCTGCAGTGTTTGATAGGCGCAAGGAGTGAATGATCAAGGTCTGCCCTCAGCTGGCTGTGCGCAAGGAGAATATGATCAAGGTCTGCCCTCAGCCGGCTGTGCGCAAGTGCTGCAACAGAGGAGGCAAGAGCACCGGGCATGTCAGGGGGCAACCACCCACGAAGTCGGCCAGCCTCGTGCATGTTCAGTCTGATTGGCCTTTGACTTGCGTGCGATCTGATTGGCCTATTACTTGGTATGGTCTGATTGGCCTGTGACTTGGTGTGGTCTGATTGGCCTGTGACTTGCAGTCTGATTGGCCTGTGACTTGGTATGGTCTGATTGGCCTGTGACTTGCAGTCTGATTGGCCTGTGACTTGCAGGTGGTCTGATTGGCCAGTGACTCGCAGGCCATCCAGTCTTATAGCGGCAGGCTCGAGCCACTGCACGCCAAACGGAACAGGCAAAATGCCCCCAACAACGCATCTGCACAAAACCAATGCTTGCGACATCTAGTCGCCCTTAACATCGGTGGCCTGGGCGAATCAGGCTGCCCGTGCTTCTAGCCACGCTGCTGCACCACTGCTGCCAAGCTCTTCACCGGAAAGGCTGTGCAGCACCCTAGTGCTGGGAGCATGTCCGCTGGTGTGCACTGACAAACGCAGGCGCCTGTTTCTTCCGATGCATATAATTTATATGATATAAACAGCGTAGCTGGATGCATGTGAATGGAGGCCAGTGCGTGATGCATGCATACGCATGGAGGCCAGTGCGCGATGCACGCATACACATGAAATCCAGTACATGATAATAACCAGTAAGTCCAGCCAGCATGGTGCCACCATACCACACTGAATGACGAGGTTTAGAGAGGCTGAGGTGCTCCTTGCCCTCCGCTGCTGCTCAGCATATCAGCAGCTAGTCAGCTGCGCTGCAGCACAGCAGCATGCGTGAGTGCAAGGGAAGGCCGGGTGTGCAACAGCGTGCACCCAAGTCCAAGCCCTGAAGGGCAGCACCTCAAAAGCAACTGAGCTGGGAAAAAAATGTGTTTGCAACACATGTTGCTGCTGCACCAAAACATAGGAAGGAATGAAGCGGCTAAGAGAAGCTGGCCGGTTGCTAAAAGGGCATTTTGGAGTCCAACTCCCACCTTGCTACTCCGCCACCAGACTGTAGTGACCAGGCCCTCCCCTCCCTGTCGTCCTTGACACAAGAGCACAACTCTTACCTTGCTACTCCGCCAGCAGACTGTGGTGACCAGGCCCTCTCTTCCCTGTCGCCTTCGACACTGGAGCCTAAACCCCAACTCACCCTGCCAGCAAGATCCTCTGTTCTTGATGTGCTTGAAAGCCCACATATTCCCCCCTTTCACCCTTTCGCCAGAGCCCCCCCTTGCCCTGGGAACCCACCAACAAGCTCCCCACCTAACCCACCTTGTACGCCTTCATCTTCATCACTGCTGCTGCCATCATCCAGCTCATCCAGCTCTTTGTCGCCCCTCCAAGTGTAGTCGTAAACCTGGGGCGCTGCACATGAGGCGGCGGCGCGCAGGACACACGCTGGTGTGCATGATGCGTCAGTGCGCACGCTAGTGCAAATTGAGCCTTGTTGCGCTGGTGCGCATGCCATGTCCGTGCACGTGTGATGCGGTTGTGCTTGAAGATCTACACATCATCATGCCTGGGCCCATACTGCCCTGCCTGCCTTCAGCACCTGAGCATGACTCAGCGTTTCCGTTGCTGAAACCAGTGCACACACACAGCGTGTTTGCCAAGTGTGTGTGTGCGTGTGTGCGTGTGTGTGTGTGTGTGTGTGTGCGCGCCAGTTTTTCCCAACTTCACAGGGTGCTAGCACACTTTTCAGCAACCCTGAGTGTGAGGGAAGAATGACAGGAGCAAAGCAGGTGCACTGCTCCTGGAGCCAGTATTGGATGGCCGACAGGAGAGTGCTCAAAACATCACACCAAGGGGACATTTATTAATAAAGTGTGCTCAAAACATCACACCAAGGGGACATTTATTAATAAAGCCCGCAGGGAGGAGCATGCAAGCAGCAAGCTCACGGACGCGCATCACGCACAGCAGGGCTGAATGACATGCAACAGTTGTCGCCAAGAAACCAACACGTGTGCATAGCAGAGAAGGCAGGGACTAGGGAGCGAGCGTGCCAATGCAGCTTCCTTCCTGCACAAGACTACCACCAAGTTTGGCAGCAGGTAAGCCTGCCCTGCAGTTCCTGCCAGTCTTTGAGGGGAGGTGGGCCTAATAGAGGGGCAGGGGTCCTAACAGAGCAGTGTCAGCAGCTGTGCCCAGTCGGGAAACTTTTTGGCAAGACCAGGGATGAGTGACAAGAGTGGCTGTATCAGCTTACTTTCCAGCAGCATAGGCGGGGTACCATCCAACTCTTGTGACGGGGGAGGTAGGGTGATGATTGGCAGCTCCATTGCACCCCTCGCCAGGTTTGCTTGCTTACTAGAAGTCAGGCTTCCTTCCGTGGCGCACTCTGTACCTTCTGCATCAGTTCCCATGCTAGCGCTGATGGAGCTTACAGCGCTGTGATCCAGCACAGCAGCTGCAGTGGCTGGCAGGGGCTCTTGCGCTGCTTGGGCGCGCATGGCTGCATTTGCGCCATCTTGAGTCTTTGGCTTGCGTCCGCGCTTTTTGCGCGGCTGCACTGGTACAACAGCATGCTTTGAGCCATGTAGCTCTGGCTGCTGCAGGTGTCCTTGCTTTCCTAGCTCCTCCCTTGTTGCTGCAGCCGCTGTGCTGGATCCTGCCGGGTGGGTGCTCGCCTGCGCTACGCTTCCTCTCTGTTGCTGCGCCTGCAGCAGTGGCGGCTGCTCCAACTGATTTGACGGTGTCTGCAAAGGTGCTGGCTCTGCCTTGCGAGGCCTCGCCGCATTGGCAAGAGGCTGCCTCGGGTACAATGGGCCAAGCAGGTTCACACTGTTTCCTTGGAAGGGCGGCTGCTGGCATTTGAAAAACCCTCGTGAAACACAACTGGAGAGCATGCTTACAACACACGAAGGCGAGCAAGTAGAAAGGGTTGTGATCTCATCTGAAGCCTGCTGTGTAGAACACGGACCAAACAGACACAATACACATTAATTATTGCAGGTCTTTGACTCGCCGGTATTATTGCAACCCGGTCTTATTGCGACCCGGTCAACTCCTCTTTGGTTAACAAGTATTTTAAGTGATGAATTACTCCTGATTATTCTGAATGATGCGCGCATTTGGATGTGAGCTCTGGCGGTAAAAAGAGTGCTGCTGCCCTCTGTCGACCCGAGGAGTGGGGGACGCAGGCGGGCCCCTTCCCTCCTTATTCAATCCTTCTTTGAAATAAAGTGAAGCCGAGAAACCATGCCGCAACGGAGAGTGTTCCTGCTGGCAAACCTGTCACCGCAGCACAAGCGCATGCTCGCAGTAAGTGAGGGTGTGCTGAGCTTGCCTGTGTAGAGGAGGCGTGGTTCAGAAGGTCTGTCATGCAGGTTTGTTTTTGATGATGTCCTCTGTGTTTGCTTTGTGCAAAGGCCAGGGTAAGCGCGTTGTCAACCGCAAGGACAGCAGACAGCTGCATGTCCAGCACAACTCAAGCTGGCGTGCTCCCGTTTCCCAACTTGCTCATGTGTGACACAAGGTTACAAGCTGATCGTTTAAATTGGGTCTCAGAAGCGCCTCTCTGTATCTCTGAGCCTGTCTGCAAAGGCAACAGGGCTCGTAGGGCCTTGTCCTCATGCATTTTGAGCTAACAAGGCAGTGAGACCTCTCCTCCTCGTGCATTTACACACAGAGTATGAATGTAGCATGGACAATTCATTGACTAACATGTTGTGGGCATGGCTTGGTTCCTGTCAGTGAATGTGTGCTGCTAAACTGGTCAAAGCTGTACATGTACACAAGCGCAGGGGTGATTGCCTGCTTGAGCCGCTTATCTATCTGATCCACAAAATATTGGGTATATGTCCTAGCAAAGGACTCATGCGCACCATCATGCGCTTGGTCATCCATGAGGAGCCTCTACGTGCCACCTGTGCTTATTTCAAATTGCTCAGCACCTTCAACTCCCCACTTCAAGCAAGCATCCCAAACTACATAATGATTCCCCCACAAATTCCAAAGCATGCAGGAATGTATCATGCTACGTCTGCATCCTTCCTGCTGATCCCTTGTTCGCCCTCCAGCATCATCATCTGCACCTATCATCTGCCCCCCCCCCCGTTGCCAGCCTGCCCCCCTGTGTGCTGACCCCATAGCCTGTTCCCAATGATGACCGAGCTTGCACCCTTCCTGGCATCTGTGTGGACCCCATGTTTATGGTGACGGTGTAATGCTCTTTGAACTCCTAAACACTGAACTCCTGAAAATCATTTGGTACGCATGAAGATGGGATTGGAGCATCAGGCAACTCCAGGGCCCTCCCATGCCCATGCTGGCCTAGTGACCCTGCAAACCCTTTGGCAGTTGGACGTCTCTTAGCTTAATTCTGTGTGACCCTGCACACCCTTTGGCAGTTGGACGTCTCCCAGCTTAATTCTGTGTGACCCTGCAAACCCTTTGGCAGTTGGACGTCTCCTAGCTTAATTCTGTGTGACCCTGCACACCCTTTGGCAGTTGGACGTCTCCTAGCTTAATTCTGTGTGACCCTGCACACCCTTTGGCAGTTGGACGTCTTCTAGCTTAATTCTGTGTGACCCTGCGGTGCGGCCCTGGCCTGCCTTCACAACACAGGTGCTGGTGGTGGCGGGGGGCGTGGGCGTGGGCCATAAGCTGCGAAGCATGGTGCGGGAGGCGCAGGCCGTGCAGAAGCAGTTGACCAAGGTGGGTGGCGGAGAAGTTGTCTATATAGAGGGATGGGGGGATGGGCCTAGTTTCAGCTAGCCTGCATGGGAGGTGCAGAAAGCGAAGGCTGCTTTTCAGTAGCTGTCCAACTTGGATTGCGTGTCTTGGTGTGACGGGTGGAACAGGCTTTCTCTTCGCTCGGTGCAAATTATCAGACTGGCACTGGCTCTGAATCTTGCTTTTAAGGGGTGGAGCAGGCTACGCTTAGTGGCAGCGCATGGCGCTGCTGCGTGTAAAAGGGGAGGGAGGGGTGGGGAGTTGCTCCTGCAGGTATATGCCTCGTGTGAATGTCATATGGGCTGATTTCGAGTTACTCAGAGGGGTGCCGGAAACGAGGCCTTGTCCTGTGTGCGCTGCTTCGTGACCATCCTGCAGGAGATGACGCACGGCAAGCCGCCCAGCATGCGGCGCATCAACAAGATTGCTGTGAACAAGCAGTTCTTTAATCGCCTGCTCACCATCCTCAAAATGTGAGTGACCTGGCGCAAGTTCAGCATGGATTTGATCGATCGCTCTGGACTAGGGCTTAAGGTTGTGGTCGGAACCATGCTAGGTTCCAGAGGACCCTAGACGTGGGGGTTAAGATCTCTTGGACCCTAGACGTGGGAGGTAAGGGGTAGCCCCGGGGGGGGGTCAGCAGGGAATTGATGTCCGTACAAACCGGTGAGCTGGCATCCAAGCGCAAGAAGGGCATCCATGCACGCGCACACACACACACACACACACACACACCGGTGTCTGCGCAGCGCAGAGGGGGGGGGTTGCAAGGCGCAGTGCTGGCACGGGTGCCTTGCTTGAACTGCTTGCACACCCCACTGCCCCTGCAGCTCCCAGCACTGGCACACTCTTAATAAGAGTCTCTCTCACATAAGATGACTGCTGCCGCAACGCTAGTTTCACCCATCTGCGCCTGCCCATTCCCCATACATAGAACCCAGCACCCCGGCTCAGTGAGCTTATGGGCAGGTTCCGCAGTACACAAGTGCTCCTGTGTATTAACAGTGGGCCAGTGCCTCGTTGCGTTTGGTACCTCAGCATTTGAAATGACTTCAGCACGTGAAGTCTGTGTGTATCGCCGCCTCAGAGTCACTTGTGCTGCTGCGTGCCCTTGCGCCCTCGGACCTCCCTCCTTGTGGTGCGCAGCCCTCCATGCTTTGAAGGCCCTGTGACTCTGCACCTCTGAATGCTTGTGCTGTCCTCCATCCTGCCTGCGCAGCTGCATGCCCTCCCCCTTCTCCAAGGAGGCACTGCTCGTGTTCATCCAGGTGAGCCCCACGCCTCTGCTCAAGCTCTTTAACTTAAATTCTGCAGGGCTGTGGCTGGCTGGATCAAGTAAAGCCGTGCACCTGCTCGCAAGCAAACTGATGTCAAGACACCGCATGATGTGCCTTTTGTCTGTCAAGTGCGTGAATGTGCGACACCGCATGATGTGCCTTTTGTCTGTCAAGTGCGTGAATGTGCGACACCGCATGATGTGCCCTTTGTCTGTCAAGTGCGTAAATGTGCGACACCGCATGATGTGCCTTTTGTCTGTCAAGTGCGTGAATGTGCGACACCGCATGATGTGCCCTTTGTCTGTCAAGTGCGTGAATGTGCGACACCGCATGATGTGCCTTTTGTCTGTCAAGTGCATGAATGTGCGACACCGCATGATGTGCCTTTTGTCTGTCAAGTGCATGAATGTGCGACACCCTTCTCCTGCGATCTCCAGCACTCCCTGCGCGTTTGCACCTCTGCTTGTCCCGTCGTTCATCTGTGCAGATCTGTGCCCTCCTCATGCTCCCTTGCCATGCAACCATGCCCACCTGAGCAAGACACGACCTCTTGACAGTCAGACAGTGTTCCAGGGCCTCTGTCCCTCAAGCACAGATCTGTCCCCTCCTCATACTCCCTTACCATGCACCCATACCCAACTGAGCAAGTCACGACCTTTTGTCAATCAGACGGTGCTCCATAGTCCCTCAGGACAGACAAGGGTGTCCTCATCCCAGCACGACCCCTCATGCATGCCCTCCCTCAATCACAGACAAGGGTGTCCTCATCCCAGCACGACCCCTCATGCATGATCTCCCTCAATCACAGAAAAGGGTGTCCTCATCCCAGCACGACCCCTCATGCATGCTCTCCCTCAATCATAGACAAGGGTGTC
>LFIK01005318.1_pt1 | contig 10357 bp, 19 predicted proteins | sample 643401 | NCBI WGS metagenome assembly LFIK01 (sample SAMN03777447, study PRJNA286221) | soda lake metagenome | biome: soda lake; feature: Kulunda steppe; material: water; isolation source: sample T5-Br brine of Lake Tanatar-5 | place: Russia: Kulunda steppe | collected 2010-07
GCAGTCACAGTCTCAGCAGGGTGCAGTCACAGTCTCAGCAGAGAGCAGTCACAGTCTCAGCAGGGTGCAGTCACAGTCTCAGCAGGGTGCAGTCACAGTCTCAGCAGGGTGCAGTCACAGTCTCAGCAAAGAGCAGTCACAGTCCCAGCAGGGTGCAGTCACAGTCTCAGCAAGGCGCACTTACAGTCAGCAGGGAGCAGTCACAGTCAGCAGGGCGCACTTACAGTCAGCAGGGAGCAGTCACAGTCACCAGGGTGCAGATACAGTCAGTAGGGTGCGACGCTAAAAGCAAGCACAAGTGGGGCCCAGACCAAGGGCCGGTGTCGGCATACGCCGTCACCCAGCGGGACAGCCTCACGAGAGGGTGCACGTCAGGCAGGCGCAGGAGAAAGCGTGGGTGGTCTCCCGGGAAGATGGCACATGGCGTGGCATGGCGCAGGTCCTGACCTGCTCAAACTCCATGTCGCGCTTGCGCGGTGGGTCAACGCCAGGGAACAGGTCGTTGAGCAGGCCCATGAAGATGACCATGTCTTGGGACAGGATCTTGGGGATGTTGAAGTCGCGCAGCGCGCGGAACAGCACGTTGCTCTCCACCTGCGCAGCAAAAGAGAGGGGGTGGAGGGCAGGTTGTGTGTGTATGTATGTGTGCGTTGGTGGATACATGTGCGTGAACATGTGTTTGTGTATGTGTGTGTATGGGTGCTTGCAAGAATGCAGTAGGTGGGAACATCAAAGGCGCAAGTTTTGCAGCAGCCTTGCTTGCCTCCAGCCAGCGCATGCGCGCCACAGTCATGCAGCAGCTGCAGCAGCAGTGGCAGCAGCATCCTGGTCAAAGCACGGGCACGTGCTAGGTCAGCCAAGCAATGCACGCGGACGCATGCACGAGCATGCCTGCATTGCGCACCTGGCCTGCCTCAGCGCGCAGCAGCGAGCCGGCGACGACCAGCACGGACTTGATAGCGCGCAGCCCCCAGTCGTAGTGCCTGCGCGTAGGTGCGCATCGCAGAGCCAAGCGCACTTTGGGCCCAACCAAGGAGCACAGCAAGCGCGGCCTGCAGAATGCGGGGGGCACAATGTTGCCCTCATCCTCATGCTCATGCTTGCCATCCTCTCACCAACTCTGCCACAGCAAATTCTAGACTCAGCAGGCCCCCGGCATACCGTGCGATCGGTGCCCACCCACCCCCAGCACCACTGTGCATGAACAAGGCGCGCAGCTGGGCTCGTGCAGCACCGAGCGCACTTGAAATGAGAACAAGCACACACTGGCGAGCCATGCATTGGGCGGGGCCAGCTGGCTGCCCTCCCTCACTTTTGGGGCGACAGCAGGTCCTCGAGCAGCTGGTACAGGGACGCAAACTTCTTGGACAGCACACGTGACTCCACAAAGCCCTCCGCCATGAGCATGTTCTCCATGATCAGCTGGCGGTCTGGCACCTGCGCACGCGGATTGCAGCACGTCCTATGTGAGTCACCTGTTGTTGAAGGAGGGACTTATCGTACATGCACCAGTCCTGCAGCACGTGTCCTGCACGGCCAGCTGCTGGGCAAATGCCTTCTCTTGAGCAAAAGGCCGCCCAGCAAAGCAGACTCCTGCACACGGAGGTGACAAAGCCAAACAATGCGCTTGTGAAGTCACGCCACACGCACCATGACCGTGATGGGGCGGAACAGCGCCTTCAGCGACTCTGGCAGCTCCGCGCGCCCAATGTAGCCAGGGTTCATGGTGATGAAGCAGGAGGTGCCCTCCTCAAGGGGCATCTCCACGCCGTCTGCCGCAACGAAGCTCCAGGACTCCAGCGCCCTGCGCATGGGGGGACGCGAGTGAGCACATATGTGTGTGTGCGTGTGTGTTTGTGCGTGAATAGGCATTTTGGCTTTTTGGCCGTTGTGTGATGGTTTGAAGCAAGAGTTCATGGGCAGCTGCCGTGTGTGTGCTTGCCAGTTGATTGCTTGGGGTGCCTGAAGAGAAAGCGCAAGGGGAGGGGAAGAAGGGGGGAGCTACAGGGACGCAGGTGCAAGCTACAGGGACGCAGGTGCAAGCTACGCACTTGTGCTTGGTGCCATCCTTGTCAATGTACTCCAGGCCGCGACCGGGCAGCATGGACTTGCGCTTCTGGGAGTCGGTGACGCACTTGTACTGCACGGAGCACACTGACAGCACCTGCGGAGGCACCACCAGACGCACGCACGCAGCAGGGGCGGTGACGCTCAGGTACTGCACAAGGTACAACCCCAGCACCTTGAGCAGCATCTCCACATCCAAGCACGCAGCGTGACATGACTTGCATGTGCACAGCACACACAGTCATGGGGAAAAAGAGGCAGACACTATCAGAGGGGCGCGCATTGACAGTGCCAGAGCTGCCAGAAGCGCGCATGCGGTGCCTTGTACCGAGCCCCTCTTGGTATCACTTCGGCCAGCAAGGCACACATGCGGACTTGTCTCAGCAGCAACTAGCATGCAGCACAGCAACACAAGCATGCTTGAAGCACATGCGCACGTATAAGCACACACAACACACACGGGTGCACCCAGAAGGTAACCTGACCTTGCGCCAGCGCCCCCCCGAGCGCCTACCCTGCTTTTTAATGCCAGCCTACCCCGCCACCCCTTGCGCACACCTCAGGCACCAGACGGTTGAACTCATCAAAGCAGCCCCATGACCCTGACGCGGCCAGGCCCTTGAAGATGTCGCCCATGGTGCGGTAGTCCATCTCGGGCGCGCAGTTGAACACGTACACTGACTTGCCCAGCTGCGCGGACAGGTCCTTGGTCGTCTCTGTCTTGCCAGTGCCTGTGGCAGGCAAGGGAGAGGGGGGTCTGAGGGTGCTGGTCAGGGCGTGAGTGGGCGACAAGGTGAGAGGGGAGGAAAGAGAGGGCAGGGAGCTAGTGGGTGGGCGACAAGAAAACAGCATTAGGGGCGCCAAAACCTCACATGCGGCACGGCGTCTGGCGCGCAGCGCGGCCTTGTAGCCAGTGTGCGCTTGCGAACAGGGGGTGTGCAGGCACCCCTTGCTGGACTGGTTCTGATTTGCAAGGCTGCTCTGCTAGGAGAGTGTGTGCCCCTGCGTGTTTGTGGGCCCACCCACACCTACATGTGCATGTGCATTTGTGTGCAGGCGCGGGTGCATGCTTGCCGCACCTGCAGGGCCGGCAGGGGCAGTGCCAAGGCACAGCCAGCATGCTTGGGTGGCTGTAATGTAGATGCGATCCGTGAGGGGCGTGACGACCTACAGTCACCAGGAGCGGCGGGCATGTGCGTGTGTGTGCGTGTGTGTTGCATACGTGCTTGCACTTGCACATATATGTGTGTGTGTGTGTGTGCGTGTGTGTTGCATACGTGCTTGCACTTGCACATATGACGGGATGCTCGGATCAGGTCAGTAGAGCCTGGCAAAGCCATGGCACTTGGAAAGGCAAGGTGCCTGTCTAGAAGGTCGTCACTGCCATAGCTGCTACAATGTGCATATGTGCGGGTGTGAGCGCGCATGCGGTTCAGGGGCGTGCATGCGCCCACATGTGCCGCGCAGCAAGCACGCACCAGGCGTGCGCCGTTGCCCAGGTACTCGTAGCCGTACGGGAAAGAGGCGTCGCAGATCTTGATGCGGCAGTCGTTGATGGTGCTGTCCCAGTACGAGCGCAGCTGGCACACCCACTGGAAGCAGTCCACTTTGTCCGCCTTGGACTCCACCACGCCTTGCACCATGTCTCGGCTGTGCGCGTCGATGGTGATCATGTTCCTGCGGGACGAAATGTGGGCGGGTGGGCCCGCCTGCTCAGATGCGCGCCTCTGCAAGCCCACAGGCCTTTCAGTCCAAACGCAGGACCCCCAGTAGAAGGACCCGTGGATGAAGGCGTGTGCAGGCAAGCACACATGTGCGCACTCCTAGCTAGCCACCCACCAATCCACGCGCACACCGACGCGCATGAAACTCGCAGACAATCATTCTGCCCCCCCCCTTCAGCCTAGTACTTGCCGACCAACACCGTCCACACCTCAAAAGACACGTAGCGCGTGGCGAGCATGGCCACCCATTTAAATCTGCGCCTGAAAACCCAAGTCACACCTAACAAAAGCACCAAGGCGAGGCCTTGCAGAGGACCACGGACACGCGCGCGCACGCAGGAACACATGCGTAACTGCACGTACATGCGGGGTCTAGGCCTGCCTTGCCCTCCTGCGCGCAGAACTCACATGATCTTTTGGCGGTCCGCCTTTTTTAAGTCTGTGCGGGTGACCTCGATGAGCTTGGTCAGCTGCTCCACCTGGAAGTCGTTGTACTTGACCATGGCGTTGCGGTCGCCGTTGCCCATGCTGATGAACGCCTGCGTGCAGGGGCAAAGGGGTGCACATGCACACGCGCGCGCACGCAACACAGGAGTCAGCCCACTGAAAGGATTAAGGCTGAGGGCGGGCCTGCACGCCTACGCCTGCACAAGCAAGCACTAAAGAAGTCGCTCCTAGTGACCCACACAAGCACACCAGCAAAAGCAGTGGCCTTCACTGATCCCCCCAGCGCGCAATTTCCCATTCTTCCCATGCCCACCCGCACCCGCACATGGACATGACATCCACACCCACCAACCCACACACGCACTTAAGCTCGGCCCGCACCTGCTCCACCTCCTGGCACCAGTAGATCTGGTTGACCACCAGGATAATCTGGGAGGGCCAGTCGAACAGCCACTCATGCCGCGGCTTGGTGGGGTACGCGTTCACCGAATCCTTCAGGATGGACCGCAGCTCGCTGCGCATTTTGGTGATGACGTCGTTCAGGTACTCCTCCACCTGTGTATGCGCACACAACCCCATGAGTGCTGGTGAGTCATCGTGCATGCGAGAGTTGGGGCACTGCGCAGACATGCACATACACATGTCACGTACGTACGGATACACAAACACGATGCACCCTGTTTTCCAGGCCTGTGGGGCTTTTTCAACTGCAAGTAGTCCATGCAAGTAACCACTTAGGACAGCATGCCCTGACACACACACACCCACACACAGGCGTTCACACATGCACACAACACATGTGGAAGGGGGCGCGTGTGCCCAACACACCTTGTTCTCCAGGCCCATGGGGCTCTTGAACTGCACGTACTCCACGCCCACCGAGGACACCATGCCCAGCGCCTTGGGGCGCATGCCGGGCGGCGGCGTCTCATTGTCCAGCTTCAGCTTCTCAATCGCCTGCGCACACAGCACAAGCAACAGACACAAGTGCAAGTGAGCAGACATACGGGATTCCTGTCCAGCCTCAAGGGCTTCTGTGCCCACACCATTGCTTAATACAATGCCTCATTGTGCAGCTCCACCTCCGCAATAGCCCGCACACGCACACATGCACACATGAACACACACAACCGCACATGCACATCCCATACATGCATGCCCCTTACTTGCGCCGCACCTGGAAGCACTTGGACATGTGCGTCATGACCCGCACAGGGTTGTTGCCGTTGGACAGGATGTCCAGAAGATCCGCGGTGGACACAAAGTAGAAGCGCGGGAAGATGCGGCGCTTGCTTTCCATGTAATCTGCGCAGCAGCAGCAGCGGGGGCGGCAGCTGAAGCAGCCCCATCAGCAGACGGAAGCACACCCCTAAATATCAAATATCTATATAGAAGCACAGAAGCAACCTGCACTCTGTGCTAGACAGAGCCATTCGAGCATGTGCACCAGACTGTGCCAGCCTGGCCCGCCACAATCTTGCCCCTGATCCGTCGCACCTGCCAGCGCTTTCTCGCAAATCTCCAGCTGGCCCTGCTGCTGCTCCAGGTCCTTCATCAAATCATCCTGGGGCGTGCACAGCAGAGATCAAGCCTCTTATGCCAGTGTGCTGAGCACCAGGCAAGCCTGACAACGCTTGCTGAGGACTTGGCGCATGACCACCAAGCCCACAGGCTGGCACTGCAACCTGGCAATGCCGTGCCACAGTAGGTCAGAGCCTAAACCTGGCATTCCATGTTAGATTAATCTTGCATGAATGTTGAGCACCTTCTCAAAGGAAGCATTCTGTGCAAGATCAAAGCTTGCAAAATGTACCCTGCTATAATGAATTATAGGGTGGTGGTAAAGTACAGAGAACCTTATCTGCCAAGTGCCATCCACCCCACGGGGCAATAGCACTGCGGCCTGGCCCCGCAGCCAACACCGTGCACACACACACACCTGGTTGCAGCATTCCACACAGTTCTTCTTGGCCTTGAACTTGGACAACACGCCCTTCACATCCTTGTCGATCTTGGCAAAGCGCTCTGTCGCGTCTGGCAGCTCCTTCTTGACCTGCATGCATATGCATGGACGCAGCACACACACACATGCTAAAGGCATGTTCTGCGTCTTCAGGGAACCTCGCCTGCAGCGGAATGGATGTGGCATAGCTCGGATGCATGCAATGCATTTCAATAGAATGCAGGCGCATCAGGCACACCCAACCCCGGTCACTGGACAGCGGCTCGCATGCGTGCCCACATGCTGCCCCTTGCATCACAAGCGCACCTCCTCGGAGTGAATGAACAGCGACTCCAGGTATGACCAGGTGCGCTGGATCTCGCTGACGATCTGGTTCACGTCTGCGACGTTCATCAGCTTCTTGTTCCATCCCAGGATGTCATCACGGAAGGTATTCATGTACCGATTGGCCATCATGCCTTGCACCAGCACCTGCAAGGGGGTTCATGTAGTCAAAGGTGTTCATGTACTGGTCGGCCATTAGGCCCCCCACCAGCACTTACAAAAGGGCGGAAGGAGGCACGTGCACGTCTACATGCACACGCGCGCGCACGCACATTCGCTGCATGCATACAGGCAAGCGCTTGCACAGGCGCATGCAAGGGCAAAGCATGACAGCGCGCACGCGCACCTGATTGTCCTCCAAGGCCTCAAAGTCCTCGTCCGCCATGCGCACGGTGTACACGGGCGTGTCCTTGAACTGGACAAACTGGAAGTCCACGCGAGACCAGGTCTCGTTCAGCTTTGTCAGCGCCTGCTCCATCTTCTCCTCCTTCTGGGCGCGGTCCACAATCTCACCCACCTGCGCACGCGCGCGCACACACGCGCGCACGGGGGCGTCAACGTGCAGTTTGCCACTGATGTGCAGTGTGCATCAAGTTGTGGATCAGACAACTCGGGGGGGTGGAGCAAACGTAAGACACACAGCACACACATATGCACGCACACACACAGTGCAGACACAGGTATGCACGCATGCGCACACACCTCCTCCTCAAACTTGTGTAGCTCCAGCTTGAGCAGGTCGTCCAGCTTGAAGGAGGGGTCGCTGACATTGAAGGTGACCTGCAGGCGGGTAAGCACACAGGCAACAGCTCCAGTGGGTAAACAAAGAGTGCACAGCCTCAGGAGCACCATACCCACCTCGCAGCTCATGGAGCATGCCGCCTGCCACAGACCATAAAGGCCCCAATTCCTGCCAACCTTTTGCTCACATTTCAGGACAGCTTTTGCACACAAAATGCTGCTGCGCAGCCCAAGCAGCAACACACAACAGCTGGCTGTGAAAGATCTGCAGAACGTACCCACCCACGCTTAAAATCTTCACTCACACCTGCCCCCAAGTAGCACCTGCGCCCACAGCCACCCCACCTAAACACACACACACAGACACACACAGGCACACACACAGGCACACAGGACATTAAAGAGCTCTGCAACTGACCCAAGCACGCACCTTGGTTGTGGCCATGAGCTGCTCCCAGTGACGGTCACGCATCGCCGGCGAGCGCAGGTCGGCCACGAGCGGCACCGAGGTCAAGAAGTTCTTCACGCTGGCATCCACGCCCTTGAACACGTCCTCTTCACGCACCTGCACACATATGGGATTGTGGTGCGCGCGCGTGGTGCGGGAATGTGCGCATCTTTTGTGCGGAATGGCACACCACGCTTCCATGTGTCTGTAATGAGCTGCGTGGCCCACACGCGAGCGTGTTTGTGTGTGCAAATGTGTGTGTACAAGTGTATGTGTGTTTACAGGTGGGGTGTTGTGTGTTTGTGTGCAAGTGTGTGTATGTTTGTGTGCAAGTGTATGCGTGTGTGTGTTCCTGTGCGCTAGAGTGTGTGCGTGTGCAAGTGTGTGTGTGTGCGTGTGTGTGTGTGCAAGTGTGTGTGTGCGTGTGTGTGCGTGTGTGTGCAAACGTGTGTGTGCACCTGTGTGTATATTTGCGTGCGCGCACTCTTGCCTTTGCACAGTTTGTGCATGCATGCTAAGGCATGGAAGTGACACTCACTTTCCACCTGTCTACCAGCCAGTCCACGCTCATGCGAATGCCTGCATGCTTTTGTGAGGGACCTTCGCCTTGACCTGCTCAGTAACGCCTCTAGCACCCTCGCCTCCTGCGCGGGGTTGTAACCTCCCCTACGACCTCTGCTTGCAACTCCCCTGTTCCCCACCCCCGCCCAGCACCCCAACCACGTCCCGCCAGCACTTACAATGACGCACACTCTTGGACCCCCTTTTTGCAGGCACCTCTGCCCGCCTGCATGCCCCACTCCCCACCGCCCCCGCCCAACTCCCTCACACCTTCTTGTGCAGGCTCTTGACCTCCTTCACAAATGTCTTGGCGCCGTCCTCCATCACGTCCGTGCGGATGTCGCTCCACAGCGTGTCCTTCCAGTCAGAGAACTGGCACTCGCACAGCATCGACGTGTCCCACACGTCCTTGACCATTGTCAGGTCCTCCAGCGACTCGGCGATGCTCTGCAGGGTGGGCGCGGGGCAGTGCGGCGGCGAGGTGTGTTGTAGGTTTGGGGGGGCAGGGTGCAGCGCCCTTGCTGCCACGGAGTCAGCGACGCCAAGGGTGTGTGTGTGTGTGTGTGTGTGTGTGTGCTGCCCCCTAGCTTGACAGAGCCCCTGGGAAGGAAGCTGCACCTCACTAAAAGGGGGAATATGGCTCTGGAAGTGTGAGGAGGAGGCCCACAAGCTCGCGCAGTTGCACATGCATGGAGGCATGCAATGATGCGCGCTCCTGAAAGGCGGCTTGCGCGCACGCACCACGTGCGCTGAAGACATTTGCACACCGGGCTGGGCAAGAGGGGCAATTGATGCCGGATGCGGACATACGGATGATAGCACGCCAGAGCGATGACAGCCAGCCCACACGAGTACACATGCAAACACACATACAAGCAAGCATGAGCGCACGCACACACGCAAACACAAGTACAAGGGGGCATGCATGCACGCACGCACGCGCTCCCATGCGAACAGACATGTGCACAAATTAGTACACACGTGCTTGCGCACCTTGGCGATGGGGTCCACCAGCTGCGGGAACTCAAAGATGTATGCAAGCTCCTGGTAGCGCTTGCACTCGGCCTGCAGCGCCACCAGCCCGCGCGCCACGCCGTCCAGCTCGTTGTACGCCTTCTCAAATCCGCAGTTGTGGCGGTAGAAGGGCTTCTTGCGGAACTCGCCTCGGTACGCTTGCACCTGCGGGGGAAGCACGGGCGCAGGGGGCAGGGTCTAGGCACAGAGGCCACGAGGTAGTGCGGGCACGGGGCATTGGGACTTTGATGTGCGCGCCCTCACTCGAACATGCATGATCTGGCAGGTGGAGGGCTCGCTCCGCTGTGCACTTACAAAGGCAGTAAGCCCCCCCTTGCGCCACACAGGGCTGTCCTTTGGCGCAGCACACGCACCAACGTGTGTGCATCACACGCACCAACGTGTGTGCATCACACGCGTCCATTGGCTGGATACCAGTCAAGGGAGCGCAACCCTGTGCATGCTGAATCGGCGTTGGCACCCAACAGCTCAGCACACACACATATGCGCGCACGCACACACACACACACAGATAAAGCACCTGACAGCCTTGCCCTGAGTGCAGGCTCGGCACACACACACGCACACATGAGCGCGTACACCTCCCCCAACCCTCCCCACCTTGGTGCCGAATGCGACCAGGTCATTGCGGATGCGCTCCGCCTCATTGGCCTGGATGGGCTCCACATCGGTCTTGACCTGCGGCTGCGCCTTCTTGATCTCGTCCCACCTGCCAGCAGGAAGCGCAACCACACGCCGACGTTCTCTCATGCATGACTGTGTACTCAAGCACATGAAATACCACAGTTCCAAAAACACATGGAGAGGCCACATTGGCAATCAACACAGAGGTGAGTGTGCCTGCAAGCCAGGCTGATGCCGCGCTGAGACACGGTCACATGAAGCCCCAGACACGCAAAGCACGCATCAAGGCAGATGCATGCTTAACCCAATGTCCATGTGTGCAGGCGCACGCGAGCGCACACACGCACGCGCCCACACACACACACACACACACACACACACACACACACACACACACACACACACACACACACACACACACAC
>LFIK01005319.1_pt1 | contig 10356 bp, 8 predicted proteins | sample 643401 | NCBI WGS metagenome assembly LFIK01 (sample SAMN03777447, study PRJNA286221) | soda lake metagenome | biome: soda lake; feature: Kulunda steppe; material: water; isolation source: sample T5-Br brine of Lake Tanatar-5 | place: Russia: Kulunda steppe | collected 2010-07
CCCCGGACTGGCCAACCACAATGCTGACCCGATTCTGCAATACCGGCACCAGGGTGGCTTCCAGTGGCTCCAGCGCGCTCAGTAACAGGGTGCGGTACCCCAGTGCCTGATACTCTGTCAGGTACTGCCGGTAAGGATCATCTGCGTGCAGCAAGTCGGCTTTGTTGAGCACCAGCACTGGCTCGATGTCGGACAGCGCGGCGGCGACCAGATAGCGGTCGATCAGTGCCAGCGGCGTAGCGGGAGACACCGCAAACACCACCAGTATCTGGTCGATATTGGCGGCCACTGGGCGCAGGTTCCCGCGCAAATCCGGTCGTGACAGCAGACTCCGGCGTTCTGCGCACGCCACCACCACACCGGTCTGGTCCGGGCCTGGACGCCAGGTAACGTCGTCGCCGGTGACCAGGGGTGGCAGATTCGCCCGTTGATGACAGCGGTGTACGGTCACCACCGAGCCATCCCCGGCTGCCTTCGACGCGTCTTCAATGTCCAGCGTCGCACCATAATGGGCGAGCACCCGACCCGGCCGCTCAGCGCCGAGTTCGCCGGCAACCAGTTGGGCTTCCACTTGCTCAGCGCGCTGCTCAGCCCGGCGTTGACGTTCATTCTGGGTGTGGCGAATGCGCGCTGACTGGCGTTTCGATAACTGGCGTTTTGCCATGCCTGACGAGGTCTCCCTGTGGTCTCAACTTGCCGTTAGCGGCAATTTCTGGACGATTTTGCGGTCGATCATTATCACTACACTGGTTCACAGGCTGCCAAACACGGTAGACTTCGCCACCTGCTGCTCATCAGATTTCAACTCAGGACGCTTTATGTTCAACAGCCTGTTTGTCGCACTGCAATATATAGTACCCCATCACGGCATCAGCCGTCTTGTGGGCCGACTGGCGGCGAGCGAACGCCCCTGGGTTGCCAGGCCGTTCATTCGCCTGTTTGCCCGTCGCTATCAGGTCAATATGGCCGAAGCTGACCCGCCCGAGCTGTCGGCCTATCACAGTTTTAACGCCTTTTTCACCCGCGCCCTGCGTGCCGATGCTCGGGGGCTGGATCAATTGGCGGCGCTGGACTCAACCCGTCTGATCTGTCCGGTCGACGGTGCGGTCAGTCAAGCTGGTCACATTCGGCAGGGCGAGATATTCCAGGCCAAGGGGCAAGCATTCACCACGCGACAATTGCTCGGTCGCGACCGCAACGAAGCGACCACTGAATACGACCAGGGCCGCTTTGCCACTCTGTACTTATCACCGCGCGACTATCACCGCATTCATATGCCGTGTGACGGCACGCTGAAATCCATGACCCATGTACCGGGAAGGCTGTTCAGCGTCAACCCGGCAACCGCTGAGCGGGTGCCCGGACTGTTTGCACGCAATGAGCGCCTGATCTGCGAATTCGATACGCCACACGGACCAATGGCCTTGGTGCTGGTCGGGGCGATGATCGTGGCCAGCATTGCCACTACCTGGGCCGGTACCGTTGCCCCAAGAGGCGGCCGCGATATCCGCAGCTGGCATTATGGGGCAGACGCGCCCACCTTTCGCAGAGGCGAAGAAATGGGTCGCTTTCAGTTGGGTTCGACGGTGGTAATGTTGACCGGTGCCGACACCCCGCCATGGGGCGACGACCTCAAGCCCGAGCAGCCGGTGCGCCTGGGCATGCCATTGAACACCCAAAGCGGTTGACCTTGGCGCCTTGACGTCGCAGAATGCCGCCAACCGAACCGTGGTTGGCAAGCGATCACTGACATCCTTGCGGACCGGAACGTACAAACCGAGATCATGCCCAGTGAGTGAAGAAAAGACCCCGGCACCGACTGCTGACGCTGCCGTAACGTCCGACAACCCGCCGGATGACCAAAGCACGGATGCCAAGGCCGCGCCACAGAAGCCCAAGGTTCACCCCAACCGGGCAGCGTACGAGCTACTGCACGACACCTACCCCGAACTGTTTGATTTGCAGGCGGCGAAGCCGCTGAAGATTGGCATTCACGTGAGTCTGGCGGAAGACGGCAAACTATCGAAGACCAAGATTCGCCGGGCACTGAACTATTACGTGCAACAATTGAATTACATTCGCGCCGTGGCCCAGGGTGGGAAACGCTATGACCTGAACGGCGAAGCGGGTGAAGTCTCGGCGGAAGACATGGCCCATGCCCAAGCTCGAGTTACCGATATTGAAGCCAAGCGCAAGGCCCGCCGGGATGAACGACGCCTGGCGCAGAAACGCAAGGCCAAAACCAAGGGCGACTCGAGAGATTCAGCCAACGGCGGTCGGGGCAAAAAGCCACGTACCAAACCCGGCGCCTCTCCGAAAGCCACTGGCAAGCCAGATCGCAGCAAAGCGGAACCGGAAACGCCGGCCAATAAGGAAGAACGCCTGAGCAAGAAACTGGAGTCTCTGGCGCAACGGTTCAATAACGACTGATCAGGCACGATCCGCGGAAAAGCTGATCACCCGGCGAATGTCAGATTCGCCGGTCAATGCCATCAACCAGCGATCAACCCCCAGCGCGACCCCGGAGGACGCCGGCAGGCCATTCGCCAGCGCGGCATCAAGGTATTTGTCCAATGGCGCCACATGTTGATGCTGCCGCGCGCGCAGGCGTTGCCCCTCTTCAAACCGACGCCGTTGCTCGTCCGGGTCGGTCAACTCGAAGTAACCGTTGGCCAGTTCCATTCCCTGCCAGAACAGTTCAAATCGCCGCGCCACTGTGTGGCCGTCGGCATCCGTAGTGCATTCTGCCAGCGCCGCCATGGAAGCGGGCCAGGCGTGAATGTAGGTCAGGCTGTCGGGATCCAGTCCCGGCTCAACCACCTGTGACAACCACAAATCCAGCATGGGTTCCCGATCATCGTCTCGCCAGTCAAAGCGCTCACGGGTCCGGTCGGCCAACGCTTTCAGCGGGATCTCCAAGGGGTCAAAACCGGCATGAGCCGCAAATGCCTCCCGATAAGTCAGCACGGTGACCGACAGGTTTGGTACCTGTTGGTGCAATAGCGCACTGACTTCCTGCATCAGTTGATGCTCATCAAACCCAGGGCGATACCACTCCAGCATGGTGAATTCAGGGTTGTGGCGGCGACCAATTTCACCGCGACGAAACACCCGACACAGCTGCCAGATGGGCCCGGAACCGCTGGCCAGCAGTCGCTTCATGGGAAACTCTGGAGAAGTATGCAGGTAACGCGAGGTGTCCATCATGTTCACCCCGAACGATTCAATCATCGGGTCGGGGTTCATGGCGGCGCTGAGCATGGGGGTATCGACTTCCAGCAAGCCCCGCTGCTCAAAGAATCGGCGGATATCCGCGTAAAGCCGAGCGCGCCGACGCAGATGCTCCAGCGGCGCCGAAGGCTGCCAGGCCAGGTCAGTCACGTCGGCCTCACGGGGTTACTTGGCCCGAGACACATACTTGCCAGTGCGGGTATCGATGCGCACCACTTCATTGGTATCAATGAACAAGGGCACCTGTACTACCGCACCCGTAGTCAGAGTCGCTGGCTTGCTGCCGCCCTGCGCGGTATCGCCTTTCAGGCCGGGGTCGGTTTCGACAATCTCCAGGTCCACAAAATTGGGGGGCGTGACGGTGAGCACGGCATCGTCCCACAAGGTCACGGTGTAGGTTTCCTGTTCTTTCAACCAGTCTTTGGCGTCCCGGATGGCGTTCTCGCTGGCACCATATTGTTCAAACGACCCGTCGGTGCGCATGAAGTGCCAAAACTCGCCATCGGTGTAAAGGTATTCCATGTCCAGGTCGAGCACGTCCGCCCCTTCGATGGAGTCACCGGACTTGAAGGTGCGTTCCCAGACCCGGCCCGTCTTCAGGTTTTTCAGCTTCACCCGATTGAACGCCTGGCCCTTGCCTGGCTTCACAAACTCGTTTTCCACGATGTTACAGGGGTCACCGTCCAGCAGGACTTTGAGACCGCCTTTGAATTCATTGGTAGAATAGGTTGCCATACATTTTCCATCAGTGGTTGACTAAGGACGCTATGATAACCGGAAAACGCATACCATTGCAGGGGCTGCCTGCGGAAAATCCCGACTGGCAGCAGCAACTGGGCCAGATGATCACCCGCCTGCCCGACCTGCTGTCATACCTGCAGTTGGACCACCCACCGACGGCACTGGCCAACATGGTTCACAATCCGTTTCCCGTGCGGGTCACCCGGTATTTTGCTGACTTGATGCAGCCCGGTGATTGGCAGGACCCCTTGCTGCAACAGGTTTTGCCGTGGGCGGCCGAGGGCTCCGAGACTGAGGGTTATGTGGACGACCCGCTGGCAGAAGCAGAGGCCACGGCCCTGCCCGGCCTGATTCACAAGTACCGCTCAAGGGTATTGGTTGTGCCTACCAGTGCTTGCGCCATTCATTGTCGTTATTGTTTTCGCCGCCATTTTCCCTACGACGATCACCGGCTGTCAGCACAAGACCAGACCGCCATCGTTGATTATCTGCAAGCCCGACCAGAGATCAATGAGGTAATTTTCAGCGGCGGTGACCCATTCATGCTTACGGATAAACACCTTGCGCGCTGGTTAGACGCCCTGGAGTTGATTCCCAGTTTGCGCCGGGTGCGCTTTCACACCCGGCTTCCGGTGGTGCTACCAGACCGGATCACGCAGCGGTTGATCGACCGGCTGACCTCGGGTCACCTGCAGCCGGTAGTGGTGTTGCACAGCAACCACCCGAACGAAATCACCACGGCACTCAACCACGCTCTGACGCCTTTGCGGGCAAGTGGCGTAACATTGCTGAATCAGACGGTTCTGCTGCGCGGAGTCAATAACTCGTCAGAAATACAGGCCGAGCTCGCCGAACGCTTGTTTGCCGCAGGGATATTGCCTTACTATGTTCATCAAACCGATAAAGTGGCGGGCACATCACACTTTTCAGTCAGTGATCGTCAGGCATTGCGAATCCATCAGGAAATGAAAGCGACACTTCCGGGGTATCTGGTGCCACGACTGGTCAGTGAAGTACCGGGTGAACCAGGAAAGACCTGGCTATCTTAACAACCACAGCGCTGACTTGCTCCCCGGCGCCCGCAATGCCACTATGAACAGTGGTGCATACCTGAGCCACAGGATAATGGATGTCGCAAGCACAAAAGACATATCTCACCCCTCCAGAGCCTGACCGCAAAGGCCTGTCTTTTGTCGCGTCTAAACCACGAGCCCTGTCCGAATGGGAAGCCCAGCTGCCCAAGGTCAACCACGCCGAAACGGCGAAAAAACTCTACGCCGCCTTGCGCGAGATCAATCGCCTGAAAACGGGGCCGGGCGACCGGCTGGAATTACTGGATACCCTGGCAAACAGCATAGAAAATGCGGCCGATGGGTTGTTCAAGTCTTACCTCGAGCAACCGCTCGAGCTCAGTGACATAGAACGAAAAGTCGTTGCCCTTTGCCAGGGTCTGGCCATTGAACTGGCGACGGGCTACAAGAGTGTCGCGCAGGCTGCGGATCGAGCCGCCTGGGGTTTGTCGCGCAAGGAGACCGTTGCCCGTGCACTGCACCACTGTATGTGGGCGCTTTTGCCCAACCTTCGGCGATGTTTCTCCATGTACCTGCCGGCACCCAGTGGGTTGTGGTCTGAAATGCACGAACTGTTTCGACTGGCGCACAAAGCGGGCTCGGAAAACCAGTCATTTGCCTGGTCGGGCAAACAGTGCACGCTAAGCCAGGCTTACAAAGCCGCTCTGCTGTTTGACATCGCACAACCCTTTCAACTGCAGCGGTATGAACTGGATCCGCTGTATTTTGCCTGTATGTCATGGGCGCCGCTGGCTCGCCTGCGCCCAGCGAGTGACCCTGGCACTTACATGATCAACCTGACCATCGATCGTGGTCCGATCTACATGACCGACAAGACTACACTCAACGCCGGAATGCTCAGCCTGCACACCAGCGAGTTGATCGGTCGTCTGAACGGTGGCGGCGACCTGCCAGACTTTCGAGGCATGACACCTCGCCTGAAAAGCCACCTCGCCATGGCCTGGGACAAGGCGCAACCGCGGCGGTTTCGCCGCCAACCCACAGAACAGAACGTGAGCATGGTTCTGGGTCTGTCCTCAGTGCACAGTCAATTGTGTAACCATATGACGTTTGACAGCTTTCTTGCGCCCTACCAGTCCTCAGTGTTTGCTCAGGATCGTCGAGAAGAGCGCTTTCAAGCCAGAGAAACCATCGCCACCCGGCAAGCACAGGACGTCTGGCAATACTCTTTCGATGCAGGCGGTAGCAAGCTGCCAGACATTCCCAGTCCGGAGGAGGAAACACCGAACGGTCCTGAAACCGAATACACGGCAATGGCCCAGTTTCGCACCAGAGCCATGGACATGAGTCCTCGAGGGTATCGGCTACTTTGGGCCGACCAGGTCCCGTCCAGCCTGGTGATGGGCGAAGTGGTCAGCCTGAAACCGGAAGGGTCGCCGCACTGGACAATCGGCTTGTTACGCTGGCTGCGTCAGTATCAACGCGACGGACTGCGACTCGGCGTCGAATTGCTGTCGCCGAAGGCAGAGGCCTGTGCGGCACGCATACTGAACAAGACCGGACAACATAGTGACTTCCTGCGCGCCATCGTGTTGCCGGAGATCAAGGCGGTGGCGCAACCCGAGTCGATAATTCTGCCTAGATTGAAGGCTCAGACCGGGCAAAAGATCATGCTGTATCGCGGCGGCAATGAACAGACGTATCAGTTGGTCCAGAAGATCACCGAGACCAGTGCCGTAGGCCAGTTCTCCATTCGCCGTGCCACCGGCAGCGAACCAAAGTCTGACCCTAAGGCAGGGGCTCTGGATCTCAACAATGACCCATTGTGGCGCCAGTTCTGATACCATCATCTCGTCAATACCAAAAAACACCACGGAATTTATGAAGGCCGAAAAACAACCGACGCTCAACGTGCTGATGCTGCATCACAGCCAGAACGAAGCAGAACCCTTGCTCAATGAGTTGCGCAACCGTGGCCAGGCCACCCGAAGTCACTTTGTGGCCTCGCTGGATGAGCTGGAGAAGGTATCTCAGGAACAAGGATTTGACCTTGCCTGCATTCATCTGGGTGCCGAGAATGTCGACCCAACGGCAGCCTTCGAGCACCTAAACCAGCAAAGTCGAGACTTGCCGCTGATCGGATTGACCGATGAGTTGAGCCAGCAAGATGTGGAACACGGCCTGGCGCTGGGTGCAGAAGACGTAGTCTGTCAAGTGTCCACTGATCATTTCGTGCACTCGGTATTGCGTTCTTATCAGCAATTACTGGTGCGCCGCCGCCGGCGCCAGCTTGAACAGATGCTGACCGAATCCGAACGACGCTGCCAGTTGCTGCTGGACGGGTCCCGCGACGCCATCGCCTACGTACATGAGGGTATGCACATCTACGCCAACGAAGCCTACCGGGAATTGTTTGGTTACGATGACATGGAAGAGTTATTCAGCATGCCCATCATGGACTTGCTGCGCACAGAACCACCGGACGAACTGAAAGCGCAACTGAAGAAGGTCAGTACTGGTGAGAAAGCCATATTCGAAGCCGTCGGTAAGCACGAGAGCGGTGAAACCTTTGACGCAAGGCTCGACATCAGTCAGGCGTCTTACGAAGGTGAAGCCTGTATTCAGATCGTGATCCGCAAATTGGCTGTCGATGCCGATGCGCTGCAAGCCAAAGTGCGTGAGATGGCCAGTTATGACGTGCATACTAATCTGCACAATCGGGCTTACTTTGACGAGCGCCTGATTGAAGTGACAGGCGCTGTGGCCCGAGGTGGCAGCGAACACACCCTGACCTTTATTCAACTGGCCAATTTCAACGACATCAAGGACAGTGTCGGTATCGCGGGCGCTGATCTGCTGCTGGCCGATGTGGCCGAAATCTTGCGCGACACCTACGACGAGGCTGTCGTGGTCGCTCGTTTTCTCGACGACGTATTTACGGTAATCTGTGATACCCCCCTGACTGACGCGCGTCAGCGTAGCGAACAAATGCTGAAGCGCATCACCGATCACCTGTTTGAAGTCAACAACCAGACCATACAGGTCGCTCTCCATGCCGGTCTCTGCAGCATCAATGAGACTAGCGGCACCGGGACTCAGATCATCACGCAAGCGCATGAGGCCTGTATGCTGGCCATCCGGGAAAAAGCGCCGCTGAGAATCTGGGAGCCGGGTGCGTCGTCGGCGGAAGAAAACACGATCACCAAACAACTGCGTGAAGCGCTGGAACACGACAAGCTGCGGGTGTTGTTTCAACCGATCCTGAATCTTCGTCAGGGCAGTGAAGAAAACTATGAAGTGCTGGTGCGCATGCAGGGTGAAAGTGACCAACTGATCGAGCCCCAGCAATTTCTCGATGCCGCCGACGTGGCCGACCTGGCCGGTGAAATGGACCGCTGGGTATTTCAGCGCGCCGTGACCGAACTGGCCAGACACCGCCGTGACCGGGGTGCCAGCACGCGGGTATTCATCCACTTGACGGCCGCTTCGGTTCAGGATCCGACGTTCTTGCCCTGGGCCAACAAAGTACTCCGTCAGGCTCGCTTGCCCGGTGATGCGGTGATATTCCAGATTTCCGAGCGGGTGGCACAAAATTATCTGAAAATGGTGAAGGCTTTTTCCAAGGGTCTGAACGTGCTTCACTCCGGTCTTGCCATCGGCCGTTTCGGACATGCGGAACAACACGACGTCCTGTTTAAGCACTTGAGCGTGGACTTTGTCAAGGTCGACCCAGACTTTGCCCGCGACCTTGATCGTACCGCCAACCAGGAGCGACTGACCGAATTGCTGAGCCGCATTCATGAAACCGACGCTGCATCCATAGTGCCGCACATCGAAAGCGCAGCCATTCTGGGCAACCTGTGGCAGTTGGGGGTGCGCTATGTCCAGGGGTATTATTTGCAGGCGCCGGCGGAGAGCATGTCATTCCAGTTTGAAGACGACGAGTAGATCGCTAGTGCTGGCGGCATAAGCCATCAGGCTAACCCACGGCCATGGCTTCAATCGTCGAGCAGGTGATGCTGTTCCTTGAACCCGAGCAGATAAAGGATTCCGTCCAGACCAATGGTGCTCAGTGCCTGCTTGGCGTTCTGTTGCACAATGGGCTTGGCCCGAAACGCGATGCCCAGACCGGCCTTGTTCAACATTGGCAGATCATTGGCGCCGTCACCCACCGCGATCACCTGTTCCAGTGAAATGTGTTCACGGTCGGCAATGTCCTGCAACAACTCAGCCTTGCGGTTACCATCCACGATGGGCTCGACCACCTCACCGGTCAATTTGCCATGATCGTCAAAGCTCAGGGTATTGGCATAGACGTAATCGATGCCCAATTGCCGTTGCAGATACGCTCCAAAATAGCTGAAACCGCCCGACAGGATCGCGGTTTTGTAGCCAAGTGCCTTGACGTGACGGATCAAACGTTCGGCCCCCTCGGTGACTGGCAACTGACGCGCCACATCGGCCAGCACGGACTCATCCAGCCCTTTCAGTAATGCCATACGGGCACGAAAACTTTCCTGAAAATCCAGTTCGCCCCGCATGGCCGCTTCGGTAATCGCCGACACCTGATCGCCGACGCCGGCTGCCTTGGCCAACTCGTCAATGACCTCGGTTTCGATCAGTGTGGAGTCCATGTCAAAACAGATCAGGCGTCGATTGCGCCGATACAGAGTGTCTTCCTGAAACGCAATATCGACATCCAGATCTTGCGCTGCCTGCACCAGGCGCGACCGCATGGCGTCCGCGTCAATGGGCTCCCCGCGCAGGGAAATCTCCACACAGGCCCGGCTGTCCGCCAATGCCCGCCCCAGAGGGACGCGCCCCGACAGACGCACTATATCATCGATGTTGAGCGCCTGATCCGCCACCACCTCGGCCATGCGGGCAAAATGCCGGGCGGTAATCTTGCGCGCCAGCAGGGTCACGATGTAGCGTTTCTTGCCCTGGGCGTTCACCCATTGCTCATACTCGTCGGCCGCCACCGGGGTGAATTGCACACTGACCCCCATCTCGTGGCCTTTGTAGAGCAGGTCTTTCAGCACCGTGCTGGCCACCCCTTCCGGCGGCAGCTCAATCAGCATGCCCAGGTTCAACTGGTCATGAATCACGGATTGCCCGATGTCCAGAATCGCAATGTCATGCTGGGCCAGCAGTTCCGAAAATGCCAGTGTCAGGCCACGACGATCAGCCCCGGAGACCCGCAGCAGGATGACTTCCGAGGTATCAGGCACTTTTTTCGGCGTCCAGTGCCTTCAGCGCGGCCTCGGTGCGACGGCGCATATCGGCGACGGTGTCATCAACCTCGTGTGTGGACATGGCACGAATGCAATCCGGGCTGATCAGAAACAGGCCA
>LFIK01005320.1_pt1 | contig 10356 bp, 14 predicted proteins | sample 643401 | NCBI WGS metagenome assembly LFIK01 (sample SAMN03777447, study PRJNA286221) | soda lake metagenome | biome: soda lake; feature: Kulunda steppe; material: water; isolation source: sample T5-Br brine of Lake Tanatar-5 | place: Russia: Kulunda steppe | collected 2010-07
GGGGGGGGGGGGGGTTGCTCATGGGTGTGGAGGAGACTGAGTTCATCCCATGCTGGGCCTATGCCCTCTGAGTCCAAGGCTTGGGTGCTGGGGCCACTGTGTCCATGAGGGCTCTTGGGTTAATGGCCTCTAGAATGGTGCCTGCCTGCCTGTCCTTGCGTCAGCAGCCTTGCGTTGGCTTGCGCCCTGGGTCCTCGCATTGGTAGCCAGCTGTCCTTTTGCGTTGGCAGCCACGCACAATCTAATGGTGATTGCAAAATGAGGCCCATGTACCCTGCCCATCCACTGCATGCAGGTCTTTGAGCTCTTTGATCAGGTGGGTGCGTGCGCCCACAGGCCTTTAGTTATTCCATCTGCGCCAGTTCCCACATGCAGAGAAGCGCTCTGCACGGGCTAAGTGATCCCCCAGATAGGAGTCAGCTATGCCGCTGTGTTGAAGCCTAGGGACCAATTCTAAGTGCTGGCACTGGGGAGCACATCATCCCTGTTGTTGTGCAGCAGCACAACCATCGGCGGTTTAATCGCTCATGGTTGGCACTTGCGTGCGCGCAGCTCGCCCTGCTGACGCGGGGCTCCATGATCTACTTTGGCCCCGCAAGCGACGCGCTTGCCATGTTCACCAAGGCGGGCCTACCCTGCCCTGCGACGCGCTCGGCGAGCGACCACTACCTTCACGTCATCAATGAGGACTTTGTGAGTGGTTGCAGCAGCCCAAGGTCCTTGGGAGTTTTCCGCATTGGCTGCGTGAGGATGTTCGGCAAGGCAGTGCTGCTTGATGTTGGCTGGGGCAGGCCTGCCCTGTGTTGCCTCAAGCTCAGGGCATGCAGCTGCTGCCTGCAAAATGTTAAGCGTGTGCTGCTTTTTCAAGTTGCCAAGACTTCGTAAGAGGGGTAGGGGCGGAGCACTGCTCCAGCAGTAAGCCAGGGTTGCTTCATGCTTGGGCATTTTGTCCGCCTGTTGGGTGTCCGCACATTGTGCCCACTTGCAGTGTTGCTTGTCCTGTGCACCTTCTGCCTGCCTGCAGCTGCATGCGCTCTGCTCATTTTTGAACACTTGTAGCCTTCCTGCCTGCTTTTACATGCCTTGGCTTGTGGTTCATGTGGTCCGCCTGGCCCCTCGGTGCATAAAAACTTGTGCAGATAGGAGAGACAGTATTGGGCTTGTCTGGGGCTGCCTGGCACAGGCCCTTTAAGTTGCAGTAAGATGACATGCATTCGCACATGATAACCATGTGTCTGTGCTTGCCTGTGCTGCCATGTCACGTTTGCTGGTGTTGGCCTTGTGTGTGCCTGCTCAGGCCATCGGTGATGCGGCCTCTAAGATAGAGCAAAACATCACCATGCTCCTGGACTACTACGAGACCAATGTGCGGGGCAGTGTCTTGGAGGAGGTAGATGTGTGCTCGCAGCCCACCACCAAGTACGACACTAATGCCGACAAGGTGCGTGTGTGCATGCACGCATCGGGCACAGACTTTGCGTGGTGCACCCCTCTAGAGACTTTTCAGAGCCATGCACAGGTATCAGTGGATAATGGGTGACCTGTCAATGGACGAGAATTGAGGCGTACACACTCTGGAGGTGCACGGCATTCGCTGGGATTCCTTCCTCTGTGGGGCTCTAACAAGGCATCCTTGCATATGGTTGCTTATGGTTGGGGCTCTAACAAGGCATCCTTGCTTATGGTTGGCTGGTGGATTGAACTACCAAGTGCAACTTTGCCTGCGTCTTGGAAATCCATGCTCTTGAGGCTCAAGGGTGTGCTGTGAGGCTTGGTGTGCGGTAGAGGGGTCCACTTGCCAAGCATGCTGGCCAGGGAGGCGCAGGTCGCAGGTGCTGGCACCAATAGGCGCTGCAGCCAGCTTAAGGGCCATGGTTGGCACCAGTCCACCTTGGCTTTTGGTCCCTTTCTGTCTAGAGGAGTTGTCTTCTGGCCATTTGGCGGTTGTGCTCACAACGCCCCAGGCCCTGTCCATGCAAGGGAACCTGATGCTTGTCTTCGGGCATCGAAACTCCTTGAGCACGTCCCGTGTTTTGCTCTGTGTTGCACACTGCAGGCCAACCCCTTGTACCAAGCCCTGGTGCTGTCCAAGCGCATGCTAGTCAACAACTTCCGCAACGTCGGCATGTTTTGGATCCGGCTGGTGATGTATGTGAGTCGCGGCTGGTGACGTATCATGTGTGAGTGCACACAGCAGAGAATGCAGCATCCCTTGGGTGGCTCTAAGCAAAGCCTCAGCAAACAATGACAGACCATGCATGATGCCTTTTGCACCCCTGATACCACTCCAGCCGCCCGCAGCCCTAAGTAATCTGCACCGCCCCTGTGGCTGCGCTTCCGCTCGTGCCTGGCAGCCTCTGCCCTCTGCCGTGGAAGCGTTGATGTCCCTCTTGTTAAGGCACTGGGCCCCAAAGCGCTCAAAACAAGCGGACCTGCTGGGGCATCCCTTGGGCCCCATCAACAAAACAGCCGCTTGTGCCGATCCTGCGCGCTGCCCGCATTGTAGCTCCTGCTGTAACATGGATGTGCAAAGCACGCTCCTCCAAGGATGCCTTTCCATGGCGCCCCGACAACTTGAAACACATGCTGGGATTTCCATGCTAACCTTCCACAATATGCCACCCACCTATGCCCTTAAGCCATGGCAGTCCATGGCCATCAGGGTGCTTGTGTTGCCTCCTTCGGTTCCGCAGGTCATCCTTTGCATCTGCATGGGCACCATCTTCTTTGACCTCGGCCATTCATGGAAGGAGACATTCAGCAGGGCAGCCATGCTCTTCTTCGTGGCGGTGGGTGTTCTCGATCCACACCTGCCTTCTGTTGCGATGGCTGTGATTGATGCTCATCGGGATGTTGTGGCAGCAGGCAAGGTTGGCCTTCATGATGAGTATTCCTTTTCTCGTGAGGAAGAGGGGGCGCGCCTGCTGCTCAGTATGCGCTGATTCCTATCATATCATGTCGAGTTGGTCCTGCTCCCAAGCTCCATTCAGCCTGTTTGTACGGTCACGCCTCTGCCTTGCCCAGCAGGGGTTCCTGACGCGTATGGGCATGCCCGCACAGCACACTTGGGTACATACCTGACACGTGTTGCGTTCATACCTTTGACACATGTGCCCACGGTGACGCGTCTGTGTCGCCCTGCAGGGATTCCTGACGTTCATGAGCATCTCAGCGTTCCCTGCCTTTGCAGAGGACATGGCTGTGTTCATACGGGAGCGGCTGAACGGGTACTACAAGTGAGTTGTGTGCTCACGCCCAGGCCTTGAGGAGGAACCACTCATGCCGGCCTGTCCAGCCTTCTCTCTGAAAAGTTGTTGGTGATGTCATGCCTCTTAGCCTCAAACATACACTGCTGACTCGGTGTGACTTGTCTTTCCCGTGCCTGCAGCATCAGCACCTTTGCCATTGCCAACACCATTGCCTCAGCTCCATTCATCTTCAGCATCGCCATCGTGTCCTCGTGTGTGGTGAGTTTGCTGCTCCATTCCAGCTTTTGCAAGTGTACGGTTGCGCAACCAGCGCTGGTAGCACGTAAGTATTGAAGTACAGGGGAAATTAAGTTGTGGAGCTCAGTTCATTGTGTTTAAGCTGATCTGCCTTGATTTAAGGTGCCCTTGCCTGTCGCTGTAAGCAAAGCGGACCAAAACCGCTGCTTGGATGCAACATGCACAGGTGATGGCAAGCAGTGGTCGCTCTCAGTGTTGAAAGCACAGAATCCTGTGCCTTGAACTAAACTGGACGGAAATCAAAGTGTGTTTTGAACTCTGTTTGACTTGGACTTGTGCAGTTGTACTGGCTTTCAATGCTCAATGACAGCGGAGACCGCTTCCCCTTCTTCTTCCTGAACCTTTTCGTAGCCCTCATGGTACGTTTGCTAGCCCTCATGCCTTGGTGTAGCCCTCATGGTACGTTTGCAAACCCTGATGTCTGTAAGCACAAGCCACAAATGTGCGTGCAATCATACTGTGAGCACTCAGCAAACTCACCATCATATGCAGGTGATATAAGGGCTTTGTGAGCAGATCAGTTAACAGCTATTGACTGCATCTGTATGCATGCATTTGTGTACCACCGTTTATATGCATGCAGACATACGTATGCACGTCGACGCACAGACAAATGAGGAAGCAAACGCATGTGTGCTTGCAGGCAGCAGAGTCGGCGATGATGGCCATTGCTGCGATCATCCCTCATTACGTAAGTGTGCAGCTGCAGGCATTCCAAATGATGAAGCCAGTGTTGCACAGCTTTCTCATGTGCTTGCTCACAAGGGTCACACACGATATGAGAATGCTCAAGTGGAGTTCAGGCAGTCCCCACTCGACAGCTTGACATGAGGTGACGCATTTCCTGACCCCTGCCCGCAACCTCTGCCTGGTCCTGCAGCTCATGGGCATCGCTGGTGGCGCTGGGCTGCTGGGCATCTACATGCTTGTGTGCGGCTTCTTCCAGCCAGGTGAGTGTGAACGTCTGAGCCTGGCCTGCACTTGCACCCCTGTGGACATGCACTTGCACCTCCTGTGGACACTTTTGCTCGAGGGCACACATGCTCATGGGCTCGTGCACGCAAGCACCAAGCACAGCCCGCTTCTGACACATGTTGCGGCATGGGGTGCTCAATCATGGTCCTCAATGACAGTGCTCAAGATCATGTCAGCTTGCTTGGCTGAGGAACCACTTGCCAGTTGTGCAGTGGCATTTCCTGCTTTCATTGCACCCATTCCTGCTTGTTCGTCATATGGACGCTTGCCGCCCGCAGTGGATGTCATGCCCAAGCCTGTGTGGACCTACCCCCTGCACTACATCTCCTTTCACTCTTACACGTTCTACGGCTTCATGCAGAATGAGTTTGAGAACACGGATGTGAGTGGCGCAGCAAAAGGGCATGTTGCACATGGTGCATGGTGTGCTTGCGCGAGGGTTTGGCCAGGTGGAGAGGGATGCGCGCGCTGCGTGCGCATCACTTGCCTCCTCAAACATTGCGGCGGCGTGAAGGATCGTGCTTGCGTGGACATGGCGCAGGCCGCCAGGCTGATGCGGAGAACGCTTAGGCGGGCGGGCAAAAGGGGGGTGGGACACGAGGGGTCATGGGAGGGGGCGCACTGCCTGCAGCAGCTGCACAGCGCCCTGAAATGCGCTGCAGGGCGCAGCGGGCACGGAGCCGTTGCTGCTGCTGTGGGTCGCCAATTGCTGCACACATCCACATGTATTTGTCTCCCGGCCCGACGTGCCAGTATCGAACATGTGCTCTGCTGCTGTGCCACAAAGCTTTGCCTGTGCTTGTCAGCCACGAGGAGCATGCCTGCTTGGAGGGACTCGTTGTGTCCGGAGCCATGCCTTGCACTCAACCTCCCTCCCGAGATCGGACAGTCACGGACAAATGCACCACTATCCTCATCCACTGCAGGGATGGGGCTGCCCCTGTGCAGACCAAGCTGGCGGGTGCCCTGAACCCTGCACAGCCTCTGGGGATGAGGTCAGTGAGGCAGGGGGACACAGGACAAGGACATCTGCAGAGGCTCTGCTCTGACAGACGGGGGGAGAGGGGGGGGTATTGATTCGTTTGCTGGCCTGTTTAGGCGCAGCATGCGCGTAGCCGGGGGACCAGGCCAGAGGGACCAGGACGCACACAGAGGCTGCTCAGGAGATTTTTCCTTAATGGCTTTCCTTGAGTGGGCCCTGGTGCAGCATTGCTGAAGTTAGTGTGGAGGCAATGGATTGAGAGCGATGGCTGCCAAAATGGCAGGAGGACGCGGCAGTAGTGGGAAATGCAAGCCGTGTGCAGGGATGTGATTGACTGTGGAGTAGGATGCCTGCACTTTGGGCACCGTTCACCTGCATGCTCTGGGTAGCACACAAATGCTGCGACCCTTAGCACACAAATGCTGCCATTTATTGCCCCAGCTCAAGGCTTTGCTGGTTGTTCTGGATCGGCAGGCTTGGAAAGCTTGACAGGGTCTCCTCCACTGATTCGGGAACGTCTGAGGGAGGGGCTGGTGTGTGCAACACCTGAGTGCAGGCAGGTGCTGAACTCCTGGCAGCACGCTGGTTCAGCTCGCGCACCATGTTTGTGGACGCAGGTGCTGAACTACTGGCTGCAAGGAGGCAACCCCTTGAGCAAGTGGGCCAACTTTGGGATGTGAGTGCTGGCAAGTGGGGAGTAGCTAGCCTGATGTCCACTGCTCACAGCATTCGTATGGTGGCCCAGCATCTGCCCGGCATCAAACACCTCGCTTGGGATGAAAGGGGAAGACGTTTGATGGATGGAATGATGTTTATATCATCGTGGAATGATGTGAATGGTGTGATGGGGTGGAGGGGGAACACGTGGTGCCCTTCCATTCCGGCAACAGCCTTGGCTTTGTTTCCTGATTCTGAGCATGCAGCACCTGCAACACAGGTTGGTTTGTGTGGTGCCCAAAAGACCACACCTCACGCCCTCCCCCAACACCGCTGCTCTCTTGCTTGCAGCCAGTGGGTCATGGTTGCTGGGTACCGCATCATCTTCTGGATCCTGCTGGTCGTCAAGGAAAAGATGCGGACATGAGGCGCAGCAATCCAACATCTCCAGATGCACACCCGCGTTGGTAAGCTCAACCCTGCACTACGCTTACGCTGTTTGCATAGCGTGTGCCTCGTGGAGATGAGCACCTGAGTGAATGACATGCGAAAGCGGGTGTGGCATGGTGGCATGTAAGCAAAGTGCGGTGCCTCAATGTCGGTCATGCTTGCCCACCTTACCCTGTATCGTGAGAGTGCCAAGCGCTCTCGTGGCACACGGACTGGCTGGCAATCCCCCTGTGCAGGTGCAAGGATTATTTTGCCAGGTCTTGGAGGCAGGAGCCAAGGGGCAGCACCGGGCTCCAGGTTCATTGGGCCTTTAAAGAAATTTCCTGAGTAGCAGAGGTTGAACACAATAATTGCTTTGCCTGCGCACACGTTATCTTTTCTCAAGACACTACCAGGCTCTGGATGGTAGGCAGCTTGGATTCCTGCTTGGTAGCATGGGTTGCCACCAGGGTTCGTTCGCTTGCCTTTCTTTATGGCAGCGCATGTATCAGTGTGAGGCTCCTCGCATGTAGCACTTACCACAGTGCTGTGCGCATGTGGCCCGCATGCGCAGGCCTCGGAGTGAAGGTCTCACTCAGACCTCCCTTTGTGCTTTGGTTGATGAACAGTGCACAAAGCTTTAACTTGCATGCAGCTACAGCCCGTTCGTGCCCCAGCACCCACCCCTGACATGTGCTGGGGGCAGAGGTTCAGTAGGCTTCTGCTTTGTTTGATGTACAGTGCAGTCAGTACTTTCATGCAGCTATGTGAAATTAGCCCCTGATCTTTTTGTGACCGTTTGCATTCTGGGAGCTCCTGACCCATTTGTTGCACTTTACTTACATGTTTGCAAGACCAAAAAACTTGATGTTGATGATTTCTTTTGAATACAATCCTTAGAGCCTTTGACAAGGAGTCTGGCTGTTCTTGTTGGTGGTGTTGGTGTACATTGCTATTGAAAGACCCAGGACCAAGTCATATGTACATCACGCAAGTGGTCTTCCAATAGCGTCTCTGCAGGCATACCCATCTTGGTATTTGATGTTGCCCTTTCCGATGTGCAGCTAGCAAATTCTCATGTTTCAGGTGCAACTTACAAAAAAAATTCTCATGGGCAAGCACACTTACAGAGTGGTTGCTGGTTGTCCTTGTGGTATTTGTGACAACTACTTAAAGTACATTGCACTTTTGTGTCAATATGTTGTCTGCACATGAGTGATTACCAGAACCATTTTTTTAACCCATTATAGAATCAATTAATTTCTCAGCACATTCATTCAATTTAAGTTTGTAAATATTTTGCTGATATGGGTGAATGGTTTTGCCCTCAAGACAGTGCCAGAATAGCCTACTAGCCCTGTGGTGCACCATGGCAGTAATGTGTGCACAATGCACAGTGTAATCATCAGGGAATTAAGGAGTGCATACAAGGTTTACAAGGATAAGGCCTTCAGTCAAGAATTGCGACTGCTAGCCTGCTCATAAAAAACGATTAATTCATGAAGGAAAAAAAGGAATTTTATGGTTGTTCTGGCTTAAAAAAGCGGACACATCATGAGATCCTGCCTGTGAGAACAAGGGAGCATACTTCCTGCGGAGAGAGACCACCTGGGGATGTGTGCAATGAAATAGGAGTTAAGGAGTGCATACAGTTACGTTTGGACAAGGGCAGGTTGTTCCTTCGTAAGGCAGTTCCTGAGTAAAAAGGTTAGTAGCTTGTCAAGTGCATAATGGGTTTGGACAGTTAGCCGGATGGGTTGACTGCTGGGCTTGCTGCCAGCCAGACAAAAAAATCAGAAATTAAAGAAATGAGTCATACTTCTACTTCAAGAGAAACAAGTTCGCATCCCCAGCACTGATCATTAAGATGAAAAGTCCGACTATAAGAGTCTTATGTCTCCAATGTAAATTCTATCAGCCACAGTAAAATAAGCCAATTTTTGGGCGAGTTTCATTCTCAAATAGCACAATTCCATGCAAGGGCATCAAAAATAGACATGTTTTTTGTCCTGGACATCATGCAAGTCACATTTGTCGCAGTGCCTAGTGTGGAATAGCCAACATCCAGTCTCATCTCTCAGAGCGGGCACGCAAACGAAAACAAGCAATGTCACGAAGCACATACCTACTCAGTTCCAGCTGCAGGTTAATAGGGAGCAAATGGGAAGGGCCCCTTGTAAAAGTTGGCTTGAGAGGCGGGGCCATCCATGCATGATAAATAGCCAGTTTGTGAATGTGTCCTAGGGTCTAAGCTATCCAGTTCCCTCCATAGCGCATGCAACCGCTCACGCAAATCGACCACAAAGTCTTGTAAAGGAAGGGGGATAGCAGCCTTAACGCATTTGGCATACCTATTTGACGCGCGCAGACCCTCAAATGCTTCTATGAACTCTGCTGTCCAGCGCTTTTTGTAAGAAACTCTGAGAGCAATATCTGCATGCACAATCTTCTTGAGCAAGCCACTATTCCCATTAGGTAGAGAATTAAAAAGACTTGGCAGCAGCGCAGAACCAACAAAACCGCAAAGGCTCCTGTCCACACTCCTGCGACACAGCCCAGTTAGGCGTGTTTCTTTTCGCACCAAGCACACCTTTGAGAAAGCATAAACGCGCAGTTTGAAGGGGGTTGTCAGACTCTCTGCCCTTCTTCATGAACCGTGTGCCCCAGATCTGGCAAGCATACATGTGTTGGCGGGAATAGCATAGAATTAAGCCAACCAGAGGAGAGTATGTGGCTTGTCCATCAAATGGTGCTCTCGCGCAAAATGCCTAATTATTTGACAACCAGCATGGACCAAGCATATGTTCAGCAGATTTGGCAATGTGCTATGGGTCCTAAAGAAGACCATGCCTGAATATCTAAATGAATCCTTGTTGGCATGCGGAGCACTCCCCACACTAAAAGCGGGGACGTTAAAGCCGTGTGAGTTATAGTGTACAACTTCAGACTTAGCAATTTGATGACTCAGGATCATAATTCTCTCCCCTTGGCATACTTGTCCAAACATCTTCTTGGCATACTCCAAACATTTTGCAGCGTGGTTTGCATTTGGCCTGGCCTATTTGCAGTAAGGCACAAGTCATCTGCATAAAGCACGTGGGTAACCAGTATGCTGCTAGAGCCAGTGATCGCTCCTTCTACACCCTCCGCAATGGAATCAAAATCATTAATAGAGTGGATTTAGCAGAGGGAACAGAGGACAGCCCTGTGACTCCTCCTGTGGGCAAGGCACGAACATGCTTAGGACCATCCACTAGAATGTATGCTTCTACTGCGTACATGTCCTTTACATGTTGAGCAAGGAAAAAGGCATACGAATGCGGTGCAAGTGGTCTCAAAGGGCCTTTCGTGGGATAGTGTCATAAGCTTGCTTGAAATCAATAAAAGCGGCATCTTATTTGGTTCAATTGCTGGGGCGTTTAGCTTGCGCAGCATGCTGAAAGTGTCTAAGAATAAACATGGGTTGCAGAGTGTTGCGGCGTGGATAGAACCCAAACTGTATATCAGTGATCTTCTTCTTAGCCTCACACCAACTTGTTACCAAATCTCGCATCGCAGCACATTGGTATTCAGCCTGTACAGCGTGCCACTCACTGCTGACATGCGGTAGTTTCCTGGGTTCAGCTGGCAGAACCAGACCTTCCTTGCATAGAGGAATGAGCCTAGCCTCCTTCCAGTAAGCAGGGATACTAGCCGTCCCGATTATCCACCCTCGCAACCTGTGGGTTCGGGGTTCGAACCTCACTGGAGGCCACAACCGGCTAAGCTGCCCTCGTTCGGCGGATACAGCCTTGAAACCTTACCTTA
>LFIK01005322.1_pt1 | contig 10355 bp, 8 predicted proteins | sample 643401 | NCBI WGS metagenome assembly LFIK01 (sample SAMN03777447, study PRJNA286221) | soda lake metagenome | biome: soda lake; feature: Kulunda steppe; material: water; isolation source: sample T5-Br brine of Lake Tanatar-5 | place: Russia: Kulunda steppe | collected 2010-07
AAAAAGAGAGAGAGAGAGAGAGAGAGAGAGAGAGAGAGAGAGAGAGAGAGAGGGATTCAGGCACAAAGACCAAAGTGGCTTTTGTGATGAAGCTGTAGTCTGCAAAAATTAAGCATCAGCTGGAGGCGCAATCTGGGTCACTTCTCAAGATTGTGTGTTGAAAATGCTTCACAAAATGTGTGTGATCAACGAAGCGCATGTATGCACAGATTCTACACATATGTACTCAGACAAATCATACAGCACCCATGGCGCCATGCAATCATTGTCCTTGCAAAATGATCGATGGGCTCCATGATGTACGTGTACATGCATGCACTGGTGCTTACAGATGCATGCCAAGCCGCACGCCTGTCTGTGTGCGCAGGCCAAGTTGCACGCCTGTCTGTGTGCGCAAGCCAAGTTGCACGCCTGTTTGTGTGCGCAGGCCAAGTTGCACGCCTGCCCGCGTGCGTGCCAAATTGCACGCCTGTCCGTGTGCGCAGGCCAAGTTGCACGCCTGTTTGTGTATGCAAGTTGCACGCCTGTCTGTGTGCGTGCCAATTTGCACGCCTGCCCGTGTGCGCCGGCAAGTGCACAAATGCACACACATGCCAATCACAAATGAGTGCAGCGGCGTACTGTTGTAGGTAATCAGAGGAAGGCAACTGAGGCACGGAATGGGTATGCTTTTCAGATGTTTTTCGTGAGCCTCGTGCCGGCGGCTTTTACGTTCACTACTGGCATGTAGCCCTGCAACCAAGGTTTAAATCAAGTGGGCTTGAAAACTGCCAATCATAGTGCTCTTGTCAAATCGGTCGCGGCATGGTTGCTACTTCTAACCCCCAAATCTCCGCACCATATCACTGATCGCACCAAATCATTTGGTTTTAAGTAAAATTGTGACCTTCAAAAAATAAACATCATTGCAAAAGTAATTGAATAGAAAGGATGAAATGGAAAGGCGCGGTGGTTGGTGAGATGCAGCCATTCACCTTAAAATTAGCTTATGGAGTATTTTGAAACTTGTACCCCTTCAGCCCTTATTTTCACAGGCTCATCTTGTATCATTTTGTACCATAAGAAAATATAGTGGTGGTTTGGTGGTGAAATTCGCTCTAGTTGGGTTGTTCTGGCTCAATACATAAGCCACTTATGCCAAAAACACAGGCGATGCATCTGCCCAGGCTATCAGGGTCATCTGTTTTGCCCCAAACTTCACCAAGTGCCCATTTGTACGGTACTCTTAGGTTCTACAACAATAAAAAGGAGCTTGTCCGATTCTTTGTCCAGTTGCCCACCTCTGGTAATTCTTATGGGTACGCTTACCTCACTAACTCCAGGTCTGGCCCCCAGGCGATGCAACAAGCTGTAGGCTCCTGCCTCAATGTTGGCAATGCCCTCAAAAATACCTGCAATCAAACGTTGCGATGCAACAAGCTGTAGGCTCCTGCCTCAATGTTGGCAATACCCTCAAAAATACCTGCAATCAAACGTTGAAGTGCCCGGTCTGCATCCCTGGGCGTGTAGAGGCGTGGACTCACAGGCACTGAGTGATTGAAGTCATGGTAGACACACCACGACCGCAGATCCTGCACATGCCCTTCAAAGTTGCTACTTTTTCCTTCATGGCTCTGGAACACGGGCACTACCACAGCGCTGGTTCCAGCAGAGAAGGGCTAAAGAGCTTTTAACCTTACACCACGCAACACACTGCATGGGGACAAGAAACTAGAGGGCCAACAATTGCGCGAGCCTGAGGGATTCAATTCTGCACCTGCCATCTAGCGTAGTGCCATTGCAGCGGCCTGGGCTAGAGTTGATGAGAAGGCAGGTCCATACGCCGTCAAGCTGTCACATCTGATCTGATGGTCTTAGCCATCTGTTCGAGGGTATCCTTGGCAGGCCTTGACTTGAGGCAGGAAAAACGCTATGCAGCTTGACCCGCCATCAAGGGCAGCGCGGCTAGGCATCAAGGGCAGCATGACCCGACTTCAAGGGCAGCGTGACCTGACATCAAGGGCAGCGTGACCCGACATCAAGGGCAGCGCGGCTAGGCATTGCACCTGCCAAAAGGGGGCACCAAGGCAGAGCCTGATGCTCCCGTAGCAGTCTGCTTGCATCACAACACAATGGACGCTCAATGACCTGTGAGGAGAAGGCAGGCAGCGAGGGGTGTAGAAGGCCATCAACAGCGCCACCTACAAGGCAAAGCCATCCACACTAAAGGGGGCACGAATGGCCACCTAAAGAGCGGAACCATCTCAAGAAATGGGTGAGGAAGCCCACCAACATACAGTACACAGCCACCCATACCACTAAAGCGCTTGGAAGGCAACCTACACGGTAAGGCCATCTTCTTACGTAGAAGAGCATGGAAGGCCACCTCCAGCGCATGGCCATCCGCAGCGAAAGAAAGGCATGAGAGGCCACCTGCAACACAGCTGGGGCTGTGTGGCCCTCACCTTGCAAGAACTGGGCATCATCCTCGGGGCGCGGCTCCAGCCGCGGCTGCATAGTGGGGTCGTTCACTGGGAAGCGCTCCCCCGGTTTCACCAGCGGGTAGTAGTCCAGCCTGGTTGCAGTGCAGCGTGAGCTTGGTCTGAGCACAGTGAGCCCAATCTGGGTGCAGCAGCAGGCGCACGCAGGACTAAGCGCCCTGCAGCGTGACCCTCATCTGAGTGCTGTATGACCTGCTTACAAAAGAGGCGCTTCGAGCGAGGAGTCCAAACAGAGTGCACCAACACAGTCAATCTGTGTGCACCAACTCGGTCAATCCGAGTGCGCCAACACAGGTTGGAGTCAACAGTGGGTGCAGCAGCACGGGCAAGACACAACAGGCTCCGCCTGTGTGCATGTTGCGCATGTGCCAGTCCGTATGTGTGCGTGACATCCTGGTGGTCCTGTGATGATGGCTGCATCCGCCATCAAGTGGAGTTAGGGTGCAGCCCTGGTAGCCCTTGCGGGTTGAGGCCACACCAGAGAAGGAACTAGGGCAGAGGCGCAAATGTCAAGAGGGGTAATAGTCATCAAGGGGTCATAGTCATCTAGGGGTCATAGTCATCAAGGGGTCATAGTCATCAAGGGGCGCTGCTGCTCCAGAATTTGGGTGGGTGAGGGAGTGGACTTTGGAAGCTTGTGCTGAACGTCATTTTGTTGGCTTAGGTTGCATCAGCACAAGGCGCTGCTTTTAGAGAGCGCTGCCGCTGCTTGCAGCGTGCACTTGCCATCCCAGCACACCCCTTGATGACAGAAACACTTGATACCTCGATACTGGAACTTGAGAAAAATTCATGACAGTCAGACTGTACAGCGCTTGCTGAGGTGCTCCAGCAACTTAACCAGCCTTGCCCAAGGCTTGGCATCGAGGAACAGCCACCCACTGTTTCAAAAGCAGGCTAGACTTATGGGTTGGTTTGGGGCATAAGGCCTTCAACAGGTTTGTGACACAGGTCAAGTACAGTGGCCTGGACTTATGCTTTTTGTTAGAATGGGACGCACTAGGGATCACAAGATCAGTCACACACACATGCACTCAGATCTCTGGCTTGAGGCACACGCCCAGCGGCAGCAGCTGAGCCACCCGTAGCTGCGCACCAATACACGCATGCGTGCATGACGCGCACTCACCCCGTCGGCTTTCCGGGGTCAATGTGCTCTGTCAAGTGCACCAGCTGGTCATCCTTGAAATACTGCCGCAGGACCACCCCTCCTGTGTTTGACGCACCCCCCACGAGCCATGCATCCCCTGCATGCAGCAAGGAAGATGCCGAGACTGAGTTTGATGCAAACGGCACGAGCCATGCAATCCCTGCATGCGGCAAGGAAGATGTTGAAACCGTGTTTGGTATGCTCCCCTCAAGTCACGCATCACCTGCATGCTGCAAAGAGGACGTCAAGCTGAATGGACCCTAATACGGTGTCTTGTATCACCCCAACACTACGCCTTGTGCCGTTCACGGACGCCAACCATTTGCCCTAAATTTCAGCAGTCAGAATGGCATGCATAAGCAGTAGGGACAGGAGGTAGCCAAGGACTGCAGAATGATGGGTGCTAATGTAATTTAAGTGCTAACCATCAGCCCTCTGTCAGAACCGTCAGAATTTCACGCATAAAGGAAAGGCAGCCAAGGACTGCAGAGTGATAGATACCAAGTAGGGCACACTCACAGCAACTATTTTGGTAGAAGTTCAGAAACTTCGAGCAGCAGTGTTAAACTGGAAACTCACCTAGACGGTGGCTGTACACGCCAAACGCAGCATCATCCACCCGCTCCGTGCTGAGCATCTTCACTGCCAGAGTCGACCTGGAGGCACACCCAAAAAGGAAGCCTGTAAGCAAGCCATGCAGGTTGGCAGGAGCCACCCGAGCAAAAACGAGCCACCCGTGCAAAATCAAGCCAACTGTGCAGAAAACGAGCTTGACGTGTTGTACATGCTGCGTGTAAGCATTGTGCGCATGCAGGCAGAAGCACAGCTCGTGCCCAAGCGCGTGTGTGATCTTCCCCCCCGGATCTGCGCGTACCCCAGGGATGTGACAGCTTGGCCCGGCTCCGCGACTCCCGCAGCAACAAACGCAGCAATGCTGTCAGTTGTGCCGCCTGCCACAGTGCATGAGTCGGGGAGGCCGTAGCGCGCGGCAGCTTGAGGCAGCAAGGGAGCCGCGGGGGCGCCGGGGGCCAAGACCCGAGGGGGGAAGAGGGTGGCAAAGGCCTGTATGCGCCGAAGTAAGCGTGCGGGTGCACCTGTTTCTCTGTTTTGCAAACCAGGCAAGGAATAATTCGGTTGGGTCGGGTGTAAAATGAGAGCAGAGATGGCCCAACGTTAAAGCAGAGGGGAATGGCCCAACATTAAAAGGGATTGGCCCAATATTCAGAGCAGAGGGGGCCCAACATTTAGGCAGAGGGGAATGGCCCAACATTTAGAGCAGAGGGGGATGGCCAAACATTAAGGCAGAGGGGAATGTCCCGACGTTGAGGCAAGATGTAAATGGCCCGATATTCAGAGGGGATGGCCCTGCATTGAGGAAAGATGTGAATGGCCCAACATTGAAAGGGGATGGCCCAAACTTGAGGCAAAGGGGGAATGGCCCAACATTGAGGCAGTGGGGAATGGCCCAACATTGAAAGGGATTGGCCCAACATTTAGAGGGGATGGCCCAACATTGAAAGGGGATGGCCCAGACTTGTAAGCTCTGACCGAGTTGGGCATTGGTGTCAGCCAGGAAGAGAAGGCATTGGGGAGGGCCCCCTGTGTAGCAGGACATATTGTGAAGGGTTGGACGAATGGTCCATGATGCCCCGCATGTTGGACGAATGGTCATGATGCTCCGCACCGTGCGCCGTTGGCTCGGCAGTTGCGCGTGGCACAAGCCAGGGCCCTGTTCCAGGAGCCGCGACCGGGGGGCTTATGCCTCTGTGTGGTGTGTGAGCATCGCTGGCCGCACCGGACATTGTTGATGTTGGGAGTGCCAGGGTCGCAAGTTGCGAGTGCCAGTGTGAGCGCAGATGTGGCTCCACCTGACATTGCACGAGTTGCAAGTGCCAGGAGCCGCACCTGAGAAGTGAGCCAATCTGGGTAGGCCTCGCTCCCAGGGTCAAAGCCCAGCTTTAGGGCGTTGTTCCAATCCGTGACGCGCCTGCAGGCAAGCGGGTAAGTGACATGTGCAGAGGAGGGCACTCAGATGCACCAGGCTGGGCAGTGTTCCAGCCCACGATGTGCCAGCAGGCAAGCGAGTAGGAAACTTGGACCGGGCATGGATGCACGTGCTGGGCAGAGGCACATGCACGCGCCCAGGGTAAGGCACATACACACACTCACATGGCAGGGCACACGCGCCTGGCATTGTTATTCCAACTGTGGGCACATGTGCGAAGCAAGGCAATCATGCGGCGCGGGCACGCATGCCAGGCAGGGCACAAGCATCGGGCATGCGCTTATTTGTCTTTCAAGCCAGTGCAGCGGTTGACAAAAGGGAGCGCCAGTCCCACTCTCAACCTTTTGTGTGCATGTGCACACCAGCCGGTGCGTCCACATGCGGACCATGTGAGTTTGAAGTCCACATGCGGACCATGTGAGTTTGAAGTCCACATGCGGACCATGTGAGTTTGAAGTCCACATGCGGACCATGTTTGAAGAAAGGCGACACTGTCAAGTGTACAGCAAAAGGGGTGCATTCTCAGGGGCCGTTCTGTCGCCAGCTGTCACCAGCTGTCACCAAAACTATTGCCCCCTCTCCTTGCTTTACACCCTGCCGCACCATCCCCGTCGCTGTTCTTCATGCCCGCCGCCTCACCTGTCTCCATGCAGCAGTGATGCCAGCCAGTCAGCTTGGTGCAGTAAGCCTGGCTCCTGACCTGCCTGCTGTGCAGCCTGCCACACGCCCTCCAAGTGCCAATGGACGACTTTGCACAGGGTGGACGTGGAGGCGGTGGCGGTGTGGGATGCGGGCGCAATTTCCTGGGCAGCGCCCATGCAGAGTGCGTTTGGGAGTGTGTATGCGCGTGCATACACGCATGTGTGTGTTGGGTGTGCCCATGCGTGAGCAGTTAGGCGCACATGTGTGTGCGCATGTACACGTGCGCATGTGCAAATGTGCATGCGTGTGTGTATGTGTGCGCATACCTATGATTGAGTTGATGGGGGTAGTGTGGGAAATGGGCGCAACCTCCTTGGGCAGTAGCTGTGGATAGCTGTGCAAAGGCGCAGCATGCCACGCACTTGGCACATCAGGGCCACACCTTGGAACATGTATGACATGCTAATGCCGCGCCAGGGCATGCACTCAGCATGCAACGGCCGCATCATGGCATGCATGTGGCATGCTAAGGCCGCACCATGGCGCACGCGGAAGACAGAGCCCACCTTTGCAAACGCCACAGCTTGGTCACCCATGGCGGCATTGTACAGTAGGGGCGCTGCCAGCTGCGCGCCCGTCTTCCTGTCCACCTGTGAGGCAGCAGGTGTAGGACAGCAGGTGCAGACACCAGCAGCAGGTGTGCAGGGCATTGTGGCAGCAGGTGTACAGCAATGAGAGACCAAACAGGGTGCGTGGAAATCAGGAGGGCAGGTGCTGGGCAAAAACAGGCAACAGGTGCACGGCAGAGACAGAGGCAGCACGGGCACAGCAGGTCCTGTAGGTGTGCAGCAGATGCAGGTGAAAGGTGCGCGGCAGATGTAGCTTATACTGCTATGGTTATGGTACCCATAGCACGTGGACCAGCATGGCTGCAGCAGGTGTGCAGCACACATACCAGCATGGCTGTAGCAGAGGTGCCATCAAGGGCGATGGCCTGGCACCGGCCACGCAGGGCTGAGGGGACTTGGAGGATCAGGTCGCTGAGGGCCCTGGACACAGTAGGAGGGGAGGAAGGAAAGGGGAGCATTCGATGGAATGATGCAATTTAGAGGACACAGCCAGGGCACACTTATGGGGTTGCCTCCAATATCTTGGAAAAGGGAATGAAGGGATGGAGCCTGACGGCGTTTGTAGACCAGGTGGCAATATGCGCACCAGGGAGCTGAACAGCATTTTGTCTGACCATCTCTACAAATGCCAGCTTCTAATTTCAGAGGCTGCCTACATACACTGCTCCTAGATTTTTTTTATTGTGCGTGCTGAAGGGGCAGGGTTGGGGCGAGGCTCCTCTCAAATGTGTGAGCCCGTCCTGTCCCCTATTTTTTTGGGCCTGGCTTTGCTGCAGATGCCTAGTAAAGGTTTCAGATGCCTTTGTGCCAGAAAAATTACAAGATGTGAACATTGCCACAAGCAACTTGACACATGCCTCACCTTTCCCAAGCTGCAGCCCAATCTTGCTCTGCCTTAGCCCCGTACTCACACTTTGTGTCTGCTAGCACTTTGCCGTCATCTGCATGCATTTGCAAGGATTATAATTTGGCTGTATACTGAATCGAATCCAAGATCCCTTACTTCCTTTTTTTCACAGTGAGACAAAGCTTAACACTTCATACGTGCAGATGGCCTACCATGAAGGGCATGACCACAGTTTCACTGCTGCTTCAGTACTTCGTCTCACCGCTTATTACTGTTGCTCTTGCCCCAGATGTGCCGAAGTCCATTCCCAGATACACTGGATCACCACTGATCCCTGCTGCAAAGCAAACCATCCTCACCCTTGTGCTAGCTGAAGGGGTAGGAGACCTGGTCCTCCTCAACACATGCTGTCTAACACAGGGCTTGCAAGAGGTGCGATGTGGATTTGGCAGGTCGCAGGACAGCATCAGGATGATATAATTTTCCAATTTTCTACAAAACCTGCCATCCAATAGCCAAGCTGTCACACCTGCACTTGAATGGCCACTCTTCCATTAAGGAACATCAGATAATGATATTGAATTTTTAACGACCATCAAACGGATAATTTGCAAACCACCAGAAGCTGTAACGACGCTCGCAATTCATCTTTCTATTCGGTGCATGCTTTCTTGCTTTTGGATTGCACTTTTCTGTAGTTACAAATGGGGAATCAGGGTGCCAAGAAGCGGCTTGAGCAGAACACCAAACACATGCGTGTCTTGCGCATCGTGTATGTCCTGGGTATAATGGCACAAGTGATTGCGCGTGGTTTCTCCTTGGCCCGGGGCAGCAGCGTTTCGAGTTTGTTGTGGACTGGGACAGTTTTGTCGTTAGCCACCAGCTGGTTTATGTACAGCAGCATATCAGCCTTTGCTGCGCCTACCTGGGGGAAGGATGGGGAGCTCATAGATGGGGGAGCAGATCTGAGCAAAGGCGGGATGTGCGGGTACTACCATGACATCCTGTACATCTCGGTGTTTGTGCAGGTGGGTGTGGCACATGACAAGGAGGGAGTTGCTTGTGAGCTGCACTGGCCATTGCTATTTTGAGCAGAAAAAGGAAGCCGTTGATATGCATCGGTGGCGGAACAAACAAGCCACGTCATGAAGCGGATTGCCTGCGCATCTGGGAGAGCGCACAGCGGCACTCTCACGCTTGCGCTTACGCACAAGGATTGTGCCTGTTGGGTGCAGGTCTTTTCCCTGCTGTCCTCCTGGTTTTGGATGTTCTACCTTTTGATACCAGCATACGGTTTATACAAGCTGCTTGTAATGGTGGGTGACAGGAGTTGGTCAAAGCGCGACTGTCATGGTGATGCAAAAGTGCAGGGATGCGAGCGTGTTATGTTGCACAGCGTATGCCACTGAAGTGCCTGATGGCCTGCAGAGCTCAAAGTTGCACGGCGACTGCAGTCATTGGTTGTCCAACGGTCCAAGACAAAAATACCTCATGCAGCGAACTCCTGGACATTAAATTGCAAGCTGCAGGGCTTTTTGTTCTCTATGCAACAGTATGAGAGGCAGATCTTGGTCAATATGGGTCACGCATAGGCCTCTTGCTTCACAGGGGTTCCTTCTGTACCTTTTACGCCTTGCACTGCACGAGGCAGTGCTTCCCATTGATCCGCGATCCATGAGGGAATCAAAAAGTATGGCAGCGTTGACTCGTGATCAAGGCTGACTGTGACAGAGGTGTGTGTACGACCACGCACATGCGTGTGCAGGTGGTTATCCCCTACTTTCAGCAGCCCTCCACTAGCGATGGCCCTGGTCTGAGTAAGGAAATGCAGAAAAAGCTAGAAAAGCAAGAAAAGCGGGCAGAGCGGCGTCGGCAGAAGCGGTTCTGAGCCTGGCCGTGCTGAGGTGACAGCTCGAGCAGCAAGACAAGCGGGCAGGAGCAGCCGAACATGCCGCCTAAGCCATGATGACCGGCCGGGTGCATGTCTACTTTTCTGCTGCCAGGATTGGGCCAAAATGCGCAATCCCTGTCGTAAGTGATCCTCTGTATATAGGGCGCTTAAAGGTGGTAAAGGAGGAGGTCCGCATTGGCTGAGACAAAAAAGAGCTGCCATGGGCACGCATGCTCGCACAATGCACATGTTAGTGGTTTTTGAGGAGCTAGCTGGCAGGAGGCATTTGGGCTGTGTTTTCTGTTTCCCCTTTGGTGAATGCTCTGAACCGAACTCACACCCTGTTTAGGTGGTCATGGGGGCTATTCTGCAGCCATGGGCTTGGTTTGCTGCAGTGTTAGGAATGTTAGTACTTTGACACCAAGCAAGGTCGGCAATTTACAAGTTAGGCTCAATTGAGGGCTCCGGACTGAATAGGCAAGTCAGGGTTGGTCAAGGACACCGGACTGAGTCTGCAAGCATGGTGCTCATGTCTTCCTTATGCATCTGTGAGTATGTGCCAGCCACGCACCAATCAGCCTAATAGCTAGGCTGGCGGTACTCCATGACTTGTAAGTTACGCGTCTGTGTGTCTGTATGTGGGTGTGGGTGTGTGTGTGTGTGTGTGTGTGTGTGTGTGAGAGGGGGAGAGAGAGGGGAGAGAGACAGAGG
>LFIK01005323.1_pt1 | contig 10354 bp, 8 predicted proteins | sample 643401 | NCBI WGS metagenome assembly LFIK01 (sample SAMN03777447, study PRJNA286221) | soda lake metagenome | biome: soda lake; feature: Kulunda steppe; material: water; isolation source: sample T5-Br brine of Lake Tanatar-5 | place: Russia: Kulunda steppe | collected 2010-07
AGAATATTTGCCAGCGCCTGCCCATAGGTATCGTGACAGTGTGCGGCGAGACGATGCGCCGGAATGTCCGCCAGCAACGAGTCCAGCAGCCTGTTCATGCTCCCGGGAGTACCGACCCCGATCGTGTCACCCAGTGAAACCTCGTAGCAGCCCATGTCGAGTAATCGCTGCGTGACCTGACGCACGCTGTCCGGGTCAATCTCACCCTCGAAAGGGCAGCCGAGAACGCAGGAAACGTAGCCACGCACCGGCACGCCTGCGGTCTCGGCCTTTGCCATGACGGGCTCGAAGCGCTGCAGGCTCTCATCAATGCTGCAGCGGATGTTGCGCTGGGAGAATGACTCGGACGCTGCGGCAAACACCGCAACCTCGTCGGCACCCGCAGCCAGGGCACGCTCAAGCCCGCGCAGGTTCGGCGTGAGCGCTGTGTAGCTCACGCCAGGTACGCGCCTGAGCGCAGCGAACAGGGCATCGCTGTCCGCCATCTGCGGTACAGCAGCCGGGCTGACAAAGCTGCCCGCTTCTATCGTGCGGATACCGGCTGCGGCAAGGTCATCAATGAGCGCCAGCTTGCTTGCAAGCGGCACCGGCTGCTTCTCGTTCTGCAGTCCGTCGCGGGCGCCGACCTCGACAATGGAGACCTTCTCGATGCCGGTCTGCGTCATTCGCCCGTCTCCGCAACGAACTCCGCCAGGTTGGCGCCGCCATCGACCAGCGCACCCGGGGCAAACAGAAAGCGTTCAAGCAGGCCATCCGTCGGGGCGCGCACCGTGTGCTCCATCTTCATTGCCTCCATGATGAGCAGGGGCGTGCCGGCGCTAACCTGAGTGCCCGGTTCGACCAGCAGGGTCACGATGGTGCCATTCATCGGGGCGCTGAGTGCCCCCTCGGTGTCCTCTTCACCCGCGGCATGCTCATCATTGACCTCGTGGAATTCCACGGTGTGTTCGGGGAATATCAGTGAGTAATGATGATCGCTGCAGATCAGTGTGCCGCGACGGCGGTGCCCGGCTATCTCTACGCTCAGCTCGCCATTCGCCAGCCCGCCGGAGAGGGTCGTGTCGTCGCTGTCGCTCATTACCCGGAAGCGGTCGCCCTGCTGCTCCACCCTGAGCGCGTGCGTGGCTCCGTGGCAGTGCACTCTCAGGTGCTGTGTCGCGACCGCGTTCATGCGCCAGCCACTGGCAAGTCGCCAGGGACTGGTGGGATCGCCGCCCCCTCCGTCCCGCTCACTGTGCCGCTGTCGCGTGAGCAGTATTGCCACGGCGCTGCTGGCGACATCGCCCTGTGCGTCAGCCTCCAGCGTTCTGAATATCGCGTCCTGGTGGCGGTCGATGAAACCGGTATCGACGTCCGCATCCCGAAAGGCCTCCACTTCGATAAGTCGGTAGAGAAAATCGAGGTTCGTGACGGTTCCTGCGACGTGGAAATCCCGAAGCGCCAGTCGCAGTCGATTGAGAGCCTGCTCCCTGGATCTGTCCCATACCACCAGCTTGGCAATCATGGGGTCATAGTAGGGGCTGATGCTGTCGCCGGTGCGTACGCCGGTGTCTATGCGGACGTGGGCGTTCTGTTCCGGCAGGGTGAGTCTGCTGATGCGTCCCGTTGCGGGAATGAAGCCCTGTTCCGGGTCTTCCGCGTAGACGCGGGCCTCGAAGGCGTGGCCCTCGAGTCGGATGTCGGCCTGACTCAGGGGCAGGGGCTCGCCGTCAGCCACACGCAGCTGCCATTCCACCAGGTCCTGTCCGGTGATCAGTTCAGTTACGGGATGCTCTACCTGCAGGCGGGTGTTCATTTCCATGAAATAAAATCGGCCGTCGGTATCCAGCAGGAATTCCACGGTGCCAGCGCCCCGGTAATCGATGGCCCGTGCCGCATCGACGGCAGCGGCGCCCATGGCGCCTCGCAGGGACTCATCGACGCCCGGCGCGGGGGCCTCCTCGAGCACCTTCTGGTGTCGGCGCTGCACGGAGCAGTCGCGCTCGGCGAGATAGACAGCGTTGCCGTGATTGTCACAGAAAATCTGGACTTCGACGTGCCGCGGTCTTGCCAGGTATTTCTCGACCAGCATGCGGTCGTCGTCAAAGCTCGCCCGGGACTCGCGGATGGCAGCCTGCAGTGCACTCTCGAATACAGCCTCGCTCTCGGCAATCCGCATGCCCTTGCCGCCGCCACCGGAGACTGCCTTGAGCAGTACGGGGTAGCCGATGCTGTCTGCCGCGTCGCGCAGGGTTGCGGGCGCCTGGTCGTCACCGTGGTAGCCCGGGATCAGCGGGACCCCAGCGTCGCCCATGATCCTCTTGGCGGCCGCCTTCGACCCCATGGCCTCAATGGCGCTCGCCGGCGGTCCGATGAAAACGAGGCCGGCATTTTCGCACAGCCTGGCGAAGCCGGCGTTCTCGGACAGAAAGCCATAGCCGGGGTGCACGGCCGTGGCGCCGGTGCGCCGCGCGGCATCGATGATGCGTTCGCCAAGCAGGTAGGACTCACGTGCCGGTGAGCCCCCGATCCAGATGGCCTCGTCGGCCAGCTCGACGTGCATGGCGTCGGCATCCGCGTCCGAGAAGACGGCCACGGTGGAGATGCCCATACGACGCGCCGTTCTGATGATGCGGCAGGCAATCTCTCCGCGGTTGGCAATCAGCAGCTTCCTTATCATGGCTGGCTCGTCTCCTTCAGTCTCCAGGCGGGCGGGCGCTTCTCAAGGAAGGCCTTGAGACCCTCCTGCCCTTCAGGCGACACGCGAAGACTGGCGATGCGCCTGCAGGTCTCTTCGATGAGTTCATTCGTTGCCGGCATGCCGCAGATCTCCGTGATCAGATCCTTGGCTGCGCGCACCGCCTGCGGACTGTTGTCCAGCAGCGTGCTGCACAGGTCGCTGACCACGGTCTCCAGATCATCCTGCGCCACCACCTCGCTGACCAGTCCGTGCTGCAGTGCGGTCGCGGCATCAAAGGTCTCGCCCGTCATGAAGAAGCGCCTTGCGGGGCGCTCACCAATTGCGGCAACGACATAGGGGCCAATGGTCGCGGGTATCAGGCCGATGCGGACCTCGGACAGTGCGAAGCGGGCTGTGCTGGATGCGATCGCGATATCGCAGCAGCTAATCAGGCCGACTGCGCCACCGAATGCGGCGCCCTGAACCTGCGCGATTGTCGGCTGGGGGATCTGTCGCAGATCCTGCAGCATGCCGGCGAGATCCGCGGCATCGCGCATGTTGTGCGCGTGGTCATATTCGGCCATGCGCTGCATCCACGCCAGGTCGCCGCCGGCGGAGAAGTGGCGGCCGCGCGAGCAGAGCACGACGATGCGGACCGTGTCGTCAGCCGCCAGCGACTGAAAAGCCTGCCGCAGCTCGCGGATCATGTGGTCGTCGAAGGCGTTGTGCTTGTCCGGGCGGTCGAGCACTACCTGCGCCACGCCGCGTGCGTCAATCCGGGTTTTTACGGTCGCTGTATCCATTGCTTCTGTCCTTTTTGAAGACCATGTTCCTACATGCGGAAAACGCCGAAACGGGATTCGGGGACCGGTGCGTTCAGGCTGGCGGAAATTGCAAGGCCCAGCACGGTTCGCGTATCGGCCGGATCGATGACGCCGTCGTCCCAGAGCCGCGCGGAGGCGTAGTAGGGGTGCCCCTGCTTTTCATAGAGGTCGAGGATGGGCTGCTTGAATGTGCGCTCCTCCTCGTCGCTCATGTCGCGACCCTCGCGCGCGAGCTGGTCCTGCTTGACGGTGGCGAGTACGCCCGCGGCCTGCTCACCCCCCATCACCGAGATGCGCGCATTGGGCCACATGAACATGAAGCGCGGATCGTAGGCGCGGCCGCACATGGCGTAGTTACCGGCGCCAAAGGAGCCGCCGATGATGACCGTGAACTTGGGTACGTCGGCGCAGGCGACCGCATGCACCATCTTCGCGCCGTGACGGGCGATACCGCCGGCCTCGTACTGTTTGCCCACCATGAAGCCGGTGATGTTCTGCAGAAAGACCAGCGGGATCCGGCGCTGTGCACAAAGCTCGACGAAGTGCGCGCCTTTCACCGCGGATTCGCTGAAAAGAATGCCGTTGTTGGCGATGATCCCCACGGGGTAGCCCTGCAGCCGTGCAAAGCCGCAGACGAGCGAGGTGCCATACAGCGCCTTGAATTCATCAAACTCCGACGCGTCGACGATGCGTGCAATGACTTCCCGGATGTCGAAGGGCTGGCGCGTGTCCGCAGGAATGATGCGGTAGATGTCTTCCGCCGGGTACACGGGTTCTAGCGCCGGCCGCACGTCCAGATCGACCTGCTTGCGGCGATTGAGACGGGATACCGCGCGCCGGATCAGGCTGATGGCGTGAGCATCATCCTGCGCCATGTGGTCTGTTACGCCGGACTGCCGGCAGTGCACATCGGCTCCACCGAGTTCCTCCGCATCGACCACTTCACCAGTGGCCGCCTTCACCAGCGGCGGACCGCCGAGGAAAATGGTGCCCTGATTGCGCACGATGATGGACTCATCCGCCATGGCCGGCACGTAGGCGCCACCCGCGGTGCATGAACCCATGACGGCGGCAATCTGCGGGATGCCTTTGGCCGACATGCGGGCCTGGTTGTAGAAAGCGCGCCCGAAGTGTTCCCGATCCGGGAAGACTTCATCCTGCAGTGGCAGGTAGGCGCCACCTGAGTCCACCAGGTACAGGCAGGGCAGGCGGTTTTCCTCCGCAATGAACTGCGCCCGCGCCTGCTTCTTGACGGTCAGAGGGTAGTAGGTCCCGCCCTTGACCGTGGCATCGTTGATAAAAATCATGCACTCGACCCCGCATACACGGCCGATGCCGGTAATCAGCCCGGCGCAGGGGACGTCGTCTTCGTACACCTGATGGGCTGCCAGCTGGGACAGCTCCAGGAAGGGGCTCCCGGGGTCGAGCAGGGCGTCGAGCCGCTCCCGCGGCAGCAGTTTGCCGCGGGCGCTGTGGCGGGCGCGGGCCTTTTCCCCACCGCCGAGGCTGATTCTTGCCACGAGCGCGCGCAGATCCTCGATCTGGCGACCCATGGCCTCGGCATTGCGGCGGGCATCTTCCGATTCGAGGTCAAGCTTGCTGATGATGCGGTTCATGCTGCCCCCTAGGCCGATGCCGCGAAGAGTTCGCGGCCAATCAGCATGCGTCTTATCTCCGAGGTGCCGGCGCCGATCTCGTAGAGCTTGGCGTCGCGCAGGAGGCGCCCCGCGTTCGCTTCGTTGGTGTAGCCGTAGCCGCCCAGTGCCTGTATTGCCTGCAGGGCCATTTGCGTGGCCTTCTCTGCCGTGTAGAGAATGACCGCCGCGCAATCCTGGCGGGTTTCCTCGCCACGATCGCAGGCGGCGGCGACAGCGTAGAGATAGGCTCTCGATGCGTTGAGGTCTGCGTACATGTCGGCCAGCTTGCCCTGCATGAGCTGGAATTCACCGATCGGCTTGCCGAACTGCTTTCGGGTGTGCAGGTAGGGCAGGACCTCATCGATGCAGGCCTGCATGATGCCGACCGGTCCGCCGGAGAGCACCGTGCGCTCGTAGTCGAGACCCGACATGAGAATGCGTACGCCATCGCCTTCCTCGCGCATCACGTTCGCGGCGGGAACGCGGCAGTCCTCGAAGACCAGTTCACAGGTATTGGAGCCCCGCATGCCAAGCTTGTCGAGCTTCGGCGAGCGTGAGAAGCCCGGGTAATCGCGTTCGACGAGAAATGCCGTGATGCCGCGCGAGCCCGCGTCGGGGTCGGTCTTGGCATAAATGATGTAGACATCGGCGTCCGGGCCGTTGGTGATCCACATCTTCGTCCCGTTGAGAATGTAGTGGTCGCCGTCCCGTCTGGCACGCAGTTTCATGCTGACGACGTCCGAGCCTGAATTCGCCTCTGACATCGCCAGAGCGCCCACGTGCTCGCCACTGCAGAGCTTTGGCAGGTACTGCTGCTTCTGTTCCTCGCTGCCGTTTTTCTGGATCTGGTTCAGGCACAGATTGGACATGGCGCCATAAGACAGGCCGACAGACCCGGATGCGCGGCTGATTTCCTCCATCACCACCGAGTGCGCAAGGTAGCCCATGCCGCTGCCGCCGTAGGCTTCGTCCACCGTGATGCCAAGCAGGCCCATATTGCCGAGGGTTCGCCAGAGGTCCTGGGGGAAGTCGTTTTCCCGGTCAATGGTGGCAGCTCGTGGCGCGATCTCCCGGGCACACATCTGCTGCACAGACTGGCGCAGCATGTCGATATCTTCACCGAGTCCAAAGTTCAATGTCGGGTAGCCGCTGTTCATCCTGCTCTCCTGGCTTTCTTGATGGGGTTGTTCGGGGTTGCCTGGCGGTCTGCGAGGGCGGACCGGCACAGGCCGTCGACCTCGTCCAGGCTGTCCAGCATGGCGTCGATGTCCGCTCGCTGTCGAATCATCTGCTCGCGGCGGTCAGCGATGCGCGCTATCAGCACCTGCAGCTGCGCCGCGTTGCTGCCGCTTGGGTCGTACATGTCGATTATCTCGACGCTCTCGGAGAGAGTGAGGCCAATGCGCTTGCCGCGCAGGATGAGTCGGATGCGCACCCTGTCGGCATTGGTGTAGCGGCGCTGCTGGCCGATTCGTCGCGGGCTGATGAAGCCGCGCTCCTCGTAAAAGCGGATCGTCCGCGTCGTGATGTCGAATTCGCGAGCGAGCTCAGAAATACTGTAGGTGCGCTCGTTCATGCAGCTACCCTCATTGCCTCCACTGAATGTAGTTCATCTTTACGTTAACGTAAAGGTAAGTAAGTGCCTGTGCTGAGTCTGCAGGCTCCTGTGTCTGTTAAAATGCCGCCTGCCACGGACCGGGAGATCCTGCATGACACACACCGAATTGCTCGCGCGCCTTGCGGATGGCGAGTTTCATTCCGGGCAGCTGCTGGCCAACGACATGGGCGTGAGTCGCACCGCCGTCTGGAAACAGCTGGCGCGCCTGGAAGGCCTGGGGCTGGAGCTGGAGTCGGTGCGGGGGCTGGGTTATCGAATACCCGGTGGTCTGGATCTACTGCGCGAGGTGGATATTCGCGCGGGCCTGTCACCGGAGGCTGCAGCCTTGACCGCCGAGCTCGCTGTCCTGCAGGCGGTGGATTCCACCAATGCGGAACTGTTGCGACGGGATCAGATGCCTGTGGGCCAGGCATTCGTCTGCACCGCCGAGCAGCAGCAGGCAGGTCGCGGAAGGCGAGGGCGGGACTGGGTCAGCCCCTTTGCCCGGAACGTATACCTGTCGATGAGCTGGAATTTTGTGCAGGGAGTCGCCGCACTCGAGGGCCTGAGCCTCGCTGCGGGGGTTTGTGTTACCCGGGCCCTTGCGTCTGTCGGCCTGCCCGCTCCACAGCTCAAGTGGCCCAATGACATTGTCCACGAGGGGCGCAAACTGGGTGGCATACTGATCGAAATGACGGGTGATGCTGCCGGTCCAGCCCGGGCCGTGGTGGGTATCGGCATCAACGTGCGCATGCCGACAATGGCGGCTGCTGCAATCGAGCAGCCCTGGACAGATCTTGCTGCGCTTGCGGGTGGCAATCCGCCGGGGCGGGGTGATCTCATTGCTGTTCTCCTGAACGAGTTGCTGCCGATGCTTGCAGGCTTCGAAGGCGGTGGTTTCGCGCCCTGGCGGGAGGAGTGGATGGCCCTGGATGCGTACGCCGGCCAGCCAGTCATCGTGACGACGGGTTCCCAGCGCATCTCGGGGCTGGCCTCCGGTGTCAATCACCGCGGTGCGCTGCTGCTGGAGACGGCTGGTGGTACTGTTCCTGTCTTTGGTGGTGAAGTCTCCATGCGGCCCCTGGCATGAATCAGCAGCCCGCTGGAGTATTGCAGCTTGACCTGGGAAATACCCGATGCAAATGGCGCCTGGTACGGGGTGACAATGTGCTGGATCGCGGGTCGGTAGACGCTGGGGATGCTTTTTTGCCGCCACTTGAGGTCCGGCCTGAGGCCATTCTCGTTGCCAGCGTCGCTTCCGCGGCGTCCGAGCAGCAGCTGGCGCTGGCCACTTTCGAGCGCTGGGAGATCGAGCCCTGGTTTGCGCGCAGTGAAGCAGAGACGCTGGGGCTGCGCAGCAGTTACGCGGAGCCCCAGCGGCTGGGCGTGGATCGCTGGCTGGCGATGCTTGCCGCCTGGTACCCGCGCCGAGCGCGCGTTATGGTCGTTGATGCCGGGTCGGCGTTGACGGTTGATATTGTCGCCGCAAACGGGCAGCACGAGGGCGGTTACATCATGCCCGGACTGGCTCTGATGCAGCGCGCGCTGGTGCGCGACACCCAGCGGGTGCGCTTCGAGCAGGGCCTTGCCGGCAAGCTTGCGCCCGGGCACAGCACCGCGGAAGCGGTGGCGCACGGGGCTGCTCTGGCGCAGTGTGGTGCCGTAAGACTCGCGCTGGACACTGCGACGCGGGCGGGTGGGCCGGCACCATCCGTGATCGTCTCGGGTGGCGATGGGCCTGCGCTAGTCGCCCAGCTGGATCTTGACGTCGCGTTTTGCCAAGACCTCGTGTTCGACGGGCTCGCCCTGGTGGCTGGAGCGGCCCATACCGGCGCGCATCAGCTTGAGTGACTGCGTCGACAGCGCGAAATTGTGCGGTGCAGGATTGCAATGCGCGCCGCTGTCTGTTCCAATTGCCGTCCTCGCCCGGCACGCCTGAGGGTCTTACTCAGACGCCCCGGGCAGGCTGTCTGTTAAACGAAAGGCAGCCTTCAAGTGGTAAAGGTAGTGGTTTGCCGGGAGTTGGAGTCAGGCGGCAGGTTCGGTCTCTCCGGTATTCGTGCAAATGCCCATCGGGTTTGGCTGGCGTAGCTCAGTAGGTAGAGCAGCTGATTTGTAATCAGCCGGTCGGGGGTTCGATTCCTCTCGCCAGCTCCATTCTTGAGGGGTCCTTTAAGGGCTGTGAGGGCGACTGTCATCTCTGTTCCAAGGGCGCGACGCCTGTCATGTATCCTCCTCCTGTCAGTCCTAACAGCTTCCTGCAGTAGTGTCGGGCCGACGCCGGTGTCCGCCTGTGAAGCCCGGGAAAAGAACCTTGCAGATGACGACCGCGAGGTATCGTATGTTCAGTACCGGCCGGAGGAGCCCGCTGATCGCGCTGTGATCATTCTGCCGCCAACGGGTGGCACGACCTTCCTTGAATCCCGCTATGCTGCCACATTCTGCCAGGGTGGCTTCAATGTTTATGTCCTGAAAGGCTGGACCGGGATGTCGGAGACCTCGCTGGAGCTGTCCATCCACGACCGTCTTTTTGCCAGAGCGCAGGGGGCAATTGAGCTATCTATTCGTGAGACGCCTGAGCGCTTTATCGGTTTGCTTGGCACAAGTGTTGGCGGCCTGCATGTGGCGACCGCGCTGGGGCGCACGGAGAGAGTCTCTGCGGGATTTCTGATCGCTGCCGGTGCTCCGGTCAGCGACGTGATAGCGCAGACAAGCCAGGGCACGCTCAAGACGCTGCGTGAAAAGCGCATGCAGGAGTACGGTTTCAGGGATGAGGCGGCTTACGCTGAAGCGCTGGCCTCCGAGTTCAGCTGGGAGCCCTTTGAGCGCACGGCCGAGGCCCGCAGGAAGCCGCTGGGCATGGTTCTGGTGCCGGGCGACAAGGCCGTGCCTACGCACCTGCAGGAGCGTTTGCGAGATGCCTGGCGTCCAGACGTGGAATACCGGGTGCGCGGCTTTCCCGTCGGGGCACACATGGTCGGGATTCTGCAGGCCTGGTGGTCGCATGATCGGAATATTCTGGCGTTTTTCACCGGTGCGGCTGACGTGGAGCCGAGGTAGCCCGCTGGATGCTTGCGACGCCGTCGCGACCGGCGCGCTGCTTTGCACCGATGATACATGCATAAAGCGGTTGACAAGCCGGTACGCGGTCAGGACAATGTGCCGCCTTCCGGAGGGGTTCCCGAGTGGCCAAAGGGATCAGACTGTAAATCTGACGCGAAAGCTTCGGTGGTTCGAATCCACCCCCCTCCACCAGACGTTGAAAGCCACGATAAGAGGTCGCGGCAGAGTGTTGTAAGGAAGTGAAATTGCTGGACGGGGTGGGTTCGAAGCACAAGGTTCGACGGAGGCGCGAAGCGCCGAAGAGCGCCGCCACAGGCGGCGACCCGGAGGGTGAGGGCCGAAGGTCCGAATAATCCACCCCCCTCCACCAGACGTTGAAAGCCACGATAAGAGATCGCGGCAGAGTATGTAGGGAAGGGATCACGGCAGACCGGCGCCTGATCCAGTGGCGAGCGAATTGATCAACGTGGCGGGTATAGTTCAAAGGTAGAACCTCAGCCTTCCAAGCTGATGATGCGGGTTCGATTCCCGCTACCCGCTCCAGGTCCAGTTGGCAGGGTTGTACGCTCATATA
>LFIK01005325.1_pt1 | contig 10354 bp, 8 predicted proteins | sample 643401 | NCBI WGS metagenome assembly LFIK01 (sample SAMN03777447, study PRJNA286221) | soda lake metagenome | biome: soda lake; feature: Kulunda steppe; material: water; isolation source: sample T5-Br brine of Lake Tanatar-5 | place: Russia: Kulunda steppe | collected 2010-07
CCGCCGGCCCCGGCAAGCACGGGACAGGCGACAGGGCAATGCCATTGTTAAATTCATCGGTTGGCCAAGCGAACAACCCTCCGGGTTGACTCCATGAATTGCGCAATGGTATTGCGCGTAAGCCGGTGGATCGTAGCTGCCGCCCCCGGCAAGCACGGGACAGGCGTGAGGCGGTGGACCGTGGGTCATTCGTTCACGTCCAAACGTCCGTCCACGCCCTTACGGGCGCGGCTACGGGGACGGCGTAGCCCGAAAGAAAAAGCCGCGATGCAGGCCGTCGGTGCGAGGATCCGTGATACGGTGCTTGCCCCTTTCACGAGACCTCCGTTTATTGTAAACCCTTGTGATTACTTTCCGGCAATGACCACTTTAAGAAATTCAACATCGCTGAGCCCCTGGCCGTTTTCCTTTCGGGTCAAACTTCTGTTGTGGGAGGTGTGTTGGGCGGTTTTTTGCCGATGGACGCCGAAGCCGTGTAACCGTTGGCGGCTGTTTTGGCTACGCGGCTTTGGGACCAGGATTACAGGGAGGCCTTTTGTTCATCAGCGGGCTCGCATTGCGGTTCCGTGGCACGTGACTTTGTTCGACCGGGCGTGTGTGGGAGATCGAGCAAACCTTTACTCGCTGGGCGAGATTACCTTGAAGGAGGGCTGTATCGTCGCGCAGGAGGCCTATTTATGCACTGGCTATCATGATCTCTCTTTGCCGGGAAAACCTCTCATCACCGCACCGATTGTGGTGGAGGAAGATGCGTTTGTCGGAGCGCGCGCTTTCGTTTTAATGGGGTTGCGAATCGGGAGAGGGGCTGTCGTGGGAGCCTGCGCGGTGGTTGCACGCGAAGTGGGACCTGGGAAAACGGTGACAGGAAACCCGGCTCGGGAAGTTCGCCGTCATCAAGAATAGGGTGGCTTTTTTGCCCAACTCGGAAAATCTGACTGGAGCTATGAAACGTTCAGGAACGGTAACTTCCTTCAAGGATGAAGGCGGCAATCTTCCCCAAAAGCGAGGAACAGTTCCTGTCACCGTACTGATCCCAGTAAAGAACGAAGTCCGGAATTTGCCGCGCGCCCTGGGTTCCGTGCGTTGGGCGGACGAAGTCTGGGTGGTCGATTCGAACTCGACGGACGATTCGGTTCGGATCGCCGAAAGCGAGGGAGCCAAGGTGGTGCAATTTGACTTTTCCGGGACTTGGCCAAAAAAGAAAAATTGGTCGCTCGAAACGCTCGATTTCGCCAATGAGTGGGTTTTCATTCTCGACGCCGACGAAGAGTTGCCGCCTGAAGCGGAGGCGGAATTTCGGGCGATTGTCACCGATCCGGTGCATCCGGTGGACGGTTACTGGATCAATCGGCGTTTCGTATTTATGAAGCGATGGATGCGCCATGCGTATTATCCAAACTGGAATCTTCGATTGTTTCGTCATCAACGTGGGCGCTATGAGAAACTCACGGAAGCGGCAACCGACAGTGGGGATAACGAAGTCCACGAACACCTGGTGGTCGAGGGGAAGACCGGGAAACTCGTCGTGGAGATGAACCATTATCCTTACCCGGATGTCGCCACTTTTGTGGAGAAGCACAACCGGTATTCGAGTTGGGAAGCCCATGTGATGGTGAATCCCGCGCCAAAGAAAAACAGGCTCCAGTTGAAGGAGGCTAAGTATCGGAGGGCCTTGCGCCGGCTTTCGCTCTACCTGCCGTTTCGCCCGTTTCTGCGTTTTTGCTACGTGTATTGTTTTCAGCGGGGCTTTCTCGATGGGCGCGAAGGGTGGTATTTTGCCAGGCTGCATGCATACTACGAGTTCTTGAGCGTGGCCAAGGCGTATGAACTGCGGTCGGGAGAGCGTCGGAAAGACTGATGAAGATGCGTGCGGATGGGGTGGATACCGTCTCGGTTTGCGGATTGCGTTTCGCTTCCGGAGAGGTCGAGGTTTTGAAGAACGCCGCCTTGGAAATGCGGGGATTGGTGACGGCGCCATCAGCGCCTTGTCTGACGCTCGCCGCGAAAGATGCTCGTTATGCGGCGGATCTCTCCGCGAGCGTATTGGTGATTCCTGACAGTGGGGCGATGGTCCTGATGTGGCGACTGGCCGGAGGAGGGGCGCTACGAAGGGTATCCGGGCTGGCATTCCTCCAGGCGATTCTGGGAGATGAGCGCGTTCGCCAACCCAATGCGTTGTTTCTGGTCGATCCGTCCGAAGAGGAAAGTCGGCGAAACCGGGAATTCCTCGCCACAATGGGGATTTCGTTAAAATCCTCCCACCAGTATGTCGCTCCCGCGTATCCCCGGGGAGATGTGCGCGACGAGCGATTGCTGCAGGTGCTTCGCCGGGTCTCGCCGCGCTATGTGCTGATCAATCTGGGCGGAGGTGTGCAGGAACGCCTCGGGGCCTGGTTGCAGGCAAATTGGAACCGCGAAGGAGAAGGGGGAGGGATACCCACGTTGATTTGCACGGGCGCGGCCATCGCGTTTCTAACGGGCAAACAGGTGCGGATACCGGCCTGGGCGGACCGGCTTTACCTGGGGTGGGCCGTTCGCTGTTTCTCGCGGCCGGACCTCTACGTTCCGCGATACTTCGGATCGGCACCCGTTCTTTACCAAACCTGGTGTTCCGCCCGTGCGGCAAGGCGCGAAGGCACACCCTCGAGCTAGCGGACCGACGAATGATCGTTTCGGTTCCGGGCCGCATCCTTGCATCGAAGACTTGAACCTAAATCCGGCAATTGGATTGGCCGCGAAAAGGCGCAAAAGGCGCAAAATTAAAGAGAAGAGAAAGAAATTTCCATCGCATAATATACCGCCTATCAGGCCTCCATTACCTCTTGCATAAGTTTCTTTTTTTGCGTCTTTTGTGCTTTTTCGCGGCTATTAACTGTTTTTTTAGGTAGAAAAGCGCTGGATTGCCGCGTCGTTCCTCCTCGCAATGACACGGGGTAAAGGTATGGGCGGTGGAAGAGAGCGGTCAATACGCCGTCCGGGGAGGAAGGAAGATGTGAGCAACTGTTTTGCAGGCGATGTAACAGTCGAGTTTAAGGGACCAGTGGTTCACGTAGTGCAAATCGTGATGCACTCGACGGGCGATCTGTTCCGGGGTGGTGATTTCTCCGCGAAACCCGCGAATCTGCGCGTAGCCTGTGATGCCGGGTTTAACAAAGTGACGCGTGCGGTAGGCTTTCATTTCCAGTTCGAACACTTCGTCGTGCGTCGTCAGATGCGGACGAGGTCCAATGACGCTCATTTCCCCGCGGAGAACGTTGAGAAACTGGGGGATTTCGTCCAGCGACGTTCTTCGGAGAAAGCGGCCGAAATGGAAAATCCGCCGGTCGTCGGCGGTGGCTTGAGTGGCTTCGTCGTCTGCTCGCCCGGAGTCGAGCATAGTGCGGAACTTTAGAATTTGGAACGATTTGCGATCCATTCCGTACCGGGTCTGGTGAAAAAAGATCGGGCCGGGCGCCTGGATTCGTTGCACCATCCAGACGAGCAGCGTCAGGGGAGGAAGCAAAAACAAAACGACCGGCAGGCTGATGGCGATATCGAAGAAACGTTTTAAAAACTGGTTTATGGGATTCTGCAACGGTTCGTGAACGAAGGCGAGGAAGTGAAAGTCCCCGTCTTCGATATGTCTGGCCGGTTCCTCAAACGTATCCTGTTGGTGGAGGTAGATCTGGGCTCGGATGCCCAGCCGGTGGCAATTATCCACCGCTTGTTGATATTCAGGGCTATCGAAATCGCGCCCGTAAAAAAGGACGCGATCGGTCCCCGCCTTCAGGACCGCGCCGGGCTTTCTCAGGGATTCAAACGTTCCCTGGTGTTGGAAAGGGAGCTCTTTTTCTTCCTGGGGGTCGCCGTAATAGCCGGAAAAATCGATTCCGAAGTAGCGACAACGCGCGGCGTATTCGATCAGCGCCGAGGGCAAAGGGCCTTTCCCCGCCAGGATGGCTTTGGCGGGGATGCGCCGCGCAAAGATTCTTCTGAGCCAGATCGGCCCCCAGAGGATCAAGAGAGTATTCAGGGGGAAGCTTACCAGGAGAAAGCAACCGAGAAAGGCGCGGCTCGTGGCGATATCCTGTAAAAGAAAATAAATAACCGTGAAGGCCACGCCCTGAATGACGGCAAAACGTCCGGCCATTACGATCGCTTCAAAAGGGGCCGGGTGGAACGATTTTCGCAGCAGGTCGACCCAGGAGGAGTTTAAATATAAAGCGGCCCCAACAACCCCTATTAGGTAAATTTCGATCCGGGCATTTTGGGTCAGGAGCAAAAGGCCCGTGCTCTCGAAGGCGGTTCTCAAAAGGAAAATCACGAAGAACGCCGTGATGAGGAGCACTCCGACAAAAAGCTGCTTCTGCGCTGTGAGTTGATACCGGATCATTTTGGGCGGATCGACCAAACGTCATCAAGGGCTCGCGATCGGAAGCCTCGGAGGATCGGGCGGGCCGACGGGGATGTCGACGATCGGTCCCGGTCCGGTGGGGGACTCTCCGGGGCGGCGCCCGAGGTATTCGCGGGGCACTTCTCCGATGAGCGAAAACTGTCCGATGCGCAAATTTTCACCCGAATCGTCGCCGACGACGCGGACGAGGATGTAGCGCGCCTGGGAATCCGGCAAGGGAATGCGGGCAAAAGAGGCGGGGGTATCCAGTTCCACCCGGCCGTCGGGCGCTCGTGTTTCAAAATACCCCGATGGCACCGAGAGAAAGGTGGTTTCCTGGTTGGTTACTTCGATCAATGCTTCCGGGACGTTTTCGTAGAGATGGACGTCGATTGTACCGGCCATTTCATTCATGGCAATTGAGGCCCGGGTGAGAGGATAGGCGGCTGAAAGTTGGACGAGGAACAATCCATCGCCCGATTCGGCCGGGAACTCGTATTCGGTTCCCGGATCGTCGTCGATGATCAGGTAAGCATCCTCCGGACGGCCGGACCCGACGTGAGAGACGCGTCCCCCTGATGAGAGCCGGGCGAGATCGAGCTCTACCCGGGTGGAGGCATCGTCGGCCGTATCCCATTCCTCCACGGGAGGGATTTCGGTGCGGAAATCCTTCACGGTCAGGTCTCCGGTTAAGGAAATCGGTCCCGCCTCACCGGGGGTGTGGACGAGCAGCTGGATCAGGACAAAGGAGGTCTCCTCGAGTGGGAAGTTGACCTCGACCGTTTCACGTCCGGCGAAATTGATTTCACTCCCAAGCTGACGCCATCTTGCGCTGTCTGGGGGATGCAGGGCATCGCCGGCAAAAAGGCGCAGGTTTCCCGCCGCGCCTCGAGGGCGAAAGGCGAAGCTATCCACCCGGTAGAAGTCCTGAAGGTCGAGGAGCAGGCTATGTTCGCCCGTCGGCAGGTTCGCGGTTGCCGTGGGATCGCCGGCGACAATGTTTCCCAACGCCCCTTCGGCGCCGGGCGAAATCTCCTGCCAGTCGCCTGCTCCGGAAACATGGAGCAGATGGACGTTCATGTCGGGGCCCGCCAAATTCTTCGGTTGAGCGAGGGCTTTGTCCCAAGACAGTGGTGGAACCGAGGCAAGCGAACGAGATCCGGTCTCCTCATTTGCCGCAGATATTGGCTGAATCGCTGCGATCAGGGCAACCGTGAGGAATATCAGTTTCATTAAGTTTGATCTTGCTATGAATGTAAAAATTATGTCAAGTCTGTGTTCGGGATTCACCGATCAGTTTTTGCCATTCTCTTTTCTCTTTGATCTCCCTTGGTGTGCCACGTTCTATTTTCACTCATTACCTGACCCGATCACTTTCTTCTTTGCCTCATAGCATTGTCGCAAGATGGTTTCGGGTTGGTGGGGCTTGTATGCCCTCGGGAGGAGCGGGGTATGTTCGAAAAGGTTTTGTCGTGGCGACTATCGTTTCAATCTGTTTCTCGGCAAGAACCTTTGCGCAGGGCGATAACCTTCGTTTCGGGGATTTTACCCTGGATTTGAAAGGAACGATGGGGCAGAGCTATGACTCGAACATCGGCCGGGCGCCGGATAACGAGCAGGCGGATTGGATCACTCGCGTCGGCCTGGGATTGTCGGGCGACCTCGAATTGACCGAGATCAACCGGATTCGTCTCCGCCTTGGCTTGGAGTATCGAAAATATTGGCGCAATCCGGAACTCGATTCGCATCGGAATTTTCTTATTCTCTCGCCCGACACCGAGATCGCTTTTCTGGCTCAGGCCGGCAATTTCTCCTTTCGCATTTTCGATAACCTGACCTTTGAAACGGATCCGGAAGACCGGCGTTTCATCGATCCCGACACGGGTGAAATCGACGTCAGAGTCCTTGCTTTTAACCGTTTTCGGAACTTGGCGGGGGTCGAAGGGGCCTGGCAAATCAATCCGTTTTGGAACGCAACCATGGGTGTTTCGCGGTTGGACGTGGTGCCCTTGGACAGCGAGTTTCGCGATCTCCAGCGCAACACGCATACGGTGTCCGCGGGGCTGAATCACCATTTGGCGGCAAACATGGATGTCGGGATATGGACGAAATATTCGGAAACCCGTTGGAGAACCGACTTTCAACCGGACAGCGACGCTGTGGCGTTCGGAGGGGTCGTCCGTTGGCAACCGACGCAGATGATCGAAACCGAAACGTTGGTCGGCTGGACCCGGCGACGTTTCGATGCGGTGGCCGGAAACCAGGACGAGACGCGCACGGCGGATGGCATCACCGGCAACTTCACGGTGCGCCACTTCGTGAATCCCGTGGTGGAGCATGCGTTGACTTACCGGAGAGATATCATCCTCGGGGCCGTCTCCAATGCAATCGAAGTGCAGTCGGTTGATTATGATGTGAAATATTCAGGTTACGACCGCAGTAGCGTCGATTTTGGTGTCGGGTGGTATGAGGGAGTGGAAACGGGACGCCAGCAGCCTGAACGCTTTGACCGCTGGATCTTTCGAGCCGGGTTCGGGTATGACCTTTCGTCCCAACTCGATTTCCGCTTGAGCTTTGAGCATTCGTTTCGAAATTCCTCCATCGAGGACCGGGATTTTTCTCGGAACCTCGCAACCGTCATGCTCTCTTACGATTTCTGAGGTTCGAGTCTGCGATGATTCAGTTTTCCGAGTTTTTAGCACTGCTTTGGCGGTGGGGCAGACGTTCGCCCTTCGATGTTTCGGGGAGTTTGCGGAGCTGTCTGAGGGTGGCCGTATTCGGTCTCAGCCTTTTCTGCCTGTGTTCCAGTATCTCGATGGCGGATACGCCCCCTGCCGTGGTTGGCAGTCACATGGATCTGCTGGACGATCAACGGGCTCTCCGGGTGGGAGACCGGATGAATTACTGGGTTGTCGAAGAACGCGAGGCGCCTCAGCCCATCTTTGTCGATGCCCGGGGAGAGGTCGACCTTCCCCTGATTGGTGCGGTTTCCGCTCAGGGAAAGACCTTGCGCGGTCTGGCGCACGAAATCAAGGAACGGCTCGAAGTGGATTTCTTTCACCGGGCGACCGTAATGCTTCGATTTCAACAAGCCGAACATTCCCGCGGCCAGGTCGATGTAGCCGGGGCTGTTCGTCGTCCGAGGGGTTATCCGATTCCCACCGACCAGATTTTAACCGTTTCCGGAGCGATCACTTTGGCGGGAGGCATGGCCGAGGATGCCAACCCTACGGAAGTGACGTTGGTCCGTCGCGGCGCGGATTCGGGCAGCCCTGACGAAGAAGTGCGCCAGATCGTGAATGTGCGGGAGATCTTGGATGCGGGCGACTTCGAACAGGATGTCCCGGTTCAGGACGGCGATTTGATCGTCGTTTCACGACGCCAGGAAAGGAGCGGCGGGACGGTGTATGTCGTCGGAGGTGTCAATTCGCCGGGGATCCTGGACGTGCCGGCGGACGGGAGTTTGACCGTCAGTAAAGCCATCCTTCAACGGGGCGGCTTCAATCGTTTCGCCCGGAAGCAAAACGTGAAGCTCCTCAGTGGTGACAGCTCCCTCCCGAACGATCAGCGCACGCAAATCGTGAACGTGGGGGAAATCCTGGAGAAAGGTTTGCGGGAAAAGGATCCCGTGGTGAAACCAAACGATATCATTCGAGTGGAGGAACGGATCATTGCCTTCTAAGCAGAACAAGCCGCGTAAAGAAGTCAGCTTCGATGACGACGTTTCCTCCCTGGACTGGGGGGAGCGATACTTTCGCCTCTATTTCGAGAGCAAGCGGATGTTGGCGGCCTGGTGGTGGCTCCTGTTGTTGGCGGTTTGCGGCGGCGTTGGTTGGCAGGCTTACCAGGAATTGAACCGGGACCCGGTTTATGTTTCGGAAGCGGAGATGATTGTCAGCGGGCGTTTTTCCCTGCCGGACAGTGTCTACCGCGAGGAGTTGTCGAATTTTTTCGGGACGCAAATGACGCTGATGAGAAGTCAGCGGGTGAGGGAGATGGCTCATGAAAGGGTTGCCACGCTTCATCCGGATATCCAGCGCGGCTGGGTTCGTCTCACCGTGGAGCAACGGCAGCAAGCGTCGATTTTCCGATTGCGGGTGGAAGGGGAAGAGGCGGAATACGTCCGCGCCTACCTGGATGCCATTATGGAGGAATACCAGAATTTCCGCCGTGAGATGCGTTCCGAAACCTCGGAAAGCACCCTCCTTGCCGTCACGCAACAACTCACTCGTTTGGAGGAAGAAATCGACCGGCAGGAAGAGGCGGTCGTCGATTTCCAGAAGGCGAACAACCTGGTTTTTTTGAAAGAGCAGGACACATCGACGGGATCTCACCTGGCGGGGTTGACCAACCAGCAGGCTGAATTGAAAAACCAACTGCTGATCCTCGAAAACCTGGGGATGGATGAGGTTGCGGAATGGGAGGGCTCCGTATCATCGAATGGCAATGTTTCATCTCTGGTGGGCGCCAACAATATCGAAGCCTATAATGACGCGCTCGCGCGTGCCGCCAAACTGAAGGCCGAGCGCGATGAATTCTCCGTTTACCTCAAGCCTCGCCATCCGAAGATCATCGATCTGGAGATGGACCTCGAACGGACCCGGAACCTGATTGAGGTCCTGGAGCGCCAGGCTTTGGCCTCCCTGGACGACCGGCGAAATCTTCTTCGCCGCCAGATCCGCAATCTCGATCCGGTGATCTCGCAGTGGGAAAGCATCGCCCTCGATATCAGTCGAAAAAGCGCGGAGTTCGAGCGATTGAATTACCGGTTGAACCGTTCGCGCGGAACTTATCAGCGCCTTCTCGATTCCGTCCAGGCGATCGAAAGCAATCAGCAACTCGAACAGGAGACGGTGGGCGTTTTAGAGAATGCGTCCGTTGCAGTGAGCGTCTCGCCATCCGTTGGCCGGAAAATGGCGGAGGGGGCTGCCGGGGGCTTGCTCGGAGGGATTTTTATTCTCATGGGAATCGCACTTTTTGATGTCCGGGTTAGGACCTCGGAGGACCTCTTGAAGCGGTTCGACTTCCCCATGCTCGGGGTAATTCCGGAGGAAACGCGCAACAAAGGGGGCAAAGTCGATCTTTTGGACGTCAAAGATCCTCGGCGCCGGTTTTTCGAGGCGTGCCGCTCGGTTCGTTCCGCCCTCTATCTCCAGGAATTGGAGAATAAGGAGAAAACGCCGCAATGTTTTGTGGTGACCAGCTCGATCCCCGGGGAGGGGAAGTCGACGATTACCGCCAATTTGGGAGTGGTGTTCGCGCTTGCCGATAAACGAGTGCTACTGGTGGACGCGGATTTTCGGAAGGGGGAAATGCGAAAGATTTTCTCTTTGGAGAAAATGAAGGGTTTAAGCGATGGACTTCGTGACGGGGAGCCTTTTGAAAATATCGTGTGTTCCACTGGTATCGAAAATTTGGACTTCGTTGGGCACGGCAAAACGGTGGAAACGCCGGGCGAATGGCTTCTCGACGGAAAAATCGACGAGTTTATCGAGTGGGCGAAAGAGCGGTATGATTTCATCTTCTTCGACTCGCCGCCTCTGCTGGCCGTGGATGATGCCCTCGGTTTGGCGGGTAAGATCGACTCGATTCTTTTTGTGGTTCGAGCGAACCTGGTTTCCGGTAAACAAGTGCAAACCTCGCTCGATCGTCTGGACAGCCGGGTATCGAAGGTCAGTGGGTTTGTGTTTAACTGTGCTGAAGTAGGAGGCCTGGACTATTACTACTATTACAAAAACTACGATAGCTATTACAGCTAGTGCGCCGAGAAATGAATCGTTTTCCCTTCCCCAAGCCTTTGCCGTCTCTCCCTGCCATTGCGGGAGAGGCTCAGCCGACCGAAGCAATCCACACGGTTGATTTCGGGCCGCATCCATGTGAAATCCCAGACTTGAAAGGCGCTGGATTGCCGCGTCGTTCCTCCTCGCAATGACAAGGCTTGAAAGGCCCTGGATTGCCGCGTCGTTCCTCCTCGCAATGACA
>LFIK01005327.1_pt1 | contig 10348 bp, 9 predicted proteins | sample 643401 | NCBI WGS metagenome assembly LFIK01 (sample SAMN03777447, study PRJNA286221) | soda lake metagenome | biome: soda lake; feature: Kulunda steppe; material: water; isolation source: sample T5-Br brine of Lake Tanatar-5 | place: Russia: Kulunda steppe | collected 2010-07
ATCAACGAGATCGGCTACGACGTCGAGGAGCTCGAGCTCCTGCGGGAGGACGGCGGACAGACCCGGCTGAAGCTCCGCACCTCCGTGCTCGAGCCCGGTCGTTACCAACGGCTGCTGCGTGGCATGACCGGGCTCGACGCGCAGGACCTCCAGGCGCGCGTGCTGCTCAACGACATCCGCAACTTCGGCGCGTGGCTCGCGGACAGCGAGGGGAGCGCACCCGAGGAGGGGGTGGTCGCGCGGCGCTGGCTGGAGCGTTCGTTCGAGCCGACGGTCGCGCTCGTCCCGCACGAGCTGCGTGGACGGCGGCAGGCGCCACAGATCTTCGTCGAGGTCCTCGAGCACTGGCAGCGCTGGTCGGCGGAGCTCGGTGTCGACCTCGACCTGTTCGACGCAGCGCGTCGCTACGTCGACGAGGTCCTCACCGGCGCTGAGGACGAGCAGCTCGTCGGCGCATCCGACTGACACGACGCCGCGGCGCTCCGGCTCAGATCCCGAGGGCCTCCGCGAGGAACGGGCGCACGATCGCCGCGAGCTCCGCCGGCCGCTCCTGGTGCGGGACGTGGCCGCAGTCGGGCAGGAGCTGGAAGCGTCCGGTCGGCATCGTCGCCGCGACCCAGCGGCCCCAGCGCGGCGCGATCGTGCGGTCCTGCGCGCCGGTCACGACGAGCGCGGGGACGTGCACGCTGCGCAGCACCCGCCGCAGGTCCGGCGGCGGCTCCGCCGTCATGACCTCCCACAGCCCGCGCGACCAGCCCTCGACGCGCATCAGGTCCGCGTAGGCGGCGAGGTCGTCGTCGGTCGCCCGCGTCGGGTCGGCCCATGAGCGTGTGACCCGCTCGCGCGTCACCTCGCCCGCGACGCGCTCGACGGCACGAGGTGCGATGCGGCGCAGCGGTGCGGAGTTGAGCAGCGGCCGCAGGCGTGGTGGTGCGCCGACGTCGCCGGTGATCGCGGGGGCGAGCAGGACGAGCGCGCGCACCCGCTCGGGCGCCTGCGCGTACATCTCGAGCACGTTCGTCCCGCCCGCCGACGCACCGACGAGCACCGCACGGTCGACCCCGAGCGAATCGAGCAGCGACCAGCCGAGCCGTGCGGTCGCGGTGCGCGTGTACGGGTTGTCCGTCCGCATGTCACGCACCGGTCGCTCCGTGAGCCCGAAGCCGGGCCGGTCCCACGCGATGAGTCGATGGTCGTCAGCGAGCAGCGGGACGAGGCGGTCCCACACAGGGGTCGACCCGTAGAAGTGGTGGGACAGCAGCAGCGCCGGCGCGTCGTCGTGGCCGTGCACCTCGTGGTGGACCTCGACGCCGTCGACACGCACGAAGCGGCTCGATGGTCGTGCGAGCTCGCGGCGCGGCAGCCGGTCCGCGGCGGTCGTCTCGGGCAGCAGCATCGGCGCACCGGCGAGCCCTCCCGCGAGCGTCGCCAGCGCGATCGCGGCGGTCCGGAGCCGACGTCCTCCGCCGCCTCCGCGGCTCATCGTGCGCTCCGCAGCGCGGGGGCCGGGGGAGCGGTGGTCGGTAGGCTCGCGGCATGGACGCACGCGGAGCAGCCGACCCGAGCGACGACCGGGCCGGTGGCCCGGCCGAGCGCCACGTGCTCGTGGCCGTCGCCTGGCCCTACGCCAACGGCTCGCTGCATCTCGGTCACCTCGCAGGGGCGTACCTGCCCGCCGACATCTTCGCCCGCTACCACCGCATCGCGGGCAGCCGCGTCCTCATGGTCTCCGGCTCGGACGGCCACGGGACCCCCATCACGGTCCGCGCCGAGCAGGAGTCAACCACGCCCCGCGAGGTCGTGGAGCGCTTCCACCCTGAGTTCCTGCGCTACTGGGACGAGCTCGGCATCTCCTTCGACCTGTTCACGACGACCTTGACCGAGAACCACGCGGCGACCACGCAGGAGGTGCTGCGTGGACTGCATGCCAACGGGCTGCTCGAGGCGCGCACGACGCTGCAGCCGTTCGACCCGGTCGCGCAGCGCTTCCTCCCCGACCGCTACGTCGAGGGCACGTGCCCGCGCTGCGGCTCGGACGGTGCGCGCGGTGATCAGTGCGACGCGTGCGGTGCGACGCTCGACCCGACCGATCTCGTCGAGCCGCGCTCGAAGCTGACGGGCGCGACGCCCGAGCAGCGGGAGACCGAGCACTTCTTCTTCCTCCTGCCGAAGCTCGGTGCACGGATGCTCGAGTGGCTCGAGTCGCGGGAGGGATGGCGTCCCCACGTCATCAACTGGGCGCTCGGGTTCGTGCGCGAGGGGTTCCAGGACCGTGCGATCACGCGCGACATCGACTGGGGGGTCCAGCTGCCCGACGACGTCACGCTCGACGGAGCGGAGGGCAAGCGGATCTACGTCTGGTTCGACGCGGTCATCGGCTACCTGTCGGCGTCGCGCGAGTGGGCGCAGCGCAGCGGCGACCCGGAGGCGTGGCGCGCGTGGTGGGAGGACCCCGCCGCGGAGTCCTACTACTTCATCGGGAAGGACAACGTCCCGTTCCACGCCGTGTTCTGGCCCGCGCAGCTCATGGGCTCGGGTGATCTGAACCTCCCGACGAACGTGCCCGCCAACCAGTACGTCACGTTCAAGGGAGCGAAGGCGTCGAAGTCGCGTGGCGTCGGACGTTCGCTCCTCGACTACCTCGACGTCTACCAGCCCGACGCGCTCCGGTACGCCGTCGCCGCGCACCTCCCCGAGCAGGCCGACGTCGACCTGACCGAGGAGGACATCGTCCGGCGCATCAACGACGAGCTGGCCGCCGCGTGGGGCAACCTCGTCAACCGGGTGTTCGCGATGACCGTGAAGAACTTCGACGGCGTGATGCCGGAGGCCGGAGAGCTCGGCGACGCCGACCGTGCGCTGCTCGACACCGTCGACGCGGCGCTGGCCGACGCTGGCAAGGCGCTCGAGGCGGTCGAGCTGCGCAGGGCGCTGCGCCTCGCGCTCTCCGGAGCGCAGGAGGTCAACGCCTACCTCAACGAGATGGAGCCGTGGCGAACGGCGAAGACGGACCTCGCACGGACCGCCACGACGCTGCACGTGGCGCTGCAGGCCATCGCCGGGCTCACGGTCGCGTTCGCGCCGTTCACGCCGTTCTCGTCGGCGACGATCCACGGCTGGCTCGGGCTCGGGGGCGTCATCGAGGGCTCGGGCTGGCGACGTCCGGTCGTCGCGCCCGGAACGCGCCTCGGCGAGGCGTCGCCGCTCTTCGCGCGCGTCGAGCTGCCCGAGCCCGACGTCGAGGACGCGGCCGGCGCCTGATCAGCCGGCGCGACCGTGCGCCTGCAGATGCTCCCACGCGTCGCCGACGATCGTCGCGAGCTCGGGTCGGCGCGGCTCCCAGCCGAGCACCCGCTTCGCGCGCTCCGACGACGCGACGAGCACGGCAGGGTCGCCGGCGCGGCGCGGCTCGTCGACCGCGGGGACGGGCAGCCCCGTGACCTGCTCGGCGGTCGCGATCACCTCACGGACGCTGAACCCGGCGCCGTTCGCGAGGTTCGCGACGATGCGGCCGTCGCCCGTGCCCTCGGCCGCGTCACCGTCGCGGGAGGCGTCCGACGCCTCGTCGAGCGCCGAGAGGGCGAGCACGTGCGCGTCGGCGAGGTCCGCGACGTGGATGTAGTCGCGCACCGCCGTGCCGTCGGGGGTCGGGTAGTCGGTGCCGAACACGCGGATGTGCTCACGCATCCCCGACGCCGCCATGAGCACCAGCGGGATCAGATGCGTCTGGTGCTCGTCGTAGCGCTCGCCGTGCCGGCCCGTCGCACCGGCCGCGTTGAAGTAGCGCAGCGACGCGCTGCGAAGGCCGTGAAGCCGCCGGTACCACGCGAGCATCCGCTCCGACATCAGCTTCGACTCGCCGTAGGGGTTCGTCGGGTCGTTCGGGTGCTGCTCGTCGATCGGCACACGGACGGGCTCGCCGTAGGTCGCCGCGGTCGAGGAGAGGACGAAGCGCCCGACGTCGTGGCGCATGAGCACCTCGAGGAGGCGCGCCGTTCCGGAGGTGTTCGTCGCGAAGTAGGCCTCGGGCCGCTGCATCGAGTCGCCGACCTCGATGAGCGCCGCGAAGTGGAGGCACGCGTCGAAGCGTCCCTCCGCGACGACCGGACCGATCACGTCGGTGTCCGTGACGTCCGCCTGCACGAAGCGCACGTCGTCGGGGACCATCGTGCGCACACCGCGGCTGAGGTCGTCGACGACGGTGACGTCGTGACCCGCGTCGCGCAGCGCCGCGGCGGTCGTCGAGCCGATGAAGCCGGCGCCGCCGGTGACCATGACCCTCATCGTGTGGCTCCTCCGTCCGAGCTGTCGGTCTCCAGCCGGCGCAGCGCGCGCCGGAGGTCGTCGAGCCGCTCCTCGGCCGCGCGACGTGTGCCACCCGCGTGGTGCGGCGGCATGTCCACCATCAGGCGCTCGAGGTCGGCGATGTCACGGCGCAGCCGCTCAGCCGCGCCCTGCTGCTCGATGCTCACGACAGGAGCGTGCGCACGTCACCGACGATCACGATGGTGAGCAGCGTGACGGCGACGAGGATGAACAGCGAGTAGACGTAGCGGTGCTGGTAGTCGGCGAGCCACACGCGTCGCAGGCTCGAGACGGCCATGGCGATCGCCACGACGGAGAGCGCGAGCGAGAGCGGCGTCCCGAGGACGCCGAGCACCGCGATGACGGGCGCGCCGAACGGGATGATGATGTAGGTGATCGTGCAGCGCACCCCGGCGATGAGCATCGAGCCCTTCAGGTCGAACAGCGCCCGTGGCGATGCGTCCCCGATGAGCAGGAGCTGGCGGACGATCCGGTCCACGGCGGACCGCTGCGGCACCGCGGTCGACGTCTCCGCCCCGCCCGTCTCCAACGCCGCCTCCGTCCCGCGTCACCGTTCGGCCCGGGTCGCCGCCCGGACCGCTGCTCCGTCCAAGGTAGCCCTCAGGACTACGCTGGTGGACGGTCCGGGTGCTCCCACCGGGGACCATCCCCTCAGGACCGATGGAGCCGGCGCGTGCGGCCCTACCTCGAGCTGCTGCGGCGCCCAGGGGCGCTGAGCATCACCGTCGCTCACAGCCTCGGGCGCTTCACGCCGGGCATGATCCTCCTCGCGCTGATCCTGGCGCTCCGCGAAGGTGGCTACGCGTACGCCACCGTCGGGCTCGTGACCGGCGCGCACCAGCTCGGTGTCGCGTTCAGCTCACCGGTGACCGGACGCCTCGCCGACGTGCTCGGCCACCGCGAGGTCCTGCTGCCGACCGGCGTCCTGTACTTCGCGGGGACGGGCACGCTCGCGCTCGGCGTGCAGCAGGGCTGGGCGGGCGGCGCGCTCGTGCTGGCGGCGCTCGGGACCGGTCTCGTCTCCCCGCCGATGACGGCGTGCGCTCGCGCTGCGTACGGCGCCATGTTCGCCGGCCGCGAGCGGGAGCGTGCCTTCATCCTGAGCTCGTCGAACATCGAGCTCGGCTTCCTGCTCGGGCCGCTCCTCACGGTCGCGATCGCGACGACCCTCGGCGGACGCTTCGCCGTGGTGACCGCGGGCGCGGGGGTGCTGATCGGGGCGATCGTCTACGCGACCGGACCGCGCATCGAGGCCACGTCGGCGCGCGTCCCGGAGGAGGGCGCCTCCCGCTGGTCGGGCGGGGCGTTCGAGGTCCTGTCGTCGCGCGGGCTGCGCGCGATGGTCCTCGTGTACCTCGGGATCTCGTCGAGCTTCGGGCTGTTCGACATCTTCGCCGCCTCCGTCTCCGAGGCGGCTGGCAGGCCCGGCTTCGCGGGCATCATGATCTCGCTCATCGCCATCGCGAGCCTCACCGCCGGCTTCCTCTACGGCGCCCGCATCTGGCAGGGCACGCTGCGCGAGCGGATGCTGCGCATCACGCTCATGCTCGTCGGGGTCCAGCTGCTCCTCGCCGGTGCGGCCGGCGACCTCCGGCTGCTCGTCGGCGTGGTGCTCATCGCCGGCATGGTCGTCGGTCCGATGAACGTGAACGGGTTCCAGCTCGTCGACGACGTGTCGCCGCCACGCTCGCGTGCGGAGGCGCAGTCGTGGACGCAGGCCTCCATCTACCTCGGGAGCGCCATCGGCGGGGCGATCGGCGGGGTCGTCGTCGACGTCGCCGGCCCACGCGCGGTCGCGGTGGTCGCGGCGCTCGGCGTCTCCGTCGCGGTTCTCACCCTGCGCATCTCGCCGGCGCTGCGCGCGGGTGCGCAGCACAGCGCGGCCGTCGCGGTCGTGGTCAGGGACCCAGGTTCAGGAGCAGCCCGACCATGGCGCCGACGGGGACGAGCGCGATCGGGCCGATCCGTGTGAAGCGCAGCACGGCGAGCGCGCCGAGCGCGATGAGCGCGGCGGGAACGTCGGCGATGACGCGCTGACCGATCGTGAGCGCGACCGCGACCATCACGCCGACGACCGCGGCACCGAGTCCGCGCATCACCTGCCGTGCGACGGTGGAGCGCGACACGCGCGGCATGATGCGTCCGAGCAGCATCGCGAGCGGGAACGACGGCAGGAAGATCGCGACCGTCGTGACGACCGCACCGGCGCCACCCGCGAGCAGGTAGCCGATGGCGGTCGAGACGGTGAACAGCGGACCGGGCGTCATCTCCCCGATCACGATCGCCTCGAGCAGCTGCGCCGTGGTGAGCAGCCCCAGCCGGTCGACGAGCGACGTCTGGAGGTAGGCGACGAGCAGGTAGCCGCTGCCGAACAGCGTCACGCCGAAGCGGAGGAACCACCACCAGAGCTGCCACAGCCGCTGCGGGTCCGCGGCCGGCGGTGCACCGGCGGCGATCGTCCAGGGGGCGAGCGACGCGACGAGCAGCGCGACGCCGCTCGCGGTCGGCGGTGCGGCGCGCCGCAGAGCGCGCAGCCCGTCGGTGAGGCGTCGCCACGAGCGGTACGCGAGCCAGCCGAGCAGCGCACCGAGCGCGATCACGACGAGCTCGTCGATCCCGAGGAGCGATGCCACGAGCGCAGCGACGAGGATGACGCGCGTGCGCAGGTCGTCGGCCGCCCTCGGTGCGAGCGACACGATCGCCATCGCGATGATCGCGAGCACGACGGGCTGGATCCCGGCGAACGCCGCGTCGACCACCGGGAGATCACGGAAGCGCACCCACGCCCACGACAGCGCGAGGGTGACGAGCATCGCGGGCAGGATGAACGCGGTCCCGGCGGCGAGCACGCCCCGGTCGCCCTTCTGCACGTAGCCGACGTGCATCGTCATCTGCGTCGAGTTCGGGCCCGGCAGGAGGTTCGTCGCCGCCATCAGGTCGAGGAAGTGCTGGCGGTCGACCCAGCGGCGACGCTCGACGACCTCACGGTCCATCATCGCGATGTGGGCGACGGGACCGCCGAACGCGACCACGCCGAGCCGCGCGAACAGTCCGATCAGCTCCGGCCAGGTCGCGGACTCGGCGGCGTACTGCGGCTGGTGCGGCAGCGGCTGCGCGCGCGTCCCACCGGCCGCGTCCGTGCTCATCCCGCAGAGCCTGCAGCGCGTCGGGCGGCGGTGAGCACCGGGTCCCAGACGGGGGAGAACGGCGGCGCGTAGGCGAGGTCCATCTGGACGAGATCCTCGACGAGCATGCCGTTCCACAGGGCCGCGGCGAGCGTGTCGATGCGCTTGCCAGCGCCGGGGCCTCCGACGATCTGGCCGCCGAGCAGCCTGCCGGTGTCCTCCTCGACGACGAGCAGCACGGTCATGTCCGTGCCGTCGGGGTAGTAGTGGGCGCGCGTGCCCGCGGTGATGCTCGACGTGACGACGCGCAGCCCGGCGGCCTCCGCCTCGCGCACACCGAGGCCGGTCCGGGCGATCTCGAGGTCGTGGACCTTCGTGACCGCCGTGCCGAGCACGCCCGGGAAGCGGCCGTCCGCGCCGCCGAGGTTGAGCCCGGCGATGCGCCCCTGCTTGTTCGCGACCGTCCCGAGCGCGAACGAGACGGGGAGTCCCGACACGCGGTGGGTCGTCTCGGCGCAGTCGCCGGCGGCCCACACGCCGGGCACCGGCGTCGCCTGACGGTCGTCGGTGACGATGCCGCCGCTCGGTCCGACGGGGATGCCGGCGGCCTCGGCGAGCGCGCTGCGCGGACGCACCCCGGTGCCGAGCACGACGAGGTCGGCACCGATCGTCCCCTCGGGGGTCACGACCGCGCGCACCCAGCCGTCGTCGCCGGCCTCGATGCCGGTCAGGGGCGTGGCGAGCCGGAGATCGATGCCCATGGCGCGCATCGCGTCCGCGATGCGGTCGCCGAGCTCCGGCTCGAGCGTCGTCATCGGCTGGGGTGCCATGTCGATGAGCGTGACGTCGATGCCCTGCAGCTGCATCGCCTCCGCCATCTCGAGCCCGATGTAGCCGCCTCCCACGACGACGGCGCGACGCGGCGCGCGCGTGCGCATGGCGTCGAGGATGCGCTGGCCGTCGCCGAGCGTCTGCACGCCGAACACGCCGGGCGTGTCGAGCCCGTCGACGGGTGGTCGGACCTGCTGCGCGCCGGTCGCGATCAGCAGGTCGTCGTAGCTGAGGGTGAGGTCGGTCCCGGCGTCGAGGTCGCGCACGGTGACGGTCCGCGCGTCGGTGTCGATCGCGGTCGCCTCGTGGTGGAGCCGCACGTCGATGGCCTGCTTGTCGCGGAACACCTCGGCGCGACGCGCGATGAGGTCGTCCCGCTCGGCGATGAGGCCGGCGACCCAGTAGGGGATCCCGCAGGCCGCGTAGGAGGTGGTGTCGCCGCGCTCGACGACGGTGATCGCGAGCTCGTCCGGACCGAGCAGGCGCCTGGCCTGCGATGCGGCGGACATCCCGGCGGCGTCGCCGCCGATCACGAGCAGCGTTCGGGTCATGCGGGCACCTCCGTGGCGTCGGGCGTGGTCACGAGGTGAACGCCGCCCGACCCCCGGAGCATGCCCGACCCGCGAGCCGCCCGCAGGGCAGGTGTGCCGGTTCAGGCGGCGCGCCGGCTCCTGCCGCGTGCACCCGACCCGGAGCGCTGCCCGGACGACCCGCTGCGCTGCCCGGACCTCGGGGCCCGACCACCGCCCTTCCGGTTCCCCTTGGCCGACGGGCGACCCTGCGCCGGCCGGGGCCGGGAGAACCGCTCCGCGAGCTCGGGCGCACGGGCGGACGTCACCTGGGCGACGTCGACGGCGTGCAGCCCCTCCGGAAGGTCGAGCGAACGCTGGATCGCGGCCGTGTCCGCGTGCTGGGACGGGTCGACCAGCGTGACCACGACGCCCGTCGCGCCGGCCCGCCCGGTGCGACCCGAGCGGTGCTGGTAGTCCTTGTCCGAGCCGGCGAGGTCGTAGTGGATGACGAGCGCGACCGCGTCGACGTGGATGCCGCGGGCAGCGACGTCCGTCGCGACGAGGGTGGTCACCTCGCCGGAGCGGAAGCTCGCGAGCGCACGCTCGCGCTGGCCCTGCGAGCGGTCACCGTGGATCGCCGCGGCGGAGATCCCGTCCTGCTTGAGCTGCTTCACGAGCCGGTCGGCACCGTGCTTGGTGCGGGTGAACACGATCGCGGGGTCGACGGTGCGCAGCAGATCACCGGTGATGCGGCGGCGCGCGGCACGGTCTGCGCCCCAGAAGAGATGACGCACGTCACCCTTCGCGGACGCCTCCTCCTCGAGCGTGTGCCGGACGGGGTCGTGCTGGTAACGGCGGATGAGCGTGTCGACGTCACCGTCGAGCGTCGCGGAGAACAGCAGCGTCTGGCGCTCCTCCGACGTGCGGTCGAGCAGGCGCACGACCTCCGGGAGGAAGCCCATGTCCGCCATGCGGTCGGCCTCGTCGAGGACGACGACGTCGACGGCGGAGAGGTCCGCGGCACGGCGCTCGACGAGGTCGGCGAGGCGTCCCGGCGTCGCGACGATCACGTCGACGCCCTGGCGCAGGCGCGTCAGGTCCTTGTTGATGCTCGTGCCGCCGTAGACCGTCGCGACGCGCAGCCGCTGCGCACGCGCGAGCGGGAGGAGCGTCTCGGCGACCTGACCGGCGAGCTCGCGGGTCGGCAGCAGGATGAGCGCGCGCGGGCGGCCGTCGTCGGCACGCTGCGTGCGCAGCGCGACGGGGATGGCGAACGCGAGCGTCTTGCCCGAACCGGTCGGTGCCTTCACGCACACGTCGGCACCGCCGATCGAGTCGGCGAGCGTCATTGACTGGACGGCGAACGGTTCCGGGCGGTCCATCTCGATGAGTGTGCGGACGAGCCGCTCGGGCACGCCGAGCGCGGCGAACCCGCTGCTCGACACTGCTGCGGAGCGGTCCTCACGGACGGCCGGCGTGGGTCGGTTCTGGCGTCGGCGCGGATCACGGGCACGACGAGGACGGGGTGTGGACATGTGCAGCTCCTGCCCGCGC
>LFIK01005328.1_pt1 | contig 10347 bp, 19 predicted proteins | sample 643401 | NCBI WGS metagenome assembly LFIK01 (sample SAMN03777447, study PRJNA286221) | soda lake metagenome | biome: soda lake; feature: Kulunda steppe; material: water; isolation source: sample T5-Br brine of Lake Tanatar-5 | place: Russia: Kulunda steppe | collected 2010-07
CCTTCTGTGGTTTTACAGATTCAAAGACTGCATCTGCCATCACTTCATCCTACCCAGCAAAACTCTGTGAGCCGAGGCACCTGTCCCCCACGTCTACCATGCTCGCATTCCCCTCAGCGTCATCGCAATCACTACGTATGAGCATGTTTTCTTGTAATAATAACATAATTAAATTTACATGATTTATCTGAAATTTTTTGAGCGCGTCTAGGCGCTGTTTCAGTGAAAGAGGGTCACCGAGGCTTTGAAGCTTTTTGCAAAGAGGCTCTCCGAGGCTCCCCGAGGCTCGCCAAGGGCGAGCCTCGGCGAGTTGGGTGCCCATCCTTAATTATTCATCAAGACTATTTATACATATATGGCAAACTTTCCAACTTTTGGCTGGTCAAATACTGATGAAGACAATCTATTATTCATCAAGACTATTTAATACATATATGGCAAACTTTATCTAAATTAGGATTATGTTCAAATAGAGCCTGAAACAAAATCTTTCTATAATTAAAACTAAAACAAACTTATAGTTCTTTACAATTTAGAACTTATTCTTATCAAGAATTTAACTTTTCATGGTGATCAGCCAACGCTTGGCAACAATTCAAAATACCATCATCTTCATGACCATCATTGCCAACAGCAACAGCAAAAGACCGCAGCTGAGGAAGGAATTTGCTGTTCGCCCAGGCTGTTCCCCCCCCCCCTCCTCGGTGAGTCACTGGCTGCTGTTGCATTTCATCCAACTCAGTAGCCAAGGCACAGAGCATTTTTGTGCCAAACCACCTGCATTCACCTGTGATACAGGCCCTTGCAGAAATGAAAGCCTGGATCCATTGCGCTTTTGGGCGATGCAGCCTCTGCATTTGCAAAGTACCTGCCGTGAAGGAGAGAAATTGCACATGAAAACAGGGTAAATTTGCTGGACATGCACAGGCCCAAGCGTACTAATGAAGCAGCCTCAAATTTGCGAGGTACAGGCTTGACAGTTTCGCAGTCCCATGAGAGCACATGGGAGTGCTTTGGGCTCATGCACATTCAGCACGCACGGAGGTACGTCTTCCAAGCGGCCAGCGCGCCGCATGAGGTCCACTAGTTGTGTCATGGCGGCAAAGTGGTCAGGTGTGCGCTCCAGCAGCTGCTGGAAATGATAAATGGCACTGTCGTAGTGCTCCTGCAAAAGGTAGGGCACATGCAGTGTCCATGCGGGGCTGTTTGTGTTGACACAAAGTCATTCGGATCCTCCATGCCAGAGCTGTGTGCATCGACAACAAGTCACTTAGCTCCTCCATGCCACCCACTGTTCGCAGCCACCTTACCTTGGCCAAGCCATCTTGGACACTCACTCAGCCCACTTACCTTGTGGAACATGAGCTCAGCCAGCATGATGGCTGCCTCTTCATTGTCCGGGTCATGCTTCAGTAGGGTGACGCACTGCACTCACGTGCGTGCAGTCATACAGTGTGCATTGAGCAAGAGGCGTTGAGAAAACGTAGCACCTACATGAACGAATTTGACAGAGGTACAGCTTACTGCAAAGAACTCTGCCCATGCATGGCAGCAAGCTGCAGCTGAAAAAGCATAAGCTGTGCTGGATGTGCTCACAGCAACCTTCATGTCCAACAGAGGAGTTGAGGCAGCTCATCACCTGCTGCTGGCACTCATCCATGTTCCCATGTGCAAGATGCAGCTTGGCCAGTGCCAGCATTGACTTGGCATGAGGCTCATGGTGCCGAAGAGCCTCGTTGTAGAACTGGATGGCCTGCACATACGAGCAACAGCAGCAGGGCAAAATGGACTTGGCCCGTACTGTAAGCATATGCGCCTGCTGCAGGTTCAAGCCCATCTGCCCATCCATCATTTGGCCAACTCCAAACCCACAGGAGATCACAACCAACTGTAAATGTTCTGCAGGTCACAGCTGGCTGCCTTGCCTCTGATCATATCCATACACCTCCTCAGTGAGCATTCCGAGAGAGAACAGCTGTCTTTCGGCTGAGACAATGCCTCCATAGGAACACCGAAACAATCCTGACACTGTAAGATACGCATGAGAGCACATGAAACACATCTGAATGTTTTCTCCTTTGCTGTCATGCAGGCACAGATGAAAACTTGCTGCCTGAGTACCTGGAGCCCTTGTTTTCCAATACCATGGTAAACCCCAAAATATTACTCTGCCTTGTTGTGCGAGCAGATGCTTCATTTTCATGCTAGTGGGTTGCATCAGCACTGGGGACAGATATCCTAGACAGCTATGCATTGCCTTAGATTCAATTTCTCATTCAATCGCATGCATGTTGCTAAGGCAATTCTGGCCAACGATTTTACATGCATCCTCAAAAGTATGGGACAAAGCCAACATATTTCCGAACATCTCCACATTGATGTCGACCTCAAGCAATCTCCCACCTCTTGAAAATTGCGATGGAACCTGAAATGCTCCGCAAGATCAAAGCAGATGCCAGCGGCTTTAATCCGTGCTGCTTCCAGTGTGTCAACAAGCTCACCTGCAGGACATTGGTCCAAATAAAGTGCATCTAGGAATGGCGAAGCAAAAGGCAAGTCAGGGCTGGAAAGTGGTATTTTTGTGTTGTATGAGGAGATAATAAACTTGATGAGAAGCAAGGGACTGGGGCTGCACCGATACTCCCCCACCTCTCACATTGAAATGTCTGTGCTTGATTGAGCATTGGTCTGGGCAAATCGACGCATGGCTCAGCCCTGTTCATGCTTTAGAGAACAGCATTCAGGCTGTTAACAATTCTGAGATGCAAGTCAGCATCGCTACAACCTGTCAAGAGTGTGCCATACATCATATTCGTAGTTGTTGCAATGCAGGGAAAAGTTCAGAAGGCAGCCACAGTATCATGAACGCAGCCCAAATTGGAACCAGGACCAGTCAATGGGGCAGACAGATGGTGACACAGTACTTCAACTGTGCCATAAGAAGGTGCGGCGCTGGAAGACAAATGTCTTGCACAGCGCAGCTTGTGAACGCTCATTACGTTGCCAGGCACAAAGACAGCCACTGCCAGAATGGGGTACACTGGCAGCCACCTTTGCGGCCAGGGCGGTCACCAACAGCATCCTCCATCAACAAAATTCCCACCCCTGGCCAGTATTGGTTGGTTGAGCTCCCACATGCGCGCTGAACTGTCCAGCCAAAGCCCACGGACGTGCCACCCCTTGCACAAGCACCAGGATGATTGCTACGAGTCTTGCAAGCCACATACCAAGCTCATACCTTTGACGCTTGCACCTGCCACACCCCCCCAGCTCCCCAAAACCCCAACCTGATGTTCGCCATCAAACCATGCGTGTGTGTGTTGCTCAAAATTATTCTGGTTGGGTAAACATATTCTGAGGTTGGACACCACAGAAAATCATGCTGCTCATTTTCAAGCTCTCACACATGCTCAATGCATGAGACTTGAAAGCAGGCTTGACGAGGCCTGAGAAGCAGAAATGGCCGCTGGATGGGGGGCTGTTTGAGAAGGGGGGACTAACACAACTGGGTGTGCTACAGAAGTGTTTCACTGCCAGTTGCCAGGCAGTTCAGGGATCCGCATAACATATGCAATGAATAGATTGATGCTGCAGGCATACTTTGGCATAACACCTGGCAGATAGAAACACCAAAGCTTGAGCAGGAAGTGCAGGGTGGGAAGCTGCCAGCTGAGCCGGGCGCATGAAAGCTAACTTTCCCTGACACAGGATACGCAAGAGGAGTGCACGCGAGCGTGGAGACAGAGGGCGCATTGTGTTCTGGCACTGGTAGAGCCTAGCTTGATTGGTAAGTAGGGTGGAATTGGTGAAATACGCTGTAGGAGGCTCATCTGGTCGCAGGGAGGCAGGCTGGCAGGCAACTGCGCACCTCGCACTTTCAATAGCAGCTGCTCCTGCACTGCCAAAGCCCTCTGAAGGAATTGCACGTAGCCTTCATCATCAAGGTTGCCCTTTAACACACGCGCCATTTGCAGGTGCCTGTCAAGGATAGGGGAAGGGTGGTGATTGATCCGTGGTCCCATTGCCGTTCCTGTGTGTTCCAGTGGCAAGCAAGAAGCGACGCGCCCTTATAGGAGCATGCCCTACCCCCCAGCATGTGGAAGGAGCAGATTTCTTCTATGGCACACACCAAACCAGATGCCCGCTAGAGGAGATCCAGCTCAAGCCAAGCCCAATCTACCCCTCTACGTATGACTGCCTGCACGGAGCATGCACTTGGGCACTGTGGTGCGTGCGCGCGCATACATACACATGATTGCACATGCTGTCAGCCACACATAAGACTGCGCTCAGCAAAAGCAGGCGGTGTCTCGTGGCGTCTTTGACTAATAGCTCTGGAGCTCTTCATCCGTGTGTCCCTCATGCCCCTTGAAGCTCACACACACACACACACTGCGCATGCGTGTGTGAGGCTCTGCAGGGAGCGCGCACTCACGCGTCGACATCAATGCTCAGGCCTTGCACGCTGCCGGCCTCAATCTCTCCATCCTGGGGGCGCTCCAGGCAGCCGTTGAGCCGCTCCACAGCCTTGTTCCACTGCTGCAGCTTGACCAGCAGGTTGGCCAGCTCCAGCTGGAGGGCGTAGTTGGTGGGGGAGTTGCGGATGGCCTGCAGATGGCAGGGGCACACACAGCCGGCAAGCAGCTGGCCAGGCAGGGGATGCGCACATGCTAATGCGGGCAGTGCGTGCGCATGCAGGAGAGAGGGAGGGGCAACATAGGGAGGGTGCAGGGGCATTGCAGAGCAGCAGGGCAGCAAGGCAGGCAGCTGCTCAGGGGGTGCCGGCCAGCCTGTTGCCCCTGGCGCGTGCCTTTGCTGCAATGCTGCAGTGGCAGTGGCAATGGCAGGCCAAGACACTAACGCCCAGCACCGGGTGTATTGGGTTGCACGCACGACCAGAGCCAGGCATCAGCTGTGGTTGAGGGAGTGCCCGCGAGGCTGTGCCAGACCTCAGCTCTGCCCCGATGCACACAGGCGCTCCTCTCCTCTGGACAACCCTGGGCTATGCCATCCCCCCTCTGCTCTCATGGCAACCCTGGGCTATGTATGCCATCCCCCTGGTCTTCATGGCATCAGAGCATATGTATGGGGGGGCAGCCCCAGTTGGACGGACCTTGGTGTAGTACTCGATGCTGCCTGCATAATCGTGCGTGGTCACCAGGGCGCGCGCGACCTTCAGGATGAGCTCCGCGTCCTTGGGGTTGTACTCCATGGCAGACACAAAGGCGTTCACAGCCTTCTCAGGCTCCTGCGCAGCACACAAGTTGTACGCGGGCAGCGAGCACTCGAGCAGGCCGCCACAACGCACGCGAGGCTGCACGTGTGTGTGTGTGTGTGTGTGCGCGTGCGTGCGTGCGTGCACGTTCTGGGCTGCAGTCGCGCTGGCCAGGCCCAGCACACGCCTTCCAACGCTGATTGCTGCCGCACCTGGCCATGCATGCAGTGGGGGGAGAGGTCCCGGCCCCTCCTGTCCCAGCACCACCCATATGGGTGCCATATGCAGTCATATGTATGCCCCTGAGCACAGCACCGCTCCTGCTTCCACCCCGCCAGAGCAGAGGCTGCGCGTGCGCGACATGTGTGGCACACGCCCCTCTCCTGAGCCGCGGGTCTGCAGTCGTATGCAGAATAACAGAGTGTGCGCCCATCCATCCCGCCCATACATCTGCCTCTCGGGTTTCTCATCGAGAGTATGACTGCAGCATGCACGCAGAGACCGCCCAGCCAGTGGGCACGCTGCAGGGGGCGGAGGGAGCAGCTGAGCTTGTAGGGGGGCCCCGCAGCCCCACGGGGGCACACACCTGGATCTGCATGAACGCCTCCCCAAGCATGCAGTAGCTGTCGTAGTCCTGCGCCTTGCCCTGTGCGCACGGGGACCAGCACAGGCGCCTGTGTTTGCCCGCAGGGACAGCAAAAGTGGGGGCGAGCAACACACGCACACAGCGCACGTACACAGCACGCGTGCAGGCAGGCAAGAGTTGCTCCTCCCGCACAAGGCCTCCCCCGCAGCCGTGCGCACTGGGCTGTGTGGGCACGCCAGAGGCCAGGTGCTGATGGAGCCACAGGTGTGCGAGCGAGTGAGCCCGAACACAGCCGCTCCGGCGCAGCGCCTGCACGACTTCACAACAAAATGAGCGCATCATGGATCCTCACTTGGCCCTCAATTACAAACACACCACATGGGCGCGCGATTGAGCTCGGCACCTGTAGCTACAGCCCACATGGAGCTGCGTTGTCTCATTCATGGAGCATTGCCAGCGCGCGCTTGCTCCTGCAGGCTGCCTGCTGTGCGGCATCTGTGCAAGCATGTGCGGCGCACGTTGCAAGCATAGCATATGCGCCGCACTGGCTGGGCCGAGCCCTGCTGCCTCAGCAGCTGCAGCGTGGCAAGCAGAGGTGCACATGCGCACGCACGCGCATATGTGTGTGTGTGTTAGGAAGGGAGGGATGTCCACTCTGGCTGCGCGGCACATGGCAGGCAGAGGTGCACCCCCTCCTGCTGCTTCCATCGTGTGCCATCCCCACGCTTAGGTGTGCATATGCATGCACCCATGCAGTTGCCTCTCTCACCACCAGGTCCATGTAGCAACGGATGTACGCGGCCTTGTCCTTCCTGTGCTTGAGGTAGATGTCTGCCATGGCCATGCGCGCCTTGGTGTAGTGCGGGCTGGAGTCAGGCACTTTGCGCAGCTGCACGCAAGCACCCACGGGCGCAGAAAGGGGAAAGGGTGTGTGTGGGTGTGTGTGTGTGCATGTATGTGCGCATAGTGCTCGTGTGAGCGAGGAGCAGGCAGGCAGGTGGGCCTTGTCCATGGGCAACACACAGCCAGCTTGCCATTCAGCCAGCCATTATAGCTTGAACCCTGGAAAGAGGGGGATGCACAACACAGAGCGCCAGCAGTGCACTGCTGCCACACACGCAGCAGCGGCATGCACAGCGCAGATGCAAATACGCAGCCCTGAAGCCAGGCACAGCAGCGCCAGCAGCCGGCATCTGCTGCAGCACTGGCGCCATAACGTGCGCCAACATGCAGCGCATGCTGCCAGCCCTGCCACCCTCCCTCCCTCCCTCCCTCCCTCCCGCATGTCCACTTGACTTGCTTGAGCGCGCCTGCGCATTGCCCCGCCCTGCCACCCTCCCTCCCTCCCTCCGTCCCTCCCTCTCATACATGGCACCCACCCTCTCATACATGGCACCCACCTTTTTGAGCGCGCCCTCCACATCGCCCCGCGCGATGGCCAGCTCGCTGTCCGTGATGGTCACGCGCACCTCCTCACTGGTGCCCTCAAACTCGCGCACGGCGTCGTTGATGTACTGCACACATGTGCATGTGCACGCGGCTCTCCGCGACGGCTACCAGCTCAGCCCATGGGCAGGCAGGCAGGCAGGCAGGCAGGCAGGGACAGGGCACCTTGCAAATGCTGCGCGGGCTTATGCCTGTGCACATGCCATGCATGTGAGCAGGCATGTGACCAGAAGCCAGCATGCTGGTTGCCTTTGGCACACAGGCACGAAAGAAGATGAAGGAGCCCGCTTAAGTGCATGTGTGTTTCGGTGTCTGTGTGTGTGTGTGTGTGTGTGTGTGTGTGTGTGTGTGATCGTGTGCGTGTATGTGTGTGCGCGTGTGCATGCGCGCGTGCATGTGCGTGCATGCGTGTGTGTGTGTCAGTGCACGCACGCTTGTGCGCGGCTGTGCGGGGAGCTACGCAGGACTAGAGCAGGCGCAGCTAGCAACGGCAAGCAGTGTGTGCGCAGCGCGCACCTGCCTGCCTGCCTGCCTGCATGGTTGCAGGGGTGCCACTGAAGGGACCTGCAGGGGATGTGCGTGTGGTACCTGCCCTGCCCAGCACATCCGCCTGTTCACAAGCCTGCATGAGCGCCATCCTGTAGCCCTCCCATCCCCCCCCCTCCTTTCGTCTGCGCAGCGATCCTCTTGGCGCACACGCACCTTCTTGGCCTCGGGCGCATCGGGCAGCTTGGACAGGCGGCTCAAGCATTGCGCGAGCAGCAGGAAGATGGTGGCGCGCTCGTGCAGCTGCGGCTCAATCACACGGCGCGTCATACGCGCACGCTGCTGCGTGGTCAGGGGCTGGCGCACGCCCGGGAGGCTCATGGCCAGCTCCAGCACCTGCATGCATGCACGCCAGGCAGGCAGGCACACATGTGTGCGTACACGACGCCGTATGGAGGGAGGGAAAAACACGCTACACACTGGAAGGGCCACGCATGCTCATTTGCGCACATGCGTGCGTGTGTGTGTATGTCTGTGCGTGCACGTGTGTCGTGTGTGCCAGTGCAGCCTGCACTCCAGCCACCTCCGCACCGTGCATATGGTGATTTTGTGGGGGCACAAGCTTGCTAGCGCACGCCGGCATCATGGTTGTGTGCCCATGGCATGTATGTGCGTTTGTGGTGAGTGTGTGTGTGCGGGATGAATAGGAATGCACATCCCTTGCCTGCGTATGCTCAGGGATTGGGCGCACCCATAGAGAGCTGCCGTGCAGCTCACACGCGTGCGCGCCACCCAGCAGCACAGCTGCATGCCCCCTCACTCTCACTCTCACTATCATTCACACACTCACACGCATGCACGCAAGCACGCACGCACAGGGCCACATATCCCCCCCCCCTTCATACGCACGCTTGCCCCCACACACACGTGCACGCGCGCCCACATACCTTGCGCGCCTCCTCCAGGCGCTCGCTGGCCATGAGCACCTTAGCGTTCACCACATGGTACTGCGGGGACTCCCGGATCTGTGTTCCGCAGCCGCACACCGCAGTCACGCAGCATGCATGAGAGGGGTGAAAATAAAGGGAGGGCACCGCCCAGCGAGCCGCGGCCCGCACGGCACAGCAACGCAGGTGGCAGCGCGCAGACAAAAGGGGCGCACGCACGCACAGACTGTACTCTCAGCATCACCCCTCCTTCACACAGCAGCCAGAAAGGAAGGCAGGGCTTCCCAGCATGAGGGACCCACGTACGCGCACGCACTCGTATACAGGCCCACATATGTGCATGCGCATAAGGCGCGTCCTCCCCATAGGCGCGTTCTCGCTGCAGTGCGAGAGCCTTGCAGCTGTGGGCAGCAGAGTGCCTGAAATGAAGGGAGCCGCAGCAGCACCATCTCAGCTGCAGCACACAGCTGCTCCATGCAGCCAGAAGACAAAGGCAGGGCAGAGCGCATGTTGAAGCCGCTGCACTGGAAGCGCTTGCCGTGCTGGTGTACACGTGCGTGTATGTGTCTGTGAGTGCGCGTGTGCACTCGCATGTTCAGGTATGCGCATGCTTGTGTGCGTGTGTGTGTGCGTGTATGTGCCTGTGAGTGCGTATGTGCGTGAGCCCATGTGCACGCGCATGCCCCCCTCATCCATGTGTGCACTGTGCCCACACGCACTCAATGTGCCAAACACCCACCGCAAAGTTTGAGGACACCGCCTGGTCCAAGGCAGCCAAGGCCAGCTGCGGCTTGTCCTGGTGCAGGTAGATGCTGCGTGCACGGGCGGGGAAGTGCGCATACGGCAGAGGGAGGTGGGGTGAGGGCCAAGCGCGTGTGCAAATGGCAGGGGTGGGCGCAGTGTTCGGGGGTGTGGGTGGCAGGAGCAGACATGGCGCGCGCGCGCGCGCAGGGCAGAGGTCAATGCTGCTGGACAGGGCAAGAGGGGGAGTGGGCAGCGGCCTGATCAGCAATGTAGGGGCAGCAACAGCAGCAGCAGCAGCAGCAGCAGCCCACGCGGTCGCGCTCCTCTGGCGTGTTTGTGATGCATGATGGATGCCCCATGGGCCTTGCGTTCGCAAACATGCGCGCTGACACGCACGCACGCACGCACTCACGCACGTACGCGCGCGCGTTCACACACCTGCAGATGAGCAGGTGCACGTTGAAGTCGTCAGGCGTGTGGCGCAGGATCTCCTGGGCCTTGCGCAGCGCAGGCTCAAGGGCGCCGTTCAGGTACATGCCCCGCGCGCCAAGCACCTGCGGCTCCAGCATCAGCGGCACCTGCGCACGCACGCAAGAGCGCGAGTGCAGGCAGCACTGTGTGTGGGCGGCACCAAGGCGTGCTACAAGAGCGGCAGACGCCCCTCCCTTTTGCTGCTGGCACGCGTGGGCGGGTGTGTGTGGAGGGGCGGGCGCTTGCCTTCAAAGGCCCCTCCTTCTGCCCCCCCCACACCCACGTCCTGCTTTTGTGGGCACGAGCTCTGCGAGGGAGGGCGTGGGGCGACGCGGAGGTGGTGGCAGGTGTGGATGGCTGCAGCAACACAGTGCAGACCCGCCGCCAGCAAGCGCACAAAGCATATGCACGCACGCATGCACACCTTGAGGTCGACGGTCGGCCGCAGCCAC
>LFIK01005329.1_pt1 | contig 10345 bp, 9 predicted proteins | sample 643401 | NCBI WGS metagenome assembly LFIK01 (sample SAMN03777447, study PRJNA286221) | soda lake metagenome | biome: soda lake; feature: Kulunda steppe; material: water; isolation source: sample T5-Br brine of Lake Tanatar-5 | place: Russia: Kulunda steppe | collected 2010-07
AGGCGAGCCTCCTGCGCGACCTTCCGTCCCTGCTGACGATCCGCGAGATCGCCGCCGCCCGCTCCGTGTCCGTCAACACCGTCAAGACCCAGGTCCGCATGCTGTACCGCAAGTTCGGTGCGACCAGCCGGCGGGAGGCCGTCGAGGTCGCGCGTGCCCGTGGACTCCTGTGAGTGGGGAGGCACGCGCGCAAGCTGCACCACCTGTGGGGCTCTCACGCTGCTGCTCTTGTGCCGACCCACCAGCCAACACCGGCTCCGTGCCGGCCATCGCCCTGGGGTTGCGGTTGGGGTTGCTCGGGTATGTCACGGCCTGGGCGCCCAGGGCCTGCCCGGCCCCGTGCGCTGCGCACGTGCAGTCGGGTCCCGTCTTCTCAGGTCGGAGGATGGCGGGCCATCGGATCGCATGAAGGGACCGCGCGGAACGAACCGCCCACCGGAACGTCTTTGGAGCTTCTCACGCCACTGATGGTCTCGAGTTCGTGCCGCAGGACGGCCGGATCGCTGGCGTCGTCCACGTGGCGGGTGGTGCCCCGACCGGGATGGTCGACGCCGAAGGTGTGCTCGTAACCGCCATCACTCCGCCTCGCTACGCGGGCTGTCCGTCATCACGTTGCGGAAGGCACTGATTGGCAGCAACCGTGTGGCTTCGGTGGTCAATCGCAGCGAGCGGCTACTACTTCAGCCTGTCAGCTTGGAACGCGCAGGACGTCCTTCGTTGGGTACAGAGAGGATCTGCTTCTTCGGACTTGCGGCCTCCACCCGCTCGTGGGCGGTAGCGATCTCCGCCAAAGGAAGGATCTCACGTTCGATCGCGGGACGGAGGCCTGCAGCGAGCAGGTCGGTGATAACGGCAGCCCCCAAGCGCAGCGTTGCCGACGGCAGGTTGTAGACATGGAGGAATCGCATGTGCGCGTTGCGGTGCATGAGTTGAGATACGGGTAGTGGCGGGGTCATGCCGGATTCCGTTGCGTACACAACGATCTCCGCATGTGGTAGGAGGCGGGCGCTGTAGCTACGGATGTTGTGGTGGACCGCCACGTCGATGACGTGATCGATCCCCTGCTCCGTCACGTCCGCGATGGCATCGGCGGGGTCCGCCGTGGTGCGATCGATGACCGCTGCTGCTCCCGCTCGCACGGCAGTCGCGGCTTTGGACGGAGAACTGACCGTTGCGACAACCCGAGCACCTGCACGGTTGGCCAGTTGGATGGCGGCAGATCCGACGGCACCGGCGCCACCGGTTACCAGGACCGTGCTGCCGCTCAGGTCGTGCCGTTTCGGCAGCGCGCCGAATGCGGTGAGGAACGGCACTCCAAGACCAGCAACCTCGTCGAGCGCCACACCCTCGGGAACCGCCACAGCCTGCTCGCTCTCGATCACCAGCCGCTGGGCCGCGGTTCCGAGGTCGTGGCCGATTGCCGCGTTGTACACCCACACGGGCTCTCCGATACGGGTGCTGGGAACTCCCTCACCGACGGCTTCGATCCAGCCGGCACCGTCCTGATGCGGGACCTTCCAAGCCCCGCGGGATGTGCCGCCTGAGCTTCGTCCCGATCGTCGACGAACATCGGATGGGTTGACCGCGGAGTGCGTGAGTTGGATCAGCACCTGCCCCGCCGCCGGTCGTGGGTCGGGTAGGTCGCCGAGCCGCAGCACCTCACGTGCCGCGCCTGTGCGTTCGTAGTAGGCCGCGAGCATGTCCGCATCCTGGGGTCGGTCGATCTGGTCATCCGGAAGCGGAGCTGTCCTCCATGTGGCGAGGATGATGCTGCCGCGCAGGGGCTGCGATCGGCGGTGCTCTCAGGCCGACGCTTGTGGAATTCCGTCCGCCCCGCCTGAGGGCTGGGGCGGCTCTTGATGCCGGTGGGGCGTGCTGATGCGCGGTGGCGGTTCACGATCAGCACTCGTTCCAGTTCCCGGTGCCGCCGGTCGCGATGATGAGCGGGTCCCGTCACGGTGGAGTGCGGACGCGACGACGAGCAGAAGGAGTCCGATGCCACCACCGGCCATGAACCCGAGCGTGAGCCCAAGCGACGACATGATGGGACCAACCACCACCGGGGCAGCGGTCCCCGCGGCCTGGTTGACCGTGCCTCGGAGGCCGAGTGCGATACCTCTCTGGTCGTCTGGAGCGGCTGTCGTGACGATGCTGATGAGCAGCGGCAGGCTCAGCCCGATCGCGACCCCGACCAGTGCAGGTGGGATGAAGACCCAGGGCATCGCCGTCGATACCGGAGCGAGAAGGATGCCCAACGCTCCGCAAGCGAGCCCGGCAACGGTGGCCCACTGCGCGGTGAGGCGAGTTGCCAAGGCTCCGGCACCCGGGGCCGCCACAGCCGCAACCAGCCCGGAGGCGGCCATGACCGCGCCAGCGACAGCCGGTTCGATCGCCCGTTCGACCAGGAACACCGGCAGGAAGGCTGAGAAGATGGTCGAGATCCAGAGCCGTGCTGAGGTGAGGACGAGCGCGACTCGGATCCCTGGGATCCGCAGCAGCTGGCCCGCTGCGCGCAGCCCGGTGCCCTGCCGCTTCCTCGGGACACTTGCGTCTGATGCTCGGGTGTCTCGCAGGCCAAGCCCTGCCAGTACGAAGAAGAGGGCGTAGACCGCCGGGACCAGCAACGCTAACCGGAAGCCGTACACACTGGCCGCCGTACCCACAAGGAGCGGCCCAACCATCTTGCCGATGTTGCTGAAGAAGGCGAACCGCCCGGTCAGGCGTGGACGTTCCATCGCGTCCCGAGCTGCCGCGGTGATGTAAGCCTGTGATGCAACCCAGCTGAGGTTCCGAGCTACGCCGTGCAGAGGTTGGAGCAGCAGGAATACCCAGACGCTGGTGGTCAGGGCGAACAGCACCGACACGATGGCGGTCGCGAGGGCACCGAGGATGAAGCTCCGCTTCGGGCCCAGGCGATCGATAATCGAGCCACACGGAATGGACGTCAGCGCTGCCGCCAAAGCCCCTGCACCGACGATCACTCCGATCAGATCGAAGCCAGCTCCCAGTTCCCGAGCACGAAGGGGCACGAGGAAGACCACCTGCGCAGTCATGGCGAGACCGAAGCCGCCACACAGGTAAGCGAGCCAGAGGCGACGCCGTTCTCCCGACATGTACAACCTCCCCTTGGTAGGACCAACATACCAAAAAGCGTTGCGTCGGTGTAGTCGGGCACGGTGCCCCACGACGCAGGTCTCGGCGACGGTCGTCGGGCAGGGCGGGCGATTGCGGGGCGATCGGCGAGTGTGTCGAAGACCTCGACAGGGCAGGTGGTTGGTCGGACCATACGCTAGTTTAGTGGGCGGTGGCGATGCTCCATGGTTTTCGACAGGTACGCAGCAACCGATCTTGCAGGAGGCGAGGATGACGGCAGCGGGAGAGGTTCAGCACATCGACCGGGTTGGCGTGGCAGGGTGGGGTCGCATGGGCTCCTGGATGGGGCGCCACCTCGTCGATGCCGGATGGAGGGTCAACGCGTTCGATCCGGCTCCTGGCGTTGACGAGCGGATCCGGGCGGACGGAGCGAACCCGGCCTCGGGTCTGGCGGACCTAGCGGCGTCGAGCGACGTCGTGCTCGTCGTCGTCGTCGACGATGATCAGGTCAGATCCGTGATCGAACCCGCGCTCGAGACCGCACGGCCTGGGACGATCTTCGCGGTATGCGCGTCGGTGCGACCTGACACCTGCAGCGAACTCGCCGCGCAGGCCCAACTGGTGGGCTGTCACGTCATCGACGTGGCGCTTGTGGGTGGGGTGCGGGGTGCTGAGTCGGCGACGCTGAAGCTCATGTGCGGTGGTGGGAAGGCGCCGATCGACGCGTGCTCCGACGTGTTCGCGGCCTTCGCCATCGATGTCTGCCACATCGGCGACATCGGTGCAGGCCAGATCGCCAAGACGGTCAACAACATCCTGATGTGGTCGTGCATCCGTGCTGATGTCGAGGCGTTGCGCCTGGCGAAGTCCCTGGGAATCAGCCCCGGTCGCCTGCGTTCGTTCATCAACGTCGGGAGCGGTGCGAACGCACCATTGAGGAACTGGGCGACGCATCGCCTGACGTGGCCGCAGAAGGACCTCGAAGTGGCGCTTGCACTCGCGGAGGACGCAGGTGTCGAGATGCCTCTGATCGAGGCCTTGGCGCCACTCATGGAGGCGCTGTCGGTGGATGACCTCGCCGAGTTGCGTTGATCGCTGGCCGAGCGGGGCTAGCAGGCACAGTACGAGACCGCCCATGTAGGTGCGCTGGGTCGGATGATGGCCGGGAGGGGCATCGTGGATCTGGACCGATATGTGGAGGAAGAACTCGCTGAAGAGCGGGCTCTGGGGCACGGGTCTGCGGGCGGGCAGCGGGGACCGGACGATGGCTACCCCGGAGACAGATCCGTCGAGGTGAGTGCTTCGGCCGTGACGAGCTCGCGCTTGACGGTTGCTGCGTCCAGTGGCGGGTGGAGCTTCGATGCGGTTTCTTCACCGGGATCCGAGGCGCCGTCACCTGCGATCCTGGTGATCCACGAGAACAAGGGTCTGGTGCCCTACATCGAGAATACGGTCCGACGCCTCGCGGCGGCAGGTTTCGTCGCTGCTGCGCCGGATCTGCTCGCCCCCTGGGGCGGAACCGATGCCTTCGAAGACCTCGAGGAGGTTGTTTCACTCCTCAAGGACCGGCGTCCGGAGGAGTTGTTGTCGGATCTCCAGGCAGCCCTGGACGCGCTGGCTGGTGACCCTCGGGTCGATGCGGGGCGGCTAGCTGTCGTGGGGTTCTGCTTCGGTGGCGGCCTTGCCTGGCGGTTGCTCGCCGCCGATGCGCGTTTGGCGGCAGGAGTGCCCTTCTACGGTCCACCTGCGCCCGCTGACGAGCTGGCCAAGATCTCGGTCCCGGTTCTGGCGATCTACGGAGAGACCGACGAGCGGATCACGTCGACCCTTCGGGCCACCGAGTCGGCCATGGCGGGTCAGCAACTGGAGACGTTGGTTCTGGAAGGGGCGGGGCACGCGTTCCATAACGACACCAATCCGGACCGGTACGACGCTGCAGCGGCACGACGAGCTTGGGACGAGACTCTGCGCTTCCTGCAGCGCACCCTCAGGGACTCCCCGGACGCTGGCTGAGATCGGCGCACTTGCGTCTCCGCAAGGCCGGAGACGGAGCTCTCGTAGCGCTCATCGCGGGACGCTCTCCGAACTATGAGCCGGAGCATCGATAGAGGTGAGTGGGTCCACTGTCGCTGCGTGTGACCTCTGTCACACGCCTTGTGGTTCCGATCGTATGTTTGGTCGGGCTCGGCGGCCTCCGGTGTTCGCCCTCTGTGTCACGCGACCCCCAACACCCCCCACTTCCTGGTGCCCCGCCCTGAGCAACTCGTTGGGCGGGTGGCTGGCGACGTTCCGGGCTGCACCTAAGAGAGGTGTTGGGGTCGCCTGCTCTGCCCGATACAGAACTCCGAAAGCGCACACCTGGGCGCATGGTTGCAGCAAGTGTTAGTATGGTTAGACCGTTAAGGCCTGTGCGTCATCGGTGCGTGTGAACGACACATCCGGCTCAGGAGTTGGGATGAGTGGCAACGAGCACGCGCCGGGCTTGTCTGGCGCTGACGCTGACCGAGGCGGCGTGAAGCACGTCGTGCGCGACACGGGCTGGGCCGCATCTGTCACGCCGCTCCTCGTGTGCGCCGTGGCGGTTGTCATGATCATCACGGCACTCGGCTACAACCCAGAAGCACGCCGCCTGCCGATCCTCGTCGGTGTGCCCTTGGCGGCACTGGCAGCGCTCGAGACGGGACTGCGGGTTCGGGCCACCGCCGTCGCAGGGCGCGTTCGCGATGGTGGTGGTGTTCACGAACACTCGGCCTCGTCACCGTGGCCAGCCTTGGGAGCCCTGGCCACCTTCGTAGCACTTATCGGAGTGTTCGGGCAGGTCGTTGGAACGTTCATCTTCACCGTTGGGTTCGTGCGGTGGCGAGGTGAGTTATCGGTTGTGCCTGCCTTGATCCTTGCGGTTGCCACTTCAGCCCTCCTGTGGCTGGTCGCTGCGGTGCTTGAGGTTCGAGCCTACGCCGGACTCCTCGATCTGAACCTGAGCTGAGAGGAGGTCGCGTGTTCGAGGGAGTCGTTGACGGGCTGGCACTGTTCACGCCGACGACGGTGCTGTGGATGCTCTTCGGTGTGCTCTTCACGACCGTCGTCGCCGTCATCCCCGGCTTGGGCGGTGTCTTCGCGATGGCCATCATGTTGCCGCTCGTCTTCACGCTGCCGCCCGAAGCAGGGCTCGCGATGCTCATGGCGGCCGTCGCTGTCGAAGGCACCGGCAACACCGTCACAGGCGTGCTGTTCGGTGTCCCCGGCTCAGCTACCGGGGTCGCGACAGTGCTGGACGGTTATCCGATGGCGAAACGCGGTGAAGGTGCTCGTGGCGTCGCTGCTGGTCTGACGGCGTCCGTCTCGGGGGGGATCTTCGGCGCACTTCTGCTGGCCATGCTCCTGCCCTTCATGCGACCAATCGTGCTGTCGTTGGGGCCGCCGGAGTTCTTCATGCTCATTGTTGCGGCCGTGATCCTGATGTCATCTGTAACGGAGGGATCGCGGTTACGCTCGGCAGTCGCAGGGCTTGCCGGATTGATGATGTCCTTCATCGGCCTTGAGATCAGCACCGGCCTTCCCCGCTTCACGGCTGGCGAGCTCTATCTCTGGGACGGGCTCAGACTGGTTCCCGTTACGATCGGACTTTTTGCGATCGCGGAACTGCTCGAAATGCTGACGAGAGGATCGAGCATCGCGGGAGATGCGCCCGAATCCCACGGAAATCAGCGGCAACAGGTGCTGCGTGGGATGCGTGATGTTGTAGTCAAGTGGCGTATCACGCTGCAAAGCAGCAGCGTAGGATTGATCGTCGGAATGGCCCCGGGAGTGGGCGGCGCCGCGGCTCAGTTTCTAGCGTACACGCAGGCTGCGAAGACGTCGCCTCGTGGACGATACTACGGAACTGGTGAAGTTGAAGGGGTCATAGCTGCTGACGCCGCGACGAACGCGAAGGACGGTGGCTCCTTGGTGCCCACACTGGGTTTCGGTATACCCGGGACGGCATCTACAGCGCTCTTGCTCGTAGGCATGGTTGCTGCCGGTATCCAGCCGGGCGCTCCGATGCTCGATGAGAACCTGCCAATCACGTGGATGTTCATCTGGATCCTCGTCTTTGCGAACATCATCGCGGGCGTTGTCTTGCTCGTGAGCGCAGGCTGGCTTAGCAAGCTTACGCGACTCTCTCCGGGTGTACTAGCTGCACCGATCTGGGCGGTTTCGATCTTCGGTGCGTATGCCACCAGTTCGCATGTCGGGGATATAGTTACCGCCCTTGCTTTCGGGCTCGTTGGCCTAGCCATGATGCGTCTTGGCTACTCGCGTGCGACCTTCATCATCGGGTTCGTACTCGGCCCGTTCCTAGAGCGGTTCTATCTTCTTTCCGTCCGTTTGCATGGGTGGACATTCCTTCAGAGGCCGATAGTGATCGCGATTCTGGCCGTAGTAATTCTCAGTCTATTCGTGCCTCTATTTGCCAGAATCATCCGTGGCTTTAAGTCACAGGATGGTGGGGAGATGATCCGCGAATGAGTGCAAGCGCTAGTACTGGGGACGTGAATCCGATGTTGGACAGTTTGTGGGGTGATCTCCTCACTCCGGATGAGCGTGAGAACGTGAAGCGAGGTCGCCTCGATCGAGGCACTGGCGGAACAGCCTTGCTAATGGTTGATCTCTTCGCTCAAGCGTTCGGATCGGGACCGCTGTCATGTGAACCAACAGCCACCGAAGCCACCGGCCCCATCAGTCGGCTTCTAGCTCATGCTCGTGAGATCGGCCTGCCGGTCGTCCATACGACAGGTGAGGATCGACCGGAGGCACGACCGCGTGAAGCGACCACGATGCTGGACGCAGGTCGTAGCGCGGAAGAACTCAGGGAGAACTATGCCTTCCACCCGCCATTCCTGCCGAGGCGAGGTGAACCTGTCGTCTACAAGTCTGCAGCCAGTGCATTCTTCGAGACGCGGCTACGCACCGTGCTGAAAGGGTTGGACGTCCAACGCCTTGTCGTGGTGGGCGAGTCGACGAGTGGTTGCGTGCGGGCCACGGTTGTTGATGCCTTCTCGTGCGGGTTCGAGGTAATCGTGCCCTACGACGCAGTCTTCGATCGCAGCCCCACCAGCCATCGCATCAATCTGTTCGACATCCACATGAAGTACGGGACGGTTGCCTCCACGTGCGACTTGCTCGCGATGTGGTCTGGGAAAGCGCCCACCTGACCATTCCCCCAGGGGCGCTGGGCTATCGGCCGATGCCGGTGGTGGGGGTGTTGTGGACGATGAGGGAGAGATCATGAGAAGAGTTGACCGGTGTTGGGCGCCACGTGAGGTTGCGGAGGCACAGATGACAGGCTCGATCAGACGGAAAGGAACGTGGTTGGCGCTCAGTTTGGCGCTGACTCTGCTCCTAGCCGCATGTGGAGGTGGTGACGACGAGACCGATGACACGTCGGGCGACGAGGCCGAAGCAGTCGATGACAGCACCGGCGGGGAGGAAGATGACGCCACCGGCGGTGATGACACCTCTGAGGGTGGCGAGGAGGTCAGCGCAGGTGAAATCACCGACGAGACCCGCGCGTTCTACGAGGGTAAGACGGTCCGTATCGTCGTCGTTTACGGCGAGGGTGGGGGCTTCGATCTGACCGCCCGCGCCATGGCCCCTGCGGTCAGCGAGTACCTCGGTGCGGATGTCGGGGTCGTGAACATGCCCGGCGCTGGTGGGCTGCTGGCCCTCAACACCGTCTGGGAGGAGGACCCCGACGGTCTCACGGTCGTCTTCTTCAGCGGGCAGGGCGTCACGGGTGCCGTGCTCGGTGGCGCGGACGGCGTCCAGTTCGAGCTTCCCGGATACGAGTACGTCGCCAGGATCGTCGCTGAGGACCGGCTGATGGTTGGTTCGCTCGACAGTGAATTCGAGACGATCGACGACATCATTGGTGCCGACGGCTTCCGGTTCGCGAGTGCCGGTCCCGGTGGTTCAGACCACATCGACGCGAACGTCCTGTGCGCGATCCTGGATATCGGGTGCGACATAATCACCGGATACTCGGGTTCGGCCGAGACGGGTCTCGCCGTCGCGTCCGGCGACGTCGACGCCGCATCGGGCACGTTGAAGGACCGTGCACAGGTTGTGACCGACGGCGACGCACGGCCGCTGCTGGCGATCGCCGGGGAGCCCGTTGACCTCTTTCCCGACACGCCGCACCTGCTTGGCCTTGACCTCGATGAGGACCAGTTGGCACTGGCCGAGGCGCAGCTTGCACTACAGGGGATGGGCTACACCATGCTCGCTCCCCCGGACACGCCGGCCGACCGCGTCGCCTTGCTGACCGAAGCCTTCGAGAACGCGATGAATGACGAGGACGTCATCGCCCGGCTCGAGGAGCAGGAGCTCGAAACCGAGGGCTGGCTCCCCGGTCCGGAGCTTCGCGAGATCGCGGAATCGCTGATGAACTCCCCGCCAGAGTTCATCAGTATCCTCGAGAGCTCCTACGACGCTGGTTGAACAAGTCGAGGGGCAGGAACCTGTGGGGGCAGCCATCCGGCTGCCCCCACGGTTTCTCGTTCGGTCACAAGGACGTGTCTATCAGCCGTGAGCCGATGGACGGTGGCGGTAGATCCGTGCTGCGCAGAGCGCGGCAACGACCGCGATGGCGGCGACCATCGCCCAGGCGTTCGGGTAGTGGTCCGTCGCGTCGACCACGAGTCCGAAGGCCAGTGGAGCAACCGCGAATCCGACGAACATCGCCGCGGAGACCAGTCCCGATGCGTGCCCCGTGTCGCTCCCCGGCGTCCGAGCGAGCACGGTGAGGATGATGACGACGTTGCCGGTGAGCGCCGAGACCGAAAACGGCGTGGCACCGAGCCAGACCAGCCCGACGCCGACGGTCAGCGCGGTCATCGCCGCGAACGCGATGATCGCGAGCGGGGCGAGCCACAGGCTGGGAGCCGTGATCCGGGCGGCGAAGCGACCGACGCCGATTCTCCCAACCATGCCGACCGTGCCGACGACGCCTAGGGCCGTACCGGCTCCGGTGGGGGAAACGAGGCCCGATCCGAAGGCGTAGCGGGGAAGATACACGTTGACCGGCTGGACCGACAGTGCGGTTCACTCCGGCGATGCCGTGCGGCATCGGCTCTCACGCTCCGGCAACCGCCAGCTCAACAACGCCGTGCACCTCGCAGCCCACGTCCAACGCTGCAACCCGAGTCCCGGACAGGACTACTACCTGCGCAAGATCGCCGAGGGCAAGACCAAGAAGGAGGCCATGCGCTGC
>LFIK01005330.1_pt1 | contig 10343 bp, 17 predicted proteins | sample 643401 | NCBI WGS metagenome assembly LFIK01 (sample SAMN03777447, study PRJNA286221) | soda lake metagenome | biome: soda lake; feature: Kulunda steppe; material: water; isolation source: sample T5-Br brine of Lake Tanatar-5 | place: Russia: Kulunda steppe | collected 2010-07
AGCGGCTGGCAATCGGCTTCGCGCTTGCACATGCCTAACCCTCCTCCTGGCTAACAACAAGCCCAACACTCTCAGTTGCGCCGCCCACCTTGGGCAAGGGTAAGGGTAAGTTTTAGATGTGTATGATTTTGTGTCTGCAGGTAGTCTCAAATAATCAAGGCAGCTCGAGCCTGGAGAAGCTCGTGGAATGGAAGGCGCATGACCTGGAAGTCTGGTGTGTGGCGTTCAGTTCACACGAGGTGAGTCTGATGCCAGGCCAGGAGTGGTGTGCTGAACAGCAGAATCGAGACCTCCTCCCCTCTGCTTGTTTTGCTGCTTCACTTCGAATTCCTCAAGGTTCCTCTAGGTTAAAAGACGCAGCCAGTGTGGGCTGAAGGCTCAGCCATCTCCCATTGCAGAATGTGAGCCGCCACCAGCCAATGGTGTTGGCTGCTTTGTGTGCTGTGTGGATTGCGCAGCAGCGCTCTTGCCAGTGGCCCGGCCGGTGCATGCCCTCCGTCTTGTTGATGTTATGCACAGACACTGGACCCCGTGCTGTGCTGCAACCCTGCATTAATGGGTTGTTAGCAGATGGATGGCAGCGATGCTACAGCACCTAAGCTCCCCTTTTCGCAAGTAAAGGGCATTCAGCGCAGCTGGGCCCCTGCCTGCTTTGTGAACCGTGTTTTCAGGTGGACACTGCCTGCCTACCTGCCTGCCCTGCCACGTCTTTTCTGGCATGCATGGCAGCAGTATCTATGCCTGGCTTGACGCTCACACTCCAACTTGCCGTGCTCCCTGCTTTCAGCCATGGCTTCTGTACACCGGCGCGGACGACTGCACATTCAAAGCCTGGGACGTGAGGGACTGCTGCGCACTGCCGCATCCATCACCCTCAGCCACCGATTCTGCAGAGCACCAGCCTGGTGCAAGCCCTTGTACTGCTGAAGAGCAGTTGGAAGGTTTCTGTGCACAGCCTAAGTGCGTGTTCAGCGATCGAAGGACACATGGGGCTGGTGTTTGCACAATCTCCCCCCACTGGCAGCCTGGCTTGCGTGTGCTGGCAACAGGCAGCTATGATGAGCGGGTGAGGCTTTGGGACACAAGGCAGGCTTCACAGCCGCGCTTGTCAGCAGAGGTAAGGGGGCTTTCTGAGTGTGGAGAGGTGGTGTGGCTGGCAGTGTGTTGTGTCTGCCTGTAGGGGTGATGTATGTGCACACGCACTCCAACTTTTCCTTTTCCATGCACACGCACTCCAACTTTTCCTTTTCCTTGCCGTGTTCATATAAAGTTGTTTGTGGGTTGTGTGCTCATGCTTACGAGTGCTTGCCTGCGTGCGTCCTTTTGGTGAACTCGACTGTTAAACATTCAGCGTACAAACCTGACAGGAATTCAGGTTTAAATGATGAGTGGGTGAGTCTGATGCTCCATTGCTATGCAATGTCACACAATGCTACTCTAATTCTGCTGTATGTGGTCCTGCCAAACGGGCCTCATTAAGGCATGACCAGTTGCACAATCAGCAGCACAATCAGCATGGCACTGCGGCATGCAAGACGCATTACCATTGCCTGGGCTTGTCTCTTCCAATTCAAATATGATTACTTTATCATGTTAAGCATGAGACTTTCGTCATGCCAAGGATGTACCTGTGTCATAGGTAGCCTTACCTGCATGCTGCGGCACTCAGCTTCCTGCTTCATTGCCGCCTCTCCCTGTCAATGGTCATACACCCCTCAACCGCACCAAAGCTCCTTCCCTGGCTTTTAGTGTGCAGGCCAACACAGGTGGAGGCAACTGGCGACTGCGCTGGCACCCTCATGAACCTACCCTACTGTTGGCAGCATGCATGTACAACGGCTGCGCTGTGCTGCGTGCCTCTGTTGATTTCACACAGATCCAGGTAAGGAAAGGTGCTCTGCCCTGCCACGCTCTTCAGCAACACGTAATGCCTGCTGCCATACCTTTTACCTGTCCCAAGGGCACTCAGTGAGGGGCGGGTAAATTTGCAAGTGACATTACTTGATGCAAAGGCATCTGTTTGTGATGCAGCGCTGGTGCAAGATGGTCGAAGAATAACCATTTTATGGTTGACATAGCTATGTTGGGCATCTTAATTGTTAGATTCAAGCTTGTATCGTGTAACACAGTTTATGTTAAGATGAGTTCATGTTTTTGCGAGCACACGCCCCTGTTGCAATTGTGAAGGGCACTGCATTTGTGCAGCTATAAGCTCTTGAAAAGGCTTGCCTGAGCGTCGGCTTACAGCTTGCATGTCTAGCGGATTTTTCTCGCTTTCTCATAACATATCTTTCCCTGCAGACGACTGACACCTTACTCATGGTGCTGTGGTCTGTACCAAATGCATTGCGTCGTTCCAGGTAGTTCAAACATACATGGGACACGGCAGCATCTCTTACGGAGCAGACTGGTTTCGCTGTGGTGCCATCTCTGATTCAAAGTGCCATGGCCATGAAAAGGGCAAATCTGAGTGGCATTCAGAAGAGGATGGTAAAGCTGTGGACCTGGTGGCGACCTGCTCGTTCTATGACCGCCTACTGCACTTATGGTCGCCAGAAGACTATCATAACTCTATTTGTAAATGATCCGACTGTAAAATCTGATCATGTAACAAGCTTTAAACAAGGGAGCCGTAAACAAGCGCAAGCTGTAATCAAGCAAGAAGGTGTGCCACAATTACTCAGCTTTTTAATAGTTTGAAGTTCACTGGGCCGGTACGGACGGTCCCTTCTCCCCCTGCCTCTTCTACTTTTGTATGCACATTGGTGCCACACCTGACAAGCAGCAGGAAAGCACTGGCAACCAAGCAGCTCCCAAGCACGAGACCCAGCATGATTGTGAGTTGATGAGAAAGCGAGCTGTTGATCAGGTGTCGCGCTCATGAGCATCAAAATCACCGTTATCATTGGCTCTAACCCTGCTTGCAGCTTGTAGCACATCTAATTTCAGCCAATCCAGGAGGGGCAGAGGGGCCCAAAGGGGCAGAGGGGCGCGAGGTGTAGGCAGGTAAGGCAAGAGCGAGAATTCCAATAGCCCAGGCGCCCAAGATTGATACCTGCTCTGCTACGTGGATTGGCATGCAGGGGGTCATTCGCTGGACGCAGCAATGGCACGCATGCAGAGCAATCAGGCGGGGGAGGGCCAGCACAAGCAGACCAAGGCAGCAGCACTGGCCCTTCGCTGTCTGAATCCCCCTCTGCCACGTCCACTTCCCGCCCTGACAAGTTTAAGGGCATCAACGCTAACCACTTGCTCCGCTTCCAGTCCAACACATCCCAATCAGTAGCGCAGGCAAGTCTTGTCAGTGGTTACTTCAAATGCTCAACATGATACACTAGCTGCACTCCCATGCGCGCAGCAGCTGTCGATCATGCTCAGAGCGCATGAGCCTTTCCTCTCCAAGGAGCGCACAGCCAGCTGCTCAAGGAAGAACAACCAGGACACAACAAATTGCGTGCATTTCTCAGCGCAGCTGGCTAGCATCTCCTGGTTCGTCCAAAATGCTGCCATCAGCAAGCCGACCAAAAAGGACTGGGTGCTGCGCTACAAAGGATGTGTGCAGCCCTTGCCAGGACACCCAATGCCGCTGCATGTCTTCTGATGCTGAACGCAGGGCAGCAGGTCGGCAGCCGGAAGGCCACGCAGCCGGAAGTATGTCCAGCCACGCCCCCAAAAGTTTGACCGCAACAAATTCTTACAGGCGTGTTAATGTGTGGCAAGGAGGGGCACAAGGGAGTTTCTGACGCGCCACAGTTGTACTGATGCACTGAATGTGGTGGGCTGCCATGCTAGCTCGCTGAGGCCGAATTGCAGACACTGCCCTGCTGGATGCGCGGAGCCTCCCAGACACTTAGCACTTCCCTCCTCCCCACAGCCTGTTAGCTCAGCTCCCTTCCCAGAAAATATGCCTGCCTTACACCAGGCCTGATCCTGCATGCCGAGAAAGCTTTGCGCAAGGAGCGCAATGAAGGGCATAGAAAAGCCGCTGCTCGCAACCTGTACGTGCAGGCCAACTACAGGTTCGTTGTGTCAGATGCCGTCAACGCAAGCCTGCACCATGCGGACGCTGACAGGATGTTTGAGTGGGAGGATGTGCTGCAGGTGAGCAGCGCAGAGCCACTGCCGCTCTTGGTCTGATTGGTGTGCGCATGCGCCTGCCTGTCAGCGGCGCACAGCATGCACGGCTGCCCGCCTGTTTGGCATGATAGATGGCATTGGGCTGTGTGATGTGCTGGGTGGGCATCAAGACTTGTCACTGCAGCATCCCATGGCTCTTCTTGCACTCGCATGGCTGCAGCTTTGGCTCCCCTTGGACTCATGAGAGTGTACGTCAGACTGCTGGCACCTGCTCCTGCCTGTCACTGCAACACTGCCTGCCCATTTGCTTCTAGCTCAGCACGCATTTGCAAGAGCTTGGACGCAGGGCCGGTAGGGTTGCTGAAAACAGTGTGCGCTCGTGCGCCAAAATGTACGGAGTATACGCACTGGTTTGGGCGACCCCAAGAGTAGGCAGGCTGCCTGCAGCCCTTGCCTGCAACCCTGCAGGACAGGGCACGACAGGCGTGCAACGTGCCGGGACGTGCCCACCGTGTCCATACCTTGCCACATGGCCCATGCGAAGCCTGTCTGTGCTGCAGCACTGCACTTGCGCGCATGCGTGCTGAGCCATGCCCTGCACCGCAACCCATGGGTGTGCGTGTGTGTGCTCACTCAGCGAGAGCTCATGCACATGCACTCGTCAGGTGGAGCTGCTGACGCCGGCGCCTCTGTCTTGCCCCATCAGCTTGGACAACCCTCCCCGATGCCCACAAAGTGAGTCCAGCATGGTGCTGCTGCTGCTTCTGCTGCTGCTGCTGGTAGTGATGGTGGTGATGATGACAAAGATGACAATGGTCATGACAGCCTCTGCTGGGTGCTGCTGCAGTGTGTCGGAGAAGAACGAGGGTACCTGGTGTATGCATGGGGAACGAGGGGCCAGAGCAGCAAGTCCAGACGTGCTTTCGCCATCCCCGTTTCCCCACACCCCCGATGATGCAAACCAGCCACTGCTGTGGCTGTGGATGAAGTGGTCCGCAGGGCGTCCTTCCACCCCACTGCTTTGGCCCTTCGACGAGTTATTGGTCTCCTTTTTCAACGTTCGGGCACCTCTCCACCTTTGGCCCCTCAAAAAAGTCATGAGCATCCCCTGGCTGTCCCTTCAAACCCCTGGCTGTCCCTGCAACCCCCTGAGTGCCCCATCAAGCCCCCTCCCTCAACCGCCTGTTGTTGCCTGACTCGCAGTCACACCCTGCGGCCACATCTTCTCATTTCCGGCGATCATGGCCCACCTGCTTCATGCGGGAGGACCTCACCTCAGGTGTGTGCACATGTGTGCTCGTGTGTGTATGTGCATGTGTTAGTGTGCACGCGTGTGTGCTCATGTGTGTGTTGTGTGAATGTGTGTGTGCGCGTGTGTGCTCGTGTGGCGTGCTCAAGTGTGTGCACGAGTGGTGTGTTCAAGTGTGTGCACATTTGTGTGTGTGTGTGTGCACGTGTGTGTGTGTGTGCGTGTGTGTGTGTGTGTGTGCAGATGAGAGAGTGTGTGCATATCGATGCGTCCATGCAAGCGTGCATTTATGTGGACATGACAACTCTCTGAGCTGCGCACATATGCACGATGGCACCACAAGTCCGGTTTTGCATGCAGGGTGATCCCAGAGGTGGGCCACTGCTACTATGCGTGGCATGCATGCCCTGACGTGCCAGGAAGGCCACCACGGCTGGGCTCTCCCTCATAACTTAGCAATGGCAGCGGGCCTCTTGCTGGTCCGTCCCAGTGCTTTTTCCACCTTGATTTGCACGTTCTCAAACGCGTGAAGCGCGTGCTTGCTGCCACTCTGTGCGCTTTCTTCAACAGTCTGCATGTAAAGCTAAGGGGAAATTTCGGTCCTCAATCACCCCTCCTGTGCCACCAGTTCGCTACGGGTCCCTTCTGGCACCCTGTCCCACCGCCCCATGCTCACCCAGTGACCCAGGTCCACCCGCCCCTTTTGCTCGCAACCCACATCCTGCGTACACGATGGCCATGAGCGGGTGTGCTTCGAGCCCACGCGCTCGTCAGGGCCCACTGCCCACTACTCGCTTGAACTAGCTCCCTGACATGCACCACAGACCATGATGTGGCAAGGCGCTCTGGAACGATGCGCCAGCTGCCGCATCCTGTTGTCACGCACCCGTGCCATGCTAGCCGGGTGTCTTGCTCGTGCTGTATCGCTGTGCCTCACTTGCCACCCACCACGCAGGTGCACCCCGCGCCCCCCCCGCTTTGCGCCGCTGCTCTTTTGCAGGTTGTTGACCTTGCCCTGCAGCCCTCATGCTCTCATGCCACGTACCACGTGCAGGCGCTCCGCCCCCTGCCCCCTGTGCTTCGCGCCCCTGATCTCTCGGGACCTGCGGCTCGTGTCCACCACGACAGTCGTCCCGCCCAAGGTCAGTGCGCCTATCAAGTGCGCTGTAAGGGAAGCGCCTGCCAAAAGAGGCCACAGGGCCATATGACCAGTGGGCATATGCCACGGAGGAGACCCTTATGGCCCTGTGGCTCCACCTGGGGGCACTTGTGGGAAGGAACGGGTCCCCCTCACGGCAGTGCGATGGCCCAATGCAAGGGGCCGCAGGGGATTCTGCATCTGCAGCAGCCGGCCTCCCTGGTGCGCGTGGCTGCTGCTGGGCGTCACGGGACCCCGCACACCCACAGCTGATCACCTGTGCACGCGCTGAGGCTCTGTGCCTGAGGTGGCACACGGCTGCGGGGGCACGCGCCTGGAAGGGCGCACGTGCATGCAGCACCCTAAGTGGCACGAAGGCCAGAGTGGGCGCGTGGCTTGCAGCTAAGGCTGAGGTGGCATGCATGTGGCTCAGCCCCTGCTGCGCGTACCCATCGCCCACGCCCCTCTCACCTTTGGCCCCTCTCACCTTTGGCCCCTCTCACCTTTGGCTCTCGTCTGGAGCCTGGGCACGTATGCCCTGTGCTGCCCTATCTTGCCTCACGTGCCTTGGTGGCCTCTCAAGGTTAATGGCATGATGTGAGGCGTGATGCGTGCTCTCTAGGTTAATGGCATGATGTGTGCTCGGGGTGCTGGCCTGGCAGGCTTCACTCATCCTCTCACCTGCCCTCGTCCAGCAGGTACGATCCTCCCATCGCCTGCACCGCCCGCACTTCCGCAGGTGGGACAGCCCATGGTGTTCCAGCTCCTGAAGCGCGGGCGCACCACCATTGTGCCAACCATTATAAGTGAGCCCCCACCCGCCCCAGCCGCCAGTAGCATCACAGCTGCCGCGGCGGGTGTCGCGCAGCCTGGCAACGGCAGCATTGATGCTGGTCCAAAGCCCAAAGCCAAGAAGCAGCGTGATGCGCGCGCCTCGCCATCTTTGCCCGCCACACCGCTCACGGGCGTGCCCACGGGGCAGCTGGGGCCGCTCGCGGCCAACTGCTTTGCCAAGTTTGCTACAGTGGGGCTCTCAGGTGTGTGGGGCCGGTGGGCCAGGCTGGGCCAAGGTATGCCCTTAAATTCGGCGTGCACGGCCCTCCTGTGCCAAAGGAAGGAAGAGGAAGGAGGTGGAGGTGGAAAAGTGGATGCGCAAAAGCAGCGCGAGGCTCTTGGGTCAGCCGGTCGTGGGCGGGCCTCGGCCCTGGGGGTGCGTGTGCGTGCGCCCATGCCCGGCATTACTGCATCGCAATGACATGTGCTGTGGAGGGTTGTTTGTGGACTCCGCGCACACAATGTGGAGGTTTGGTTCTTCTGATGGACATCCGGACATCTTGTTGTGGCGCTCGGTTGACTGGTTGGCTGCATGCCCTGGCAGCCATATGGCAGGCTCGCCACAGAGGTGGAAGCAGGGCAGGGCAGGCCAGGCAGTGCAGCGTATGCCCGGTTGGTGAGAGCAGCCTGTGTGTGCAGGCGGCTGCAGCCAGGTGCACCCTCGTACCTTTGCACCTTGTGCGCCTGGGCTCACTGGACACTCAGGCAGGCCTCATTTGGCCAGGCTTCCCTCAAACTCTCCGCGGGCGGTGCACTAACCGGCAGCAGCGGCAATCCCTGCATCCCTGGCCCGCTCTGTCCAGGTTTCCTGTCGGGACCTTCTTGGTATTGCAACAGCCCACCTCTCGACACAAGAAGCAGGCACAGCCACCACAGTCTCCCTTTTCTCACCCCACAGTGACTTCCTTCAGGCTCGGCCACTGCGCCCGTGCCTGCCTTGACCCTGTTTAGGCGCAGCTGCCCAACTCTGGCCCTTGTCCTCCCCATGGCTCAGGTGCTGGAGCCCTGTGGGAGACTGCGGCGCGGGAGCTGGCGGCCTACGCAGCAGAGGTGAGCGAGGGGACTGTGTGTCAATGTCAGGAGCTGGCGGCTTATGCAGCGGAGGTGAGCACGGGAATTGAACTGTGTGATGCTAGGAGCTAGCCAAATGGGAGTAGAAGGCTGCGCGCTCTCATTTTTTGGTTAAGCTAGAGTGCTGCGCCAATGGGATCAGGCGGGGTGTGGAGGTGAGCCAATTTGTCTGCACAGGGTCTGCACAGGCGGTGTGGGGGTGAGCCACAGGCTCTGCTCAGACACAGGAACCGGAGCCCGAAGAGGCGATGCCATGCAGCCCTCCCTCACTCCAACCAGTGTGTGTTGGGCGTTGTGGGCAAAGCATGAACCATGGCCCACAGTCCAAATCGTCGTGGACGGCATGGCCCCTTCTACCTCCCTCCCATGGCCGTGTGTGTATGCGTGTGCAAACCCTGAACGATGGCCGCAGACTGCGTTGTTAGGTACAGCATTGAGACCTTTGCCCCTGCCCCACAGGTTGTGGCCTGGGGAGGGGAGGACGCTGCAGTGGAGGCGCCCGCGGTGTACGCTGCCCTGGATGCCCTGGCCTTGCGGGCGCGCAGGTGTGGCAGGAGCAGCAGGCTTGCTTGCTTGCGCTGCTGCCTGTTGCAGGGGGGCATGGACACTGCTGCCTTCTGCGGGGTGGGGCACCAGCATGGGCGCAGTGGCCTGAGCTGCCTGTGCTGGCTGGCCCATATGCTTAAGCTTCATGCAACAGCCAAATGCATGGTACGGGGGCAGAAGCGCCGCAGCCTTTTGCGGGGTGGGACAAGCACGGCATGCCAGCGCAGGCGCAGTGGCCTGAGCTGCCTGTGCTAGCTCAGGCGACTTAGTTTCATGGAATAGCCAAATGCATGGCAGGGCAGGCACGGGGAATGTGCAAGGGCGTCTCGACACTCGGCCACTAAGCAAGACGGTCAGAGGGCTTGCCACTGCTGCGGCTGGCAGGATGGGCTCCGCATGCCGGACCATGCTCGGTTGAGGTTTGATCCAATGTTCAGCGGTGTTGCGCTCAAGCACCATGCCGCTCAGTGCACCACCATGCGCAAGCACCCTCAAGCACCGTCTTGCGCTCAAGCACCACGCCGCTCAGCGCACCACCATGGGCTGCCAGGGTTTGCCCATTGAAAGGTCTGGTGGCGAGTGTGTCACGCCAGTATAGGGAGTCGCGGCCATGTGAAGCTGCGTGCCCCTTGAACCTGTCAAGTGCAGCCGCGCGACGGCCGGCCCGCGCCGCTGCCCCCCCTCTCCCTCCCCTCCCTTCCCTAAAAGAACGACCACCTGCCTGCCTGCCTGCCTGCTTGTGCGTGCGCGCGCCTCTCAGGTGGGCCGAGCACCGCGCGGAGCTGCTGCTGCTGGGGCCCGCAGGCACGTGGGTTCCGGGCCACGAGCCGCCCGCGCCCCGTGGCGCTGCGACGTCACTGCCGCCCGGGAGCAGCCCCGACGCGGCCTGTGGGCTGAGCCCTGAGCAGCAGGGGGCTTACGCGGAAACGCAAGTGAAGAAGGTGGGTGGCATGCGGCCTCGGGGCTGGGAGCCTGGAGCAGCATGGGGCTTAGACAGAGGTGCAGGTGCAGAAATAGGTGGTGGTGAAGGTGGGTAGCATGCGCTTGCAGGGCAAGGCATCGGTAGGGGGGATTGTGGCATGTGGGCTTGCGCCGCAGGCGGCAAGGGGGGTGCAGTAGGTGGTGGGGCGGCAGGTGAGGAGAACTTGGGGGCTATGAAGAAGCTGCAGTTGGGCGCGCATGAGGGAGCTGAAGGGCTGCACTCCTCAGCACCTCAACGCCCACCTGGAGATGGTGGGGATGCAGGTGGTTGCAAGGTGCCGTGCTATACCTGGGCTGTGAGGAGGCTGCAGGTGGGCATGCATGGGGATGGGGCTGGGCATGCATGGGGATGGGCATGCACGGGGATGGGGCAGGGCATGCATGGGGCTGGGGCAGGGCATGCATGGGGATGGGGCTGGGCATGCATGGGGATGGGGCAGGGCATGC
>LFIK01005331.1_pt1 | contig 10341 bp, 12 predicted proteins | sample 643401 | NCBI WGS metagenome assembly LFIK01 (sample SAMN03777447, study PRJNA286221) | soda lake metagenome | biome: soda lake; feature: Kulunda steppe; material: water; isolation source: sample T5-Br brine of Lake Tanatar-5 | place: Russia: Kulunda steppe | collected 2010-07
CCCCTTTTCTTTTCTGGTGAAGGGGCTTTTCTTCCCAAGTGGCCCCTTTTCCTTAATTGATGTGAGGAGCTTTTTGCTGCTTGCGTAGTTTTTCTTTTTTTTTCTTTTTTTTCTTTTCTTCAATTTTTCCCAGAAACAAACTAATGATTCCTATCATTTTATTTCAGAGCTTATGGATGTTTTTTTGATGGCTGGTGTTCACCAGCAAGCTGAACAGTCAAACTACCTGGCTGAAGGTCAAACTTTAACTTGTAGACTTCCTTCATGCACTGATAGTTTTTTATGAGCAGGCTAGCAGTCGCACTTCTTGACTGATGGCCTATTTCTTGTAACCCTCCCAGAAAGTCACCAAGCTTGCAGTGAACCTTCTTGCTCATTCGGTTTAACATGCTTATCTGCTTGTTAGTACCAAACGTGCTCTTGAGAAAACTCTTGCAACGAATTATCATCAAGACCAGGAATGTGGTACTGTTAGTCGCTCCCCTGATCCCCACTGACTTTTTTTTGCTTTCTTTGCTAGTGGAGGAGTCATATGGTGCTTAGGCCCTTGGTGACTCCTTTTCCTTGATTGATGTAGGGAGTGTTTCATTGCCTAAGTTCAATATTCGAAAAAGCAGTCCAAGTGGAGTCCAGTAGAGGAGAATTCTAGTGGACTTGCGCACACCATGGGACAGCACTCCATATAGTACTACAGGTAGTACCTGTAACTGCCTAGTTGTAGTGCCTGTAGCTGCCTAATTTAGCCTGAGGTTATAGCAACTTCAAGTTGCTTATTGTAACATAGAATAGGTTGGTTTGAAGGCTGCTGCGGCCCTGCACATCAGGATGAGTAAAATGCAAGCAAGTCCCTTCCTTCGGCTGGAAAGTGCTTCATGACACTGAGACTCCTTCATGTGTTTTGGCCATTTAGAGCTCCTCCTTAGATCAACTCTCCCCAATCTCGAAAATGTTGTACAAAACTATGCCCCTGGTTGGCAACACTGACAGGTAACCTTGGAATTGCGGTTAAAGCGTGTTTCCGCAGAAGCTCTTCAGCAGAGGTATCATCTAGCATTGTAGCCCACAGAGCATGTCTAAGCACGCACAATCGAGAGAAGTTGTGAACAATTAAGCTCCTCAAATCACCTTGGGTCTTACCATCTTACCAAGCAACCAGGACGCACTGTAAAACTAACCTGCTGCTCCTCATTGCTGCACCACGTATTTTGTCATAAGAATGCATATGCGAGGCACACACACACATCCTGGAAGCAAGATAACGATAAGTATGACAGCATCTGTCCAGCATGGCTTTCATCATCATGCCTTGTGCGCCATAAATAAATTGGCAGTGCATCGAGAGCTCACCGGCAGACATACAATCAATATTTTGAGGACCTTACACAAGTACACATCTGTACTGTACCATTGCTGGGCAACGTTGAATGCTCCTGCACTTCCATGGAAATGATCACTGGTGCATGTTTTAAGAAGCGCACAAAAAAATTGAGAAACATGCCATCCAAACATGCTGACACTGTCAATGACAGTCTCTACACTGTAGCTGAAAGACAAGAAGAATGGATATGAAGAGTAATCTCAAGTAAAACACAGCGCAAAAGCTTGTGCAGGGGTCTGGCCAAGTCTCGCACAGGCTGAGAATTGCCAAGCCTTCCATACCTACCTAAACTTTTGGTAGATGGGACAGACCTTTGCCGGTGACCAGTGTCACCCTTTTCACGAGAAATCTGCTCAAGCCCCCCCAAAGAAGCACAGTGCCCCCAAAAATATTTGCCTAATTTTGATCACTGGCAAATTTGCATGGGGGCATAAAGTTGGTCTGAAACAAGGAGTGGCAGTCAAAGGGCACATGACCAGCGTGACATGGCATTAGCAGCAGCAGCAGCAGCAGCAGCAGCAGCTGTATTTGCATCAGTATCAGCAGCTTCACTTGAGCTCTCAGGAAAAGCAGCAGGACAGCACAGAGCAAGCGGTGGAAAGAGCAGCTGAGTGGAACATCATCTGTAATGGCGTCTTTGAGGCCAGTCCATTTTAACAACTCTTCCACTCTTTAAAACATCTGATTCCCAGGTCATTTGGTATCCACAAAAAGTCGTTCCCCCATGAAATTCCACATGATAACCAAACCCCTCTCTTGTAGGCCTCTTCGGAAGACCAGGCCACCTCATTTACCCATGCTATAAGAATGTAAGGCATAATTTGCGGCTAAGGCAAGAAGGATCACAAGTGAGAGCATGGTCAGTCTAGGCAACAATACCCTCGTGTGCAGATTGGCGTCTTGTAAGGAAGAACTGCCTGAAGAGGTGGAAAATCAGGATGGAACAAGTGGTTGAGTATGACGCTCTGCACATTTTTCAATGCTCACAACAGGCATGCCCTGCCCTGGCCAGCTTGGTGAATGATGGTCAGGGCAGCATCACACTTGGATCTGGCCTCTTTGCACCAGCCTCAGTGGGCTTGAGGTGCTCTCTGATCAGAAATGACGTACTGTTGTTGAAAGGGGGGGGGGCTGGATTTCCTGAGAAGCATCGTTAATTCCCAAATTCAACTGCCTCAAAGTGCCTCAAAATGCCTCAAATGGACTGCACTCAAAGTGCTACGCTCAAAAGTGCCTCAAATGGACTACACTCAAAGTGCTACACTCAAAGCGCCTCAAATGGACTGCACTTACATCAAACAAGCATGATGCTGCTCTTGCTTAAAGTTATCAAACACTCATAGCTTTAAAAAAGCAAGAATATTACTGCTACGCATGCATACCTGTCCACGAGGAGGTCCCATGCTGCGCTGGCTGGCTGGGGCTGCTGGCTGGGGCATCCGCACCCCGGAGCACAAAGGATGGAAGGCCGGTGCTACCAGAGGCACCTGCCTCTTCTGTCACCATGCCATGGCTAGCGCGCATACCAGGGCCAGGTGCACAGGAAGGGGGTTGGGAGTCTGCATGCACTTTCCCCGTGCGTCGGCGCATGCCGGCGGTAGCAGGTGATGGCTTAATGTCTGCATGAGCGTCTACACCAGGGGAGTGAGGAGGGCCTGCTGCATCCTCTGTCTCGATCTCCCTGTACTCCCTTGGTGCAGGCCTGCCGCTCTTAGGCAGGCTGGGCTGTGAGAAAGTCTCAAAATTAATGTTCGTTCCCCGCGCTCTCGGGCCCTCCTGGACATGCAGCAGGTGCAATTGTAGCATTGTTTACACAATCTAAGTAGGTCTTTGCCAGTGCTGCTCGCTATGCTTGACTTGTCCCTTGCCGCTTGGCGAGCCCTATAACACAGCAAATCTGGTGTTTTAGCATCAGAAGCACAGCAAGGTTGGTGAGTCTTGTCACTGACTTGCTGGACTAGGAACAGGCTGTGAAAGTAGGAACAGGCCGTGAAAGCATCCTTTCACTGATGCATTTTCCATTTTCCTCCTCAACTACGAGCAGGCTATGAAAGTATCCTTTCACAGAATGCATTATTTTATGGAAGAGGCCATTTGGCATATAAAAAGACTGCTTACCCATCAAACCATGGAGAAGCTCAAGACTTAGTATACTCTGAACATCCGAATATCTTGCTTATTAAAAGGCCATGAGGTGAATGACTGAGCCTCAAAGTAGGTGTGCTTCCTACATATTGATCGCACAATATCTAGGTAACATTGATAGATACCTCTGTTCAAATGCTTTTAAAGAAATTTGGGAAAATCATCAATCCCTGCAACTTGGAGGAGAACACGCCTTACCTAAGCTGTCTCTTCTTCCGAATCACAAAATCTCCCTTATGTTAAGTTGCGATGGTAATGATAGTAATTATAATCAGGGTTGGGTCATGCATCTATTTGCTTGTATCAATGCGCATTAAATACAAACAGTGCGCGCAAACGTCAATTCATCCGCGTTAAGGGGTCGAAAACGAGGGTTGAGGTCAGGGGGAAAGGGGGAGCCTGTGCACCCTCATCTGCCTCCCCAGCTTCCTCTAACCATCCCTGTTCCACTGAACATGTATACATATCCAAAGTGCCAAGGCTGTGAGCAGAACTGGAGTGCTTTCTTACAAGAACGGCGACAGCGAGACACCTTGACCACGTCACGTGCAAGTTGGTGCGACAGTGCAGCAACCTGTGCTTGGCTCAGCGCACCCAGGCCTTGCAGGGGAATCAGGCACCAGCATGGTGGTATCCAGCAACAAGGAGAGCCAGGGCAGTGATGCAGAAGACAGTAGAAGAAAGCAGCAGCAAAAGCAGCAGTTGAGGACTGCTGGTTAAATACTCCACAGAAATGAGCAGGAAAACGGGTGAACGAAATGTGTGTATGTGTGCATAAGACGCATTGGGATTTTTCAATGCGGTATGTGTGCATAAGACGCATTGGGATTTTTCAATGCGCTTAGCAATGCTTAAAATGTGAGAAAAACACGCACAACCAAACCCTGATAATAATAACAAAAAACTATAATGATGATAATTCCATAGATAGAAAAAGACTTGCTTGACAGGGGATTAAGTGGGAAAAGCTTGTAATATTTTAGACACGTGCCTCTGGTGATCTTGCCACATAGACAAAAGAATCAACTCCTCCAAGCCAGGCGATTGCTGGGAGGCATGATGAGAGTATAGTTGTGGCATATTGGTCTGAAGAGCCTTTAATAGCTCATGGTGCATGCGTTTGATGCAAGTTTAGGCCAGAAATCCAGGCTACAAGTTTGCAAAGGCCAAGAGGGCCATCAACTCAACCACGGACTTTGTCAAATTGCACATTCTTCCTGATGATAAAAGCATAATGCAAAGAGATGAACACGCTTCAAATTTCATTGCCCCGATATACTTCAGGTAATGCAATTGTGGAAGGCTGCATTTCTGAGGCTCAATGAGATCCTATTGTGCAGAGGAAGAGTCCTTCCTTATGTATGTTAGTATGTTCTGGCACTACACTGCGTTTATCTTGCTCTTTGTGTGGCTTGTTTGACATAACCTTCACTTCTAATTCCATGCCCTACACAGCACACAGGGAGGTGTCACTAGGTTGGTATGGAGGGGTTTCCTTACAAGGAAATCTACTTATTTTGGTCCCAACAGCTGCACCAGTACTAACTTTTCACGGCTTAGGGATTCGTGACTCTTTGCTGTACATCTCTATTCAATGTCAGTGCCATGTGCCGCAGGTGCAACAGGAACCAAAGACGAGTCTCCAAACCAGGTGCAGCAAGTGTGCATCTTCGAAATTGCGGTGATTAAAATATTAGGAGTATTTTGCAGGCAATTAGAATCCAATGTCACATAAGGAGCCGGATCAAGAGTGCCATGTTACTGTTGATTCTGCATCCCATTATGTACGGAATGGCTACAAAGTTTGTTTCCTGTCCCCCGGTGCCCAGGTCCTGAAACATTGTTGCAGATGTCCAAACATTTACCTTGGTTTCTGTGGAGTCTTGCTGCGTGAGTCACAACGGGATTCAGATCAGGAGGCGTATGCCTGCGCCCGCTGCATGCTTCACATGCAACTTGTAAGCAACGTCTGGCAATAAGCGTCCCGCTCGAAAGGAGGAGGGCTGGAGGCTTGCGGATTCCTTTATTTCTTACATGCGAACAAGGCTGAGGGAGAATCAAGAGGTTCAATCAGCACCCAAAACCTATCATTGCAGACTCTAAGGGAACCCTTGAAAAAAATCTGGGTCTGGGGAATCCAATTTACACCCTCTTGTGCAGATTTTGACCAAAATGGCCAAGATACACCAACCCAACTACTGAAATCCACCCATTGTGTTGCAACATACTTGTATTGATGGCAAAGCACCAGCAAAGTAAAATGACTTGACTTAATGCTGGTTCAAGGTGTCAATTTTACTTAAGATCAAAATCCAAACCCACATTGGGTGGCTTTCGGCAATGAGACCAGGATGCAAAGTAGCAGCTTTTGATCAGCATCCTGGGAATCACAGGGGGACCTGCATATTGGGCACGACTTTACAGACCTTCGTGACACACCCCTGCACGGCATCTTTCAAATCTCGCGTAGACCTTTAGAAATGGAAGCCTTGGCAAACGTGCCTCTTGTGTCAAGCAGCAATTTCCCTGCCAAGGCACTCACTTGAAGCCAGCTTGTGTAGAGATCAGGGCCGGCGTTAAAGTTCCCAAGGACCATCTCCACAAATGTACGATCTTCGCTTGAAAGTGCCTGCAGGGCGGAAAAAAGATTGCAGAGCTCTTTCCTGGTGCTTGGTCTTCAGCTAAGGGAGATGGTAAGCCCGCCTCTTAGTCTTAGTAACAGTCACCCCTGACTTCACCAGGCCACCACATACATACAACCAAGAAACAATACCAAAGCTTTTAGACATGAACTCCAATTTTTTGCTTACTAGGATATTCTTGTGATTTGAGCTGTGAGTTAATTCTGAATTCTCATGCATATGCACACATAACCACAGACAAATACAATTTCACAAAGAACATGCTCACTCATCACCCACACACAAATACAAGATCATGATCTCTTTAGATGCACCAACAGACAAAAAAAGTGTATACACAAAGCAATGTTCTGTGCAAACACCAGCTTTATCTGACCTCCCTTACAACACACCAAAGCCAAGCATAGCTTTCAGCACCACATGCCGCTGTTTCTCATGCATACCTGGATGCGCAGCAATGGAGTTATGCCTTGCGCACTTGCCGCACGCCAATCCCATTTGAAGTTGGGCCCACCATAAGTGCTCCCCCAGTCCTTTTAACATGCATTTCAAAAACAACAATGGGAGTGGCATGTTAAAAATGTGCACTTGCTTTTTTATTTCATCCATCATTGCACACATTTGGTGAAGATCACATCCTTTTATACAATGGTCTTAAAATTTCGTTACCCTTGAAATATGCAGACACGTTGTGAGGCAGTTCCGAGTCATTGTGCTCACACAATACACCTGCAACTTGCATGCCTGAATGTTACACCAGCTAGCTTGCTCCAGCAGTATTGCCATTCCTGTTGTCTATCACTCTCACAAAATGTTTCTTCCTTACAATGCAAAGCACCCGAGCCGCCCTCTCCCTCATGCATATTAGACTCACCAACAAGCGAGCAAGCATATTGCGATTGCGACTTAGAAGAGCCATGTTCAGAAGACTCTCTGTGCGGCCGCTGGCTTTGTCATCCTGTGTGTGGAAGGAAGTAGGGGCGTTGGCAGCACTTTCATGGCTTGCTCCAATTCTATGCATGAACAGATTATCCACTCTGTTTGAGTATGCGCAGTCAGTTGGTACAGGTTCCTAGCACATGAAGGTGAAGGTACCTTGCGGGTCCTACAAATGTGGTTGCAGACTCGCACATTCTAACGTGATGTGGAAATTTATGTAGTCCAGGCTAAGCAGTGAAGCAAAGCCAGAACACTCTGTGACAGCTGGCAGGTTATGAGCACTTTGAGTGCACCAATCTGTGCAAGACCATATCATGGCCTAGTGACTAAGACACTTGCTTCTAATTCTGGTCTTCTTGTTTTTTCTGCGCCCCAAAAATGCTGACCCATGCTGTGCTCACAGTACAATGTCCTTCACCTCAATGTCGTTTTCAGAGCCAAGATCTTGATCTGTTACAGCATCTTGGAGTGTTCCTGTAAGGAGACAAAGAAAAGCTTGAACCTCAAGTTGAAGCACCATGCGTACACGTGTTAGTCCTTGCACCCATGCACACTGTAGCCGGAATGAGACTTTTAAAAAATAGCTCATACCAAGAGTGTGGCATGCCAAAAAAGTGTGCATTATGCTGAGTCGATGTCGGCATTTGTGCTTCACAGGGTCACAAATGAATGATGCTGATGATAGATGCTTAGAAACCCATGAACATAGTATCGTATAACATACCAATCATTATTTTCATGCTATGGCTGTTTGAGCATGACATTCTCCAAATGGGCTAGAGCAATTGACCCTTCCAAAAAAACTCACCATTTGCAAGCTCTTCAAATAACTTTTTGTGTGGTTCTTTCAGCAGGTCCAAGAGAAGCATTTCTGCCAAATTGGGCATACCCCAAGCCACAGCCTGTCAAAGCAAACCGTTCATAACAACAGAAACCATGATAAATACTTTCATGCATAAGGGTGATCACCAGGAGGAAGATCCGACTTTTTTCATTCACTGTAGATCTAGCATCTAACATCAAATCCGTACATGTGGAAAATATGGATGTGGAGAGCGCCCAGGTTAGCATGAACAGACAGGAAACAGACTCACCTGTTGCAGCAGTGCACAGCCAACATCTGTGGTGCTTGTCAGTGGTGTGTCTATTGCAATCTCCTTCAGGCCGCACTGCTCATCAGCTATGTCTGAAGCGCGCACAAGCTGCTCTGATGCACTTGATCCAGGCAATCGCGAGATGCTTGTGAAGGATGTGCTGGATGACAGTTCTGCATGGCGCTGCTGATTAGAGCTCAGAGTCGTAGGGCCTGTCAGGAACGAGTTCAACCAAATACCAAGTGAGCCGGAGCAAAAATGTTAGGGGAGCAGCTGTCATGGGCAGGCGGTTGCAGTTGCAAGACACCAAAGACATGGGAACCATTCTTCCTTTGGGGCAACACAATACCTCAAGTTCCATATCCTTACACACTTTCAACGACAGTTGTTTCAACAAAGAAAATTCACCATGCATTAGGAGGTGGAGATAAGAAGAAGGCCAATTACCTGAACATATCCTGCATAAATATACCTTCACACAGAGCTTTTGCGCTCATATCCTAAATTCATTTACACCTTCCCGCCCTTTGAGTAGATTTGCTGGCAAAACCCAAGCCATGGGGCGTAGCCTACAGGCCTACTGTGCCTCCGGTAAAGTTCATGGTGGCCCACCCAGGTCCAAACAGGGCCCCCCCTTTTTGCCTGTTTTGGATTTACAGTGCACAATGGGAAAATTAGAAATACGCCAAATGATCTGATCAAATGTTTGCCTGTGGGCTTCGAGAGGAGGGGAAGAGGGGGACGCACTTACTGACACTAATTGACCCTCACCCTTCACCCCCACCCCCTGATTCCATAAACATGCATTTAACTACAATGCTTTAGACTAGGTGGTTAATGTGGGGCCACTCTAAGGTGCAAAACTTAGGAAACAGGTGCATCACAGGGCCCATTTTGGGGAGGGTCTTTAAAATCCGCGAATTGATCTTATACAGTACGGGGAAAGATTTGGTAAACATTCGTATTCGATGATTTGAAATGCACGAGTGATCCCTGCCCTGCCCCCAACAAGTTCATTCTAGCAAACCTGCAGTGTCAGAGGGGCAGGAGAGGAGGTGGTTGGCGCAGCAGAAACTTTGCTCCACGAGTTTTGGAAAGAGGGGCAGGCAATTCTTGGCAAGGGCCAGCCAGCCCACAGCCCAGCTTGAAACACAGCATGTTTCCCTAGCAAGCCATTTTACTGGGGATGCCAATTTTAGTGGCTGCAGGTGCAGTGTGCAGTCAGAACACCCATAGTTTTTGCGAGTTTTGAGCTTTGACTATGCTAGCAAGGCCAATTCAGGTCTCTGGACGACCACCTGGTGGTGCAGGTTAATCACTCTGCCTCCCTGCGTGTAGTTCTTGGTGATGGGGTTTAGGGATGGTCCGGGCGGCAGCTTTACAGAGCACCAACAAGACACTGAGCTCGCGGCTGGGTGGATGGTCTACCATCAGATTGTCATGTGGTGCGTATAAAGAACAGGGTTGGGTCACGCGGCCAAATGCCTAGACCAATGCGCGTATGATACTAACAATGCGCGCACTTAACAATTTTCAAATTTCTTGCATTATGGGGACTTTTTAGGGTAGAAGTTGGGGTGGGATAATATCAAAGGGGGTTATTTGAGCAAAAGTCCAAGCATGCTCCTTTTTTGATGTAAATTGTATCTTTATCATATAACTAGGCTACTGGCAGAATGGGGTGAAATGGACGCCCCTGGTGGCCTGGGTGGGTGCTCAGCCTCTGTTTTTGGCCTATTTTGGCATTAACAGCACACGTATGCCCTCAACACGTCCCAACCACACGTCTTTTTACCCCCAAAACACCATCAATATACTTCTTTCATGTTGCTAATTGATATTGGATGTTGAAACTGAGGTTTGGAGGGGGTCAGATTTTGACACATTTTGGCACCCCTTCTTGCTGATTTTTATAAGGGAAAGGACCAAAAATGAAAATCTCACCAACCACTAGGTGTTTTCACTCCAATCCCTTTGCAATGATGTTTGTTCATTACAAGAGCACCAAAACACCAAAAATCATGTAAATTTGGTGCAGTGGCTGATCTGGTGTGGACTTCTGGCTGTGAAAAGTAGGGTTCACGCCGCAGCCCATGAGGCATGGGCGCCAAGACGGGTACCTTTCAAGATCAGGTGCTATGAA
>LFIK01005334.1_pt1 | contig 10338 bp, 12 predicted proteins | sample 643401 | NCBI WGS metagenome assembly LFIK01 (sample SAMN03777447, study PRJNA286221) | soda lake metagenome | biome: soda lake; feature: Kulunda steppe; material: water; isolation source: sample T5-Br brine of Lake Tanatar-5 | place: Russia: Kulunda steppe | collected 2010-07
CGATCTCCCTATGGCTCACAAAATTACTGTCAATCAGACTGGAGCTTTTTATTTCTCTCAAGCTTGTTCTGAAGATGTCTTCAATTTTTTCCAGAAACAAACTAATGATTCCTGTCGTTTTATTTCAGAGCTTATGGATGTTTATTTGATGGCTGGTGTTCACCAGCAACCTGATCAGTCAAACTACCTGGCTGAAGGTCAAACTTAAACTTGTAAACTTGAGTGCATGTCCGGTACTCACTGTGGCACAAGCTTATCACATATCATATTGAGTGAGCATGAAGCTCGACAGCAAGCTTGGCAGCTTCCTGAGGATCTAGACCGAGATTCTTTAGAGGCTCCAAACTAGGGCTGTCGGTGCACGCCTGAAGGTCGAGTGCATGACATTTACGCATTCATTTTAAGGATAGTTCGAGTAAAACCATCTGAATACTATTGTATTTAGTATGAACACACCACGTTGACTTCCAAGCATGCAGGGCCTAGCTGCATTCCTGTGTTTCATTAAATGATTCTGATCAACAGCACCTCAAACAAGAGCGGCTCCCTCCTATGAGAGATGAGACGGCGCTTGCCACCAAAAGTTGGGGGCCTTGGTTCCACCTGCAAGCAATCGCCAGAGGTACCAGCGCACTTTGTTGGCAGCAGAATGAGTCGACTGTCCAATCCAGGCAGATGTGAGTGCACAGCAACGAAAGTGTGAAGAAGACACTATGTTCCTCGCTGTACTCAATTCTAAGACAGGCAAAGCTGATGTGCGTCAGAAAGAGACAAGCTGATGGAGGCCTGCCCTGGAATGGTACTGTTTCTCATGCGCCAGCTTTGCTTGCTAGACATGCCTCCACCAGCCCCACACAATCTTCTACAACGGATGGCACACACTCACCAAGTCATCCACCCACCCCTCTTGGGGTTGGACCAGGACACGCCTCCTGCCGCCTTGCTTCATCCCCTCAACGACTGGCACTGCCGCAGCTGGCAAGGTTCCTGGGTCCCCAAAGCGGAAGCGGTACACTGCACGCACCCCCACATTCAACACGCAAGATATTACAGACCAAACGTCAGGTACACTGCACGCACCCCCACATTCAACACGCTAGATATTACAGACCAAACGTCAGGCACGCTCCCTTCATGGTCCCTCGAGTACTTGGCAATGCGCTGGGTCCTGTTTGGCAAAAGCACTGTGACCACCCCGAGGTGAACTGCTCGCAAGGTTGCTGTGCCACTGCAGTGCCTTATAGGGTGCCTTATAGATTGCTGCCACTGCAGTGCCTTATAGGGTGCCTTATAGGGTGCCTTATAGATTGCTGCCACTGCAGTGCCTTAAAGGGCGACAGCAAGCAGCAGGACACTAGCAACTGCAGAGCAGAGGGACGGCATTGGATGAGAGGAGCACAGACGCACAAGCGTGCATGCGCACGGGGCTGCTAGAATCCATGTGAACATCTTCCAGTCTTAGTTGTTTGGTTTGTGAACAGGGATTGGCAAGTGTGCTGTGAATGTACAGACTGCTTTCAGTAACTCTACGCGTGGAGCATGGCCTTGCATTGTTGCTTTGCTTTCACGTGCGTGCCCAAAAGCATGTGCCTTGTGCTGGAATATGAAAGCCACTTTGACAGCTTGCAGCGATAAAATATTTCTGGTGATGCACAAGGTGGCCTCTGTATTGATGTTGTCAGTCTCTAGGAAACACATTCAGTTCAGGTAAAAAAAAGCGCGTGTGGCCTGAGCTGTGAGTGATGCCCGCAACGTCACAATTTTCACGCAAGTTTGCCAAAGCCCTCTCCCCTCGTCAGCGCAGTGGCTGCGGGAGGCAGAATTGCCCGCTAGCAAGCTCTGGTGCCCTGCTCAGTGCATGGCAGCCGCCACAGTTGGGCGCTAATTGCCATCGCCCAATGCCATCACCCACTGTCACAGCTCACTGCCATCTCTCACCACCATCACCCACCACCATCACCCACCATCATCTACATCGTCACGATTCTCAAAGCCGGTGCCCAGCGACCACAGCAGGATGGGCACTGCCCTGTGCGTGCACACAAGGTCAGATACTGGCATGTGGGAAAGGATCACAAGAAGCCGAGCAAGCAAGACCGCATGCAGGCATGTGGGAAAGATCAGAAGAAGCCGAGCAGGCAAGACCACATGCAGGCATGTGGGAAAGATCAGAAGAAGCTGAGCAGGCAAGACCACATGCAGGCATGTGGGAAAGATCAGAAGAAGCCGAGCAGGCAAGACCACATGCAGGCATGTGGGAAAGATCAGAAGAAGCCAAGCAAGCAAGACCACATGCAGGCATGTGGGGAAGATCAGAAGAAGCCGAGCAGGCAAGGCCACATACAGGCACGCGGGAGAGATCAGAAATAGCCGAGCAAGAAAGGTCACAAGAAGGTGAGCACTTTGTTAGGCAAGTAGCCGCTGGAAGGCGGGCGCGCTTCAAGGTGCTGGCCATGTGCACGTGCTGAGCAGCTTGGAGCACTCATGCTCTGTGGGGTTCACAGAGCAACAGTGCCACAGGTCCGGGCCTCACTGATGCGCAGGTTTGCAGTGACAGTGCCAGGTCCGGGCCTCACTGATGCGCAGGTATGCCGTGCCAGGTCCGGGCCTCACTGATGCGCAGGTTTGCCGTGCCAGGCCCAGACCCAGACCCAACTGATGCGCAGGTTTGCAGTGCCAGGTCCGGGCCTCACTTGTGCCTGGTTTGCAGTGACAGTGCCAGGCCCAGCGCCCCACTGATGCGCAGGTTTGCAGTGCCAGTGCCAGGCCCAGGCCCAGGCCCAGACCCAGGCCCAGACCCAACTGATGCGCAGGGGGACCTATCCTCAAGGTCTAGGGCCCCCCAGGCTCTCAATAGATGCAGCACTGCACAAATGCGGTTAAGCAACTCTGCAGGCTAACCACGCACCTAAGGCTCCCATGCGCGACGAGGCACATGCAGGTCAGTAGCATGATGCAGGTCAGTAGCATGATGCAGGTCAGTAGCATGACGAGGCACATGCAGGTCAGTAGCATGTTTTCATTGTGACAGGGCGTCTGTGCCAGCTGCGAGGGGCGCCCTAGCTGGGTCAAGACAAGGGTGGGCGTTTTGCTGAAGGCCCACCATCAAATGACGTACAGGTGTTGATCTGCGCAAAGGATGTGCACAAGACCGTTTAACTGCTTGCTTGTACCTACTTCGTGAGCTGGTACACGGTGTACTGTATCTCGAGCTCATCTCCAAGTTGAGCCGTCCTGCTCCCATATCCTTCAAAAATCTCTCTGTACTGCCTCCCTGCAATAGGAGGAGCCCAGCAAGCACTTTTGTTTCTGGTGCGTATCAATACAATACTCAGCAGCAAGGTTGGGGAAGTCCAGCTGTACGGTTCCTGTAATCCAGCCAACAAGGCATGAGCACTGTCCCACATCCATGCCTGCACGGCATCAGTGCACAACATTTGCTGACGACACCTTGGTGCTTTTGGAACATGTATGTTCATGCGCATCAGCACCTGAAGTCAATGCAGGGGGGCAGTGCCCTCTGTCCAGATCCCCATCCTCTACCTCCGAATGGAGAAAGAACTGCCGATTGGTTCGATAGGAGAGAGGTTTGCCCACCTGAAGGAAGCGTAACAAGGGTGCCTGGCTCCCCAACATCCTGGACCACAGCTAGTTCCCCCTCCTCCTGCCCTTCTTCCTGCTCCTTCCGCGCTTCGCGCAAGCACTTCTGGAGGCTGTAGCCGTTCATGCCTGCACAGGCCACCCAGTGCACCACGAGCGACAACCACCTGTTGGTGCCTGGAGTTCTCCCAGAGGGAGAACACACATGCTGGCCATGCTCAGCGAAGAATTCTGACACTTGAAACAAACGAACAACCAATGCAGACAAGGATAGCCATGCACATGTGGGATGCTGGCCCGCCCAGTATCATGAGGAAATCCACTCGCAATAACACGCACTTAACAAACAAGGGACAGTGCATTTTTCATGAATGGGACCTGGTCGAGCACATCTCCTCGGTTAGCAGCACTTTACCTCTGCAAGGGGCCCCCTGCAATGAGAGGGCAAAAGCAGGCTGGGCGCAGGTGGCAGCAACAAGAGGGGTCATCAGCAAACAGCGCCTTGCTGTTGCTGCAGTGGCATTTTGCTTCTGGCCCTGTGGCTCCACGTCAAGGTTGATGGGCAGGCTGGGCTGGCTGCAGGTGGGTGCTTCCGAGCCTGCATCTGTTAGTGTCTGTCTGCTTGCATGGATGGCCCGAAAAGCTCGCCTGCTAGACCTTCTTGAAGGAGCAAGTGGAGTATCTGGGAAGCTGCAGTGCTGGGATGTGCCTGCCACAGCACTTGCGCTTGGCAAAACATGCATGGTGTATCTGCCTGATTAGAGCAAAAGTGCGGTAAGTAGGATTTAAAATAATGTCAGAAACTTCACGGTTTACCTGTATGTGGTAAACGATTTGCAAGACGGGGTGAATTTCCAGGTGGTAAACTAACTCCCAGGCGAGAATAACATGATAAGGTGGTTTTATGAGAGAATATACACATGCACGCACGCGGATGTGTGTTTGGCAACATATTTGTCTGACTGCGCCCCTGGATGGCTAAAAAAAATGGCGTGACAATGCAATTCCCTGAAATATTTTAAGCTTTGATTCAAGTGGTGAAAAAGCTCCTGGTATTGGTGGCATTTTTAGCTCTGGCGAGCAGCTCATGTTCTGCTCGTGTGTCATCACCATCTTGATTACCAACAAGGTGTGCATCCCAATGAGGAAATTGTAGAGCCCAACGGTACTTTGGTGCATATTTTGATGGTGGCTTACCAAATTTGGAATCTGGCTAGAACAAGATCAAAAGGAAGAAGCCATAACAGGGTTACAATACTTAGTAGGCAGAACTGGGCTCTTCAGCGCCATTTGAGCGTCACTCAATACCTGTTAAAAAGATGCTATCTCCATACTGCCCAAGATTTTGAAGATAAGCCTGGAGCAATGTTGTATCTTTGACTGAAAATCATCTCACTTTGAATTTAAGCATGCTAAGCCAGAAAGCATATGTATTTGGCCATCCGAATGATGACACAACATGCACAATGAACTTGCGGCACTGCTGTAGAGATGGGCTGGTCTTCGAGTATGCAGAGCTCGAGCACCCACATTGAATTCCTTGATGTTTCTTCTTTGTGGCACATAGGCACATTTATGTTGTTCCAGAAATGATAGCTGATTGTCAGGTTAACTGACTTTGATTATATCATCAATAATATCATCAATAATATATTATTGCAAGTCAGTATCAGCATCTTCAAGTCTATGATGCTTGCTCTTGTCCGCTTATAATTTGTCATTCATGTTTGTAAGGTTGAAGTTTCAAGGCTGTATCCGCCGAATGAGGGCAGCTTAGCCGGTTGTGAGCCTCCAGTGAGGTTCGAACCCCGAACCCACAGGTTGCGAGGGTGGATAATCGACTTTCCATCGCAAGTGCCCCGCCGCCTGCTCGAGTATCCGGAGCATTGTTTGTAAGGGTGCAAAGCTGGTTCTAGTAAAGGGCAGTATCCTCTTTCTCTTCTGCAAGCCATTTGATAGTGATAATTGCCATCATGTGTAAGAGAGAAATGCTGTTATGTGGGGGTGATGGGAATGCCTCATCATGCCAGCAGTTATGGATAGCAGCACGTATGTTTATCATGGCAAAAGCGAATTGTAATTTCGAAAAAATTTACTTATGCATCATGATGTTTTCTGAGCACTGAAGGCTTCAGTCATGGAGTTTTTGAGCATCATGGGTCTTGCTCAAGCTTTGTGCATCTTGTCTTTAACGGTGATAATAGGTTCTTGTCTTTTGCCCAAAGTCCGTGTTCCTTCTGGCAATTGTGGCTTTTCTCTTCTCAAACACCTATTTGTCCTAGTTCAGGGTTTTGGCTGCAGATCGGCGGCTTCAATCTGAAAAAAAGTAAAAGTTTTGATAAGGTGCCATTCTGCAGATACAGTTTTATAGCACATCATGATAAATGCAATCCGATCTAACATTGTAGTGGGCATGCAGCTGTTGGTCAGAGCTGATCGGTTTTCAGCTTTTTTGTTGATTGGTTTAGCCAACTATGCTGGAGGAGGATATCGGCACCTCGGGCCATTGTGTCTCCTTTCCTTATTTGATGCAGGGAGCGTCTTGCTGCCTGTGTTGTTCTTTTCATGTGTATCCTACACTGAAGCCACTCTCTGAATGAGAGGATATGGGTAAGGCTTAAAAATTAGAATTGCCTCTCCGCTCCGAATTCTCGATCAGGCAGCGGGGCACCTGCGATGGAAAGTCGACTGTTCACCCTCGCAACCTGTGGATTTGGGGGAGGCTCACGACCGGCTAAGCTGTCCTCGTTTGGCGGATACAGCCTTGAAAACCTTAAACCTTGAAAATTGCCTCAGGATTGGCACAAGTCAAGACTGCAGTGCCTGGGTTCCTTGAACTATAACAATTTGCGCTTCTTATTCCATGTCACAATTTTTTCTTTAAATTTTTCTTTTCTTTTTTCTCCATGTCACAATCAAGTCAAGATTGTATTGACAAGCTTAATCCTTGTATTGCTTCCAATCCAATTGTCTCCTCAAAAATGGCCCATTGCATTGCATGGATCAAGAGGACTAATAAATACATCTGCTGCGAGGTCCAGGCAGTCCTCCACCATCTCAAGAGGGGTTAGAAGAATCCAGTGCGGGTTATGAGGATCTACACCCAGTGTTCCCGGTATTTTTTTGACACACTTCCAACTTTACCCACTTCCAATCATCCCCAAAAGGATGGCATAGCCAGGCATGGGTCCATCCCCCTGCATTATTTTATAAGCTCCAGAGTTCCTGTCGGCATCAAGCAGGCAACCAAACCAATAGGAGGCGCACTTCAAAACAATTCATGAGCACAGCTAAGCAGGGAGGGCCTCTCAGTAGCTCGGACATGCTGCAGGTTGACAAAGAGAGTTGTAGGGCAGCAGCTGGAGCTGCTCACATTCTCATAGCTGAAGCTGCGCGCATTTTTGTAGCTTTTCCCAGGCTGATATCACTGGGTGCCTGAAGGACCACTGTCGCTCCTACTGCTGCTGCTACTCTTGGCTTGCTGGCTGGTGCCCTGCGTCTCTTCCCTGATGGCCTTCCGTAAGCCCAGAACTGCACATTGAAGGGGCAACGCAAGGGTCACACAAACCACTGGATTCGGCAAATGCTTCTGCAGCAGGGTGAAACATCGGCACGAAACAGCCTTGTGCGAACCTGGTGCACTCAATGGCATGTACTCTGAGCCATGGAAATGCACACCTCGAAAGCAACAGAGGGCACCCCACACAAAAAATTTGTCCAAAAGCCGCTTGGGCCATGCGTGAGGAGACCCCAGCACGTCCACCTACACAGCCTGATGAGCTCTGATGCGTGTTTAAGCCCAGCTTTGCAGTTTAACTCATGCTATTTCCATAAAGGCCACGGTGACTATAGAGAAAAACCTGTTCGGCTTTTGACATCTTTTGATTAAATGGACAGACCAATGCATCACCTTCATTAGCTAGCTGTACAGACCCACATCCAATCTCTTACCTATGAGGAGGTTTGTGATGGTCAGCAGGGACTCTGCAGCCCCGTGCAGCCAGTCCACATTTGCGAGGTTTGTGCCGTATTGCACTTTTGCTGCACAGGACAATGGTCATTTGAAGGAAGGCGGCTTGGGCGCGGATGTGCGCATGAAGGTGTGCGTATGATATTAGCATGCTGCACATACCAATGGTTCTGAGAAGCACTAGCTATGGATTTTGCACGAGTGAATCTTGATGCAAGTACGCAGCATTGATTCTTCAAAGTAAGCATTGTGATCTTGGCAGTTCTAAATTCAGGCCAACATGGACGCCGCCAGGAACTCAAACACGCTAAAAGCACCAGCAGGAGGAAAAAATGTGTGGGTAGTTCAAATGAGGCTGATGGCAACTAATATTGCCAGCGATCTGCCTACTACTGTTGATCATTTGGAATGGAACCTAATGCGCAGTGCGCGTGCCACGCTTACCATAAATACCCGCTGGGATGGTGGCAAACACAAATGCAAGGAGAAAGTAAAACCCAAACAAAGTGAGCTTTGGCGTCTTCCCCGAGCTGTGCAAGAAGTATAGGAAGACCAGGTACGGGAAGAGCGAGGCCGCAAAGAATTGAGGAGCTAAACTCTGCGGATTGCAGGGCGCAGGCATTGTTGTTTCATTGGCATGCGACCGGGGTATGGTGTCTTCAAAAGACATCACTCAGTGACATCATGCATGTAACATTATCAAGAAATTCTCTTGAGAAAGAGCAATAATGGCTGCGTGCAATTTGAAAGTCAATGATTCTCGTGCCAATAATTGTATGTTTCAGTAGATGACATGCCTCTACTCTACTCACCGCAACATCTACACTGGGAGCCCAAGCCTGGTCGAATGGCAAACCCTGTGTGACGACAGTGCTTGTCTGGCCAGGTGCGTGCACACGTTTCTGCCGGTGTTGAACACAAGTTAAGAAGAAGGGCACCACTCCCTGCTGCTGGATACCGCTGCAATGTGAAGAAACTGATGAATTGGACAAGGAGCGGGACAGCAGGGGAAGTCTGCAAGCTGCTGGTCTAGCTCCAAGAGCCACTTGAGGTGATGAATGGAAGGATAGCATTTTGTGAATTTTTAGCTTAAGATTACGATTGTATTCTACAGCCAATAGGTTTCTGGGACAAAACCTATTAATGTCTCTCCATACAATCAACGTATAATTGTTTATTTTTTGTCGGTGGGGCAGGTGCCAAGGAGTCATGGTGGAGGGCCACCAGTGCCACAGGTTTGTAATGCTCCCTTAGGCCCAAAGAGCACATTTGTGATCCTTTCGGTATCTTAATCTTGCCCTAAAGAGGGTATGCTACACGCACAAAATGTGCTGAGGGTAAAAGTGTGCTTTCATGACGTCCACATGTCTGTTTGTGCCAGAAAGCCATGTGCATGGATAGCTGCCTGCACGCCCCCAGAGTCCATGGAAATTATTTCAGCGAGTGCCCTTCTCAACAGGCAAATGCAACGAAGTCAGGCAGAGGCGTTAAATCACAGGAAAAACGTTGCAATCGCCCTTGTTGACACAATGATCAGTTGAAACCCTGATACTCCCTCTTGACACCTGGTGATTTTCGTGGGTCTATACCTGCGGGGACCTAGCAGTTTTACCTGGGCTGAGATGAGCGCGATCGCGCTGATCTTTTCTAGTAAGTGAGTGATCAGCAAGGACTTGTGGACGTCACTCACTTGGGTGTGCAATGCTTGCCAACGCAGAGTAGCTGCGGCTCACAGGAAGCTGCTTGTTGGTAAGAGATTTGTGGCACGCTCGCCCAATGGGCGATTTACACAAGGGGCGGAGGTGAGCATGCTCACGTTGGTTGGAGCTTGCAGTTCATCTGAGCACGCACATGCAAGCTAGGGATGATATCCTTCCTTGTTTTGCTGCTTTTGCTGCTGCTTTGACTGCTTACTCCGTGGTTGCATCTGTCAATTTCAATGAGTACTTCCTTAGCGTTCAAGAGGCTTCTTTCGCCTTCGTTTGATCTGCCGTGATAAATCATCGACCTTGAACTCTGAGGCAGATGCCCTGCTTCCATCTGCTTTCACCACAGCAATGGGAGCCCAATGTATGCGACCAGCGCACATCATCAAAACTGCAGGGGTGCTTGTCTGAGTAGGTTTGGGAATCGCATCCATGCTGTGCAGGCAGTAGATGGCAAGACTCTCTCCCGCATTGAGGTGATCGGCAAAAGTAGGTGGGATTGGAGAATCCGCACTTGCCAAACTGCGACGATGACTGCCTTGCATATGATTTCTGCGTAAAACCCATAGTGTGCTGTGACAATGTTGGAAGGTGCAATAGCGTTGTGGGCCTGTGTTACAGAAAAGGGTCAGTCTTGACGATCCCTGACGATCTGGATCCGTATTGCATGCCCCTAGACGCTAGTTACAACAGAGACCATGGCCTGCCAAGGGCTGCTCAAATGTATCATACATTACATTATGCTCAAATGTATCATACATTACATAATGTATGGCATACATGATCATACTTAAACTTGTAAACTTTAAACTTGTATCATACATTACATTATGTATGGCATACATGATCATACATTACATTATGTATGGCACGAGTCCTCTTTGCAGTGTGACACTCTGCCGGTGTCTGACTGCACCTAGTTGGAGTCTCACTGAAATGACTCTTGCTTAAATGTTGAGCTGCTGGGGAACCCATGCACCCCTTCATCCCATCATGGAGGCTCCAGATGCCAGCACTCTCTCTCTCTCTCTCTCTCTCTCTCTCTCTCTCTCTCTCTCTCTC
>LFIK01005336.1_pt1 | contig 10336 bp, 12 predicted proteins | sample 643401 | NCBI WGS metagenome assembly LFIK01 (sample SAMN03777447, study PRJNA286221) | soda lake metagenome | biome: soda lake; feature: Kulunda steppe; material: water; isolation source: sample T5-Br brine of Lake Tanatar-5 | place: Russia: Kulunda steppe | collected 2010-07
ACGAAGATAGTGTCATGCTTAACATGGTACGTCATGCAATCTACTCATCTCTTTCCACTGATAGTGCCACTGCAACTTTCCTGCTCCTCCCAAATTGGAAGGGCCTTAATGCAAATGCTTACATGCAGATGCTTAGAAAACATCCAGAGCATTGCACTATCTTGGGCACTATTCCCCAGGCATTGGTGACCTATCGCAGACAAGATTTCTGGATGAATAACAATACAAGCTCTCCAGCTCCTGAATGGGATCTTGAAATTCTTGTTATATGGAATAAAGAAGCACAACACATGCTATTTGATGAGAACCCAAGGTGGTGTGTAGCCTTGTCTAATGCCATACCCAAGGCATTTTTCCAGCCTTGCCCACATCCACCCACTCAGAATGCGGCAAAAGTAATCAAAATACCAAGATCATTTCGGAAGAAATCAAATGACTCAGCTTTCACAAAGAATACTAGATCTATCACTAAGGCCCCTAACTTCACAGCGCTTACAAATGATAATCTAAGACTGAAGGTTCCAGACTGGCGTCTGTGGGCCTACACTGATGGTAGTTGCCTGACATATCGAAGTCAACAACGTGTTGGAGCAGGAGTCTTTACACCTGCGACAAAAACAGCCATCTATGTTGACTCTCTCTATGTTAACTCTTTTACAAAGTCAAAGCCCACATTGGTGTGATTGTAAATGAATTTGCCGATGCTGTAGCTAAATATGCTGCTCTCCATAACTATGGGCATGACGAAGCATGCCCACCACCATTACCAAAGGTAATCCTTTTGCCCATATACACTGGCTTGCAGAAGAGAACAATGAGACTACTCATACTGCCACTAAAATCAGCCGTGCACCACTACAAAACATTAAGGACAAACTAAAAGCTCACATGAGCAAGCATCACAGACATGGAGATGCTAATACCAACTCAGGTTTCTAAAACAATTGGAAGAGATTGCTCACCTTCATGAATCTTGCAACTAGCAATTCTTTTTGGAACAATACAAGAATTAATTTATTGTCAGGTGAAATCAACATCACATAGAAACAAGCGTCATGGCATGCCATACAACTGTAGACGTTGATTTCACCTGACAGCTGTCACGACGATTCATAGTCAGTGATGAATCATAGTCAAACTGAAGTTGGTTAGACAGTTGCTTAAATTTCTGGCTGAGCAACAACTGAGGTACTCAGTTTTGGTAAATGGGAATGTTCAACGTCCAAGGTGGAGTCTCTCTCCAGCAGAGGACGGACACAAAGGATGGAAAGCTGGCTAGTGCCTTCAGTCGATTCTGCAGATGCTTCCTCTTCCTCGTGTACACAGATTAGAGCAACCTCACAAAGCTCTTCACAACACTGATTATACTCTACCCAATGCTCCTCTCCCTCGATGGTTTGGCTGCCACGCCGTTCGCCCCCTTCAGAGTCAAGCTTCTACTCCTCCATGCCGGAGAAGCTCTGCATCTTTCCAATCGTAGTCCTCTTAGTCTTGTCCAGACAATAGCGGGAGAGATGGATTACCAAAACTGAGTACCTCAGTTGTTGCTCAGCCAGAAATACAAGCAACTGACTAACCAACTTCAGTTTGACTATGATTGATCACTGACTGAATCGTCGTGACAGTATCACAGAAAAGGAATGTCATGAAATTTAGAACGGGTAATCTTTAGACTCAGAAAATGGCCCACCTTTACGGCAGAGCCACTAGTTCATCCTGTCTGCTGTGTCATCAGCCAGACAGGCAAATCCATATGCTTTCTGGCTGTCAGCATGCTTCAATTCATAACATGGTGACTGAAAGACATGACATTGCCTCCAGGCTCATCATCAAAACCTTGAACAAAGGCGATTTTGGAGGAAACATCATTTTTACAGATATTGGAAGTGAAATACGGATGGCTCAACAAAGTTTGGTCTTACCGGCACATGTAGCCAACAGGACTTTACCCCAATGGCTTCTACCAAACCTGTCAGCAGACGATCTTCGATCCTGCTCAAGACCAGATGCTAGTTGCATACTGCCAGTTGGAACGAAAAATGACCATCAAAGAAACATACAGGCTATACACCCTTCGCGCTGGGATGTAAACCTCGTTGAAGTAAAATATTGTAATAGTACTCGACCAGAGCAACAACTAGCAAGAGCAACTGAACAGCATATTGGATTGAAACACGCCCTTGCCAAGGGCAGTGCGCAGCAATGCCACAAAGTAAGCCTACATAACATCCTGATTGGAGTGATGGGGACCATCTATAAATGTCATACTGAACTACCCCTCAGTAAGCTTGGCCTAGACCGGTGTAGAGTAAGAAAACTTACTCTCGATCTGAACACTCATTCTATTCAATACGCAACAAAGATCATAAATACAAGTAGGAGGTTGAAAAACACCAAGGAAAGAACATATGGCTCTTTTCAGAATCCTCCCGACCCCCACTAATGACCTTTCTCTTTGTTTGATGGTGGAGGTTTGCCTGGTGCTTGCGCCAGATGTAAACTTCTTCCTTAATTCACGCAAACAGAGGTTACCTTGTTAGCGTAGTCTTTTCTTTTTTCTAGTAACAGACACATTTCTTGTACCATATGCCCACCCTAGGTATGCAGTAAGAAGTAGGGCAGGGTGAAAAGGGGATGGGGGGCTGTCAGCAACAGCAACAGCCTGTCAGCCTTCGTTCAGGGTCTGGAACGCTTGTCAGCTCACACCCAAGCAGCGGCACACCCGTCCCGTGGAAGTCAAGTTCTGTAAAGATACCAGGCCTAGGAGCCAGCTTGAAGCCGCCAACCAACAGCATAGTGTGCTTTGTTATCATCTGCACCGAGCTGCTGCAAATGTAAGCCTCCGCACTATCCTTCTGGGAGTGGACGGCATCATTAACAGCCCTCACAGCATGGAAACTCTCAAGGTCTTGAATCAGGACTCTTGATCCTCAGATAGCTACCAAGCTTGCTATGAAGCTACTCGCTCATTCAGTCCGCTTCTTAAGTTGTTAGTGCCAGACGTGCTCTTGATAAAACTTATGTGACCTCCCATCAAGAAGGTCTGACTCATTCCTGAGTTAGGAATGGGGAAGTGCTAATACTTTAAATCATTTTAAAGAGCTCGGCCTTGATACACGAAATGCCCATAAGACTGCCCTCAAATTACATGCTCATTCTGTGCTTGCTCTATGCACACAAACTGGCAACAACTTAACGCACTCTTGAAAAATCCAGTTGCTCTCAAGGTCTTGGTCTGGAGCCACATTCCTATGCGCTGGGAGTCGAGACAAGAAGCTGGGAACATCAAGATGGTACCTGTGATAAGTGTGGCTTAAAGGCAATTCAAGATGAAAAACACGCTCTTTTCCTGTGCCCTTGCATGCAAATGTGTTCGGTGAGGCTTAAATTTGCAGACTTGTTTCACGATTTACCACTGGCACACAAAATTACTGTCAATCAGACTGGAGCTCTTTATTTCTCCCAAGCTTGTTCTGAGGATGTCTTGAATTTTTCCAGAAACAAACCAATGATTCCTATCGTTTTATTTCAGAGTTTGTGGATGTTTTTTTATGGCTGGTGTTCACCAGCAACCTGAACAGGCAAACTACCTGGCTGAAGGTCAAACTTAAAATAAAAAACTTAAACTTGGTCTGGAGCAGGGGGCGGTTTATCACCCTCCAGACTCTCACTAGTTCTTCCTTTTCCCTGGTGGAGGGGACTCACGGCTCTTCAGGCCAATGTGTCTCCTTCTCCTTAATTGATGTAGCCTGAGGGAATGGTTTCACTACGTACTTTTCTTTTCTTTGACTAAAAGTAGGTTTTGCGCTCAATTTAAGGTTGGCTGAAGCCGGGTTGATTGAGTGGAAGCTTGGTGCAGCAATTGGCACCCATGATCACTACATGCCCCAGCCACCCAAATGATAATGGTGATACCAAAGATGCCATGCTGTCAACAAGGCAGCACAGTACAATGCGGGGATCCTTATGGTGAATCGTTACTAGCCATCATGCATGATGTACGCACATTGTTAATTTTGAGCATGTCAGGTCAGGTCATGCACTACATCAGCATCCACAGGCTTGTATTATTGTGGCAAGAAACGTCAGGAGGAGGAGCTTGGTCATCCGCCTGAATGTGCTTTCACTGAGCGCAATTACGACCAGAGTCTGAATGTATTGTCTGAGCCACATGACACAAGGTATGCATTAGCAGGGTCCCACACTACAGCCTGCGCTGCATCTTCATGACCTGCTAGCTCGACGATGCCCTCCCCGGTGAGCGCGTTGTATGCCTTAATACGGCCGCTGTCAGTGGCCACAGCAATCACCTGCAGGGGTGATTAATCCACAAAAGAGCACGTCATAGCACAAATGCACACCAGACCGCATTTTGCAAGACAACAGGATCCTCTGCTTCCTGCAACGCGGTGGTACACACAGACTAAACTGCATTTGAATGTCATGACTACATCTATGCACGTTGTCTGCGCCTGCACAACTCACCACTACCTCCCACAGGCTTGGTCACGGAGGAGTCACGCCCTACGTTGCTTGCAAGATTACAAAAACAGCAGGAGAATGACTCTCACCTCTCCGCTGCTGTCAAATGCGCATTTGTTGGCTGGATGCTTCCCTGTGTTGATGGATATCAGCTCAGCCACCTGTAATGAAATCAAGCACTCTGCACATGTAGTACAGCCCGTATGGACAAGCGCACGCATTCCCTCAAAACAATCGTTGGTGGCACCATAGGAGGATGCTTCCTTAAAAGGAAAAGCATCACATGGGAAGGGACATTTTGAGCTGGGATTACTTCATTCGTTTGCAGGCATTTCTTATTTGCGCAGGTCATAAGAGCATGCCTTGAGTCATATTTCTGCGGTGTGGTACTAATATGCTAATATGTTTGCTACTCTTGCACTGTAACAATATTCCATTATTGAAGCAAGCTGGACACACTGCTGGCAGGCCTGCACGTCCATGTACTGAGTTTCTTTCGCTGGGCTCACCCCAGCCAGAACGGCAGAGCCTCTCACTTTGCCCTGGCCCTAACACTAAGGCTAGCTGCAAAGAAAAAGGAAGGCAGATCTGCATTGTCATGGAGGCAAAAAGGTGCAAGGTACAATACCTTTTAATACCTAACAGCAATACCCTAGTATACCTAATAATAATAGATAGATTAGAGCAGGATAGACGAGTCTTGGCCACCGCCTTGGGAGCTAGCAAGCTGGTCTAAGACTTGGCAAGAACCCAAAGCAAAACCTCTGGCAAATTCTTACAACTTCTGCTACCAGCATCAATGGCCTGCTGGTAGTACACCGTTGTCCAGGCACCCAAGTTCTTGGAGTTTTCTCACAGTCAGCCAACCTATGCCCCAGAATCGCTTTCTAATAATGCAATTTAAGGCGTGGAATGTATAAAATTTGCACCACCGGGAATGAGGACATGTTAGATTTGACATGTCAGAGGACAGATTGCTCCATAAGAAACCCATCTCAATACACAGCATGCAGAATGTCGAGAGAGTGCAAGGAGCCCAGCGGCATTGAAATCTTGGCAATAAACAATTGGGTAGCAGCACAAGAGCTACAACTGGAGAGATCTGGCTTGCATGGTGCCTTGATAACCTGCCTGGTGTGCATGTGCATGTGCATGTGCGCGTGTTATGTCTGTCCATTTATGCTTGTGCGTGCGTGCATGCATGTGTGAGCGCGCGTGTGTGTATGGGAATGCACATGTGTGTATGTGCAATGCGTGCACGTGTATGTGTGTAAGTGAGCGTGTGTGAGCGTGTATGCAGATGTAAGTGTATGTGTGTGTGCACGTGTGTGTGAATTATCTATGCACACGTATGGCATGTCAGCACCCATTTAACACAGGAACTCTCGTGGGGAATTGAAAAATCTTGGCTTGCAAGACGAAGGTTTTTGCACGCCAGCCCAACAGGTTGCCCGCCAGGGCAAGATTTTGTGTGCTTAACACAGTAATGCCCTGGGCGCTGGGCCACCTGTTTTTCTTCAACTCACCATGCGTGTGTCCCACAGTTTGAGGATGCCATCCGCATCCGTTGATGCCAGCACATTGCCCAAAAGGTTGAACACCGCAGAATTGCACGAGTTCATGTGGCCGTAGAAGGTCTGTGAGCACAGGCCGCTGCGAGCACGGCAAGCCCAGACGCCTGGTCATGTTGCCATGCTCGCAAAGAGAAGCAGAGCATTGTGCCATCCCTGTAGTGGGCCTAATGCACATGAGGAGAAGGTTTGAGCGCACGGGCTGCAAGCACGGCCAGCTCAGCCCGCACACAGCTTGAAAAGAGAGAGCCTTGTTGAGGGGCCGGGTGCAAGCTGCACGCTTTCGCGCTAGATTGGCTGTGTTGCCACCTCCATCGATACGGCTTGCACACATCCTGGGTCCCTGTCGAGGCTGTGCACGTTCAGAGCGCGTCTCTGGTGCCCGCCCGCCTGCAGATCCAGCCCACTCCTGTCCCTATTTGATGAGGCCTCAGAGGCGGCGCTCCGCCTGCACTGCACTGCAGGGCGTACTCTGAGTGTGCTGCGTGGGCGGACCTCTCGCCCCAAAAGTGCACCACCGGACAATTTGTTCTTTGTGTAGCCCAGCTGTATTTGGCCATGTGCGTGTGCACCCAAGGGCCCGCACGCCTGCGCTTCCGTTGTGCCCCGATGCACACCAGGACCACACGCCTGCGCTTCCGGTGCGCTTTGGAGGGCACCAGGCCCACACACCTGTGCTTCTAGTGCGCTTTGGAGTGCACCCTGGGGGCGTCCACGCACCTGCACTTCTCGTGTGCTTTTGTGCTCTTTCAGAGCGCCAGGCCCACGCACCTGCGCGCGTCCCAGACGGAAAGCGTCTTGTCTGAGCTGGCGGTGGCCAGCGCAGACGTGTAGGGCTGCCAGCAGACGTCGTTCACGCTGTCCACGTGCCCGCGCAGCGCCATGCGACACTTTGCCGCGGGCACGTCCCACAGCCGCACCTGCGCTGGGGCAGCGCGGCACGCACGAGCTCTTACAAAACGCATGCCATCACGGTCATCCCTGCTGGCGTAGCCTTGTTTTGTTTTCTAGAGGTCAAGCACAGGGCTCTCGTGTGGGGCGGCACGCCACAGCTGCATGCAGTGAGCGCAGCTGGGCGCGTCACAGAGGCGGGGCTGGTTTGCATACGACCCTCCGATATCGAGACGCCACTGTTGCATGCAGTGAGTGCAGCCGGGCGCGTCACAGAGGTGGGGCACAGTGCGCGTCTGTGCGGCCGTGCAACCTGGTGCTCCTTGAGGAGGGACCTTGGGGTGCACATGGCGGGGCACGGTGCCCGTCCTGTGCGGCTGTGCAACCTAGTGCTCCTTGAGGAGGGACCTTGGGGTGCACATGGTGGGGCAGCGGGGGACCGCACGTGTGGCTTGGCTCTGTAATGCATGCGCCCGGGCTTTTGCTTGGTGAGTGCTGCGCAAAAGGAGATGATCATGAGCTTGACAAATATGTTTAAATTTGCTTGTATGATGTGCATTCCTGAAGTTAGAAGGGACGAGGAGGTGGCGGCCGCGCATCCTCCCTTTGGGCAGGGCACCCATTGGCAGAAACATGGCAGCACCGCACAAAAGCTGCGCAAACGTACACACGTCACGCACACATGCACACACGCACCAAAGCACACTGTGCGCCCTTTGGGCACCCTTTTGGCCCTGCACCATCCCCTCGCAGCTGCTGAGCCCCTGAACTGCAGAGCTGCCGAGCTGCCACACAGCAGCCCGCCGCATGTACGCACCAGGACCAGCGGCACCTGCCGCAGGCCACCAGCCACCAAAACGCCGCTGGTGGTTTGCGTTTTTGGGCTAAGCAAGCACCTGGGACCCACCAGCCACCGGCCACCAGACACAGCCCACTAATCCAGTGAGCAGGTGGGTCTCACCCACCTGCCACACCCAGCCGCTTCCAGCAGCGCACGCCACACGCACTCACCGTGTGGTCCAGTGAGCAGCTTGCCAGCACGTCTCCACTGTGGTGGTACCGCACACCCCACACGGCTTGCTTATGGTCGGTGAACGTGAGCACGCAGCGCTGCTGCGCGAAGTCCCACACTTTCACGGCGGCATCGCCACCCCCTGAGGCTAAGGATGCGCCGCTGGGGTTGAAGTCCACGCCCGCCACCCAGTCCTGCATTTGCCATTTAATCGGCGCCGTGCAGCATGGCATGCACGGGTAGGTGGATGTCTTGCGCAAGTGCGTGTGCGTGCGTCTGTGTGTGGAAGAGAGAGTGTGTGTGCACGCGCGTGTGTGAAGGTGATCCTCCAAGAGCGAGTGCACGTCCCATAGTGTGCAGTCTCACCCTGCCTCATGCACACATACCAGCTCACAAGCGCACGCACTTGGGCGCGCCTTCAGCGTGTGCGCTCCACCGCCTGCGCCCTGCTTGTTTCCCATGCACGCACACCAGCGCAGCAGCCCCGTCAGGAACCCAGATCGCGCGCACCTTGTGCCCCTCCCCACACATGATCAGGTCCCCCGCGGGCATGTGCCACATCTTCCACGTCTTGTCATCGCTGGCGGTGACGAGGATGGGCTTGGTGGGGTGCAGCGCCATGCTGGCCACCGGCAGCAGGTGCCCCTTGAACGTCTTCTGCAGCGACATCGCCTTGGGGTTGGCCGGCGCAAACTCCACGTCTGCGTACGGATGGCGCGGCTGCGGCCCCGTGATCGCTGCCCAACCGCTCCTGCTGCGGCTCATGCCCCTCGAGCCAGCCGTGCCCGCTGTACCGGAAGTCATGCCTGGCACGCCGCCTGGCCACCCACCGCCCCCCACAGTGCCATCCTGTGGCAACAAGCCCTGCGTGACGCGGCCAGTGCTGGCCGCCCCGCCCGCGCCGCTGCCCAGCTCGCCCCTCTCGCCAGCGCCTGGCGTAGTGCCCTGCAATGCTGAGCCTGCGGTGGTGCCCAGGTGGGATGGCCCTGTGGTCGACTGCGCGCCCCTGCGTGCAAGCGTGCGGGGGGTGAGCCGGGTGGGGGAGCAGGCAGCGCGCAAGGACTGCCTGGCTGCGGACAATGCGAGCGATTGTGCATACAGGGAGAGGCACGTGTTTATACGAGCACACGCACGTATGTGCACACGCACGCACGCACCTCGCCTCCGAGTCCAGCCGCGCCGCCAGCTTGTCGCGCTCCAGGGACACCAGCATCTTCTCCTTCATGGCCGTCTCGTACTTGCGCTTCAGCTCCAGGATGGTCGGCTCGTACTTGGCAAAGTGGTCCTGCGCAGCGAGTGCCCCAGGCTGGCGTGTGTAGACCGGCCCCCTGCACACACACTGTGGCTGCACCCTACCGAGTCGGCATGCACTGTGGCACATGAGGAGGCATCGTGAGGTGGCACATGAGGAGGCATCGCGCGCCCAGCCCGCACTTCGCCCTATGCACAGCGCGCGGCTTTGCACGTGCTTGCAAGCATGCGCTGAGGCCTGGGTCCAGCCGGGAACATAAGCCAAGTAGCAAGGTGGGAAACATGCAAGCACGCGCGCATGCGCACGCCTGTGTACCTCGGCCCCGCAGGCCTCCCCACCCTGCCTACCCACGAGCCCCACCTTCAACCGCTTGATGTCCGTGATGAGCTTGTTCTTTTCCTGCGCCACGCGCTTGTGGTGCATGCGGTGGAAGTCGCGCTCCTTCCGGAAGCTGTCCCAGGTGGTGCTTGCGCGCGCTGCCACCTCGTGCGCATCTTTCAGCTCCGCTCTCAGCGCCGCCACCTCCTCTTCCAGCACCTGGGCAGTGCGCATCAAAAGGGGCACCCGTGGATGTGGCAACGCACGTTGGGAGGTTGTGTGATCCTGCAGCCCAGCGTCGACAGGTTGCGGGCCAGCAGGACCTGCGTGCGCTGCGCGCCCTGAGGTGCGCCATGAAAGCACACCCTTCCTTCTGAGTGCCGCTGTGCGCAGGCCCTGAGGTGCGCCATGAAAGCACACCCTTCCTTCTGAGTGCCGCTGTGCGCACGCCCTGAGGTGCGCCATGAAAGCACACCCTTCCTTCTGAGTGTCGCTGTGCGCACGCCCTGAGGTGCGCCATGAAAGCACACCCTTCCTTCTGAGTGCCACTGTGCGCAGGCCCTGAGGTGCGCCATGAAAGCACACCCTTCCTTCTGAGTGCCACTGTGCGCAGGCCCTGAGGTGCGCCATGAAAGCACACCCTTCCTTTTGAGTGCCACTGTGCGCATGCCCTGAGGTGCGCCATGAAAGCACACCCTTTCTTCTGAGTGCCGCTGTGCGCATGCCCTGAGGTGCGCCATGAAAGCACACCCTTCCTTCTGAGTGCCGCTGTGCGCACGCCCTGAGGTGCGCCATGAAAGCACACCCTTC
>LFIK01005337.1_pt1 | contig 10334 bp, 18 predicted proteins | sample 643401 | NCBI WGS metagenome assembly LFIK01 (sample SAMN03777447, study PRJNA286221) | soda lake metagenome | biome: soda lake; feature: Kulunda steppe; material: water; isolation source: sample T5-Br brine of Lake Tanatar-5 | place: Russia: Kulunda steppe | collected 2010-07
CAGCGTCCTGTGCCAGACGAACTGCCTGTGAAAAAATCTGCAACACCTGCAGCAGAACAGCCCGAGCCTGAGCCAGAAGTCGACTCAGAATGGGTCGAAGACGAAGATGGAAATTTTGTACGCAAGGAGGACGAATGAGCGTCAACTATAATCCGATTGAAGGGGACATCAAAGCAGTAGGCAACCGTGTGTTGGTCTCCGACATGTATTTTGGTGAGCAAACTACCAAAAGCGGTATTATTATCACAAACGACAACGGATCAACACGTGGAATTTATCCACGTTGGGGCAAGGTGTATCGAAAAGGTCCTCTGAATGAAGATCCGTACAGTGACGGCGATTGGATTTTAGTTGAGCACGGCAGATGGACTAGAAGTATTAAATTAGTTTCTGATAATCAAGAAATTGATGTAAGAATGGTAGAAGCAGAATCTATTTTAGCATGGTCGGATGAAAAACCGAATGATGTTATACTAGGAAATGAGTATTCAGACGGAGAGTCTGCATCGTTCGATCCTTCGTCATTTGTAACTCCTTGAACGGTTGACTTCTCTATTATAAAGTGTTATACTTTATCAATAACAATAGAGGAGTTTTTCTTTGGCAACTCATGCAACAATCGATTTAGAAACAATTGACGTGCGGCCACAGGCAACCGTACTAAGTTTAGGAGCTGTAAAATTTAATCCTTTCAGTGCGGACGATCCGCATTCCGAAATGTACATTAAGGTTAATATTGATTCTCAGAATAATCTAGGTCGAACAGTAAGCGATAGTACACTAGAATGGTGGAGCAAACAGGATCCTAAAATAATGGAAGAAGCATTTGACCAGACTGATGCAATTTCAGTAGAGGATGCTTATACGCAAATTGCAAAATTTGCAGTAGGCGTAGACACATTTTGGGGTCAAGGGTATGGATTTGACTATACAATTCTAGAAGATATGTTTCGCAGTATAAACAAGCCTATTCCTTGGAATTTTTGGCAGATTCTTGATAGTCGAACTTTATTCAGAATCTGCAATGAAGATCCTAGAAAAAAAATACAAAATGACTTGCACAATGCCTTAGCAGATGCCTACTATCAGTCAAAGGCAATTCAAATTGCATATGCAGAATTAGGAGCAACAAGGTGAATAAATGTGAGACATTAGAATTTAGAAAAATATTAGAAAGAGAGTGCAAAAAGGATGGTAAGGGCAGGTACAAGACAGCGGATGTTATAAAGGTCGCAGAACGTACATATAAAGAACAACAAAATCTTATAACAGCACTAAGACAACACCTTAATAGTATAACAAGAAGGTAAACCAAGATGAAGAAATTGTGGGTAGAGGCGTACCGTCCGAAAACTATAGACGGATATGTTTTCCGCGACGCAGAACAACGAAAGCAGGTAGAAGCCTGGATCAAAGACAAAACTATCCCGCATCTTCTGTTTTCAGGCAATGCAGGCATTGGCAAGACTACGATCGCCAAAATCCTGTTTAATGAATTAGATGTTAACGATCTTGACATATTAGAAATTAACGCTTCTCGCACAAACTCTGTGGACGACGTTAGAGACAAGATTGTTAACTTTGTACAGATGATTCCGTTTGGTGACTTCAAGGTAGTGCTCCTGGACGAGGCTGACTATCTATCGCATAATGCCCAGGCGGCACTGCGTGGCGTAATGGAAGAGTATCATACCACAGCACGTTTCATTCTTACAGCCAATTACCCTAACAAAATTATTCCTGCTATACACTCTCGCTGCCAGGGGTTTCACATTGCCAAGATTGACAAGACAGAGTTTACTGCGAGAGTGGCGGAGATTCTAATCTCCGAAGGTATTACTCCAGACATTGATGTGTTAGACACTTACGTCAAAGCAACATATCCAGACTTGCGGAAGTGTATCAACACCGTGCAGATGAATGCAGTGGATGGTACTCTTGTTGCTCCGCACGAAGGCGACACAGGAACGGCAGACTGGAAGTTCAAAATGGTAGAGCTTTTTAAAGCAGGAAAGATTCAGGATGCAAGAAAGCTGTTGTGCAGTACTGTGCGTCCAGAGGAGATGGAAGAGATTTACAGGTGGCTATATTCGAATCTTGAGTTATTCGGAGATACAGAAGAAAAGCAGGATCAAACAGTGCTCATAATCAAGCAGGGTCTTGTGGATCATACATTGGTATCTGACCCTGAAATTAACCTTGCTGCAGTTCTTATTCGATTATCTCGCAATATTGAAAATTAATTTCTAAATATATTAGAACCGAAAAGGGACGGTATCCCTATTAAGGAGGAAATTGCAGACAATGACATACCTAGTAACTGATAATTGCATTAAGTGTAAACATCAAGATTGTGTCAGCGTCTGCCCGTAGCGGTAGACTGTTTTTATGAAGGTGAAAACATGCTGGTAATCAATCCTTCCGAGTGCATTGATTGCGGTGTATGTGTTCCCGAATGTCCAGTAGATGCAATTGTACCAGATACAGAGTTAGAAGGTGATATTCGAAAATTATGGGAAGATTTAAATGAAAAATACTCTCAAGAGTGGCCTAATATTACCGAAGTGCGCCCTGATGATGTTCCGCAAGACGCTGCAGAATGGAACGGCGTGCCAAATAAACTTGAAAAATATTTTTCGCCAGAACCGGGCAAAGGAGACTAACATGTTAAGAATACAAGGAAGCCTTTCCTATAAACTATATTGTGAGAATCTCTAAAAAATGGTTAATGCAATCCTAGCAGTAGACGATAAAGGTGGTATAGGCAAGAACGGAATGCTGCCTTGGCCTAAGTGTGACGAAGATCTTGCTTACTTTAAAAAAATGACGAGTGGTAAAACTGTTATCATGGGTTCATCTACTTGGCAAAGTAAAGGTATGCCCAAGCCGTTGCCTAACAGGCACAATGTAGTATCTACTCGTAATCCAGAGCAGCATCTCGGTGCTGATGAGTATATTCCATATCCTGCTATGACTCTTATAGAGAGTATCAATAGCTTAAAAGAACGGAGTGATATTGAATCACTGTTTATTATAGGCGGAGCAAAGTTGATATCAGAAGTGCTATTAATCATAGATAGATTCTATCTTACTAGGATTCCGGGAGATTACAGCTGCGATACTTTCCTTCCTCTTGACAAAGTTAAACAACTATTTCATAGAACTGTTATAGAGAAAGGTAACTCAGCTACATTCGAAACATGGTATAGGATTAAATGACAAAAACGGCCAAAGATACGCGAGATCGAGAAACTGAAGTTGATTCTTCTCGAGCAATGCAGTATTTTGTTAGAGTAAAATAGCTAGGTGATTATATCTGGATCGAAGTAGACTACGATGATAACCCCATAGAAGGAATGGATAAATGGAATACAAATATCTAACAGCACTTAAATCAGTAATGACAGAAGGCATAGATACTGAGAATAGAACTGGTATCAACACTCGTTCTCTTTTTGGTTATCAGATGAGATTTGATCTGTCAGAGGGATTCCCTGCATTGACTACAAAACGCTTAGCGTGGCGAGCAGCAGTTTCGGAACTATTATGGTTCCTTGAAGGCAGCACCGACGAGCGACGTCTATGTGAAATACAGCACGGCACACGAGATCCTGGAAAAAACACAATTTGGCGTGCTAACGCTGACAAACAGGGTCGAGATTTAGGCTACACAAATACCGATACTGTAAAGGAACTTGGTCCAGTGTACGGTGCACAGTGGAGAAACTTCTCAGGCATAGATCAGATTGAATGGCTAATTCAAGAAATCAAACAGAATCCTTCTAGCAGGCGGTTAATTGTATCAGCATGGAATCCTGCTGAGATACACAAAATGGCACTGCCGCCGTGTCACACTCTGTTTCAATTTTCAGTTCAGAATGGTAAATTATCCTGTCAGTTATACCAGCGCAGTGTAGACAGCTTCCTCGGACTTCCGTTCAATATTGCTAGTTACAGTCTGCTCACGTATATGATCGCACAACTCACAGGTTACGAAGTGGGCGATTTTGTTCATACATCAGGCGACTTGCACATTTATCACAATCACTTTAATGCTGTGAAAGAACAGTTGACTCGCATACCTCGAGTATCTCCTACACTTCGCATGCCTAAATTTACATCACTGTCAGATTTACTAGATACCTCGCCTGATGATTACGTGTTAGAAGGCTATGACCCTTATCCTGCCATTAAAGCACCTATGGCAGTATGAAACTGCCTATGATTAGTTCAAAAGAAAACAGCACATAATATTAACAGACAACTTCTAAGTAACAAAAAGGAAATAAAAATTATGAAAATTCTAATTTCATTAATTCTATTATTAACCTTAACTGCATGTTCTACATGGCCGTATAATAAGCAAGTTAGTCAGGAAAATTGCAGGCAAGTCGGATGCGAAACTGGTGGATTAGTATTTTACCCCCACGAGCATCCATGTGATAGACCACCGCCTGGTCAACATTATCGACTGGATTCTCTGCAACTAAGATGTTAAAGGTTGACATTAGATAAAAATGCTGTACAATCAAAATTGTAAATTACACGGAGACTAATATGAAAAGCAAGTTTATAACGATGATCGCATTATCAGCGATTTTGGTTCTCGCTGGGTGTTCTGGTATGAGGACTGTTCCCGAACGAGACAGTTATGCAGAACCAAAGTGGTATACTGATTGTGTAGAAGCCAACTCCGAAGGTTTACTTTGGTGGACCGAAAATTATGTGTATGCATGCGGTGGCGGACAAAGTCGTTTTTTTCAAGCTGCTGAAGAACAAATGTATGCAATTGCATTGAATCAATTTGCAAAACGCATTAACGGAATAGTAAATTCAAAAACTGTGCTTGAATTTGAAAACAACAGTAGAAGCACTAGTACTGTTATTTCTTACACTGTTTCGGATGTTGCTATTAGTGAGTATGTTACACACGAGCGTGCTAAGTTTAGATACGCAGGTGAGTATTACACTTTTGTGCGATTAAAAATGGATCAAGAAGTGTATAATGAACTGTTAGAGGAAGCAAAAAATGAAAGGGCTTTTCTTAATATTAATAACTAGTGTGTTTTTAACTGCATGTGCTAGCAATCAACCTGAACAACCTATAGGACAATATTGCTACACAGATCAGGAAATAGTAGTTCAAAACGGTAAAAAGGTAGAATCACAATCTACTATAAAATGTTCAGATAAACCAAAAGTAAATCACGTAACTAGATCAGCAGGAGTAGCAAGTGAGTGCCGATCTTATAGACACGTTATTAGGCAAAACGGAGTGAATAGACATGTTAAAGGTTTCCTTTGCAAATTCCCAGATGGTACTTGGGAGCCTGTTAATGGTGCTTTTGCTTATTAGTGGATGTGCAAGTGTGCCTTCAAGTGACAGGGCGCAACACGAACAGTGTGTATACTTTGCATTAGATAATTTGTTTTTAGGAGAAAAATGCGACTGGTATTCTTCTAACGGATCTACTATGGGGCAGGTAAAAGTTGTAGCACATCGACAACAAGAGTCTGGATACTGCACTACTCTTTATAACAGTGTGTTTCACAGAAACAGTTGGGTCAATTGGCAAGAAGTTGCATGTAAACAAACAAACAACCAATGGAAATTTGTAGGTAGATAAATCTCTATCTAAAAACCAAAAAACAGGGACAACTTTAAGAATTATAAAGTATCCCTGTTTTTTTAGTCTTAATTATCCCCGTATAATTCTAACACCTCCTCAACTACAGGGTGACGCTCGATATCAGTTTTATTAAAATAAATTGTTGCAATTCTTTCGCTGCTGTGATCTTTTGATTTGCTTAAAAATTCTAACAATCCGTTATTTTCTCCCCGATCTGCTTGATCAAGGTCTCCAGTGATTGCCATATAAGATTTTTCACCAGTTCTTGTAAGTAACATTTTCATCTGGTTAGGTGTAGATAGTTGCATTTCATCTGCTATGATAAACGCATTTTTAAATGTCCTACCGCGCATGAATGCTAAAGGTGCTATTTCCAGCACACCTTCATTGATCATACCTTCAAGGTCTTTCGCAGAAAAGTATTCTCTAAGTGTGTCGAATATAGGACGTGTCCACGGCGCCATTTTTTGCTCTAGTGTACCTGGCAAGAACCCTAAATCTTCATCTGCAGACACCGCTGGTCTTGTAACAACGATCTTGTCGACTTGACCGTTTTTAAACATCTTTACAGCCACCTGTACAGCTATCATAGTCTTACCGGTTCCTGCAGGACCAATTCCGAAGACTATGTCTTTCTTTCGATCCAGCAAATTATGCATGTATGATTCCTGATGTTCATTGCGGGGATTAATTTCTACATGATTTTTTTTATTATAGTAATTAATGTCTACAACGTTTGAAAATTGTTCTTGTTGTCTTTGTCGAGCTTTTCTTTTTGCACCCATTAAGTAATTTCCTCCTTTATGGATTGTTAATGAAAGATGCTTATGCATCAAAAATATTTATGATAGAAAATAAAACAAAAACACTTAACTTATTCTAAACAGACATAAATACAGATGTAAAGTATTAGGCGGTGATAATGGAAGACGTTTATAACATAATTCGAAATCTTGAAGGGATCTATTCAAACAATACCAGCTTTCAGATTCTGAAAGACTTTGAGCGGGTATTAGATGAAATAAACCTGTACATATATGACAACTGGTTTGACGGTGAAGTTGCTTCTGGACCTCATGTTGAACGACACTGGGTAACTGTGCGGTTAATGTGGTCCAGAGAAAAGATGCCAGACCCAGAAGGCGGCAAGAAATTAGTTGATTATGGCTGCAAAGTAGGCTACATTAAAAGCTCAATGATCAAACCAAGAAAAATTCGCAAGCCAGATGACCTACGTCCGGGCACAAAAAAAGGCAAGCTAGATCAAGAGCCAATTTGGATAGTGGAAATCAAAATGCCCAAGCGTCTGGTTGCAGACATATACTCTGGCTATTTTGATCAACAAGAAGAAATCACTGAACCTACCACAACAGAAGCAGATACACTAGATGCTGCACCACCCGAAACGGATCTCGATACAGGTGCTGCTGCAGACACTGGTGCAGATGTTTTAGACGACGCGGATGATTTAATCTAATGGGATTACAACAAAACGACTTGAGAGATCTAGTAGAAAAAGTTTTTGAGATTGACGGCTTTAAGAGCAAGATGGGCGACGAAGCAAACATTGTGACTGTTAGTTTTAGTTTATCTACCAAAGAAGCAGCAGACGATTTAGCCAGTTTCTACGAAAGAGGATATGATTTTATTCTAGATGCAGATGCAACACCCGGCGAGCAGCGTGACGGTACTTACAAAGTGTTTGTGGAAATTGAGCGAGATAAAGACATTCACCAAAATATTGTTGACATGCTGCACGGTCTAGAACAGTTAACTGGACGAGATGATTTTCGCTTTAGGTACTACAAAAGTTTTAGAAGCATGGAAGCCACATTGGAAAATATACAAAGCCAGGTGCCAAATAATCCAGATGATTATGGTATTTCTATGAACGAAAATCAACTGAATAACTATAAAGATTTCTTTTCAAACAGTTTTGTAGACAACATTACAATGACAGAGAATCATTTAACTATTAAGAAAAAATGGGCTGACCCACTAGATTTTGAATTTATAGATTTTGGTGATGCAACAGAAATAAAAGAATCTCAAACTGGAACATTTGACGTATTAAATTCTTATCCAGAAATTATGTATTTGACCAAATACATAGGAGATTATGCAGTTTCTAAATATGGACAAAACATTGTTTTAGAAAACGGCGACAAAGCATTAGTATTACGGAGAACTAGATAATGTCATTTAGATTTAATTTTACCAAAGAACACCTAAGCGAAATGTTAAACGGCAATCCCGCGTCAGACGAGTGGTATGATGCTATGGCGGAAGTATTGCCAAAATATGAAATTACTACAGAAGAGCGTGTTGCTGGCTTTGTTGCTCAGTGTGCTCACGAGTCTGGTAACTTTTTGCGACTCGAAGAGAATCTAAACTATTCTGCTGAAGCACTTGAGAAAGTGTTTGGACGTTATTTTGGAGAGGGTAAAAGAAATGCTGCTGAATATGCTAGACAGCCTGAAAAGATTGCTAACTACATCTATATGGACGAGTTCCGCTCCGCAAAAGGTGCGCTCGGAAACACACAACCTGGTGATGGTTGGAGATTTCGCGGTCGTGGTCTCAAACAACTCACAGGCAGAAACAACTACACAACATTTGGTAAAAATATAGGCATGACTGCCGAAGAAGCTGCTGAATATGTTGCCACTAAGCAAGGTGCGCTAGAGTCTGCCTGTTGGTTCTGGAAACGAGCAAACTGTAATGACTTTGCCGATGTACGAGACATTGAAGGCATGAGCAGACGAATTAATGGCGGCACTATCGGTTTAGAAGATCGTGTGAACAGATGGGATCGTGCACTAGAACTTTTTGAAGTGGCTAATAAGGCACCTGCAGATATTGAGATACTCTACGAAACTGTTCGAGTAGGTTCAAAGGGAAACACTGTGAGTGCAGTACAAAGAGCATTAGGAATTGCTTCTGACGGCGTGTTCGGTCCGATGACTGAGCGAGCTGTAAAAGCATGGCAAGCTGCTAACGATCTTACTGCCGATGGCATTATTGGTCCAAAAAGCATTGCAAGACTGTTCGGAAAATGATCGGAAAGAATCTTAAACTATTAGTAGCATCTGCTGCGGTTGTGGCTGTAGTAAGTGCCTTTTGGTATGTAAGCGGCCTGCGAGCTGACCTGCAACAAGAACAGGCAAATAATATAGCACTGCAGCAGGGCATTGCAGAGCAGCAGCGTGTTATAGATCTGATGAGAAGAGATTTTGAACAAATACAAAGCATCAATGCTTCTTTGAGGGCAGAAGTTGCTAGACAAGAAGCCGAAAAACAGGCTCTGATTGATAGATTTAATACATCGTCGTCGGGATCTAGCAGAGATTTCGGAGAACTAGCTGCTGAAAAGCCGGATGCAATTCAGAGAATAGTTAACAAGGCGGCAGTGAATGCAATGAGATGCTTAGAGCTAGCATCCGGTGCTAAGCACACCGAAGACGAATTAGCTGCTACTAATAAAAGTGAAGTTAACAGTGAGTGCCCGGCTCTTGCTAACCCAAACTACGAGCAAACTGAACAATGAAAAAAATATTATTATTAACATTAGGTGTTATTTTCTTAAGCGGGTGTGCATCGTTCGGTAGTAGATCGCAACCTGTTGAAATTATAACTACTGAGTCCGAAAGAACCAGACTGGATTTAGAGATGCCAGCACCTTTAAGTTTATCCGCTACAAAATGGATAGTCGTTACCCCGGAGAATGCTAACGATGTATGGAAAGAATTAGAAGAAAACAACAACAATGTTGTTTTGTTTGCAATTACAGCCGAAGAATACGAAAAATTATCAGAGTCTATGATCGACATTCGTAACTACATTTCAACTCAACGACAAATTATTATTAAATACAAAGAGTATTATGAACCAGTAGACGCTGAATAGAATTTCTAAGGAGAGGGTAATATGACAACAAAAAAACTACAATCAGAATCTGAATTTTCTGAGCTTGACAAGAACGGCGACGGAACTATTTACGACTGCGATATAAAGAATGCAGCAGATCCATATAGTATAAAAAATATTATTAAAAAGTACGACATAGAAGGTAATGGAAACATAAGCCAAGAAGAGATGGATGTTATTGAACGAATTATTGGACTTGAAGCACAAAAGTCCAAAGAAATAGATCGAGATAAGCGCGAAAATGCAATGCGTAGCATGGCATGGTTTGCTTTATTCGGAATGCTACTTTATCCAATAACCATTATGATCACCAGTTGGCTTAACCTAGAAAGTGCATCATCTATTATCGGAGATATTGCTCCTACATACTTTGTAGCTATTGCCGGATTAGTGGGAACGTTTTTCGGAACTCAAGCTTATACTAATAAGCAAAACAAAACCTAAAATACGTCAGTTGATTGACGTTGCAGTTAAATAATAGGACTACTTGACATAGTCCTATTTTTTTCATATAATAAGAGAACAATGAATTACTATAAAATATTAGGCGTAAACAGCGAAGCATCATCAGACGAAATTAAACGAGCATATCGTAATCTCGCAATGAAACACCATCCCGACCGAGGCGGTGACGAAAAAAAGTTTAAAGAAATTACTGAAGCATACGAAGTGCTTGTAAATTCTGAGAAGCGGCGGCAATACGATAATCCACAAAATTTCAATTTTACTCGTCAAGGATTTGGAAATAATGATCCTTTTGAAGATATATTTGCGCAA
>LFIK01005338.1_pt1 | contig 10333 bp, 17 predicted proteins | sample 643401 | NCBI WGS metagenome assembly LFIK01 (sample SAMN03777447, study PRJNA286221) | soda lake metagenome | biome: soda lake; feature: Kulunda steppe; material: water; isolation source: sample T5-Br brine of Lake Tanatar-5 | place: Russia: Kulunda steppe | collected 2010-07
AGCGATCAACCAGTGTGGCTAAAGGACGCATCCCAATGAATAAATGACTGTGTGCATGCGCATGCACGCGCACGCACCAAAGTACATGAGCATGGGCACGGTCTTGGTGATGTCCAGCTTGCTGTAGAAGTAGAATGCCGAGTAGGCAAACAGGTACAGCGCGGATGAGCCTGAGGTGAAGTATGCCCTCCACCACCTGCATGGACGCGCGCGGCAGCACATGCATGGCCCAAGCCCTAAGAGGCAAACGTGCCCCCCCTGCGCCCAGTGCAGGGCAAGAGGTGGGAGCACGCAGGTGGCAGCGCAGGCGGTGGTGCCGCACTGTCCAGCTCAGGAATGCTGGTACCAAAGACGACCATGATCTGCAGCAGCTCTGGCTAGCTCACAAACGAGCGCCACAGCATGCATGCACGCGCACATGTGTCTGTATGTGCGCGTGTGCGTGCGCGCACCGCAGTTGATAGGAACTTATGCATGGCAGAGTGTACGATTACTTTGATGCAATTCCTTGATGCGCAGCTGTGCATGCTTGCTCCCTGACGCTGCCTTGGCCGCGCTGCGCAGTCTGAAGCACACAGGCACGCACCAGTGGTAGTCCTCCGAGCACAGCTGGAAGTAGCACAGCACGATGGTGATCTCCGCGCACGTCACTAGCAGGATGATGAACACCAGGGTCAGGAAGCCAAACAGGTAGTAGAACTGCGTGCGGTAGGGATGATGAACACCGGCAGGATGATGAGTACAAGGGTCAAGAAGCCGAGCATGCAGAAGAAGGTAGGTGTGCAGCAGAGGAGCGGGCAGCAGCGGCAATCAGCTGCCCATCTGACATATGCTAGCTGCCTGCCGGCCCAGCCACCCAGGGGTCGTGCAACCCTTCGACTCTCTTGCACGAGCGTGCTCTGAGCAAGGAGCAGCCCCAGTCCCAGGAGTTCAGGACTGCGGAAGCTTAGGCTGACGCATGCTTGTCGCATCCAATGAAGCATACGCTCGCATGCGCGCGCGCGCGCGCACACACACACACACACACACACACATCCTCGTGTGCGTCACAGGTGGGCCTCTGCCGTGGCTGACCCTGGAGGGTTCCGAAGCACTCTTGGGAGTGGTTCTTGGAGACACGCATGGCGTGGTGCAACTGTCATGCAAGAATGACGGCATTCAGCAATGCCACTGATTCTCTGCCATCTCATTCTTGTCCCTCTGGGATACCAGCACAATCTTCCACTTGCATCAGTCTTAAATAGCTGCGGCGCTGTGTTTGTCTCCTTCATAGGCACAAGTCAGCAGCAGCAGCAACGGGCAACCCAGCTCTCAGCTACACTCATCCCCTTGTATCACATGCATGAACATGGGCGTCTGTGTGGGCATCGTTTGACAGCAGCATCTTAGTGTGCAATCGCGTGAGCGCTCCCTTGGGGACACCGCCACGACAGCCTGGATGTAAGGTGCCTCACGCATGGTCCCACAGACATGGGGGCCGTACACTGCACACTGAGCATGCTCGAGCGAGCCAGCCAGGTGCACAAGCTGCGCACTTTCCAAGGTGCTGCTCAGCAGCCTGCCTGCCTGCAGCATGGCCAGCAGGCACCCAGGTTGGAGTGCCAAAGGGAGAGCTGGGCGTCCCGGCGCTACATGCGCACGGCACTCCACCTGGGCACTGCACGTCATGCTGCACGCAGGAGCTGCTAAGCAGCAGCAGCGGCAGCAGCAAATCATAATTATCATCATCAACAGCAGCAGCAGCAGCAGTAGCGCAGGGCGCCCCAGCGCCCCGTGTGCATGGCACAGCTGCAGAGGGTGCCGTATATTGCCACGCACCTGGTGCAGCCACATGGAGGTGAGGATGAAGAACAGCTCAATGAACACTGCACCGAAGGGCAGCACGCCGCCGACCATGCAGGAGAACAGCGGGTTCATGTACCTGCGCACAAGGGAGGATAAGGCGGGCACCTGCTGTCCCGACATGTCATGGGGGGCGCACACACTGAACGACGACATGTCAAGGGGGGCGCACACACTGAAAGTCTGTACATGACTGGTTGCCATGCCCTCTTGTATAGCATATGTAGAACACTGGGAAATGAATGCGCTCACAACACAGCGCTCAGCTTTTGCAAACCAGTGCAAAGGGCAGACAGGCGTCCCATGCACAGCCCATTCCCAATGACGAGAGACAGTAAGACATAGCCGGACCATAATTTGTTGCCTATCTACACACAGCAGGCAGGCGCACACACACACACACTTCCCCCCTTCTTCCCTCCCTCCTTCCCTGTCCGAGTGCACGCGACCTCTTAGCAATGCACGCATGCGCTCACTCAGGAGCATTAACCCCGCAGGCCATCGGTGCCCCCTCAATGCTGAAACGCAGGCTTCCGCCTGCCAGGCCAGCCCTCCCACACACAGCATCACACAGCAGCTGCAGCGCAGCGTTCAGCCTTGCTCCCCCACCCCCTGCCCCCGCTCGTGCATGCACTCACCAGGGCTGGTCAGGGATCTGGCGGGGAATCTTGTTGGTGCGCACAGGGTCTTCGGGCGCGGGCTTCTTGTACCCAAAGTAGGAGCCGATGAACACCAGGGGCACGGAGATGCCGAACCACAGGAAGCACAGCGCGAACAGGGTGCCAAATGGGACAGCACCCGAGGATTTCTGGCCCCAGATAAGGATGTTCAGGCAGAAGAAGATGCCGAAGCAGACGCCTGCAGCGGGACAGGGGAGGGGGGGAGGCAAGGAGGAGCTTGCGCATCAGATGTGCTCCTCTGCAAACGCGCGTGTTAGCACAAGCGCATATGGGCGTGCATGCTTGCATACGCTTGTGCGCATGCATATGCATGCACGTTTCCCCCCCCCCCATTTCTATGAAGCAAGAGAGCGTTTGTGGCAGGATTGGCAAGTGCAGCCAGCTCACTGCAAGAGGGCCAGTCCATGTGGGGCCGACATAAATGCCTCTATATAACACTCACACACCCATGCCATGCCACACCACACCACATGCACGCATGCTGTGCACGAGCACACCTGGGAAAAGGAGCGCGGTGCGCATTGTGGTCTTCTTCCACTCCTCTCCCCTGAAGCTCTTGTACAGCCGGGCTGAGAAGTAGCCGGCAAACAGGCCCATGAACACGAACATCATGAGCATGGCTGTCATGAGGCCGCCGCGGTTTGCGGGCGACAGGAAGCCCAGCAGCGCAAAGAGCATGGTCACCATGGCCATGCCAAAGAGCTGCACGCAAGCACGCGGGAGGCGTGGCACAGGCAGTGGTCAGTATATTTTGGGCGGTGGGGGCCGCTGTTCTTCGTGTCCACCTCCTTCCAAGTCCATTCCATCCAACTAACATCATTACTTACATTAATTAACACTAAATTGATATTGCTGTTCCACATTGATTCGCGCCCCGTGCATGCATAACACAGGGGCCCATGGTTGCAGCCTTCCAGCTGAGCACTGCTGCGCATCAGAGCGGGCTGCATGCATGCAGCCTCCACGGCCACCACAGGGGCTCCTTTGCTTGGCTGTGCTAGGTACATGTGCGCGAGCAGGAAATACAGGCGCAGGCAGCAACAGAGCTGCAGCCCCTGGCCGGCCTTGCCTCCCTTCTCACAATGTGTTGCGTGCCTCTTCCCTGTCTCCCTTGCCCCCTGGTCCACTCCTTCACTTAGCAGCCCTGCAGCAGTGCAAACTTTTCCCGGGCCCACAGAACACCCTCACAGTCGCCAACACAGCACAGTACCTGCACGCCAGTGCCCACAAAGGTTGCCAGCAGGGAGGCATGCACGGGCGGCCGGAACACGTCGCCGTGCACCTGCAATCGTACACAAACCGGATCAGCTTTGCATCGACTTGCAAGCACTTGGCTCGGCAGGGGGCTTGTAACCTCCACCCGTATGTGCGCATAGTACTGCCTGGTGTCAATCAGCTGAACCAAAACCATGCCCCATGAGGTCATAGCTGGCTGATGCACCTGATGCGGCAGCTGGGTCCTGCGCACTCCGCGCCAAACTGCTGTGCCTTGCTGCCCATACCTCACCAGGAGCCGGCGCCTGCAGCAGCACCCACCAGCTTCCAGCCCGTCTCCTCCTGCGCGTCCTCGCCTGACTCCAGCTGGTTGTACTTGGTGATGTCGCGGTGCAGCGTGCGCACAATGATCATGGCCACCATGCCGGTCAGGAACAGCACAATCATGACGCTGTTGATGATGGAGAACCAGTGGATCTGGTCGTCAATCATCAGCAGGTAGGTGTCCCAGCGAGACGCCCAGCGGATGTCGCTTGCCTGCAATGCATGTATGGTGTGTGTTGTGCGTTCATGCTTGTGCTTGCTTGCTTGTGTATGTGTGTGCGCGCGCGTGCATGTGTGTGTGTGTGTGTGTACGCGTGCGTGCACGCGTGCGTGTGCGTGTGTGTGTGTGTGTGTGTGTGTGTGTGTGTGTGTGTGTGTGCACCTACGCATGCATGCGGGTGTGCTTGTCCACATGCACGGGTGCAGGCACATAAACAGAAGTTGCACTTCTGAAGTGTACATCTAGACCAAGGCCTTCTTCCACTGCAGATAGAAAGTGCCAAACTTGCTGATGGCTCGCGCCAAGGCTGCTGAGCACTCTGCCGCAGTGCATGCGGCATGAGCAGCGCTGCCTAGCTCAATGTTGATGCACCTCAAGTTAGGACATGAGAACATTGTGGTGCTACATCAGTTTGTTCTTACTGAGAGGTGCTTCAAGATTGGTGGCTTGCTGCCACATGAGCATCATGCGCTCACATGCAGAGACGCACACCAGAGCACTCACCACAAACCGGACGTCGTACGTGAAGATGACCTCCTCACCCTCCTTCACTTGCTGAGGGGCAGTGTCATGGGTAACAAACTGCATGCGGCCCGGGTTGCAGGTGTTCAAGGTGGGGGAGACCTTGTCCCAAGGGGCCTCGTACGAGTGCTTGACACTGAAGGGCTCCACCTCGAAGCCAACTATGCGGGCGAGGTCCGTGATCTCGTCCTTGTGATACAGGATGGTGAAGCGAAGGTGGTTGTGCAGGAAGAACTTGACCTCGGGCTGGCCCTGCAAAACCGAGGCAGGAGGTGAACGTCGGTTCATTCGGGTGCGGAGCATGCGGATAGCCGGAGAACGGAGCGCGCACAACGGACCTCGTTGGACACACGGACCTCGTTGGAGGCCGTGAAGCCAACAGGGAAGCCGCGCTCATAGAGCTTGACTAGCGTGTTGGCCTTCTCATCCCTCCGCATCTTGACCATGGCCACGGGCAAGTTGTCCAGGATCCTGTGCGTGCACGAAGCAGAGCCCAGGATGACAGCTTGAAGAAGACAGCACGAACACACACAGCCAGCATGACAGCATCAACAAGGCATGTGCACCCCAGAAAGGGATGGATGCATGGCATTAGCAGCATGCACTTCCCCGGGTGTAGGTTCAATCAATCAATGTTTCCCATGAGGAAAACTGCAATCCAGGTAAGGCTCCCTAATGGTAGAATGCATGACAAATGCAGGCCTGTGCAACCCACACTTACATGTTCACCCTGTAGTCGTCCTCTATTTTGACCTTGAAGGCATTGGTCTGGGCCGCGCTCAAGGCATCGATGCGGCACAGCACCTTGCACTGCTCATCCACCCGCATTTGGATCTGCAGCAGGGGACAGGGGAGAGAGGACAGCAAAAGGGGGTTGAGGAGAAACGCCTCTGGCACTCACTCTGCTGTCACCTCGCTTCCATCAACTCATCGCCTAGGGAGCTACAAGGACCCCCACACGCACAGGCACACACACGCTGGCTCGACACTTTCGCATCCTGCTACTCTGCCCCGCGGTATACCTGGTACAACGAGTTTTCGATGCGATCCCCTCGCAGCACCTCCCCCAAGTTCTCTGCAGACTGGACTATCTTTTCGGGCCGGCAGTACGGCAGGCTGTAGTACTCGTACGGCAGCTGGTTCTTTATCGAGCTCAGCTTGTTGACCTTGAGGTAGATGACATCCTGTGCGGAAAGGGAAGGAGCGCGTGCTGTTGGACGGGGATGGTGGCAACACAGCGCAGGGCAATGCCCTAGGCAGTGGCCTGCTGCAAAGCTGGCTCCATGTTACCGCAGGTGCACACCTTCCTCTTGAAGTCCTGGGGGGCCACGCCAGGCAGATAGAATGCTTGCACGCAGGCCTGCAGCCCTGCCAGCAGCAGGACGCAGAGAGGAAGCCTCCCCCTCATTGTTGTGTTTGAAGCTCTCGAGCAGGCTCCTCCTAGGTCCTCCCTATCCCCTTCTCAATTTATTTGGTGAGCTGTTCAATTGGCTGTGGCGTGGTGGGGTGAGCTTAGGCGCTGGTGTTCCCCAGCATTATTTAATGATTTTATATGCGCACAAAATAATGGAGGCGTGATTGGCTACGATGAGTCGAAGCAAAGAAGAGGGCCGTGGGGATGATCCCATTGCCATCAGGCACAATGCTCCTGTTTCCATTGTCCATGCTGCAAAGTGAGTGATCCTGAAGACCAGCAATGCGGGGGCACATCCTCACCCAGGATATTGTGCAAGTCAACTGCAACAACCCTGGCTCTTCCCTCCGGCACTGCCTGTTTGGCCTGGCTGTTTTGAATGACAAGGCTCACTGCGGCAACGATTGCAGGAATGTTATGGCTGCCTGACCCGCGCTTGCATGCACACAGGGCCTCGCTCAAGGACCCAACGCGCCCAGTTACTCCTGCAGACTTTGGACGTCAGCTGTTCTCAAGAGACTCAGAGTACTCCCAGAACAGGCCCTCCTCTTCCTATGGCATGCCAAGCAGGTCAGGCAGTCAGCATGCTGGGCTATTGCGACCGTCTGCTCGTCCACGATGCCCCACAACCCTGGGCTTGCATGCTGCAGATCAGTTTCTGGGCCTCGCTGTACTGCCCGCGTCAGCACTGGCAAAGCGTCATTTCTGTACCAACCGCGCCTGCATTTCTGGTTTGCTGGTGTCCAGTACCCCTCACCCCTTTCCGCTCGCATGATCCCTGGACCTGCCTGCGCGCAGCAAGGCATTCTTTGACTCTGGGCCCAGGCTTGCCATCGCGAGGCTGGATCCGTATGCCAGGCGAGCTCCTGGTGGGTGCTGCCACACATGTGACACCTGCCATGCACAGTTCTGTGTGCTCTGAGGAGCGATTCTGGCGTCCGCTGCACGTGCATGCGCTGAGGCGGCCAGGAATGCCTTGCGACAGGGAGGCACAGGCACAGGCCTGCGCGTTGCTGCAGCTACTGCTGCTGCAACGGTCCATAGTATCGCCCTCGCGCCCACGCATGAGCAGGCTGCCGTCCCAAGAGCAGCTGCGCGCATGCCCTCCAAAGCTCAGTGCGCATGCGCACATGCCGTTCTGAGCTGAGGGGGATGTTGCAGCACTGGTAGGCATTGGCCACATGCACATGTGTGCACAGCATACTGCATGTGCCACGCTCATGGGCGCAGAGACCCTGGGCTCCTGTGCGGCTTCTCGTCGGTCCATCTTGGAGGCCAGCCACGTGAGCTTGCAGGGCGACCAGGCAAGTGTGCAAGACAGCACGCAGAGCGCGCGTACGTGCAGACACATGTATGCAAGCATGCACACACACACATATACACACACGAGTGGACATGCGCAAAAAAAACAGACACAAATACAAGCGGACACACAAGCACAAGAGGACACACAAGCAGACACACAAACAAGCAGACCCAAAGACCCAAGCTAGGACATACACAATCAACAAAGGCGTGCACTCAAACGAACATGCATACATACAAGATCTCACTCACACACGTACACATACACACATATGGACACGTACACAACAGGACGTACCCGCATATACAAGCACATGCAGCAAACAAGCGTACGCACAGACCATGCGCACACACACGTAACATACATTCACGCACGTGCGTGCATGCATATACACACGTACTGTCCGTGCATCCGCGCAGTATGACAGTGTGGCCAGCCCGCTCGCGCAGTCGACGCTGCAAAGTGGCCGCTCGCAAAGTGGCCGGGACCAGGTGGGAGTGCCTGGGAGCATGAGCACCTACAGCAGGGACCCTCGACCAAGCATGGACCTCTGCAGCCCGCAGCCTCCGTTGGGAGCAGCAGGGATGGGCAGGAGCAGCAGCATGCAGCACAGGCAGCGCGCGTCACAGCAGTGTCTAGGCTTGGGCACCACTGCAGAGACCGTGGCGGCACTGAAGGCGAGCATGGCGGCGATGGAGCTTGGGGACAGGTGCGTGCGCAGGAGGGTGAGCGCGCAGCGGGGGTACAAGGGGGGGAATCAGCCCCCCAACCTTTGCATCACCTGCGCTGGCTGGCAGCCCTGCTGGCGGCGTGCATGGCGGCGGCAGCTCACACGCGCACGTACGCCATCTTGCAAATGCATGCGCAGGATGGGATGCGACTTTTCAAACCAAGGGGAGTACGAGGAGCCCATCGCAGGTGAGGGGGTAGAGGCTGCACTGCCCGCGCGCGGGCTGTGCTGCACGTTTTCTGTGGCATCAATACGCTCATGGGCAGGGCTAGCTGACTGCGAGCCTTGTTATGGGGCTGGATCTCACCTCACGCCTGCCTGGCAGCTTTTGCTCTGCAGCTGCTGCACGCCTGGAGCTCCTGGTTGGAATTTCCGGGGCTGCAGACCGGCAGCTGCTGCGCCCATCCGGGGGGGTGAAGCTCTCTTGGATGGTGCAAGGCCCTCAGCTTGGACTGTCCCCTAACCCTGAACCCACACCCTCTCATCCCAGCATTCCGGTCTCGAACCACGGCCCGCAGACTTGAACCGCAACGACGACCTCCCCCCCCGGCCCACCACCTCCCGCGGCCGCCCCTCCAGCAGCAGGGCGCACTCCTCGCACGTGGCAGACATGGCCACCAGCAGCACAGCGCCCGGCCACATGCCGGCGCCCTGCAGCATAGAAGGCGCGCAGGTGTGTGCGGCAGCGCGGGGCTCCCCCCTCCGGAGCGCGTCACCCCTGGACGTAATGACCTGACCCCAAACACAGAGCAGCTGGGATGGGATGGCGCCCCTTCACCCTGTGGCACAGCGGCAAGCAGGGAGGGGATGATGGCCCCTGAGCTCCTTTTGGGGGGGCGCCAGGACTCGTGCGGGCATGCCACGACAGATACCGCCCTTTTGCCTTGTGACAGTGGCGCTCCAGCCGAAGGGGCATGTGCTCGTCCGTGCCCCAGTTTGTTGTTTGTTCACATGCTTGCGGACGTGCTTATGCCTGTGTGCTGCGGACTTGCGCGCGCCTGCGTGCCCACTCCTGCAGCAAGCTTTGTGCACTTGCAATCGAGAGCGTGCTTCGGGGTGTGCCTCCACACAGGGCTGCATTTGTGCGCTGGACGAGGCTACTGGGCTGTACTTTTTCCAGGTTACGTGCACGCGCTGGTCAAGGTCGCGGCGCCACAGGCCCGGGCATTGCACGCTCTTTGCTATTGTGCCCCTGTGCTGATGGACAGCCTCTTCATAGAATTGGCTCATGAGTATGCAGCAAGCACCGGGCTCACATTAGGCCGCAGAGGGGCAGTGCACTGGAGGAGGTGTGCGTGCGCGTGTGTCCTGTGGTTTCGTCAAGGCTGCGCCGTCGTAGGCAGGGCCTCTGCCCATTCTCCTCGCTGAGCGCCCTGTCACACTCCCACGCTGGCGCACTAGGATGGAGGGTGCGCACACGGCCCCACGTGCAATCAGTCACGCTCCCGCGCTCCCATGCTGGCGTGCATGCCGGTGTTCCAGGCGGGGGTGCGCACAAAGCCATCGCGGACCATTGCGTGCATGGCCCTACACGCGCGCGCGCTGACAGGTGCTTCAGGCAGGGGTGCGCACAGAGCCATCGCGGACCATTGCGCGCATGGCCCTACGCGCGCGTGCGCTTACAGGTGCTCCAAGCTGGGTTTTGGACATTAAGCCATTGCGGACCATTGCGTGCATGGCCCGACACGCGCGCGTGCTTACAGGTGCTCCAAGCTGGGTTTTGGACATTAAGCCATCGCGGACCATTGCGTGCATGGCCCGACACGCGCGCGCGCTTACAGGTGCTCCAAGTGGAGGACGACGGGCAGCTCAGCGACAGCTCTGCGGAGGACGATTGCGCGTACCGCCACATGTACAACTACGGGCCTGGCGCTGCGCAGCAGGGGCAGGGCCGCCCCCCTGTGCACGCGTCAAGCCAGTCCGGGACGCCGTCCCCGTCAGGTGCGGCCGGGAGGGTGCGGCGGGGTTGGCAGGTGCTGTACATAGGCGGGGGACTGAGCCGCGGAAAGCAGGCAAATCAGGCCGCGGGGCGCAGCTGGGCCGGCAGGCGCTGGAGGTGGGCAAACTGGGGGAGGAGGGA
>LFIK01005340.1_pt1 | contig 10330 bp, 7 predicted proteins | sample 643401 | NCBI WGS metagenome assembly LFIK01 (sample SAMN03777447, study PRJNA286221) | soda lake metagenome | biome: soda lake; feature: Kulunda steppe; material: water; isolation source: sample T5-Br brine of Lake Tanatar-5 | place: Russia: Kulunda steppe | collected 2010-07
CTTCATCGCAGCATCCGAAATTGCAGGGTTTCCCATGGAATCCTACGAAATCCTGCACTCAAGACCCACAAAAAAACGAACGTTCATAAACAAAATCAACGCTATGGACGTTGTTCAGGCCGAACTACCGGGCGTTCCGTGATCGACCCCGGGCGCGCGGCTATCTCGCTCGACGAACCGACCATCAACGCCGCTACCCGGGTCGCCTTGCTGCCTGACTGCTTGGTGTGGAGGGACAACAGGAAGGGGGGTACATACTACATGCTCCACACCCCACATCTCCGTTTCCTTCCATTACTTATACCGATTCCATCGGGGCATCTTCCGGGGCATTCCGCCTCCCCGGTCCCCCGGAGCCGTCCTTGCTGTCCTGAACTCGCGGGTCATGGCTGGGGTGGCAGGATTCGAACCTGCGGTACACGGTACCAAAAACCGCTGCCTTACCACTTGGCTACACCCCAACGACCCCGGCTGTTTACTCAAGCCCCCGGGCCGCCGCAAGGGGACCGGCGCGAAAAATTGCGCGCTTGGCGGCAGGCGATCAGGTGCTCAAAGGGTCTGATCATATGCCCCGACCGACGGCTCGGTGCGGATAATCGTGTCGAGGTCGGTGAAGATTGCGTGCAGCTCCTCGGCGCTTTCGGGGCTTTCGCACACGACGACGAGATTGGGCGTGTTCGACGAGGCCCGCACCAGCCCCCACCCCCCGTTGTCGAGCATTACCCGCGCGCCGTTGACCGTCACGACCTCGGTGATGTGCCGACCGCCGAGGCCGCCGCCGGCGCGGTGCAGCGCCTCGAGCCGGTCCACGATGCGGCCGAGCACGTCGTATTTCTCGGCGTCGGCGCACCATGGCGACATTGTGGGGGAGGCGTGCGTCACGGGCAGCGCCGCGCGCAGATCGGACATGCTCTGCGACGGGTTGCGGTCCATCAGCTTGCACAGCTCTACCGCCACCCGCATCCCGCAGTCATAGCCGCGCCCGATCGGCGGGGCGAGGAAGTAATGCCCCGATTTCTCGAAGCCGGCGAGCGCGCCGAGCTCATGCACGCGCCGCTTCATGTGACTGTGACCGGTGCGCCAGTAATCGGCCTTCGCCCCGCCGGCCTGCAGCTCGGGGTCGGAGGCGAAGAGGCCGGTTGATTTGACATCGGCGACAAAGGTCGCGCCGGGATGCAGCTTGATGAGATCCCGCGCCATGATGACACCGACCTTGTCGGCGAAGATCTCCTCGCCGGTGTCGTCGACCACCCCGCAGCGATCGCCGTCGCCATCGAAGCCGAGCGCCAGATCCGCCCCGCTCGCACGCACCGCATCGGCCATGTCGTGCAGCATTTCCATGGCTTCGGGATTCGGATTGTAGTTCGGAAAACCGTAATCGAGCTCGGTGTGAAGCGGGACGACCTCGGCGCCGATCCGCTCCAGGAGCAAGGGCGCGAAGCGGCTCGCCGTGCCGTTGCCGGTGGCGCAGACGATCTTGAGCGGGCGCGAGAGGCGGAAATCCCCGGCGAGATCGTCGAGATAGGCCTCCTCCACCCCGTCGACAGCTTCCCAGCCGCCACCGTCGCGCGACTGTCCCTTGCCGGCGAGCACGATGTCACGCAGCTGCGCCATTTCCTCCGGGCCATGGGTGAGCGGGCGCTGGAAGCCCATCTTCACACCGGTCCAGCCATTGGGGTTGTGGCTCGCCGTGACCATCGCCACGGCGGGGGTGTCGAGATGAAACTGCGCGAAATACGCCATCGGCGAGAGCGCCGGGCCGATATCCTTGACCCGGATGCCGGCCTGGACGAGCCCGAGAATGAGCGCCTGCTTGATGGCGAGCGAATAGTCGCGATAGTCGTTACCGACCGCGATCACCGGCTCGAGCCCGTGCGCGTGCATCTGCGTGCCCAGACCGAGGCCGAGGGCGGTCATGCCCGGCAGGTTGATCTCCTCGGGGTAACGCCAGCGCGCATCGTATTCGCGAAAGCCGCTCGGCGCTATCATCGGCTCGCGCAGGAACGCCCAGGTATTGGGTCGCGACTCGGGATGGGGAACGGGCATGGCGCAACCTGTTTCAATGGCACTGGCGGTGATAGACCATGCGGCGCGACCCCACGCAAGCGCCCCTCACGACGATACCTGTTCGCGCAGGATCGAGGCCGTCATCGAGACCAGCAGGTAGAGCCCGAGCATGATCAGGAACGCGACGAGCGTATTCTCGAAGGCGCGCGGATGGGTCGGGCTGTCGGGAGCCACGGGGCTGACACCCATCGACAGGTAGCGCACCTGCCGGTTGGCCTCGATGCGGGCCTGCTCAAGCTGTTCGAGGGATTGGGACATCATCGCCTGCCGGATCTCGACGTCCTGCTCGGCCATCATGAGCTGGCTGCGAATGCGCGCCAGCGATTGCCGCCCCTCGGAATCCTCGGTGAGCTGCGCGCGCAGATCGCGAACTTCGGCGCGCAGGTTCTCGATGCGGGCCTCGCGCGGCGCGATGCGGCCCTGGCTCGGGTTTTCATTGGAGAGAATCTCCTGAAGGCCGAGGCGCTCCTCGATCAGCTGCGACTCGAGCGCGGCGATCTGGCTCGTGAGCAACTCGACCTCCGTGTCGCCCGACAGGATCTCGAAATCCTCCTGCAGGTCGATGACGCGTGCGCGCGCGGCCTGCATCTCGGCCTCGGCTTCCTCGAAGCTCTCGCGCGCGCCCTCCATCTGATCCTCGCGCAGCCGCTGCGTGAGCTGGTCCACCTGTTCCTCGGCGTAGGACACAAGCGCGCGCGAGAACGCCTCGCTGGTTTCGGGATCGGCCGCGATCACCTTGAGCTGCACGAGTCCCTCCGCCGGATCGAAGCCGATCTGCACCTTGCGCTTGTAGAGCGCGTAGGCATCCTCGTTGGTGGCATCTTCGGAAAGGCGGCGCAGCGGGTCGATGTGGCCCTGGCTGTAATGCGCCTTGAACCCGTGTTCCTCATCGAGGCGCATCATCGCCTCGCGCGAGCGCAGGTAGCTCTGAACGGTGATGGAGTCCTCGTTGGTGGCCAGTCCGGGTGCCTGCGAAGAGGCTGGCGAAGCCGCCCATCCCGCCCTCCTGCTCTACGCTCTGGATCACGAACTCGGCCTCGGTTGCATAGAGCGGCGTGGCGATGCGGTAGTAATAAATCCCCGCGATCAGGGTGGGCAGCATCACGAACACCATCAGCCGCGCCGCGAGAAGCGCGAGCCGCCGCCGGCGCCGGCGGGCGATATCGCGCTGAATTTCCATGACCTCGCGCGACTCGTGCTCGGGCGGGGTGTATTCCGATGGGGTCTCGGGAGCTCGATAGGTTTGCGGCAGATGCGGCGCGTCGTCGTCGTCGCCGGTCTGGGTGGGTTCGCTTCGCCGGTTGCCCGGCATCATCATGCCGAGCACGGAGTCGACGCGAAACGGGTCGATCCCGCGTTCGCGCAGCAGCCGGACAGCATCGTGGTCCGATCGCGGCGCGAGGCCGTGGCGGGTCGCGTTCCGGCGCGCCGCGCGCAGTTGCCGCCCGCTCAGTTCCTCGCGCCGGATCGCCTCGATCGCGTCATCCGGATGCGCCGGGGCCTGCGCGTCGTCGGCGCGCGCGGCATTTCCGTCGCGCGCCGGGGCGCGGGCCTCGGGGCGGTGCGGCCGGATGTTGTATTTGCTAGTGACGAGTTTCGTAGTCATACATCCGCTTCGCTTCTTCGAGAGTGTCGAAAAGATGCAGCTTGCCGTTGCGCAACACGCCGGCGCTGCTGCAGAATTTTTCGATCACGTCGGGTTTGTGCGAGACGACCACGACCGTCGCGCTGCGTAACCGTTCGCGCAGGATGGTGCCGGCCTTGCGGTTGAACTCGACATCCGTGGTCGCAGGCATACCCTCGTCGATGAGGTAGATGTCGAAGTCGAGCGCGAGCATGAGCGCGAAGGACAGCCGCGCGCGCATTCCCTGGCTATAGGTGCCGACGGGCATGTCGAAATACTCCTCGAGCCCGGCAAGCCAGCGGCAGAACGCCTCCGCGTAGTCCGGGTCGAGGCCGTAGATGCGCGCGATGTAACGCACATTCTCGTTGCCGCTGTGCTTGGCGACGAGCCCGCCCATGAAGCCGAGCGGAAACGAGATCCGGCATTTGCGCAGGATTTCCCCCTCACCGGCCTTCTCCAGCCCGCACATCATGTTTATGAGCGTCGTCTTCCCGGTGCCGTTGGGCGCGAGGATCCCCATCGAGCGGCCGAGCCGGACCCTGAAGGAGGCACGGTACAGGATCACCTTGCGCCGCGCGCCGGTCCAGAATGACTTGCTCACATCGTGGAATTCGAGCATCGCGCTCCGGCACCGCGCCGCGTTGCGGCCCGATGCACTGCTCCGTTTCCGCGCCCCTGCCTCATCACGCGTCCTGCACCACCTTGTTTGACCACAGTATGGCGCAAATCGTTACTTTCTTCCAATCATCTTCGCAGATCGGGCGCCGGGGGCGATTATTGCGGGTAGAGCACACAGGCGACCTCGTGGCCGCGCCCCACGACCCGCCGGCGCGGGGCCTCCTGCGCGGCGAAGTCGATGACGATATCGGCGCCGTCCTCGCGCATCGTCGCCGCCTCGCTGAGCGTGGCGTGACGCGCGGCCATGATCTCGGCGAGCTGGGCCTTCGCCGCCGCAGCCCCCTTTGGCGCCCCGACGCGCAGCGCGAGCCCCTCGCGCCTGGTGGGCCCCACGGCGTCGCGCGGTTTCTGCGCGAGGTCCCAATCGCCGATCGCGGCGAGCACGTCGCGCCCCTCCCAACCGCAATGCACCGTCGCGAGCGGGCAGCGATTGTGAAAGTTGCAGCCATTGGGCGGATCGATCGGCGAGGGGATCTCGCCCGCCGACTCGAGGGGCGGCTTGATCACGGCGGGGTCGGGCTCGGGCGACGCGTCGAGCAGGAGCTGCGTGTAGGGGTGCTTGCGCTCGGCGATCACGGTTTCGGTGGGGCCGATCTCGACGATCTCGCCGAGATACATGATCGCGGTGCGGTCGGCGACATAGCGGATCGTGGGCAAGTCGTGGCTGACATAGATGAAGGAGATTCCCTGCGTGTCACGGTAGCGGCGCATCAGGTTGAGCACCCCGGCGCGGATCGAGACATCGAGCATCGACACCGGCTCGTCGGCGACGATGAAGCGCGGCTCGAGCACGATGGCGCGCGCGATGGCGACGCGCTGGCGCTGCCCGCCCGACAGCTCGTGCGGGAAGCGCTCGAGGTAAGTTTCGGCCGGCTTGAGCCCGGCGCTTTCGAGCACCGCGATGACCCGCGCGCGCAGATCCGCGCCCTTGGCAATACCGTGGATGCGCAGCGGCTCGCCCACGATGGCCTCGATGGTGAAGCGGGGGTTGAGCGTCTGGTAGGGGTCCTGGAACACCATCTGCGCGCGGCGGCGGAACGCCTTGAGCGCCGCGCCGCTGAGCCGTGCGATGTCCTCCCCTTCGGAGATGATCCTGCCATCCGTGACCTCCTGCAGCTTGACGAGCATCTCGCCTGTCGTCGTCTTGCCCGAGCCGGACTCGCCCGCCAGCCCCAGGATCTCTCCCTCGCCCAGCGTCAGGTCGATCCCATCCACGGCGCGCACCACCTCGCGCTTGCCCCCGAAGAAGCCGCCGCCCGGATCGAAATGCTTCACGAGCCCGTCGATGCGCAGCACCTCGCTCGACAGCGTCGCGGGCGCGCGCGGCGTCGCGTCGGCAAGCTCCTCGCCGAGCCGCTTGCCCACCTCCACCCAGGTCGCGTTCTTCGCGGCGACCGTGCGGAACTCCTCGACCCTGTCGGGATAGTGGCAGGCCGCGAAGCGCCCCGTTCCCACCGAGGCGAGCGCCGGGTCCTCGGCGCGGCAGCGATCCGTGGCGAAGGGGCAGCGCTCGGCGAAGCGGCAGCCGGCGGGCGGATCGAGCAGGTCCGGCGGCGTGCCGGGGATCGAGATGAGCTCGCGCTGCGCCCCCTCGAGCGTGGGAAAGGCGTTGGTCAGCCCCATGGTGTAGGGGTGAAACGGCGCGCCGAAGACCTCGCGCACCGGCCCGGTCTCCATGATCTTGCCGCCATACATCACCGCGACGCGGTCGCAGGTCTGCACCACCACCGAGATGTCGTGCGTGATGAACAGAAGGCTCATCCCGCGCTCGCGGCGCAGACCGCCGAGCCGGGCGAGGATCTGCGCCTGGGTGACCACGTCGAGCGCGGTGGTGGGCTCGTCGGCGATCACCAACCGCGGCTCGAGCGCCATCGCCATCGCGATCACCGCGCGCTGCTTCATCCCGCCCGACATCTCGTGCGGATAGGCGCGCAGCCGCGACGGATCGATGCCCACGGCGCGAAACAGATCCGCGCCCCGCGCCCAGCCCTCCTTGCGGTCGATGCGGATATGGGCCTGCATCGCCTCGAGGATCTGGTCGCCCACCCGGTAGACCGGATCGAGCGCGTTCATCGCCGCCTGGCTGATCCAGGCGATGTCGTTCCAGCGCACCTTGCGCATCGCGTCCTCGCCCATCGGGGCGAGATCGGTGCCGGCGAACTCGATCCGCCCTCGCGGGATCGTGCCATTGGGAGGCAACAGCTTGAGCATCGCCTTCGCCGCCGTCGTCTTGCCGCAGCCCGACTCGCCCACGAGCCCCAGCGCCTCGCCCGGCGCGATGTCGAAATCGATGCCGTCCACGGCGCGCACCGGCCCCGCGCCGGTGCGGTAATGGATCGCGAGATCCTGGACGCTCAGAAGCTTGTCACTCATTGACGGGCCCGCAATCTGGGGTTGGCGATCACTTCGAGCGAGCGCGAGATGAAGAACACCGACATCACGGTGAGCATGATGAAGGCCCCCGGCGGCAGGTTCCACCACCACGCCGTGCGCCACGCCCCCGACAGCCGCGCATCGTGCAGGATGCCGCCCCAGCTTATGGATTGCGGTGCCCCGAGCCCCAGAAACGACAGCGTCGCCTCGGCGATGATCGCCGCTCCGGTGATGATCGCGAGCTCGAGAAACACGAGCGGCAGCACGTTGGGAAAGATATGCAGATACATGATCCGCAGATGCGAGGCGCCCGCCACCCGCGCGGCCTTCACGAAGGGGCGCTCGCGCAGCGACAGCACCTGCGACCGGATCAGCCGCGCCACCGTGCGCCAGGTCAGAAGCGCGATGGCAAGGATGATGATCAAGAGGCTCGGCCCGAACAGCAGCACCAGGATAAGCGCGAAGGGCTCGGTCGGGATGCCGTAGAGCACGTCCACCGTGCGCATCAGCACCGACTCGGTGCGGCCCCGGAAATACCCCGCGATCAGCCCCACATTCGTCCCGATCAGCACCACGAGCCCGGCCGCGATGAAGCCCACCATGAGCGCGATCTGTGAGCCATAGACGTTCTGGCTGTAGAGGTCGCGGCCGATATGGTCGGTGCCGAACCAGTGCTGGGCCGAGGGGCGCGCGAGGCGGTCGACGAAATTGTCCGAGCCCAGCGCGAATATCTGGTCGCCGCTCGCGAGGATGGCGCGGAAATGGCGCTCGCTTTCGGTCGGGGCGAGATGCCAGGCCGCGCCGTCCCACTCCATGATGTTGCCGCTGCGCCCGACGGCGATCGCGTTGCCGTCATCGTCGATCCAGCCCGCGCGCAGCGCGCGGGTGTCGGGGGCGTCGTCGTTCAACCAGTCCGCGTCCGGGCCGGGCCGGCGCAGCAGCGTGCCGCGCTCGCCCACTACCAGCGCAGCGCCGCCATCCGAGATATGGACATGGTTGAGGTCGCGCGACGACGGCAGTCGCAGCAATTCCGTCGAGTCGTCGGCCGGATCGATGCGGATGACCAGCCCGCGCTCGCCGACGGCGAGCATCGTGTCATCATGGTCGCGGGTAACCGAGTAGAGCGGAAAGCCCCGGCCCACCGGACTGTCGAGCGCGGTGATCGCGCCCTGCGCCGCGTCGAGGCGCCAGATCTCCTCGCCGGCGCCGGTGATGAAGGCGGTGTCCGCATCGTACCAGCTCACGCCGTGGAGCACCGCATCGGGATCGGGTGCGGCGATCTCGGTCCAGTCGCCATCCGCCTCGATCAGGATGGTCCCCCAGGCGCCCACGATCAGCCCGCGCCCCTCGGAAGACAGCGCGACGCCGTGCAGATCGACCGACGTGTCGAAGCCGCGCTCCTCCCAGTCGCCGCGATCCGCGCGCCACCAGACCGTGCCGGCGCGTCCCACCGCGAGGTCGCGCCCGTCACGGGAGGCCGCGTCATTGAGCGCGAGCGTGCCGAGGCTCGGGCGCTGCACCCAGCGATCCCCGTCGCGTTCGAGCAGGGAGCCATCCTCGATCTCGTTGATGGCATGGGGGTCGTGTGTGGCTAGGAGCGGCGCGAAGAGCGCCATCAGGATCACCAGCGACAGCACCGCAAGGCCGATCATCGCCATGCGGTCCTGCCCCATCAGCCGCAGCGGCTTGGCGGCGGCGCGAAGGAAAGGGGGCAGCGTCATTGGAAGGTCACCCTCGGGTCGAGCGCCGTGTAGAGAATGTCCACCAGCAGGTTGAGCGTGATGATGAAGGCCGCGAGGACGAGGAAGCTCGCCTGCGCGAGCGGAAAGTCCGAGGTTCCCACCGCGCGGAAGATCTCGCGCCCCAGCCCGGGCCAGGAGAACACAACCTCGACGGCGACCTGCCCGCCCGCGGCGAGCCCGATCGTCACGGCGAGCTGCGTGACCACGGGCAGGAGCGCGTTGCGCGCGGCGTGGTTGTAGAGGATGCGCCGCTCCGGCAGGCCCTTGGCACGGGCCATCTCTATGAAATCCTCGCCGTAAACCTCGAGCATGGTGTTGCGCATGATCAGAAGCGGCGAGCCGAGATAGAACAGCGCGACGACCAGCGCGGGCAGGATCAGGTGGTGCAGGAAGTCGAGGGTGAAGATCTTGTCGAGAAACCCGTCCGCGTCATAGGGCAGGGTGCGCATCCCCGAGGTCGGAAACGCCGACAGCCATACCCCGAGCAGGAGGATCACGATCATCCCGGTCCAGAACGGCGGCGCCGAGCGGAACATCAGCCCGAGCGCGATGCCGCCGGTGTCGGTGCCGGTGCCGCGCTTCCAGGACAGCCACGCCCCGAGCGGCACGCCGATGACATAGGCGAGCACGATCGCCGGGATCATCAGCACCATGGTATTGGCGAGCCGCTCCCACACCACCGACGCCACCGGCGCGCGGTTGGCGAAGGACAGCCCGAAATCGCCCTGCACCGCGTTCCACAGATAGAGCAGGTACTGCCGCCAGAGCGGGTCCTCGAGCCCGAACTGCGCGCGCACGGCGGCGCGCTGCTCGGCGTTGAGCCCCTCGGTGATCAGCGCCGCCGTGGGATCGGGCAGGCCGAGACGGAACAGAAAGAACAGGATCGTGGCGATGACCCACAGCGAGAAGATCGCCTGGATCACCCGCCGGATCAGGTAGTTGCGACGGCTCATCGCCGGCTCCCCGGGGGTGGCGCGCCGCCGCGGTCACGGCGGCGCGCGGTGTCGGTGCGGATCAGCGGACGAGCATGCCGTCATCGTCCCAGGAATAGCCGGCCGCCTCGAGCTCGGCGCGCGCGGCCTCCATGTCGAACTCGAAGCGCTCCACGAAGGGGTTGTGCCAGAACTCGTTGACCGGCGCGATCACGCTCGTGCCCACCTCGCCGCGCCCTTCGAGAAGGACGTTGACCATGCGCTCGCGATCCATCGCCATGGTCAGCGCGCGGCGCATCGCGACATCGTCGAAGGGTTCACGGCGCAGGTTGAAGGTGAAGTGGAAGTAGCCGAAATCGGGCACGCTGACGACGGTGAGGTCGTCATTGTCCTCGGCGAGCGGGATCTGGCCGGGCTCCATGCGCCAGGCGGTCATGTCCACCTCGCCGGTGTCGAGCGCGGTGAAAACCCCCTCGGCATCGGCATAGATCAGGAACTCGACCCCGTCGACGGCGATCTCGTCGGCCCGGAAATGTTCCTCGTTGGTGGTGATCGACATGAACTCGCCGCGGTCGTAGCGGTCGAAGGCGAACGGCCCCGAGCCCACGGTGGGGATCTCGTCGGGCGAGAGCTCCTGCGGGTCCTCGATATCGGCCCAGACATGCTCCGGCAGGATCGGGATCTGGCTCAGCGTGATCGTCGCGAAGCTCGCCGAGGGTTCGCTCAGGTTGAAAGTGATCTCGTGATCGCCGGTGACCTCGACGCTCTCGATGGGCTCGAGATAGGAGTCGAAATAGCTGTAGGAGGAGTCCATGTAATACTGGAAGGTGAAGGCCACATCCTCGGCGCGCACCGGCTCGCCATCATGGAAGCTCATGCCTTCGCGCAGCGTCACCACGATGGTGGTGTCGTCC
>LFIK01005342.1_pt1 | contig 10328 bp, 9 predicted proteins | sample 643401 | NCBI WGS metagenome assembly LFIK01 (sample SAMN03777447, study PRJNA286221) | soda lake metagenome | biome: soda lake; feature: Kulunda steppe; material: water; isolation source: sample T5-Br brine of Lake Tanatar-5 | place: Russia: Kulunda steppe | collected 2010-07
AAGTGCTCCCTGATGCGGGAAGCACCACCTACAAAGACATGCTTGCAGTACTTGCACTCCACCTTGTGCTGGTGCGACTTGTCTTTCAGCTCAACTATTGTGACATGATCCCACTCCTTCCCCTTTTCTCTAGGCATTTTGAATATATATATACATGTAAGAATGTATAGGGGTGGTTATGGGTAGCTGGGGGGGCAGTTGGGGACCCACAGGCCCCCCTCTACCCCCCCTAACCACTACCCTCGAAAATGACCCCTTAATGCGGACGCATTGACGTTAAATACGCAAATTGTTCGTATCATACGCGCATTGGTCCGGGCAAATTGACGCATGACCCAACCCTGATAAAATTACTCATCATCATACCACAGATGTTGACATCCATACCGTTGTGCTCTTTTCATCTTGTGTCTCCTTCATCTTGCATAGTCCCAAAATGATTTTATTGATCAATTTGTAAGTGGTTTAGGGGTTGCAAAGCCTCTGGTATTCAGCCTATGTATGCAAACTCTAGGTAATACCGACCTGTAACCTGTGCCATGCTTGCTGCTTGTCCCATTCAGCTGCTTTCTCTTCCTCTGCTGCTGCTCTACCTGGGTAGTGCAGGCGCAAGCCCACATGCATCTGATGGCTGGGCAGCCGCAAGGGCAGCAGTTGTACCCACACAGGCTTCTCTTTGATGAAAAAGGCCTTTCTAGCCTAGACCTACCAACAGGTCTGGGTGGAGCAGGAGGGGGTCTGGCTGCAATGGCGGCAGCGAGCATCCGCTCATGCTCAGCAACTCTCTAAGCCATAGTGGGGTCGAGGACGTCCTGGCGGATACATAGCTCCCCAGGTTGCCCGTCGCCATCTGAGCACTTTTACTTTGTGCAATCCACATCAAAAAAATGTCCTTTGCCCGTTTGGGGCGTGGGGTTCCAATTGGGGGAGGGGGGCTTGTCGGGGCAATGTCTAAGCTACCACAACTTGCAAGCTCTCAAAATCAGTAATTTGATTTACTCCTGGCGGGTTGCAAGAGGATGCTGGAATTCATTGACTGATTGCAAGATCCCTAGGAACACTATGGTATTTGGTATGGTATCACAAATGCACATTCTAGAAATTAATGAATTTTGTGATCTCTTTTTCAAATTCTGTAGGTCTCCACGTATCATTATGATATCCTGCCAGTGTTCCATGGCACAAGTGGATCAGGGTTACAAGTCACCAAGTCCTTGGAAGCAGCACAAGACTGGAAGCTGATCCTCGTGCTGGAGTACTGCCAAAGTACGCTCAGTTACGCTGTGCAAGGGAATGTACTCCACAGGTGCGAACTTGCCCAAAATAGAATAGCAAACGTCCATGCCAGCCCAGAAATAGGTATTCCTAACAAATGCAAGAGCTCTACTTTCTGAGCCGTGCTTGTAACTACCTTTCTTGGAACAGGGGCTCTCAACCCAGGTGGGACAGAGTGCTACATCTTCTTTTAGGAGTTGCTGAGGGGACGCTGTACTTGCACAGCTTACAGATCATCCATGGTGATCTAAAGGTAAGCTTCTGTCACTTTCTATTGCTTTCCTTCCTCTTTCTCTTCAGCATCTCAGCAGCTGGTCTTGCACCAAAGCGCACTACAGCCCATATCTGCTCTGTGTTGTCTCATCGCCTGCAAATCTTGCTCAAGTAAAGCCGCCATTAGAAGCCCCCTTCCTTACAACCAGTTTCTATAAGCAGCTTTTTGGACTGCTCGACCCCATCAACTTAACACAACTTTACTCCTTGGTAGCCAATCTGAAATCGATCAATGCAACCGCTGTTTCAAAATTTGCTCCACTGAATTTGCAACATTCCTTTTTCTCAGCTCTGCCAACCTAGGGATTGCAGGCAGCAACTCGGGCCACTCAGAAATAAGGATAAGCTTTGACGCGCAAGAGATTAGTTGTTAAACAAAGCAAATAGTGCTGTGTTCCCAGGAAACCTTGCGATCAATTAATGAAATCCAACACCTTCTTGTGACCCGCCAGAAGCAAATGAATTACTGTATTTAAGAGCTCGTAAGGTATGGTAGTTTAGGCATTTCCCCGCCAGGCCCCCCCCCCAATCGGACCCCCAAGCCCCTAACAGGCAAAGGACATTTTGATGTGGGTTGCACAAAGCAGAATCGCTCAGATGGCGACGGGCAGCCTGGGAAGCTGCGTATTCGCCAGGACGTCCTCAACCCCACCCTGACTCAGAGATTTGCTGAGCATGAGAGGATGCTCGCTGCTGCCATTGCAGCCAGACCCCCTCCTGCTCCACCCAGGCCTGTGGGTAGGCCAAGGCTAGAGAGGCCTGCTTCAACATTCATCAAAGAGCAGCCTGTGGTGTGAGTACAGCTGCTGCCCATGCGGCTGCCCAGCCATCAGGTGCATGTGAGCTTGCGCCTGCACTATCCAGGCAAAGCAGCAGCAAAGGCAGAGAAAGCAGCTGAATGGGACAAGCAGCAGTGGGTATGACGGGGTGGAGTGGGGCGGAAAAGGGCTTGGGCATATGCAGCTACGGGCCTCGCAATTTCCCAAGCTGAAGCAATGGAGTGAATGGGAAATGGAATTTCCATTGAGCATGGCAGAGCGGTTTGGGAGGGGTGCAGAGATAGAAGCAAGGGCAGGGGCAGGGGGAGGAAGAGGGCTCAGAAAGAGCTGTAGTCAGGGACTTTCTTAGAAGCCTTAGATGAAGGAATGGAAGAGGGAGAGTAAGGACTAAGTGTTCTAGACTAACAGGGAATGAATGTGGACGCAAAAACCTGAAGTTCGCCAGTATGGGCTTAAGATTTGAGGCCTCGCAAACCCTAAATACTTGCAAACCAATTAATGTTTATATTTTGGGACTTTGCAAGACTAAGGAGTCGCAAGATCAAAGGAGCACTATGGTACTATCTAGGACCAGCGTGTGGGGGTTATTGTGCAGTGTCTTAGAAGTACACTGTGTTCAATTCTGACCATTCATTCAATTTTGGACAGCTCCTCAGTGTCTGGAACTTGATGTACAATTTTATTTGACAAAATTGCTGAATGGTGATAAGAGGCACAAGACTTGAGGGATTAACACTTGGGCCATGAAAATATAAGCAGACCAAGCTCACCAAGGTTAAGGTCTAGGCTACATGGGTGTGTTTGGGCGCCCATTCTTAGGAGCACAGCGTGCTCCGCTTGCACACATTATTTGCAATTTCTCCCATCTTCCTATCTCTCCTGCAATGCTGAGGCTGCAACTTTCCCAAATTTTTCATACTCAAGCCTAGCGGTGAAAATGATGTTCGGTTTACAATGCAGTCTGAACAGAAAGCCACCAGGGATCATGGATGTTACCCAACTCAATGTCTCAGATTGGCCCGGCAAATATGCAATTGTAACTTTCCCCAGATGGCCATTTGCAATTTTTTGTGGATTTAATTGCTGTGATGCGTATTCCTCACAACAGTGGTGATTTAACAGAACTTCTGACCAAATTCATGGCTACTGCTTGTCTGGCTGGAACTTCTCTTGCCTTGTATTAAGCTGGCAATGTACTGATGCATATTGCAGCCTAGCAGAAGCAATGGTTGCCTATTTCTATGATACATTTCTGCAAATTCATATTCATATCATTTTCAGCAAATTGTGTCGTGCATGATGCAGCCTGACAATATTCTGCTGAAGGTGGATACTATGGCTCCAATGGGTATGGTTGCCAAGATCTCAGGTGAAGTGCGGAGCAGTGCATGGTGATCCAAGATGAATGAGGAGACAGCTGAATGCGTACGATACATCCCTATACACAGACTCCATTTCAATGCTGCCCGCGCACCTGGACATACGCCTCATTGATCTCGCTACTGCTTTGCTGTCGCCTGGTGTTTAAGATTTTTTATGTGCATCTTCTGGACCTCACTCACCTCGCTGTTGCTGTGCCCCTGCCTGCCACCCCAAAAGACTTCGGGCTAGCCACCAACTTGGGCCCCACCGCGACTCACGCAAGCAACTTCAGGCTTGGCACGCCCTTTTACACTGCTCCTGAGGTGAGGCAGAGGCCACATGTAGCGCACCAAGTCAGGCCACCAACTCCTGTAGAGTAAACCCGTGTTTACTATGGTGTATGTGTGTGTGCTTTTGTGCGTGTTTGTGTGTGGGTGTGTGTGCTTGTGTGTGTGTGTGTGTGTGTGTGTGCTTGCGTGTGTGTGCGCGTGTGTGTACTTGTGTGTGTGTACTTGTGTGTGTGTTTGTGCGTGTGTATCCTTAAGTGTGCCCGTTTTGCCCCCAAACGCCACCAAGTGCCTACCGATATGTTTATCAGGTTCTGCATCAAGAAAAGAACATTTCAGAGCATTTGGTTAGCGATCCCCCTCTGGCATAACATGAATGAAAGACCCAGTGCACAAATGTGAAGTGGAGAGGCAGGTGCCAGGCGCATCAGCTGCACACTCCACCTGTTTACTTGTTTACTTAGCCATACCATGTCATGCTGTGGTGTTCAGCAGCAAATTCAAGTTGTCATGTGTTTGACTGCAGTGCCCGCATCAGTCAGGTGCTTGGATGGTCACATCTCCAGCAAAGTTAGACAAATGACATACCCTGACTTGATTTGGAAACTTTTGTCTACACTGAGATAGGAGGTTAGATTGTGCAGGGGTGTGCACATTGCTTCACATGAGTTTGCCCACAAATGATGAGTTTCTCTCAGAGAAGCATGTAGCGCCTTGTGACTTTCCTCATCCAAACTTGTTTGAATACATGCTGCACCTTGACCTTGCCCAATGCAGGTCATTTCACAGGGCCGGGCCACCAAAGCCTCGGATGTTTTTTCGTTTGGTGTTGTCATGTGTGAGGTGTGCTCCAAGGTAACGCCTTATGAAAAGCAGGGCCGCAGCTTTGCTCCTAATTTGAACTTCCCTCAGTTTGCACCCGGCACGCCATCAAGTTACCAAGAACTGGCCCTCAGGTAAGCATGCAGCTGCTGAATGTCTTGGTTAGGATGGTCAGAGCAAACTAGAACTCATTCCTGCAATCTGGACTTCCAGGGCTGCACTTGACGAGGCTAGCTGGGTTGCTCGGCTCCTGGTGTTTGGCCAACAATACGCCTCCCTTTGTCAGATGAGCACAAGCCTTATCTACGCTTTTGCAAAATTGGCAGGTGCCTGCATCCAGACGTGCACTCGCGACCTCAGTTTGAGGAGATAGTGGAATGCCTCAAGGTAAGCAATCCCTTTTGAGCCTTGGACAACAATTGTGTATGTACGCATACACACGAAGACACTTTGTCTAAGAAGCATGAAGCATTTCTTCACCATAAGGTAAAAGTATCAGTGATCACTCAAAAAAAGACAACAGAACATACATTGGCTGCTGACCAATCAATTGTTGCTTGCAGGTATTGATCATGGACAAGCAGAATACTGCCAGGTGAAAGGTCATGGATCTAAAGATAGCTGCCGTGCAACAGTTTACTATGCTTGGGCTATGGTTTCTTTACAAAGCTTCTATATGTACCTTGTCTCTCCAAAAGTGAGGCCGCTGGTGTAGTAGCTGCATTGCAAGGAGATGTAGGGAGATTTCAAGCCTTTGTCGCATCAGGTTAACAACACCTCCTCAATCACCAGAGAACTCATCCATCTTCCATACTCTCAAGGTTTGTGCACAAGCTTACAGTCTGTCAGCCTGAGACCCAAGGTTCCTGCCATACTTTGTTTCTTCCTTAGTGGTCCAGAACCAAATTGTTTTCTCGATTCCCTTGTGCATATTGACGTTTAAATTGGTCTGAGATTTATGAAGTCCAAGTTGTGTCTTGTCAAACCTGCCTGTACATGTGCTTGTTTGGGCCATTTTCCCTCCTCGGGCTTGCATGGTTGGACCGTTCTAGGCAATGGGTATGCTGAATGCAGTGCCATTTGACTGCCTTTCCTCAATATGTAAGGGTAACTTTCCTCAATGCTTGAGGGTGAATGGCTTTGATAGGTGTGAGCACGTCACTACTGAGAGTGGGATCTTCAGTGTGAAGCAAGAAATTTCCAACCTGCTCCCATTCCCCCCTGCATGCATTGCTGAATGTGCATGTCATGGACTGGATGAGCGCGTCTGCTAGTGCCACGGCTATCCTAGCATTGAAGGAAATCCAGGGATTGCATTAGCTGCTCTGCTTGGCTGGAGCAGCATCTTAGTCCTCTTCAGAAGCTGCAATGATATGCTAAGATGCTTTTTGGGAAAGCTCCTGTCCCTGAAGTTGGACTTTTTCATTGGGACATCTTGCACAAGAATTGGGTTGTGATTGCAAGGACTTCTCTGTTACCACGGGCATGTATTTATTTGCCGTGACATGAATGAGCCTAAGGATTGTGGTATCTAAAGATGTATGAGGTTTAGGTGCCTCCAGTTTCTCTTTGAAATGTGGAAGACTGTTTGCTTTTTTGCACTGTTGTGTTTGATTATTGAGTTTATTTCAGGCTTAAGCTTGATGATCGTGCGTGCTGTGTCAAAGCCAGACCTATCTGTGTATTCTCCATTGCCCTGATGATGATCTCCAGATGATCTGTGATGACGAGGTCTTGTCCTTGCAGCAAGGATGTCAGACATGTGTCATTGTAGTTTCCTGTCAGCAGACTGCTGCGATCATGGTGTCATGGCGCAAAAATTGAGCTAAGCGGGATGTATCAGACTGGTGTGAGAAAGAGGATTGGTCTTTGCTGCATGTTTGTGGCATTGTCGAGTGCATGATTGCCACCATAACTTCCCTAGTGTGTGTCCGAGCGACCTCAAATCTGCATAAGAAGCAACAGACGTCTGGTTTAAAGGGATATAATTTATATCATATAAAGAAGTGAAGTGCTATGGTGTTGTGATGCCATTTTACCCCAGTTGCAACTCTTTGTGGTAGCACCGCACCCCTGAAGAGTGCCATCTCACCTTGCATGCATCTTTTGCAATTGTTGACCTGCAGACTCTGCATCGGATAGGTACCCATCCTTGAGTAATTTGTATCCTTTTTATTCAGGACTCTGTAATGCAGTAAAGTAAACTGAACATCAACATCTTGACTGCATCCTGTTAGTCAGAGATGGTGGTAAGGACATCCGATATCAGTGGATCGATGCACTTCTACTGGTAGGAAGGTAACAGACCACTGGCTGCAGGATAGCTGACGAAGCCTGCAGGAGGAATGTACTCATGTATGTGCAATAAACAACTTTGTTGTTCTTGAAGAAACAGAAATGCTGCATAGGCTCCCTACAATAATCAAGGGAAAGTGGCCACCTAGGGCCATACTCACCTAGGTCTCCAAGGGTTGTCTACTAAGGCGTATTGGAGCCAAAGTCTGTGTACCGCATGGTTACCTTACTGGATCAGCCGTCAACTCTAAGGGATTTGAAATGATATTCATGATATTCATGTCCATTTTCATAGCAAACTTGGTCTAGCTTCTGCATTTAAGGCAATGTACAGCTAGTCGTCCCCATGTTCACTGGCACCCCTGTCTCACGAAGTCTTCCAGCACCGCTCCTTACCTTTGAAGCAGCCAGAGGGGGCGAGTCAGCCCCTGAGCTGTCCCTGAGGTGCAGGACCTGGCCTACTGCTGCTGCCTTGCCCGATGAGGTTTCAGGGCTCGTGCATTTGGCTATTTTTCTACCAGGTGCTTGCATGTTCCATAATCCTTAACCCTGGTTTCGAATTTTTTAAGCACAAATGTCATTTTTCTGGACGAACATTGGTGCAGGGGTTGCAGAGATGAATTGAAAAAATAGACTGCTCCGTAAAGCTAGTCAGTTCAGCTTTGAGGGGGATGGTCCGCTCGTGGGGATAAACAGCCACAGACTGTAACATTATCTGTTTCGCCCCAAACGCCACCAAGTGCCTAATCTGTACGGACATTCTTTTGCATCGAGAAAGAAACATTTCAGAGTGTTTGATTAGCAATTCCCCTCTGGCATAAGATGAAATAAAGGCCGCGTGCACAAACGTGAAGTAAAGATTCAGGTGCCAGGCGCACCAGCTACATCATCCACCTGTTTGCTTAGCCGTGCCATGTCATGCTGTTGTATTCAACAGCAAATTTCAAGTTGCTATGTGTTTGACTGCAGTGGTCGCATCAGTTTGGTGCTTGGATAGTCACATCTCCAGCAAAGTTAGGCAAATGACGTACCCTATCTTGATTTGGATGTTTGTCTGCACTGAGAATGGAGGTTGAACTTATGCTGGGTGAGTAGATTAGAGTGTGCAGGGGTGTGCACATTGCTGCGCATTAGTGTGTCCGCGAATGTCGAAATTGCACAAGGCATGAGTGTTTTTGTGACTTTCCTCATTCATACTTGTTTGAGTACATGCTGCACCTTCACCTTGCCCAACGCAGGTCATCACCTAGGGCCAGGCCACCTAAGCCTCAGATGTTTTTTTGCTTTCATGTGCGAGGTGACGCCTTATGAAAGGCAGGGCTGCAGCTTTGCTCCATACTAAAACTTCCCTAAGTTTGCACCCAACATGCCATCAAGTTACCAAGATCTGGCCTTCAGGTGAGCTGGGCTGCTGCCAACTGATGATAAGGGCAGGCTTTTGCCCCCTCTATTGAGATAAGCCTAAGTTTGATCAAGTTGGTTGTGTGAAAATGGAACTTGCTTTAGATATGCCGATACGGAGCAACTGCACGCACCTGTCCAAATTCTGCTGTGCAGGTGCTTGAACGCAGACATGCATGCAAGACCTCGCTTTAGGGAAGTTGTAAGGTGCCTGAAGCTGAGCCATGCATTGACCCTGGAAGACCAAATGCTTCCATGCTGACACAAAGCACATTTCCTTTGAAATGGACATATATTCACGCATTGGGAAGCCAGAATGCAAAGAATATTATCTTTGACGAACAGCTTCTGGCTGACTGATTTTGCGCTTGCAGGAAACGCAGGATATAGTCCTGGGTGCGCTAAGGGCAGACTGATCAAGCTGAATTTTCAGTATGAACTATTGTTAGATGATGCTTCTTGTGCTTAATGGGAGGGTCACCGACAGACAGTCCATTTTTTCTTAGTCAGGTAGTTTTTGCAATTTGTTTATCTTGTTGAAAAACATATAGATCATGGTAAAACTACATTAACAGCTGCTATCATAATGATATAAGCAGCTTAAAGGTAGTGGATTAGCTAGAAAATATGAGCTGCACCTGTAGAAAAAGCTCGTGGTATTACAATTGCCAAGTATGATTGCACAATGGTGTGTTCGACACATTACTTCTTCTTTGACAGCATCCAAGCCATTTTGCACCCACACATACTTTTCCAACTCGTTCCCCTTGTTATAAATGAAAATTTGCTTTTCCTCCATGAGCTCCGCATATGTGGTCAAACAGCACAGGGAAGTGCTCGGATGTACACAACACACAGAATTGGCTGGATTTTTCTGCAGCAGCGAAACAATTTTCTTTTTGCGATTTGCATTAAATTCATTTTGTCTGTCTTTGAATTGGGCTTGCTGTTTGAGGTAGACCTGAAACATATCCATAACAGTCCAATTACATTGTGATGGGGTCAATCCTTCAGTAAAATGGGTTGACCGCTGGGCTCACTGGGATTGTCAGCCATAAAATTGATTTAGACATATGGCCCCTTTTCCTTACTTGATGTAGGAAGTGTTTCCACCACCTAGTCATTCTTTTTCCTTTTCCTGCCTTTTTTATTCAAAGAGATTTATGTCTGCCTGCCTCAAATGGGAAAACTGAGTAACTCTTCAGTGATGATTAACAAATAGGATCACACCGTGTGACGGCTTGCCAGCCAAGCAGATGCAATTTTTAGTGAAATAACAAAATTTTGGTCTCTGCACAAAAGTTCCAAGGGCCTTGTAACTTCTAAGCACGTTCTGTTGAGCACAGCGTACATGGGCAAACAATGCTTTTCATTGTGGATCACATCCAAGGTACATTTAGTTACTTTGTTTGTTTGTTTCTTACATGACGCGAGCGGACACAGCAATGTCCTTAAGGCAGGCAAGGCAGAAGATCTGAAAAACGCTAGGAGAAGGAGAACTGCCAGAAAAGCCAACAAGCTGAGAGTTTGCCCCCAAGGCTACAAGGATGTCCTCAGGCTAGGGCTACCAGTTAGCCTGTGGGCAGGCTGGCTCAGGCTCAGCTACCACTACGGCTAAGAGCTCGCACAAAAGAAGGAAAGGATGTCCTGACCATATATCACCCACAGAACTCTGTGGGCCTTGGCAGGCCGCAAAGTCCTTCAAGGTCTCTAACATGAGGGCAGGGACTCGGTCCACTACTCCTGTAGCTTGGCCCAGATCAGAGCAGCGGCGCAGCTGCTTGCTGACCGACAGCATGACCGTCAAGGCGGCCAGACACACTGCCGCCCACAC